>Ga0207665_10003124_pt1 | contig 11108 bp, 8 predicted proteins | sample LARL112metaG_FD_184351 | JGI IMG/M metagenome (GOLD analysis project Ga0207665, IMG submission 184351) | Corn, switchgrass and miscanthus rhizosphere microbial communities from Kellogg Biological Station, Michigan, USA - LAR L11-2 metaG... | ecosystem: Host-associated > Plants > Roots >...
CCCCCTGGATCTGGAAACCGTGATCGGCAACGCCACGCCGTGACTCGACGGAAGGTCGATCTCGCCCGCCGGCGACTCGCCACTCAACATCTCCTGACGCCTACCATCACCGAGCCGGCCGAGGTGGTGCGTCGACTCGGGGCCGTTCAGGCGCAGGACTACGGCAGCGCCAAGTGGGGCGTGGGAACGCGCACCCGTGGAGCCGTCGATGCCGTGGTCGAGCGCGCCGTGAACGAGGGATCGATTCTCCGCACCCACGTGCTGCGTCCGACCTGGCACTTCGTCACCCCGGCCGACATCCGGTGGATGCTGGCGCTCACCGCGCCCCGGATAAAGGCGGCGACGGCGTACTACGACCGCCAGCTGGAGCTCGACGCCACGGTGTTTCGGCGGAGTAACGGCGCGGTGTCGCGCGCCTTACGCGACGGCAGGCAACTGACGCGAGCGGAGCTGGCGCAGGTGTTTCGCCGGGCTCGCGTCAACGCTGCGGGATCCCAGCGCCTCGGCCATCTGCTGATGCGCGCCGAGCTCGAAGGCATCGTGTGCAGCGGGGCCCGACGTGGCAAGCAGGCCACCTACGCGCTGCTCGAGGAGCGCGTACCACCCACGGCGCCGCTCGATCGCGATGAGGCCCTGCTCGAGCTGACCGGGCGATACTTCGCGACGCGTGGGCCGGCCACGCTGCAGGATTTCGCGTGGTGGGCGGGCTTGGCGGTGGCGGACGCGAGCCGGGGCGTCGCGATCGCCGGGCGGCGCCTCGAGCGCGAGGTCATCGGCGACGAGACGTATTGGCTCGAGCCGGCGAGGCGATCGCCGCGCAGGCGGTCACCCACCGCCCATCTGCTGCCCAACTACGACGAGTACTTCATCGGCTTCAAGAATCGCAGCGCGATCGGAACGCGTCTGAGCCTGGCCACCGGCGAATTAGCCGGCGATGCCCTGAGGGCGCACGTCATCGTCGTCGACGGTCAGCTGGTTGGCGGGTGGAAACGGACGCTGACGAGGGCGGCCGTGGTCGTCGAATTGACGCTGCTCGTCAGTCTGACCAAGCCCGAGCAGGAGGCGGTTCGTGCAGCGGCCCAAGCACTCGGCGCATTTCTCGATCTCCCGGTGGAGCTACGCGGCCTCTAATCAGGAGACCAGTTTGGCAAATTCCTGCGCCAGCTTCGGCCCGATCCCCGACTCCTCGTGCTTGAAGAAGATGAACGCGTCCCCCCATCCCTTCCCCAAATCCTTCACGGTCTTGGCCCACTGCTCGAGATCCTGCTTCTCGTAGCCCTCGTCGCGCAGCCGCATGTAGCCGAAGTCGGCGGTCACGACGAGCGGGGTATGTCCCGCCTCCGTATCCGCGACGCACAACGCGGCATTCCCGACTCGCAGCGCCTCATACACGTCGTCTGCGAACCACGACTCGTGGCGGAACTCCCAGGCGCACCGCAGGTCCGCCGGGAACTGCGTGAGCAGATCGTTCAGCCGGGCCACGTCTTTCTTGAAGTTGGGCGGAAGCTGAAACAGGATCGGCCCGAGCTTAGGCCCCAGTTTGCGTCCCGTCTCGAGGAAGTAGCGCAGCGGGTCGTCCACGTCCCGGAGCCGCGCGATGTGCGTGATGCGCTGCGGCGCCTTGAGCACGAATGTGAATCCGGGAGGAGTCGCCGCGTCCCATCCGGCCACCGCCTTCGCGTTCGGCATCCGGTAGAACGTGTAGTTGATCTCCACCGTGCCGAGCCGCTGGGCGTAGTACTCGAGCATCTTCGACTCGGGCGTCTTGGCCGGATAAAACGGCCCCTTCCACTCGGGGAAGTTATACCCCGAGGTGCCGACGCGGACGTTCACGCCAGCCACACCGTCTTGATATTCACGAACTCGCGCAGGCCGTACTGCGACAGCTCGCGCCCGTAGCCGGACCGCTTCACCCCACCGAACGGCAGCCGCGGATCAGATTTGACGAGTGCGTTGACGAACACGCTGCCGGCGTCGATCTCGCGGGCCACGCGCTCGCCGCGCTTCGCGTCCGCGGTCCAGACCGACGCGCCGAGCCCGTAGCGCGAAGCGTTCGCCAGGCGGATCGCGTCCGCTTCGTCCTTGGCGCGGATCACCGCCGCCACGGGACCGAACGTCTCCTCGTCGAATGCCGGCATTCCGGGCGTCACCGCGACCAGCACGGTGGGCGGATAGAAGGCGCCCGGGCCGGCGGGGAGCGCGCCCCCGAGAATCAGTCGGGCCCCCCGTTTCACCGAGTCTTGCACCTGCCGGTGGAGATTGGCGCGTAAATCGAGGCGCGCCTGGGGCCCGACCTGCGTCGTGGGGTCGAGCGGATCCCCGACCTTTCGAGCGCGCATCTCGGTCGTGAACCGCTCGAGGAAGCCGTCCGCCACCCGCTCCACCACGATGAACCGTTTCGCGGCGATGCAACTTTGACCACTGTTGATCAGACGCGCCTCGGCGGCGGTGCGCGCGGCTCGCTCCAGGTCGGCATCGTCGAGCACGATGAACGGATCGCTGCCGCCGAGCTCGAGCACCGTCTTTTTCAGGTGCCGCCCCGCCTGCTCCGCCACCTGGCTCCCCGCGCGGTCACTTCCCGTGAGCGTCACCGCGCACACACGCGCGTCGGCGATGACGTCGCCTGCGGCAGCATTCGAGAGGAACACCGCGCGGAACAGGCCGTCCGGGAATCCCGCGTCCCGGAAGACGCTTTCGATCTCGAGCGCGCAGCGCGGCACGTTGGGCGCATGTTTCAGGATCCCGGCATTCCCCGCGACCAGGGCCGGCGCGGCAAAGCGGAACACCTGCCAGAAGGGAAAATTCCACGGCATGATCGCGAACACGGGACCCAGGGCTTCGAACCGGACGTAACTGCGCGAGGCTTCGGTCGGGTGGGGCTCATCTGCGAGGAGGGCTTCTCCGAACTGCGCGTAGTAGTCGCACACCCAGGCGCACTTCTCGGCCTCTCCCACGCCTTGCGCCAGCGGCTTGCCCATCTCGAGCGCCATCGTCCGGGCGTACGCATCCTTGCGCTCGCGCAGGAGACGCGCGACGGCACGCAGCCGGTCGGCACGCTCCGCCACCGGCCAGCGGCGCCATTCGCGCGATGCGGCATCGGCGCGCCCCAGGATCCCGGCCAGCGCCTCCGATCCGGTCTCCTCGAACGTCTCGAGCACCGCACCGGTGGCCGGGTTGATCGACTGGACGCTCACGCCACCACCTCGGGCCGATCCCGCACGCGATCGACCGTGCACAGAAACCCCAGCGGCTCGGTTCCGGTCGCCCGGAACTGGTGCGCCACGCCGGGCGATACGTACACGCAGTCGAACGGCGCGATGTCGTAGCTCCGGTCGCCCAACATGACGCGCCCTCGACCGCGAATCACCACCACCGCGTGGGGATGCTGGTGCCGCTCGAGCGTCGAGTAGCCGCCGGGTTGGACCTCGAAATACCGCGTGAGGAAGGTGAAGGGCTCCTCGCCGGTGTTCTCGCCCAGGAGCGTTTGCCGCGTGACGTCGCGGTACGGTACGTCACCGGTCTTGTACTCGCGCACCGGGACCCCGTCCCAGCGAAACCCGGCGAACCTGAGGACCTTCGATCGATCATCCATGGGAATGTCGTCTCACCGCCGCGACCACCTGTCCTGCAGCTGCGATCGGGTCGGGCTGCGCGTACAGGCTCCCGCCGATCAGAAAGATCGTGTCCGCGCCGTAGCGCTCAATCCACTGCGGTACCCGCGCTGCGTCGATCCCGCCTCCCGGCGCCGGAAACGCCGGTGCCACCGGTCCGAGCGGCGCGCGCAGCCGCGCGTTGATGGCGGCGCAGGTCGCCGCCGAGAACGTAAACCGCCCCCCGACGTTGGGATAGATCACGGCATCGCTCCCGGCGACCCGGAACAGCTCTCCCAACAGCACTTCGGGCGCGAAGCCGTGATCCGGCTGGAAGAACGCGCCCGCGAGCGCCGGGTGCGACATGATCGCGAGCCCCGTGGTCGCGGCGATCTCGCCAACGGCGCCTAGGCCCGCCGGGAGCGCGTTGACCAAGACGCCGCGGCAGCCGGCGCGCCGCGCAGCTCCCGCGCGCGCCATCATCTCGGATGGATCGCTCGTAACGTTCGGGACGTACAGGGCGTTCCCACCGGTCGTTTCGTTGGCCCGCACGACTGCCGCCTGGCAGCGCTCGACCCGCTCAGCAAACGGCGCGCTTGTCTGATCGGCCAGGCTGTGATCGTCCTTGATGAGATCGACACCTGCGCAGGCGAATCCATATGTGAGCTGGGCGAGCTGGGGAGCCGAGAGACCGAGCGGCTTGAGCACCGTGCACAGGAGAGGTCGATCACGAACGCCCGTGAGCTCGCGTAGCCCGGCGATACCGAGACGCGGACCGCGTAGCGTGGCGAGCAGCTGCTCGGGCCACTCGAGATCCGCAATCAGGGTGCCCGATTTGAACGAGATATTGCCGAACAGGAGGTTCAAGAGCTGCGGCAGGTCGCCGCACACTGCCTCCGGGTCGAACGAGATGACTGCGCGGGAGCGGCCACGGCCCACGGATTCCACGGACTCGACGCGTCCCGCGACCCGCGCCGCGACCTCCGGAGGCACCGCGTCCGCCGGAAGCTCGACGGTCTGCTCGAACGCGATGTCGCGCGCCTTGGCGGCGGCGAGCCGGCTCGAGCAGGCGAGGTGGTACGTCACGCGGAGGCGCATGGTGATCGCGGTCACGCTGGATCTTAGTGTCGGAGCGCGGCACCACGGCGGACTGCAGGACACCCCGGGCGCCGGCGGTCTCGGCCAATCTGCCCCATATCCTTATAGCACGGGCTGACTTGTCCCGCACGCCCCCCGCCGGGCACACGCCTTGCGACTCTGAACGGGCGGCCGACGAGGAGTGATGTATGACACATTCATGGCGACCGGACGATTGGGCGGACGACGACGAGGGATGGCGCGGCGATTTCCATCGCGACGCCGAGCCTTGGCGCGCGGATCCGACCGACGACTGCTGGCGCGGCCAGGAGCACCTCGCCGAATGGCCGGAGGCGCAGGCCGGGCCGGAGTACTGGATGTACAAGCGCGCGTCCGAAAAGTAACGGAATAGCAGCGCGCACCTACGCACGGAGGCCCGGCCAGTCCACGCGACGGCCGGGCCTCTGTGCTTGCTCCTGCCTTGCGAACCTGCCCACCCTCGGGGTATGGTCAGCGCTCTGCCGCCTCGACCGTATCCCTTCGCCACCGTCGCAATGGGAGAAGCTGTGACACTGGGTGCGCTGGTCCTTCTCACGTCGCTCGTGGCGGGCGGCGACATGCTTTCGGGCCGGGTCGTGGACCGAGACGGGCACGCCGTGGCGGGGGCTACCGTCGTCGTGGTCGAGCTGCACCGCGTCGCCCTCACCCAGACCGACGGTCGGTTCCGGTTCGCCGACATCCCCTCGGGCCGCTACACGCTGACCGTCCGCGGGCTCGGGTTCGCGCCGCTTGCGCGGCAAGTCACCGTGCCCGGGACGACCACGCTCGACCTCACGCTGGAGCGAACGTCCGTGTGGGTCGAGCCGGTCACGGTGACGGCGACCCGCGCTCCGCTCGACGTTTTCTCGTCACCACTCCCGACCGAGGCGCTCTCCGAGGACCGGCTGCGCCGCGCGCAGAGCGTGTCGCTCGCCCATGCGCTCGCCGAGCTCCCCGGGATCAACGCCCTCACCACGGGGCAGCAGATCGGCAAGCCCGTGATCCGCGGCCTCTCCGGGCCGCGGGTCCTGGTGCTCGAGGACGGGAGCCGCCTGGAGGACTACTCCTGGAGCGACGAAGACGGTCCCTCGGTGGACGCCCGGCTCGCGCAGCGGGTGGAGGTGATCCGCGGACCGGCGAGTGTGCTGTACGGCTCCGACGCCTTGGGCGGCGTGGTGAACGTGATTCCCGAAGAGTTGCCGGACGCGAACGGCGGACCACGAGCGATACACCGAGGCTATGAGATCTCGGGAGCGTCGAACAACGCCGAGCTCGAAGGCGCTGCGCGAGTCGAGGGAGCGCACGGCCGCTGGGGCTGGCGCCTGTTCGGGATCGGCCGGTTCGCGAGCAGCCTGCACACCCCGGCAGGCGAGCTCGACAACACCGGCTTCAGCGCGATTTCAGGTGAAGCCGCGATCGGCACGCGGGGCGCGCGCGGGACGACCACTCTGCGCTACACGCGCTTCGGCGGCGAGTTCAAGCTGCTCGAGGCCGAGGGACCGGCGACGGGCGAGACAGGCGGCCCTGAGCGCAAGCTGTCCGATGACCGGTTGCAGCTCGCAGGTGATTACCTGCTCGGTAGCGTGCGGCTCGAAACGAAGGCCCAATGGCAGCGCCACTCGCTCATCGAGGTGTCGGACACGGGGACGAGCCCGAGCGGCGCACCGTCCGAAGGAACGGCCTTCGATCTGCTGCTCAACACGCTCACCCTCGACGTGCTGGCCCACCACACGCTGGGCCTGCGCATCCGCGGCACGCTCGGCGCGTCGGGCTTCCACCAGACGAACGACACCCGCGGGCGGATCCCGCTCGTCCCCGACGCGCGCGTTCACTCGGGCGCGGTGTTCGCGTTCGAGCAAGCCGAGTTGGGCCGGGTGAGCGTGCTGGCCGGCGTGCGCGTCGACGTGCGGCGGCTCACGGCTGACTCGAACGCGACACTCCGTCTGTCTCCCCAGACGCGGGACTACACTGCCTTCTCCGGCAACGTGGGACTCGTGTACCGGGTCGGCGCGGCTGGGTTCACGGCGAACCTGGGCCGCGCCTGGCGCGCGCCCACGTTGTTCGAGCTGTTCTCCAACGGACCCCACCTGGGGGAGGCACGCTACGAGATCGGCGATCCTGCCCTCAAACCCGAGGCGGGGACGAATCTGGACGTCGGCGTGCGCTGGCAGCGCGCGCGCGTACGCGTCGAGGTCGCGGGTTACCGCAACGCGATCGACCGGTTCTTGTACATCACGCCCACGGACTCGTTCGTGACGGTATCGACTTCTCCCCCGGACTCGCTCCGCGTGTATCGCTACCAGCAGGCTGATGCGCGCCTGCTCGGCGGCGAGGTATCTGTCGAGGTCGAGGTCGCCCCCCCGCTCACGCTCCGTGCGCGCGCGGACGCCGTGCGCGGCACCAATCGCGCGACGAACGAGCCGCTGCCGCTGGTCCCACCAGCGCGGGCTGCCCTGGGCGGCGAGCTCCATCGCGTCGGTTTGGGCTGGGCGGACCGCGCCTACGCGGGGGCCGAGGTCGAGGTCGCGACGCGCCAGACCCGACTCAATCCGCTCGATATCCCGACCGGCGGCTACACGCTGCTGAATCTGTCGGCCGGCTTCGTGCGGCCGCTCTTCGGGCAGGTCTGCCACGTCGACGTCGCAGTGAAGAATGCGACCAACGTGAGCTATCGCAATTTTCTCAGTCGCTACAAGGAGTTCGCACTCAACCCCGGCCGAAACGTCGTGCTGAGAATCTCGCTGGGAGAATAGGATCACCGTGCGAATCGGAGTGGTCGCCGCCCTGGCGCTCGCCACTGCCACGCCGGCGCTCCCGGCCCAGGCGTTCCGCCAGAAGGACTTCGACGCCTACGTCGCCCGAGGACTCCAGGCGCTCCAGACGCCAGGGGCCGCCATCGCCGTCGTGAAGGACGGCCGGGTGCTGTTCGCCAAGGGGTACGGCGTGCGCAGCTTGGGCGATACAGCCCGCGTGGACGCCCACACGCTGTTCCAGATCGCCTCGAACACCAAGGCGTTCACCACCGCCGCGCTCGCGATGCTCGCCGACGAAGGGAAGCTCTCGTGGGACGATGCCGTGACGAAGTTCCTGCCGGGGTTCCAGCTGTACGACCCATACGTGACCCGCGAGTTCACGGTGCGGGATCTCGTGACACACCGCAGCGGCCTGGGTCTGGGCGCGGGTGATCTGTTGTGGTTTCACTCGAGCTACAACCGCGGCGAGATCGCCCATCGAATCCGCTTCGCCAGGCCCGTGTCGAGCTTCCGCAGCGCCTACGCGTACGACAACGTGCTCTACATCGTGGCCGGCGAGATCTTCCCCGCCGCCACCGCTCAGAGCTGGGACGACTTCGTGAAGAACCGCATCTTCACACCGCTCGGCATGACCGAGTCGGGAACGACCACGACGTTCTTCACGTCGAGCCGAAACGCCGCCACGCCGCACGCGATCGAGGACGGTAAGCTGCAGGTGGTCCCGCTCGATTCGGTCGACAATATCTCCCCCGCCGCCGGCATCGCGTCCAACGTCACCGACCTGGCGCGGTGGCTCGTCTGCCGGCTCGACTCGGGCCGCTACTCGGGGGGACGCCTGGTCAGTGAGCGGCAGGCGCGCGAGATGTGGTCGGGCCAGACCGTCCTGCCGATTCCAGACCCCCCGCCGCCCCTCGCCGCGCTGCGGCCGAACTTTGCCGAATACGGCCTGGGCTGGCGGCTGCGGGATTACCAGGGACGGAAGATCGTGTCGCACACGGGCGGCCTCGCGGGGATGTCGTCGCAGATCACGCTCGTGCCGGCCGAGAAGCTCGGTATCGTGATCCTCACCAACTCGGAGTCCGACCTGATGGCCGCGCTCACCTACCGACTGCTGGACGATCTGCTGGGCGCTCCGCGGCCGCGGGGGGACTGGGTGGCGGCGTTCGCCCAGGCCGCACAGATCGCACGGGCTCGCGCCGACTCGACGCTCAAGGCCACCGGCGCAGGACGGGACTCGCTGTCTCAACCGTCCCTGCCGCTCGCCAGGTACGCGGGCTCCTACCGCGACGAGCTATATGGGGACGCCAGCGTCGCATTCGAGAATGGCCGGCTCGTCCTCCGGTTCGGCCGCTCCCCGGCATTCGTGGGCGACCTCGAGCACTGGCAATACGACACGTTCATCGCGCGCTGGCGCACGCAGCATCTCGAGGACGCGTATGTGACGTTTGCGCTCACTCCGGAAGGGGCCATCGATCGGTTCCAGATGACGGCGGTGTCGCCGCTCGCGGACTTCAGCTTCGACTACCAGGATCTGCTGTTCCGACCGGTCGCGGCGCCGAGCGGGAGCACACGATGAAAGCACAGCGGGGACGCGGCGCACCGGATCTCGACGCGCAGGATTTTCGCGACCTGCTGAGGCACGCCGCAGACATCGCGGCACGCCACTGGGAGCGTGTCCCGGACATGCCGGCGTACACGCGCCCACCGGACACGGTCGTCGCGGCGTTCCGCGCCCAACCGCTGCCGCAGCGGGGCGCGCCGGTTCACGAGATTTTCGATCGTATCGAGCGCGACGTGGTCGCCTATCCGCTCGGGGTCGGCCAGCGTCGCTGGTGGGGATTCATCAACTCGCCGCCGCATCCCGTGGGCATCGCCGCCGACCTGATCGCCACCACGCTCAAGAACAACTGCGCCGGGACGAGCCAGCTCGCTATCCAGGTGGAGCTGACAGTCATGGACTGGCTGGCTCAGCTCGTGGGTCTGCCACGGGGCGCAACCGGGCTGCTGGTGAGCGGTGGTTCGATGGCGAACCTGGTCGCGCTCGCCGGGTGTCGCGAGGCGAAGCTCCCGGGTACCCGGCGGCGGGGCGTGCGCGCCGCCGCGCGCCAGCCCACAGTCTACGCGTCGACCGAAGCGCACTCCTGCGTCCGCCGCGCCGTCGAGCTGCTCGGGCTGGGCACCGACGCCTTGCGCCTCGTGCCGGTGGACCGCGAATACCGGATGGACGTGGTGGCCTTGCGCGAGATGATCGCGGCCGATCGCGCCGGGGGCCTCGAGCCGATCTGCGTGGTGGCCAGCGGCGGGACCGTGAACACGGGCGTCGTGGACCCCCTCGCCGAGCTCGCCGATGTCGCGCAGGAGCACGGGTGCTGGTTCCACGTGGACGGGGCCTATGGTGCCGTCGGTGCCGCGCTCCCCGAGCTCGCGCCGCTGTACCGCGGGATCGAGCGGGCCGATTCGGTCGCGCTCGATCCCCACAAGTGGCTGTATGTCCCGTACGAGGCGGGCGCGACGCTGGTCCGCGACCCGGCGACCCTGCGCGCCATGTTCGCGCACCGCGCCGAATACCTGGCGCTCGAGCAGGATTCCTATCTCGAGGGTCCGGTCTGGATTTCCGATCTGGGCCCCCAGCTCACGCGGGAGTTCCGGGCGCTCAAGGTGTGGGCGGTAATGCAGGCGGTGGGCGTCGAGCGCTACCGCGAGCTGTGGCGGAGCGACATCGCCGTGGCGCGCGAGATCGAGCGCCTGGCCCGCCAGCATGCGCGGCTCGAGGTGCTGGCCCCTTCGGACCTGAGCTGTTTCTGCCTGCGGTATGTCCCGAGACGGGGTGACGCCAACGCGTTCAACCGCGCCCTGCTCGACCGCACCCATCGTGACGGGCGGATGTTCATCTCCGGGACGATGCTCGCCGGCAAGTTCGCGCTCCGGGGCTGCGTCACGAATTTCCGGTCGACCTTGGCGGACGCCCAAGTTTGCATCGATACCATCGTCGAGCTGGGCGAGCGGCTCGAGCGGGAGCAGGCGCGATGACGGGGGAGAGCGTGACCCGCGTGAGACTCGCGACGGCGGCGGTCGTGCTGATCGCCGCCGTTCTGCTGCTCGTCAACGAGATCCCCCCTGTCCCCACCTGGTTCTACGTCTTGGCCTGGTACCCCACGCTCGTCATTCTCGACGAGGCCGTGGTGCTGCTCGGCGGCGAGCGGCTACTCGCGCGGCCCCGCGAGGTGGCGGTGATGTTGTGGTGGTCGGCCGTGATCTGGCTGCTGTTCGAGGCGATCAACTTTCGGCTGCGGGACTGGTACTACGTGTTTCTTCCGGCAGGCCGGCTGGAGCGCTGGCTCGGGATCACGGTATCGCTCGCGACAGTCGTTCCCGCCGTGCTGCTCCCCGAGCGTGTGTTGGGCCGATTGGGGGTGTGGCGCGATCTGCGGTTCCGCAGCTTCACCCTCGAGCCTCGGCATCTGGAGATCGCCGGCTGGGTCGGCTGGGGACTGCTCGCAGCGGTGCTGGCTTTGCCGCGCTATCTCTACCCGCTCACGTGGGGGGCGGTATGGCTCATCGCCGAGCCGCTGCTATATCGGCGCGACCCCGAGCACTCACTGTTCGCGGACATCGCACGGGGTAGCTGGGGACGCATCGCGCGGCTCAT
>Ga0207665_10003125_pt1 | contig 11107 bp, 5 predicted proteins | sample LARL112metaG_FD_184351 | JGI IMG/M metagenome (GOLD analysis project Ga0207665, IMG submission 184351) | Corn, switchgrass and miscanthus rhizosphere microbial communities from Kellogg Biological Station, Michigan, USA - LAR L11-2 metaG... | ecosystem: Host-associated > Plants > Roots >...
GGCTGTGACAACAGACAGCTCAGCATCGAGCAGCGGCATCTCCGTGGCCGCACCGAGCCGGGCTAGGGCAGACAGCGCGTCGCCCATCCTCGCTGCGGGCAACTCCAGGCGAACCCGAGCCATCGGCTGGCAGACGACCGTGCCAGCTTGCCGCAGAGCCTCCATCAGGACCAGCGGCGTCAGCATGCGGAAGTCAGCGGCCGTTGTCCGCGGAGTGGGCAGGACACGCTTGGTGGGCCCGTCACCGATGTAGTAGTTGCATTCGTTCATCGTGACGACACAGTCAGTGACCTGCCACCCGTAGAGGCCCTTTTCGAACGCATGCAGGATGTACTGCGTCATGGCGTCAGTGAAGTGGCCAGCGGTCTTGTAAATATAAAGCGGCACGAGGCGCGGATCGAAGTCGAGCTGGAATCTGATGCCAGAGTCGATCGGTCCAGGTTCGATGTGTAGTCCGACCGTCGCGGAATAGGGATGCCTGTCGGACTGCAGGACCTCAAGGGCACTCGCGCTGCCGAGGGGCCGCTCGATGTAGATCATCGTCGTCTCGCGGAACGTGGCGGCGACATTGAAATCGTCAGCGAGCGTGGACTGGATTACCTCTTTCTGGACAGCGCCGTAGAGCGACACATAGATCTCTTGCCGCTCGTCGTCTTGTCGCAGGTCGATAAGCGGGTCCTGTTCGGCGAGCTGGCCGAGTGCGACTCGCAGTCGATTCCTATCGCGGGGATCACACGGCACGACGGCGGACTCCAGGGTCGGGGAAGGGAACTGAAGGCCAGCGTCGTTGTCTGCCTCCCCGATTCGATCCCCGATCTGGGCCTCGGCAAGACCCCAGAGCATGCCGATCTGGCCGGCGCTGACAGCCTTCCGCTGGACCGCAGGCCCTCGCTCGAAGACAGCAACCGCCGTCACCTTGTCGTCGAGGCCGGATCCGAACTGGAGCCGATCGCGCACATGCACGGTTCCAGAGAACATGCGGACGTAGGCGATCTTCTCCGCTCTGCTGCCGCGTTCGATCTTGAAGATGCTGCCGGACGGGGGTCCGTCAGGGTCGCCGTCCGAGGTCGGCAGTAGCTCGGCGATACCTGCCATCAACTGCGCAATGCCCGCTCCAGTGATCGCCGAGCCGAAGAAGACGGGATACACCTGCCCGCGCCGCGTCTGCTCCGCGAGTTCCGCGCGGAGCTGGTCATACGGAACCCCCGCCTCGCTTTGCACATATGTGGCCAGCAGTCTGTCGTTGTGCTCGACCAGCAGCTCAGTCAAGCCAACTGTGAACTCAGCGTCGTTTGCTCCTAGCGCGGTGACGCTGGCACCGTGCGTCCCGGCGCTGGTCACCCGACCCATGGCGAAGGCAGTGACCTTGAGACGGCTGGCGATGTCCCGCAGCACACCCTCGGGGTTTGCCCCGGGCCGGTCGATCTTGTTCACGAGCAGCAGGGCGGGTATCTCCAAGCGATGCAGCGAGCGCATAAGTATCCGGGTCTGCGCCTGCACGCCCTCAACTGCCGAGATGACAAGCACAATTCCGTCGAGAACGTTCAGCACGCGGTCCACCTCGGCGATGAAATCCGGGTGGCCCGGCGTGTCGATCAAGTGGACGGCAACGTCTCCGATCGGGAAGGACGCCACAGCGGACTTGATCGTGATCCCACGCCGCCGTTCCAACGGCAGCGAATCAGTTTGGGTGGTACCAGCATCGACAGCGCCGAGTTGGTCAATGACGCCCGAGTCGTACAGCAGTCGCTCGGTAAGAGTCGTCTTACCTGCGTCTACATGTGCCAGGATCCCCAAGTTGAGCGTTTTCTGCGACACGCGCCACATCCCGTGAGTAGGTCCCAAAGGCCATCTCGATAGACGTGAACGCCTGGCGCATCTACCCTCCTTGGACGATCGGCGCGGTACTTGCTGACGTAATCATAGAGTCATCAGCCCCTGGTGACCATGCAGACTTTCGGCACAGTCAGATCACCTGACGATGGAGACCTACTGTGAGGTGCCGACAGCGCAGACCAGAAGTGCTCTCAAGCGGTTGGGCAGGCAACTCAATGGCCAGGGTTGCTGTATGGAGACCGTAAAGGACCGATCTCGTGTTCGAAATCGGCCCTTGACGTGGAGCTGAGGGGATTTGAACCCCTGACTCCCTCGATGCGAACTCTCGGCAGCGAGGTCGCTCGGAGTCGTTGGGACAAGTCAGCGGGCCGTGATCCAGCGCATTCTCGGGCATGCCCAGGTCAGCACGACCCGGATCTACACCGACCCCACGGACCCGCTGACCCGCGAAGCAGTGAGCCGGATCGGCAGCGCGCTTTGGCCAGATGCACCGGATGCGGCGCAACCGCAACGCGGAATGCAACTGGGACCGGCGGCCAGGGCCGACGAAATGGAAGAAACCCAAGGTCAGGACGGGTGCGCCGCCAGGGACTCGAACCCCGAACCCGCGGATTAAGAGTCCGCTGCTCTGCCAATTGAGCTAGCGGCGCTTGCAACCCAGTGATGGTAACAGCATCTGAGCCGGCCGCGGTAACCGTCGGCCGGCCTTCCCGCGCCGCCGCCCCGGCCGGGCGTCCCGGGTTCCACATACCCCATCAGCCGCCGAGGAACCGCCCCATGACCTGCGCCGCCCTGGACGGCCGCCCGGTGCGCTTCTCGGCTCCGTCAGCCCAGCCCATGGTGTGCAGCCCGGCGTTGATGCCGAGCCAGCGCAACGGCTCGGTCTCCCATGGCCGGGACCGGTGGTTCACCCACGGCAGCCGGGTCAGGTCGCTGTCCTTGTCGAGGATCAGGTCCGCCAGGGTGCGCCCGGCCAGGTTGGTGGTGGCCAGCCCGTCGCCGACGTACCCGCCGGCCCAGCCGAGCCCGGTGGCACGGTCCAGGCCCGCGGAGGCGCACCAGTCCCTGGCGATGCCCAGCGGGCCGCCCCAGCTATGCGTCACCGCGACGTCAGCGAGGGCGGGGAACAGTTCGCCAAGCGTCCGGTGCAGCGCCGTGAACACCGCGGGCACACGTTCGAACGACGGCCGCACGGCCGAGCCCAGATGGTAGGGCGCGCCCCGGCCACCGAAGGCGAACCGCCCGTCGGCGGTGCGCTGGCCGTAGATCAGCAGGTGACGGCCGTCGCTGAAGGTGGGCCGGCCGGCCAGCCCCACCGCGTCCCACACCGCATCGGGCAGCGGCTCGGTCGCGATCATCAGCGAGTACACCGGTATCACCGCGCGGTGCAGGCCCGGCAGGGCCGGGGTGTACCCCTCGGTGGCCCGGATGACGTAGTCGGCCGTGACCGTCCCCCGCGTGGTGACCAGCTTGCCCGGCGCGATCTCCGTCACCGGGGTGCGCTCGAAGACCTTCACGCCCCGCCCCCTGACGACCTGAGCGAGCCCCCGCACCAGGCGCGCGGGATGGATCGCCGCGCAGTGCGGGGTGTAGGTGCCGCCAAGCACGCCGGTGGCCCCCATGTGCCTGCGGGCCTCGCTCTCGGTCAGCAGCGTCAGGTCCTCCTCGCCGAAACCGTAGTCCCGCGCCTCGGCGACCTCGGCCTTGGCGCGTTCCAGTTGCACCGCCGACCGGGCCACAACCACGGTTCCGCCCTTGGCCCAGTGGCAGTCGATGTTCTCGGCCGCGGCGACCCGGCCGACCTCGTCCACTGTTTCCTGCATGGCGCGGTACATCGCGATCGCGGCGTCCCGGCCCGCCATCCGGGTGAGCTTGGCCAGCGAGGCCGGGAACAGCGCGGAACACCAGCCACCGTTGCGCCCGGACGCGCCGAACCCGGCGATCTCCGCCTCGCACACCGCGACCCGCAGCCCGGGCTGCGCGGTGGCCAGGTAGTAGGCGGTCCACAGGCCGGTGAGCCCGGCGCCCGCGATCGCCACGTCCACCGCAAGGTCTCCGGTCAGCACCTCGGCGGGTGCCAGCGAGCCAGGCACGGTGTCCAGCCAGAACGACACGGGCCGGTAGGTCTGGTCCGAAGGCATGCTCTTCATGGTGGTCAGGCTCCCTGCGTGATCATCATTCCCCGTCGGGCATCCTAGGTGTTATGCCCGTGAACTCGCCCGTGCCGCCGGAGTTGCCCCCGCCGCGGCAGCCGTCCGGACCCTACAAGGTCTGCCTGGTCTGCCTCGGTAACATCTGCCGCTCGCCGATGGCGGAGATCGTGCTGCGCGACGAACTCGCGCGGGCCGGGCTGGCCGAGGCGGTCAGCGTGGACAGTGCGGGCACCGGTGACTGGCACATCGGGGAGCGGATGCACGGGCCGGCGCAGCAGGAGCTTGCCCGGCGCGGCTACGACGGCTCCGCGCACCGGGCCAGGCAGATCCAGCGATCCTGGCTGGCCGGCTACGACCTCCTGGTCGCGATGGACCGGAACAACCTCGCCAGCCTGCGCCGGATGGCCCCGCCGGAGGATGCCGCCCGCATCCAGTTGCTCCGCTCGTTCGATCCCGCGCTGGCCAGGGACGATCCCTACGACGGGGAGGTCCCCGACCCGTACGGCGCGCCGCAGGAGTACTACGCCCTCGCGCTCGACCTGGTGCTGGCCGGCGCGCGCGGGCTCGCCCGGCAACTGGCGGAACTGCTTGACGCGGCCCCGCAGCCCCAGGCGTGACCGGCGCGGACGTCGCCGGGCGGCTGGAGCGGTTCACCGGCGCGGCCGTGCGCGAACTGCGGGCTGCCGGATCACAGTTCCGCTGGAACTACTACCGGGCGGTGCTCGCCGACGGCCGGGCCGTGTTCGCGAAGGTGGCCGCCTCCGGTCTCGGTGGGGTGTTCGACGCCGAGGCCCGCGGCCTGCGCTGGCTGGACGAGGCGGGCGCGGTCGGCGTGCCCGGGGTACTCGGCTGGGACGACGCCACGCTGGTCGTCTCACAGGTGCCGCCGGGCCGGGCCGACGCAGCCGCGGCGGAGCGGCTCGGCGGCGAACTGGCGAGGCTGCACGGCGCTGGCGCGCCCCGGTTCGGTGCACCGTGGCCCGGATTCATCGCGAGCCTGTCTTTGCCGAACGATCAACCCACGCCGGCCTCCGCCACCAGTGGCCCGGTCACCTGGCCGGACTGGTACCGCGCCTGCCGGGTGCTGCCTTACCTGCGGCTGGCCGTGGACGCGGGCACGCTGTCCGGCGCCGATGCCCGCCTGGTCGAGTCCGCCGCGGCGCGGGCGGCCGACGTGGCCGGCCCGGACGAGCCGCCCAGCCGCATCCACGGTGACCTGTGGTCGGGGAACGTGCTGTGGTCCGGGGGCAGCGGCTGGCTGATCGACCCGGCCGCGCACGGCGGGCACCGGGAGACCGACCTGGCCATGCTAGCGCTGTTCGGGGCGCCGTACCTGGACCGGATTCTGGGTGCCTACGCCGACCAGGCGCCACTGGCACCGGGGTGGCGCCAGCGTGTCCCGCTGCACCAGTTGCACCCGCTGCTCGTGCACGTGGTCCTGTTCGGCGCTGCCTACCGCGAGGAGGCGCTGGCCGCCGCCCGCGCGGTCCTGGCACTCTAGTTTCCCCTAGGACCCCCACCTGGTACTGGCATGTGAAGACCTTCGGCCCGCTGTCCGGGAGCGTGACGGTTGGCAGGCCGTGGCACCGCCGTACCGCTGAGGCGGCCAGCCGGCTGGCCCGGGCGGCCGCGCCTGCGGCGTGGCCAACTGGTCCGAGGTCGGGCAGAAGAGGCGATCACACGGCGGAACTGGGGCCTGGCCAGGTCGCTGCTGGACAGCTAGGACTCCGGGTCAAGGCCGTGGCCGCCGCGGACGCGGAATGGGCCGCCCGCAGATGGGCGCGCGGCGAGGCAAGTCTCACGCCCGCGCAACCCCTTTACTTCCCGTTTACCGTGGCTAAACGTCAGCGTGGTGCGACAGGCTGGTCCTGGCGGAGCGAACGGGGCAGAAGGGCTGACATGAGCAGAGCACTGCACCATGCTCGGATCTTGGGACGAGCGGGGCGCACGGGCGGGCCGTCGAGCGGAGGGCGGCTAGGGAACACGGTGCGGCTGCGGTGGCCCGGACGGCTGGTGGCGGTGGTGGCGGTGGCCACGGCGGCGGCGATGATGCCCGCGGTGGCACTGGCCAGCGGCGGCGGCCGGGCGGCGCCGGCCGGGCACCCGCCACGGCCCGCAGCGGCCGGTCATCCGGCTCGGGCCGCCGTGGCGGCCGGGGTGATCTCGACCCTGGCCGGCAGTGTCGGCGGCCCGGGCCCGGCGAGGCGGGTGGCGCTGCCCGATCCGTGCGGCCTGGCGGTCGCCGCGGGCAACCTGTATGTGGCCGACCGGGGCTCGGTGCGGAAGGTCAGCGGCGCCGGGTTCCTGACCACCCCCGCCGGCACCGGAGCCTTCGGCCTCCTCGGCGATGGCGGCCCGGCGGTCCGGGCCACGGTCGGGACGTGCGGGGTCGCCATGGATCACGCCGGCAACCTGGTGATCGCCGACGGCGGCCGGATCCGCGTGGTGGCGGCCAGGACCGGGACCTTCTACGGGCAGGTGATGACCGCCGCGCACATCTACACCGTGGCCGGCGGCGGCACCGCCAATCCCGGCGACGGCGGCCCGGCCACGAGCGCCGAATTGGGCCCGGCGGACGTGCGGGTGGACGGCATCGGCAATCTGGTGATCGCCGACGTGTCCGGCGAGCGAATCCGTGTGGTCGCGGAGCGCACCGGCACGTTCTACGGGCAGGCGATGACCGCCGGGGACATCTACACCGTGGCCGGCACCGGCACCACGGGATTTTCCGGCGACGGCGGCCCGGCCACCAGTGCCGAGTTTTTCACTCCCATTGGCCTGGCCCTGGACACCGCGGGCAACGTGGTCATCGCCGACGAGCAGAACTACCGCATCCGGGTGGTGGCGGTCACGACCGGGACGTTCTACGGGCAGGCGATGACCGCCGGGGACATCTACACCGTGGCCGGCAAGGGCGGCCAGCGTTTCACCGGTGACGGCGGCCCGGCCACCGCGGCCCAGCTGGACCAGCCGGGCGCCGTGAAGGTGGACGGCGCGGGCAACGTGGTGATCGGTGACGGCCACAACTTCCGGGTCCGGGTGGTCGCGGCGCGCACCGGCACGTTCTACGGCGTGGCGATGACCGTAGGGGACATCTACACCGTGGCCGGCAACGGCACCGCGCGGTACTCCGGTGACGGCGGCCCGGCCAGCCATGCTCAACTCGACGATCCGCGGGCGGTGGCGGAGGATGCCGCGGGCAACGTGGTGTTCGCCGACGACTTCACCGACAGCATCCGGGTGGTGGCCGCCGCCACCGGCCGGTTCTACGGGGTGGCGATGACCGTAGGGGACATCTACACCGTGGCCGGCACCGGCAAGTTCGGGTTCGGCGGTGACGGCGGGCCGGCCACCAAGGCCAAGTTCTCCCTGCCGTTCGGCGTGACCGTGGACGGCGCGGGCAACCTGGTGATCGCGGACAGCCGGAACAACCGGGTCCGGGTGGTGGCGGCCAGCGCCGGCACGTTCTATGACGTGGCGATGACGGCCGGGAACATCTACACCGTGGCCGGTAACGGCACTCTCGGATTTACCGGCGACGGCGGGCTGGCCACGGCCTCCTCGGTGGACTTCCCCGCGGGGACCAGCGTCGACCAGGCGGGCAACCTGCTCATCGCCGATACCGGCCATCAGCGAATCCGGGTGGTGGCTGATCACACCGGCACGTTCTACGGGCAGGCGATGACCATCGGCCATATCTATACTGTGGCCGGCACCGGCAATGAGGGGTTCGGCGGCAACGGCGGCCCGGCCACCCAGGCCTTCTTCCGTAACCCCCTCGCGGTCACCGTGGACCACGCGGGCAACGTGCTGATCTCCGATACGGACAACAACTCGGTCCGGGTGGTGGCGGTCAAGACCGGCACGTTCTACGGGCGGGCGATGACCGCGCTGGACATCTACGCCGTGGCCGGTAACGGGCACTTCGGGTTCTCCGGCGACGGCGGACCGGCGATCAAGGCACACGTCGACGCACCGGTCCAGGTGGCCGTGGACGGGACGGGCAACTTGTTGATCGCCGCCGGGGGCAACCAGCGGATCCGGGTGGTGGCGGTCAAGACCGGCACGTTCTACGGGCGGGCGATGACCGCCGGAGACATCTACACGGTGGTCGGCAATGGGAGCATGGGCTACTTCGGTGACGGCGGCCCGGCCACCCAGGCCGAACTCTTCAACCCGGCGGGCGTGGCGCTGAACAAGACCGGCGGCTTCGTGATAGCCGACACCGGCAACCACCGGATCCGGGCGGTCAGGGGCTAATGGCAAAAGGGGGCCGAGATGAGCAGAGCAGTCAGACATGTCCGGGGACCGAGGCGGACGGCCCCCGCGCGGCGCACAGTGCTGCTGGCGGGCGTGGCGGCGGTGGCCGCCGTGGCGGCGATGGTGCCGGCCGCGGCGCTGGCCGCGGGCGGGGCCCAGGCTCACCGGGCACCGGCCACCTGGCCGGGCCGGGCCAGTCTCGCGGTCTCCGGGGTGATCTCGACCGTCGCGGGCGGCCCCGGCGGCCCGGGCCTGGCGACGCGGGTCGGGCTGCGGAGCGACTGCGGGCTCGCGTTCGCGGCGGGCAACCTGTACATAGCCGACGGCGGGTCGGTGCGGAAGGTGAGCGAGAGCGCTGGGTTCCTGACCACGCCGGCTGGCACCGGGGCGCCCGGCCCGCTCGGTGACGGCCGCCTCGCGACCAGGGCCGGCTTCGATGGCGTGTGTGGGGTCACCATCGACCAGGCCGGCAACCTGGTGGTCGCCGACGGCGGCAACAACCGGGTCCGGGTGGTGGCTGCCAGCACCGGCACGTTCTACGGGCAGGCGATGACCGCCGGGCACATCTACACCGTGGCCGGCACCGGCTTGCCCGGGTTCTCCGGAGATGGCGGCCCGGCGACCGCGGCCCAGTTCAACGGTCCCATAGGGGTGGCCGCCGATGCAGCGAGCAACCTCGTAATCGCCGACCAGTTCAACCGCCGGGTCCGCGTAGTGGCGGCCACGAGCGGCACGTTCTACGGGCAGGCGATGACCGCTGGGGACATCTACACGGTGGCCGGCGGCGGCACCGCTAGTCCCGGCGATGGCGGCCCGGCCACCGGCGCAGTCCTCGGGGCTCCCACTGGCGTGGCCGTGGACGGCGCGGGCAACCTGCTGGTCGCCGACTCGCAGGACAACCGGGTCCGGGCGGTCGCGGTCAGCACCGGCCACTTCTACGGGCACGCGATGACCGCCGGGGACATCTACACGGTGGCCGGCGACGGCAGCGCCGCGTTCGGCGGCGACGGCGGGCTGGGCAGCAACGCGGAGGTCAATCTCCCGCTCGGTGTGACGGTGGACGGTGCGGGCAACCTGGTGATCGCCGATACCCAGAACTGCCGGGTCCGGGTGGTGGCCGGCCACACCGGCACCTTCTACGGGCAGGCGATGACCGTCGGGGACATCTACACCGTGGCCGGCAACGGCGGCGCCGGGATCGGCAAGGACGGTGGCCCGGCCACCGGCACCTCGGTCGCAACCCCGGCAGCGGTGGCGGCCGACGATGCCGGCAACCTGCTGGTCACCGACGACTTCAATCGGGTCCGGGCGGTGGCGGCCAGCACCGGCAGCTTCTATGGCAAGGCGATGACCGCCGGGGACATCTACACCGTCGCCGGCAACGGCACCGGAGGGTTCTCCGGCGACAACGGCCCGGCCATCAGGGCCGAGTTCAATGGCCCGGCCGGCGTGGCGGTGGACGGTGCGGGCAACCTGGTGATCGCCGACGACCGCAACAACCGGGTCCGGGTGGCGGCCGCCACGACAGGCACCTTCTACGGCAAGGCGATGACGGCGGGCGACGCCTACACCGTGGCTGGCAACGGCAAAGCCGGGTACGGGGGCGACGGTGGCCCGGCGACCAGTGCCAAGCTGTTTCTCCTGGGCGGGATCGCGGTGGACGGCGCGGGCAACGTGGTGATCGCCGACACCAACAACGACCGGATCCGCGTGGTAGCGGGCAGCACCGGCACCTTCTACGGCAAGGCCATGATCGCGGGCGACATCTATACCGTGGCCGGGAACGGCGCCCGCGGGTTCTCTGGTGACAACGGCCCGGCCACCAGCGCCGAGATCACGACCCCCTTTGGCGTGGCCGTGGATCGCGCGGGCAACCTCCTGATCGCCGACACCGGCAATGTCCGGATTCGCGTGGTGGCGGCCAGGAACGGCACGTTCTACGGGAAGCCGATGACTGCCCGGGACATCTACACGGTGGCCGGCAACGGCAACGTGGGATTCTCTGGCGATGGCGGCCCGGCCACCAGCGCCGCCCTGGCAACCCCGGACGGGGTGGGCGCGGACGGCACGGGCAACCTGCTGATCGCCGATACCGACAACAACCGGATCCGGGTGGTGGCGGGCAGCACCGGCACGTTCTACGGCAAGGCGATGACCGAAGGCGACATCTACACCGTGGCCGGCGCCGGTTTCGGGTTCTCCGGTGACGGTGGCCCGGCCACCGCGGCCCATATGGTCAACCCGACCGCGGTGGTAGCCGACGGCGCGGGCAACCTGGTGATCGCTGCTCGCGCGAACCACCGCGTCCGGGTAGTGGCGGCCAGCACTGGCAGCTTCTACGGCGTGGCGATGACCGCCGGGGACATCTACACGGTGGCAGGCAGCGCCATCAACGGGTTGTCGGGTGACGGTGGCCCGGCTACCAAGGCCGGGCTCTCTGACCCGTCTGGAGTGGCGATCGACGGGGACGGCAACCTGGTGATCGCCGACACCAGTGACAGTCGCATCCGGCTGGTCGGCGGCTGAGGGCTCAGGCCGCGCAACGCTTTGCTAGCTGACTTCCAAGCCACCGGATCCCGCGCCGGGAGCCGGTGACCGGAAGGAGAACACTCTAATGCTGCTGACCGCCGCAATCGCCGCCGCCCTGCTTGCCGTTGTCTATATGGCTCCGGCGGTGGTCGCTTTCGTGCGGGCTGTGCCCGGCACGGGGGCTATTGCCAGGGCGGCGAGGCCGTTGACGCCAGCCTTACCTCGGTCGCTCGTCCATACCGAGACATGGGCTGGCTCGAGAGCTTTCTGCACGGCGCTGGCCAGGTCATCCCGGACTATGTGCAGGTCGACGGCGTCCTTCAGCCGGC
>Ga0207665_10003126_pt1 | contig 11107 bp, 11 predicted proteins | sample LARL112metaG_FD_184351 | JGI IMG/M metagenome (GOLD analysis project Ga0207665, IMG submission 184351) | Corn, switchgrass and miscanthus rhizosphere microbial communities from Kellogg Biological Station, Michigan, USA - LAR L11-2 metaG... | ecosystem: Host-associated > Plants > Roots >...
CGAGATTCCCCCTTGCCGTTCCCCCAAATGACGCGCCCGTGACGAGACGCCTCGATGTGCACAGGATTGGAAGTCCTCAGCCCCTCCATGAGTCACGAAGGGGAATCCGCCACTCGAGGAGGCAGGAAGCCCTCAAGCGGCCCACCGAGGGCCACATCGGCGCCGCAAGGCTAACAGCAGGACCAGTGCAGTTCGTCGCTCGGCAGCGACCTTCGACATTCTCGCGCTCGGGATGGCTGGGCTATACTTCCCGGCTGTATGCCGGTGAGCCGAGTGGCTGCCTCCGTCCTCGTCATCATGTGCGTCCTCTCGGCCTCATCCGGCGCGAGCGCTCAGGCCCGCGCCGCGGTTCCCCGGATCGGGGTCCTGTCACCGTTCCTCGGTCCTGACACCGCGTTCTTCGAGACACTCCGGCAGCGGCTCCAGGAACTGGGCTATGTAGAGGGCCGCAGCGTGTCGTTCGTGTACCGGGCCGCCGAGGGCTTCGACCAGCTCCAGGCCCTAGCCCTCGAGATGGTCAAGCTGAACGTGGCGGTTATCGTCACCGCGGGCCCCCAAGGCGTCCGCGCGGCTATGAACGCCACGCGAACCATCCCCATCGTCATGGGCAACGTCGGCGATCCGGTGAACCAGGGCTTCATCGCCAGCCTGGCGAAGCCCGGCGGGAACGTCACCGGGGTCTCATCGCTCAACACCGAGCTGAGCGCCAAGCGGCTCGAGCTGCTGAAGGACGCCTTCCCGGCCGTGTCGCATGTGGCGGTACTGCGCGAGGCGGTCGGGGACGCGGCCCCGCTGGACGCGGTTCGGCTCCGCGCTCGTGCCCTCGGGGTCACGCTGCACGTCTTCCAGGTGCGGGAGGCCGATGAGCTGCCGAGCGCGTTCGCGGCCATGACCGAGGCCCGGGTCGGCGCCCTCGAGATCCTGCCGGGCTCGCTCTTCGTGAGCCAGCTGCGGAGGGTAGTCGACCTGTCGCGGACGGCCCGGATCCCCACGATTTTCGCGGACGATCGATTCGTCCGCGCCGGGGGACTCATGAGCTACGGCCCCAACGTCATTGACCTCTATCAGCGGGCCGCGGTCTATGTCGACCGGATCCTCAAGGGGGCGAAGCCGGGGGACCTCCCGGTCGAGCAGCCCGTCAGCCTGACCCTGGCCGTGCACGTCGGAACCGCCGCTCGAATGGGTCTCGTCGTCCCCCAGGCCGTCCTGCTCCGCGCGGACGTGGTACTGCGCTGATGGCGTCAGCGCGCCGGTCGCGGGAGAAAGATGATCTCCGGCTCGCCCTCGGGGCTGATGTTCGCCTGCAAGAGGGCGCCGGGCGTGTCGCCAACGTTCTCCCACGTGTGGATGAAGCCGTTGGGCTCGTACTGCACGAGCCCACGCCCCCTGGGCTCGGTCCGGTCTTCCAGGTGGATCGTCCAGGCCCCGGAGAGGACGTAATAGAGCGCCGCGCCCGAGCGATGGTGCATCGGTGGAGCCGGACTCCTCGGCTGGGCCACTACGCGGGTCATCGTGAACTCGTAGGGGCCGGGCTTCAGGTTCGGAATCCCCTCCGGCGTCCGGTACAACTCAGTCACGCTTGCCGGTCGCGCATGAAAACTCCCGCCAAGATCAGCCGGCGGAGCGAGCAGGTAGTGTAGGAACGTCGCCGGCCCACCCTGCCCCGCGGTGAGGGTGGCCTGCTGCCCTCGGGCCACGTAGACAGCTTCCCCTTCTTGCACGCTCTTGCGCTCGCCGGCCATCGTGACGCTCAGGCCGCCGACCACCGGGCAGATCATGCCGTGCGGTCCAGCGTACGCGAAGGACTGTCCGGCGGGCACCGTCACACGGACGAGCCTGAAATGGAGCGGCTCATCCGTGACCGCTGCCAGCTTCGTGCTTGCGAGCAGGAGGCGGATCGGCCGACCCGGCGTCGGTTCCTGAGCGGAGACCGGCGCGGCCGCAGCCAGCGCGAGAGCGAGCACAATGCCTGGTCGCGAGAGCGTCATGAGTCCTCCTGTTCGTCCGCTGTGGTCCGGCGGAACGGCACTGCCCAGCTAACCGCAGACTCGCCCATGCGGTTCCCGAGAGCCGAGTGATAGTGGCGGCCCCGAGGCGTCGCTGTCAAGCGCGGGGCCGGGGGCTCGACCGCCATGCACACGATCCAGGCGCTCTTCGGGCACACCGAACCCAGCGGTGGCATCGCGAGGGCCGACTGTCTGTTCCGAGAGAGATGGGCGGGCCGGCCGGGCACCGCGGCCCCGGAGGACGCGTTCGCTGCGGGCAATGCGGCCTGCTTCGGCGGAGCGCTCGCCTTCGCGGGCAAGAAGCATCGCCGCCCCGCCACGCGGTGGCTTCGGAGCTGGCCGTCAAACTGAGCGTCGAGGATCGGAGCCTTCCCAGGCGGGAGCTTGGGCCTGGAGTAGATGGACGATCCAATCTGGAACGTCTACTTGACAGACGGTGACATTGCCAATGGTTAAGACTTATGCGTAACGGACTCGCACGAGGAACCGAGACTCAGGATTGGAAGTCCTCCGTCCACCAAGCCGCGCTGTTTCTAGACTTGAGGAACGAAGACCCGAGTGAGTCGTGCGAAAAGGGAGCCGACGCAATGCGGTATTAGAATTTGACTGCGCGGTGCTGCCCTTCAGCAGTGAGACAGTAGTATCGGCGGATGGTTGGCGTATGAGCGCTCCAGATCCTGGCGACACACCCGTTCAGCAGCCCACCAACGCTGGGTTGGAGTCGAAGGACGCGACACCGATCACACATGAACTGAACCGGGCCGCGCTCGAGACGCTTCCGTTCTCCGACACGCGCGACTTCGAGGACGCTCGCCGGGGATTCCTCGGCACGCTACCCGAGGTCGAGATCAAGAACAATGAAGGACGCGTCGTCTGGAGCCTCCGCGACTATGCGTTCCTCCGTAAGGAGGTCGCACCGCCGACCGTCAATCCGAGCCTTTGGCGCCAAGCGCAGCTGAACATGAATCACGGTCTCTTCCAAGTAACCGATCGCATCTATCAGATCCGCGGCTTCGACCTCTCCAACATGACGATCATGGAGGGCGCTAACGGCATCATCGTCATCGACCCATTGATCTCAACCGAGGTGGCCCGGGCCGGCCTCGAGCTCTACCGGCATCACCGTGGACAGCGTGCGGTCACGGCGATCATCTACAGCCACAGTCACGCCGACCACTACGGTGGGGTGCGCGGAGTCGTCGAGGACGAGGACGTGCTAGCGGGCCGCGTTGAGATCTGGGCGCCCGATCGCTTCATGGAGGAGGTTGTCTCGGAGGTTGTCCTTGCTGGCCCGGCTATGCGGCGGCGCGCTCAGTTCCAGTTCGGTAACACGCTGCCCAAGGGACCCCGCGGCCAGGTGGACGCGGGGCTCGGCAAAGGTCAGTCGTCCGGCACTGTCACGCTCATCCCTCCCACGCGTATCATTCGTGCCGCGATCGAGACGCATCGGCTCGACGGTGTCGAAATCGTGTTCCAGCTCGCCCCGGAGACGGAAGCGCCGGCCGAGATGCACATGTTCTACCCCGAGCTCAGGGCGCTAAACCTAGCCGAGAACGCGACCCACAATCTGCACAACACGTATCCACTCCGAGGCGCACAAGTGCGCGACGCCAACGCGTGGGCGAAGTATTTAAATGAGGCCTTCGACCGATTCGGGCACCGCGTCGACGTGGTCTTTGCCCAGCACCATTGGCCCGTGTGGGGCAACGCGCATGTGCTCGACTACCTCGGCAAGCAGCGTGACGTCTACAAATATCTCCACGACCAGACGGTGCGCCTGATGAATCACGGATATAAAGCGGCCGAGATCGCCGAGCGCCTGACGCTGCCGAAAAGCCTCGCGTCGACGTGGCACACACGCGGCTATTACGGAACCGTGAGCCACAACGTGAAGGCCATCTATCAGCGATACCTCGGTTGGTACGACGCCAACCCCGCCAACCTCAACCCGCTCCCGCCCGTCGAGCGAGCGCGCAAATACGTCGAGTACATGGGTGGCGCGGACGCGGTGATCCGTCGCGCGCTCGCTGAGTTCGAGAGCGGCGAGTACCGCTTCGTGGCCGAGGCGATGAGCCACGTCGTCTTCGCCGATCCCGCCAATGCCGACGCGCGGCGTCTGGGCGCCGACGCGCTCGAGCAACTCGGCTATGCGGCGGAGTCGGCAACCTGGCGCAACGCCTATCTTCTCGGCGCCCGGGAGCTTCGGCAGAGTTCACCGGCGACGGTGCCGCGCGCCGCCATTAGCCCAGACATCGTCCGGGCCTTGAGTCTCGATCTCTTCTTCGACTACCTCGGTGTACGGATCGATGGCGAGAAGGCCGAGGGGCGGCGCATCGTCATCAACTGGCTTCTATCCGACCTCGGGCAGCGCTATGTGGTGAACCTCGAGAACTGCGCCCTGACCTATCTGGCCGACCGCCACAGCGATCGCGCCGATGCCACAGTGACCCTCGACCGAGCCGCTTTGAGCCGCGTCGTCCTGCGCGAGCTGGCGTTCACAGACGCCGTCGAGCGGGGCCTCATCCGCGTCGAGGGCGACCACGAGAAGGTGGCCGCCCTCTTCGGCCTGCTTGACGACTTCGTGCCGATGTTCGAAGTCCTAGAGCCAAAGCGCAACGGATGAGTGATCGCCGTGGTTGTCACGCGGCCTTGACCGGTTACCTGTGAGCCGATCCCATAGACCCCGACCCCTCTGAGAGGCAGGCCTCCCTACCTAGGGATAGGCCCGAGGAGGGTACTCTCGGGATCCCCCCTACCCCTTATGTATCCTCTTATGGATCCCTCATGGATCCTCTGAGGGATCCCCCCTTCCCGGGCGGATCGTCCGCAGCGCGTTCTGAAAATGACTACTTCCATCAGCGCTCTCGCTGTGGCCTTTATACTCGGGATGAAGAAGATTCCCAGCTCTCCCGCCTCAGATCGTGGCGCTCAGTCTGCTCGGGTACCCAAGCGCTTCGACTCGAGCACGCAGGGAGGGCACCCCGCTCCCACGCCCGCCCCGGCCGCCACCCTCGTCCCCACCCGGACGAACCAGGCCATGGGATGGCTGACGATCGACGAGACGGCAGCCCTGATCCACGTCCCGATGAGCTGGCTGTACGAGCGCACTCGCACCAATACCATTCCGCACCTCAAGCTCGGCAAGTACCTCCTGTTTGATCGGGACGAACTGATAGCGTGGGCTCGGCAGTTCCGTCGCGATGGCCGTGGCCGCGGTCGGCAATCATTCGACGGCCGTGATGCGCGGCAGAAAAACCGGACGGCCACCCTTGGGTTGAAAGCCCACAGGTCATGAGGCCCAACCCTGCGGGTTCCCTGAGGTCCCCGCGGTTTGGGTTGTCGCGTGCTCCCGTTTTGCTCCCGTGTTCTGTCAACCGGCGGTTGACAGCCCCCGCCCCGTCCGCGACAGGTGACCCTCATGTACGTCGTTCCCCGCGAGATCAGAGGGTGCCGGCATGGCCTCCCAGCGAAAGGAGGCTATGAGATGGGGGCCATCCGGAAACGGGGGAAGAACTACATCATCACGCACTACGACAGCAGTGGCAGGAGGAGGTGGGAGACCGTCGGGCCAAACCTGCACGAGGCCCGACAAGTGCTGGCAGAACGGATGTGGGAGCGCCGCAGTGGGAAGTCCGGGGTGCCGCGGGACAAGATGGCGGTCGCCGAGCTTATCAAGAAGTGGAAGGACAATTATCTCTCCGTCCAGCAGCAGCTGGGTCGTCTCAAGCCGTCCACCATTCGCTCCTACCAGAGCAACCTCGACAGCCATATCGAGCCCTTCTTCGGCGCGAGGCAGCTGGCCGAGGTGACACTGGCGAGCGTCCAGGAGTTCATCAAGACTCTGCTCGGCAAGGGCCTGTCGGCCAAGACCATCGGCAACGTGATCGTGATCCTGAAGGAGATGTTCAAGCACGCGGTCCAGTGGGGGTATCTGGACGCCAATCCGGTGCAGTACGTCGAGCGGCCGCGGGGTGAGGACAAGGAGATAGACGTGCTCACCCCGGACGAGATCCGCCGGCTGCTCGATGCGCAGAAGGAGCCGTTGCGAACGTTGCTGTTGACGGCCGTCCTGACCGGGATGCGTCAAGGTGAGCTCTTTGGGCTGCAGTGGGAGGATATCGACTTCGCGAGCCACCAGGTTCACGTCCGACGGTCGCTCTGGCGCGGCACGCTTGGCACACCCAAGTCCAGACGCTCGCGGCGCGCGATCGACATGCCACCCACGCTCGAGCGGGCCCTGCAGCAGCTATCGACCACGCGGCATTCGGAGTTTGTTTTCTGCAGTGTACGGGGCACTCCGCTCGACGCGGACAACTTCCGACATCGGGAGTTCCCGGCGGCACTTCGGAGGGCCCAGCTTCGCCGGATCCGCTTTCACGACCTCCGCCACACGTATACCAGCCTGCTGATCGCCCACGGCGCCCACCCGAAGTACATCCAGGCGCAGCTGGGCCACGCCTCGATCCAGACTACGCTCGACCGCTACGGCCATCTCATGCCCCAACTCCACCAGACGGAGGCACAGAAGCTCGATCAGCTGGTGTTCCCCGATCAGCAGCCTGCGCCCTCGGCGCGCCGGCTCCAAGCAGTGCGCGTCGGCCGGCCGGCGCGTGGGAGCAAAATGGGAGCAGCCGCTATTGCTGCGGGAGCGAGTGGGAGCAAAATGGGAGCAGAAAACACGAAAGGGTTAGCGATCTGATCGCTAACCCTTCGTATTGGTTGGTTGCGGGGGCTGGATTTGAACCAGCGACCTTTGGGTTATGAGCCCTTTTCAAATCAAGACTGGAGCCAATCAGCCACAAACAACGCCTCGTAAACTAGCACTTCTCACGTCACCGGCTTTGGTGCTCTTTGGCTTTCGTTGGCAGCAACTTCCTGGGTAATTCCTGGGTAAAGTCTGGGTGGCAGGCCACGGCCGTTCCCGCGTGGATGCCGCGGCGATCGTACGCCTGGCCGATTAAGCACACCTCCCGCCTCGCATCTGCGCTCGAGCCGGGCGCGACGGTCAGCGCGTCGCTGAAGTCGGCTCGCAGCGCGTGGAGCTGCCCGGCCTCTTGACGGCCCGGCCGCCGCCCTCCAGCGGTGCCGTAAACTCGATGCCGGCGAGATCCGCCAGCCCGAACCGCGGGCCTGGACTCTGCGTGGCGTTATTGCGGACAGCACCGGTCTTCGTGTCGAGGTGCAGGTAGAGAAACTCGCCCGATGCCAGGCACGAGTCAGGAAGGCCAAAGAAGTTCCGCCCGACGAGGAGCACATGCCGGCCGTCGCGCGACCACAGGAACCGCTCGCCACCCGGAAGACCTTCATCCGGCGAGGACCAGATCTGACGCCACCATCCGGACGAGCCTCGCAGGCGAATGATAAAGTTCCGATCCAGAATGCGTCCCGGGTCGACGAGCTGGACTACCATCCGGCCGTCGGGTGCCGACGCCGATGCGGTCACAGTCGAAAGACCTAGGAACAGCCTCGCGAGCAGCACGAGGCCGCCAAAGGGAATGACGAGGGCGGAGAGCGCCACCAGTACCGCCCGGACGACGCGGCGGCGGGGTGCCGCGATCACCGTACTGACGAGCAGCCCGGCAAACACGGCGACCACGGCGACTGTACCAGCGTCCGACGCAGTAAAGCCGATGCGCATCTTGTCGACGAGCAGGTGGAACCCGGTTCCCGCTACGATCAGCCCTGCGATCGAGCAGACTCCCCTGCCCCTGCGGGCCCAAGTCGGCACTAAGGGGATGAGCCGCCTTGAGGCCGCCCTTTCGGGCATCAACCTTCCGAGCTCCGCGGTGGCGGCGTCGGCGGGTCGGAAGGGCGACCGGGTGCCCATGAGTCGTGGGCGCAAACGGCGCAATATTCGCCGCGACTGGCCCCGCATTGCGCCCAGGCATGCCCACACTTCTGATCGGCCTTCCAGACCTCGCACATGAGCAACCCCTCGGATCAGGCTCGGCCTGCCGCCTTTGAGAGGCAGCAAGACAGGGAGTCGTGAGGCTGACTCCCTGTCCGCCGGAGCGATTCGTTACGGGAGGCTGACGCTGGTGCTATCCCCGGAGTTGCTGATGGTAAAGGTGCCCGCAGACTGCACCGGGGTGTAGACGTAGCTACCCCAGCCAGCGGGACCGTTCGGGACCGACGCCATGAAGGGACCGCCCACCTGACCGAGCGAGTTGGTCACCGCCGACGTGAGGTCGGTCAGGGCGGCGGGAAGTGACCCGACGTGCGCCGAGTAAATGCTGACGGCGGACGCGAGCGCCCGCGCATCGGCCTGGGCCTTAGCGAGACGCGCACGGGCCTGGACGTTGGCGTACAGCGGGATGGCGATCGCGGCGAGGATACCGATGATGGCCACCACGATCATCAGTTCGATGAGCGTGAAACCGCGCTGGCGGCGCCGGGCGCGGGCTACCTGAACTGCGGACGAGCTATGCATGGCGTTCACTCCTCCTGCCATTGAGAAATAGGACGTTCTTACAGACTATGGATGGGTCCATACAAGAGTCGCGCCACCAAAAGCTCGTCAAGATTCTTGAAGATATGCGCCAAGTCAGCGCAATTAACTCGGACACTTACAGTCCAATACGCAAAAAGATCCTGAAGCTTTCTTCAGGTGGCTGACGGATCCCGGCGGTCGGTCCTGACACAACCTGGGAGTCAGGCGGGAGGCTGGGCGTGCTACGCCGTCAGGCGGGCGGATGCGACGGCTTGGAGCGAGCGACGGCGACGGGTCAGCGGACGGTGGGACGAGCTAGGCGCGCTTGGTCGAGGCGGCGGGCTTCGGCGGGCACATCTTGTGGACCCAGACCGATCCGAGCTTCACGTGATTACCATTCCTCCGGATACGAAGCTTGCACTTGGGGCAGGTCCCCATGTCATTCTCCTCCAACGGGATCGCCGACAGGATGTGACGCGTCGAGCATTATACACGAGCGAGAGGACCCGTGACCCAGGCCTGCATCTTCTGCCGCATCGCCGCCAAGGAGAGCCCGGCGGAGATCGAATACGAAGACGACGACGTCGTGGCGTTTCGCGATCTCTATCCCAAGGCGCCGGTGCATCTGCTGATCATTCCCCGGCGCCACATCGAGTCCATCGCGCGCCTCGAGCCCGGTGACGGCGCGCTGATCGGGCGCTGCGTCCACGTAGCGCGCCTCCTCGGCGAGCGCACCGGCTACGCCGAGCGCGGCTACCGTCTCTCCTGCAATACCGGGCCCGAGGGTGGGCAGGTCGTCCACCACCTGCACTTCCACTTCACCGCCGGCCGCCGGTGATCCGGGTCCGCGGTCTCCGCAAGGAGTACCCGGGGGGCGCGGCCGCGCTGGACGGGATCGACCTCGACATCGGGCGCGGAGAATTCGTGGCCCTGATCGGCCCGAGCGGGGCGGGAAAGTCGACGCTCCTGCGGTGCCTCAACGGCCTCGTCATCCCGAGCGCGGGCCAGGTCGAGATGGACGGCGTCCCGGTGACCGGCGCGACCCCGGAGGCGCTGCGCCGCATCCGCGTACGGATCGGGTTCGTCTTCCAGCAATTCAACCTGCTGCGGCGCCTCACCGTGCTCGAGAACACGGTGCTCGGCCGGCTCGCCCTCACCGGACCGTGGCGCTCCATGATGGGGTGGTTCGAGCCGGCCGCGGTGGCGCGCGCGGAGGCGACCCTCGCGCGAGTCGGCCTCGCCGGTCTGGCCGCCCGCCGCGTCGACACCCTCTCGGGCGGCCAGCAGCAGCGGGTGGCCATCGCCCGCGCGCTGGTGCAGGATCCGGCGGTGATCCTCGCCGACGAGCCGATGGCGAGCCTCGACCCCGCGCTGGCCCACACCGTCATGGAGCTGCTCCGACGGATCAACGAGGAAGACGGCATCACGGTCGTGACCTCGCTCCACGTGCTCGAGCTGGCGCAGGCCTACGGGCAGCGCATCATCGGCCTGCACCAGGGCCGGGTGGTGCACGACGGACCGCCCGCGTCGCTGGACGGAGCGGCCACCGCGCGCATCTTCGGTCCCGGCGTCGCGGGCGCCGCCACGTGAGCCGGCGTAGCCGCTGGACCGGGGCGGCTCTCTTCCTCGCGGTCTTCGTGTGGTCGGCGGTGGCCACCGAGGTGTCCCTCGGCCGCATGATCGAGGGCATCCCGTTCATGTGGGACTTCGTGCGCCGGATGATGCCGCCGGACCCATCGGTGCTCGGCAATGCCCTGCGCGGCGCGATCGAGACGATCCAGATCGCGATCGTGGGCACGGTGGTCGCCGCCGTCCTCGCGCTGCCGATCGGCTTCGCGGCGGCCCGCAACGCGGCGCCGCCCTGGCTCTACTACACCGCACGCCCGCTCCTCAACGGCTTCCGCGCGATCGACACGTTGGTGTACGCGCTCTTCTTCGTGGCCGCGGTCGGGCTGGGCCCGTTTCCCGGCGTCCTGGCGGTAATCGTCTACACCGTCACCGTGCTCGCCAAGCTCTACTCGGAGGCGATCGAGGCCATCGAGCCCGGGCCGGTCGAGGCGATCCGGGCCACCGGGGCCACCGCTCTCCAGGTACTCCGGTGGGGCGTGTTTCCTCAGCTGGTGCCCCAGTTCCTGTCCTTCACGCTGTACCGGTTCGAGACCAACATCCGCGCGGCGGCGATCCTGGGTTTCGTGGGGGCGGGGGGAATCGGCTTCTACGTGCAGACCTACCTGCGCCTGTTGAACTATCCGGCGGCGGCCTCGGTACTGTTGGTCCTGGTCGTGCTGGTCATGGCGGTCGACTTCGCGTCGTCGCGGCTCCGGGCTCGGCTCGTCTGAGCGCGGAAAATGAAACGGCCCCGGGGGAGACCCCGGGGCCGTCGCTACCTTGCAGGTGCTACTTACTTCTTCAGCAGGTCCATCGCCGCCTTGGCCTTGTCGGCCGCCACGGACGACTTACCCGCCTTGCACGCGGCCTCAGCCTCGCTCACGAGGGTGGAAGCCTTCTTGAACTCGGCCGACCGAGGAGCCTGGATGTCCTGGCTGCGAGGAGACTGGATGTCCTGGCTCCGGGGCGACTGGATGTTCTGGCTACGCGGAGACTGGATGTCCTGGCTCCGGGGCGACTGGATGTCCTGGCTCCGAGGAGACTGGATGTCCTGGCTGCGCGG
>Ga0207665_10003127_pt1 | contig 11105 bp, 9 predicted proteins | sample LARL112metaG_FD_184351 | JGI IMG/M metagenome (GOLD analysis project Ga0207665, IMG submission 184351) | Corn, switchgrass and miscanthus rhizosphere microbial communities from Kellogg Biological Station, Michigan, USA - LAR L11-2 metaG... | ecosystem: Host-associated > Plants > Roots >...
GGTCGCCACTGAACGCGGTGCGCCGGTCAAGGCGGTGTGCCAGGGCCGGGTGATTTATGCCGACTGGCTTCCGGGACTCGGACTCCTCGCCATCGTCGACCACGGTGATGGTTACCTGAGCCTCTATGGCCACAACGAGCGGCTGTACAAGGCTGCCGGTGAGACGGTCACGGCGGGCGACACGATTGCTGCCGCCGGAGATAGCGGCGGGAGCCCCCGCCCCGAGCTCTATTTCGAGATCCGCAAGGGCGGTAAGCCGGTCGATCCGCGGCCCTGGTTCAAGGCCCCCGAGCCCTGAAGGCACCCCGGGGAAAGCAGGGGTCGGGTGGCCTCGGCCCCCTTGTGACTGGGGTCAATATTTCCAGAGTCCCGTTGCCGCGAGTGTGCAGATTCGCCAACTTGCGCAAGGATCGCGGGGCTGGGAAGCGCAATGGTGTTCGCTGCCATGAGTGCGCTCCCGGTCACCGATTACGTTCCTGGACAGCCCGGTGACCGGTTCGACCCCTATGTGCGTCTGATCCGCTCGCTCCTGCCGCGGACGAGCTGCGTCGCCCTGTTCGGGCCTGCGGCGGAGCTCATCTGGACCACCGACGCCATGACGGGTCCGGACCTGATCAACCTCGTGGACGATGCGGTTCTCTCGACGCGCGCGGACCCCGACAGTGCGGGCCAGATGCGCCTGCTGGCAGGGAACGTTCCGGTGTACCTGTGGGCGTTGCGGGACGATGAGCAGCAACTCCTCGCGCTACTCACGGTCGTGAGCCGTGCAAACGATGCGCAGGACAGGCGCGGTAACGATTTTTCCTTCGTGTGCCAGCTTCTCGCCCCGGCAGTCGAGTGCCTGCGGCGGGAGCTGATCGCCCACGCGACCATCGAGGAGCTGAATCACACGGTGGGGGGCCTCGACAAGGACCTGAACCTCCTCCTGACACAGGACAGCGCGGGACTCCCGACGGCCGAGACGGGCGGGGGGGACCTGCAGCAACTGCTGCAGCAGACCATCGAGCACATGCGCGCCAGCACCGGCGCGCTGCTCGTGCCCGAGAAGAATGTGATGCTGGTGCGCTCGGCGGATGCGCGGCCGCCGGATACCCAGTTCTGGATGCGTGCGCACCGCCGCCTGATGCCGCTCGCCCAGGCGCAGCGCGAGCCGCTCATCTTCAACGAGACACAGTCGATCGAAGCTCCCGAGGCGTTTCCCTTCCGCGTGCTGTGCTGCTCGCTGCGCTCGCGCACCGGGCGCACCATCGGGGTACTCGCCCTGCTGCGCGAGTCGATTGCAGAGCCCTTTGGCGCGCGCGACGCGCACGTCGGGGAGATCCTGGCCCGCAAGGCCATTGGCGCCATCGAGAGCAATTACGACCCACTCAGCGGGCTCTACACCCGGCCAGCCTTCGAGCGGCGCGTGAAGGCGGTAGTCGCCGACTTGAAGACGGCCCCCTGGAGTGCGCTCTACATCGATGTCGATCAGCTGCACGCCATCAATGAGAACTCCGGCATGCACGTTGGCGATGCCATGCTTGGGCAGCTCGGGGAGCTGATCCGCCAGCGCCTGCCGCCCGGTGCGTTCGGTGCCCGCATTTCGGGTGACCGCTTTGCGCTCATGCTGCCTGCCCGTGTGCAAGATGCGGAAGCGTTCGCCGAGGCGCTGCGCGAAGGCACCCAGCGGCTCGCGCTGGTGAGCGCCGAGGCGCGGCTGCCCGTCTCGATCAGTGCCGGCGTCGCCTCGGTCGATTCCCAGGTGAGCGAGCTCGCGCAGGTGCTGGCTCCCGCCGAGACTGCCTGCAAGGCGGCCAAGGACCGCGGCCGCAACCGCGTCGAGGTCTACCAGCCGAGCGATGCCAGCATCGTGCGCCGCCATGCCGACATCGGTATGGCAGGGCAGGTGCGCGAGGCCATCGAGTCTGGACGCCTGCATCTCGATGCGCAGCTCATCCTGCCTTTCGCCGCCGCGGAAAGCGCCCGCCCGCACTACGAGCTGCTGCTGCGCATGACCGATGAGAAGGGCCGCACCGTGGGACCCGACAACTTCCTTTCCGCGGCGACGCGCTACCAGCTGATGCCGGTGATCGACCGCTGGGTGATCGCGCACGTCATCGAAGCGCTCCAGCCCCGCGCCGCCATACTCGAAGGCAAGGCGCTTGGGTTTGCCATCAATTTCTCCGGCCAGTCACTGAGCGATGACTCCTTCGCCGACTATCTGGTGAAGAGCATCGGCGCGAGCGGCCTCGACCCGGAGCTCTTCTGCTTCGAGCTCACCGAGAATGCGACCGTCGCGAATCTCGCCCGCACCGAGGCGCTGATGCGCCGCCTGCGCCAGCTCGGCTGCGGCGTTGCGCTCGATGACTTCGGCACCGGGCTCTCCTCGCTTTCGTGTCTGCGTCAGCTGCCGGTCACCATGCTGAAGATCGACGGCAGCTTCGTGCGCGATGTGCTCAAGGATGCGCGTGCCGAATCCATGGTGCGTGCGATCGCACAGCTCGCGCGCAGCATGTCGATCACCACGGTGGCGGAATACATCGAGACCGAAGCGATCAGTGCACGCATCGCGGAGCTCGGCGTCGACTACGGGCAGGGCTTTGCGATCGGTAAACCGATCCCTCTCGCGGACCTGCTCACCGAGCTCCCGTTGCCGAGCGCACCCGGCGCCGCGGATCCTGAGGCCACCGGGGAGCGCGAAGAGGTCACCTGGTACGCCGGCACGGCGCGTTGAGGCCGTGCGGGGAACCACTGCCGACATTGCCGATCCCAACCACCCTTGACGGTGCGAATCGAGGTCTCCGCGTCATGTCCACTCCCTCACGCACGCTCATTGCCCTCACCGCGGGGACGTTCCTTGGTTTCTGCGGCGCGCTCAGCAGCGGGGTCCTCGCCGACCGGCCGGGTGCCGTCGCGCATGCGGACCCGGCACCGGCTCGCGGCACGCTGCCATGGCAGGAGGCGAGCCTGTTCGCAGAGGTGTACGAGCGCATCAAGCGCGACTACGTGGACGACGTCGATGATCACGCGCTGATGGAGAAGGCGATCCGCGGCATGGTCGCCGCGCTCGATCCCCACTCCGCGTATCTCGACAGCCAGGAGTTCGATGAGATCCGCCTCTCCACCATGGGCTCCTATCCCGGGGTGGGCATCGAGGTGGTCGCCAGCGATGGGGTGGTGAAAATCTTGCACCCGATCGATGGCTCTCCCGCGCAGCAGGCGGGCCTGCGTGCCGGGGACCAGATCGTGCGCATCGACGGAACCGATGTGGGCGCAGATCTCGCCGGGGCCATTGCCCGCATGCGCGGTCTCTCCGGCAGTCTCGTCACACTCACCGTCCGGCGTGAAGGCAACCGCGAGCTGCTCGAATTCGCGTTGCGCCGCGCGCAGGTGGAAGTTCACAGCGTCCTCGAGCAGAGCCTCGAGCCGGGTTTCGGATATCTCCGGATCACGACGTTCAGCGAGACGACCTCGCAGGATGTTGCAAAGGCCATTTCCCGCCTGAAACGAGACAATCCGACCGGTATCAGGGGACTAGTGCTCGACCTGAGAAACAATCCGGGTGGTGTCCTCGAAGCGGGAGTCGCGGTCGCCGATGATTTCCTCACCTCCGGCGTGATCGTGAGCGCCGATGGCCGCACCCCCGAGGCCCGGTTCGAGATGGACGCCTCCCACGGCGACCTCATCAACGGCGCACCGCTCGTGGTGCTCGTGAACGGGGGCTCGGCATCAGCCTCGGAGATCGTCGCAGGGGCTCTCAAGGACCACGGGCGGGCGCTCCTCGTTGGGCGTAAGACCTACGGCAAGGGCTCGGTGCAGACCGTGCTGCCGCTCTCGCGCGGCGGTGCCGTGAAGCTCACTACCTCGCGTTATTTCACTCCCTCCGGCGCCTCGATCCACGGCAAGGGCCTCGTGCCCGATATCCTCGAGGACGGCCCGGGCGATCCGCCGGCGGATCTGAGTGCGGGCAAGGCCGGGGACCCGCTCGCAGAGCGTGATGCCGACGTGCGCCTCGGACTCGCCGTGCTGAAGGAGACAGCCGAGGCGCCACGCATGGTCTCGCTCGTGAGCCGCGCATTCGTGCCCTGAACAGGGAGTCACCAGCCTCCGCGGCCGGCCTCACTTAGCGCCGCCGTCTCCTTATCGATATCCTCGGTGCCATGCTGGGGTGGCTCATCGATCTCGTCCTGCATCTGGATCGGCATCTGGTCGAGCTCATCGCGCGCTACGACCTGTGGATATACCCGATCCTCTTTGTGGTGATCTTCGCGGAGACCGGGCTCGTCGTGACGCCCTTTCTTCCGGGGGACTCGCTGCTCTTTGCGGTGGGAGCGCTCGCGGCCGTCGACACGAGCGGCACGCTGCGCGCGCCGCTCGCGAGCCTCGCGCTCGGCACCGCCGCGGTGCTCGGGAATACGGTCAACTACGGCATCGGGCGGGCCATCGGGCCACCCGCTTTCTCGGGCCGCTACCGCTGGCTCAAGGTCGAATACCTGCGCCGCACCGAGGAGTTCTTCCTGCGCCACGGGGGCCTCGCGGTCATGGTGTCGCGCTTCGTGCCCATCGTGCGCACCTGCGCGCCTTTTGTCGCAGGGGTGGGCCGGATGCCGTTCGCCCGCTTTCTCGCCTACACCCTCGTGGGCGGATTCGCGTGGGTGCTGCTGTTCATATGGGGCGGCTATCTCTTCGGTAACATTCCCTTCGTCAGGCAGAACTTCGGGCTGGTGACACTCGTCATCGTCGCAGCTTCCCTCATTCCGCTTTGGCTGACGCTCCGCGGGACGCGCACACCATCGGCGTGACTCGCCGTGCGCCCGGGGCGCCGCGGGCGGGCGCGGCGCTGACCCGGTTCGCCTCAGGCCGGGCTCAGGAGAATCGCGCGGACTACGCCAATGAGCGCGCCGACGAGCAGCGTCACGTTCGGAATAGCCGAGAGGACGAAGCCCGCGTGCCGTGACTCCGGCGTCTGCGTGTAGCCGCGGAAATACAACGCGCGGCCGATGATAAAGAGGGCACCGAGCGCCGCCGCGGCCCAGGCATTGATGTAGTGGCCGAACAGCCAGATGGAGGGCACGAACACCACGAGCTGCTCGAGCGTGTTCATCTGCACGCGGAAGTAGCGCTCGAATACCTCGTGCCCGGCGGTGGCGGGGGCAGGCACCTTGTAGCGGGCGCGGGCGCTGCCGACGGCAAGGACGAACAGCATGAACTCGGCCAGCGCGAGCACGATCATCAGTTCCACGTACGCCATGACACCTCCGGCTTTTTGCCCGAGGATGGCACAATGCCGCCATGGGTGACAGGGAGCGGGGTTACGCACATCGCGTCGACATTCTCGCCGACGTGAGCCAGGTGTGGCGCGCGCTCACCGACCCGACACAACTGCCCCGCTGGTGCTCGCCCGGAGCGATGATCCGGCCGTCTCAGGGAGGGCTGTTCCGCGCGAGCGTCGACCGCGTCACCGAGTTCGAGGCGCACATCGATGTGTTCGAGCCGGAGCGGCGATTGCGCCTGCTGTACCTGCCGGCGAGCACGCTTCCCCCGACCGACAGCGTGATGGTGGATGATTTCATTCTCGATCGCGTGCCGGGCGGCACCATCGTGCGGCTGCTCGGCTCGGGTGTGTCGGCAGCGCCGGGGTGGGACACTCAGTACTGGCGGCTGCGCACGAGCTGGCAGCAGGCGATGACGCGCCTGAAGGTGTACGTCGAAAAACAGGCGAGAACGGGAGCCGCTACATGATGGGATTTGCGCTGCGCACGGTGATCACCGCCATCGGCTTGTGGCTCGCGACCCAATGGGTCACGGGCGTCAGTGTCGACAGCGTCGGCACGCTGATTTTCGCCGGACTCCTGCTCGGAGTGGTCAACGCGATCATCCGACCGATCGCCTTCATCCTCACGCTGCCGATCACTATCCTCACGCTCGGGTTGTTCCTGTTCGTGCTGAACGCCGCCATGGTGTGGCTGGTCGCCGCGATCCTGCCCGGCTTTCACGCGCCCTGGTTCATGCCGGCTTTCCTCACCTCGATCATCGTGTGGCTGACCGGGTGGGTCGGTTCCTGGCTCATCGGGCACCGCGGCTTCGAGCGCTACGCGCGGCGCTGATGAGCTGCGCTAGCCCGTCGGCACGCGACGCTGCGCAGGTGGGGGCTCATCGGCCATGAACGCCCGCCCCACCCAGCGATAGAGCAGGTAGATCACTCCCGCGAAGACGCCGCCGCCAAGCCACACGGCGCCATTGGCGGCGAACGAGTCCCCGACCAGAGCGAGCGGAAAGTCCTGCCCCGAAAAGGCGACCAGCGCTGCGACCAGTACACCGACCAGTCCCTCGCCAACGATCATGCCGGATGCGAGCAGCACGCCGAGCTGCTTGGTCGCTTCAGCGCGCGCACGGGTGTCCGCGTGGCGCTCGAAGATCCAGCCCGCAACCGCACCGACGACGACCATCAGCGTGCTCTGGGTCGGCAGGTAGATACCGAGCCCCACGGCGAGCGGCGACAGGTGCGCGCCGGGTTTCAGGCGCCGCAGCAGTGCATCCGCGCCGATCACCAACACGCCGATGAGTCCACCGGTCTCGATCAGGCTCCAGTCGACGTTATTCTGGATGACACCTTGGGCGAGGGCGGAAATGAGCCCGGCCTGCGGTGCGGGCAAGGGGTGCTCGCGATGCGGGCCGGGCGCGCCGGCGAAGCCATACGCCCGGTTGAGCAGATCGAGTATCGGCGGGATGATCACCGCGCCGGCGACCACTCCGATGACCAGCGCGACTTGTTGTTTCCACGGCGTCGCATCGACCAGCTGCCCGGTTTTCAGGTCCTGGAGGTTGTTGTTGGCGATCGCCGCCGCGGCGAACACTACCGCGGTCACGAAAAGCGCGTAGGCGACGAACGCGGTGCCGGTGGCGGGTGAGCTGCCGGCGTGCACACCGAATACCAGTATCAGGGCGAAGCCGATCACGGCGAGAATGCCGATCCCCGAGAGCGGGCTGTTCGATGAGCCGATGAGCCCCGCCATGTAGCCGACGACCGCGGACACGAGGAAGCTCATCACCGCGACATACAACACGCCGCTCAGCACGAGGAAGACCAGGTGCTCGCCGAGCCCGCTGCCCGCGACGAACTGCGCCAGCAGCACGCCGACCGGCAGCACGCACAGGAGCGATATCAGGCCTACGATGCCGATCGGGATGTCCTGCTCGGTACGCGGAAGAGTTGCGGCGTTGCCCTGTGCGCGGGTGCGCGACGCGAGCATCGCCGAGCGCAGACCCGCCGTCACGGGTTTGACGAGCTTCGCCAGCGTCCATATGGCCGCGACGCCGATCGTCCCGGCCCCGACGAAACGCACTTTGTGACTCCAGGTGTCGTGGGCGAGCGCATCGATGGAGGAGGCCGTGAGATTCGCTGCATCGCCCGAGAGCGCCGAGAAGTGCGGCACCCCCCACACCCACGCAATCAGCGCGCCGACTCCCATCGCAACCCCGACCCACAAGCCGACCAGATGCCCGATGCCGAAGAGCGCGAACGACAGAAAGAAGTCGAAACCCGAGACGGCGCGCTCACCGACGCGGAAATTGCGCGCGACATCGCTCGCGAAGATGCGCGTGGCGGTAATGAGTGCAAATGCTCCCGAGATCACCGATCCCCAAACGAGTGCGGCCAGCCCCGCACGGGTCTCTTCGACGCCGCGGCCCTGCGCCCCGCTGCCGCACTTGAGCACCTCGGCGCAGGCAACGCCCTCGGGATACGGCAGATCCGACTGGGTGACGAGCGCGCGCCGCAGCGGGATCGAATACATGACGCCGAGGATGCCGCCAAAGACACAGATCGCGCACGAGACCCAGTACGGAAACCCAGTCCACCAGCCGATCATGACCATGCCGGGCAGCACGAAGATGATCGAGGAGAGCGTGCCCGCGGCCGAAGCCACGGTCTGCACGATGTTGTTCTCCTGGATGGTTGCGCCGCGAACCGAGCGCAGTGCGGCCATGGAGATCACCGCCGCCGGAATGGAGGTGGCAAAGGTGAGACCTGCCTTGAGCCCGAAATAAACGTTCGCCGCGGTGAACACGAGCGTGATCAGCACGCCCAGGATCAGCCCCCGCATGGTCAGCTCAGCCCGCAATTCCTTCATGTGGTTCTGCTCCCCCTGCCGAGCGCCATGGTTACAGACCGGACCCCCGCACCGCTACTCCCAAAGTGCCGCCCGGCGGCCGCCGCGGCGCAGGCTACGCACAATTCAGCCGCAGGCAGTGCCCCGCGGTATGCTCTCGCGCTGGAGCCGCCGCGGGGCGCAGCCAACAGGAAGAACAACCATGGGCAAGGTACTCATCGGCATTCTCATCGCCATTGTGCTCGGGCTCACCGCGTTCACCTGGTTTACGCTGCACTGGTCGTACTCCGACGGGGAGCGCGCGGGCTTCCTGCAGAAATTCTCCCGCAAGGGGTGGATCTGCAAGACCTGGGAGGGCGAGATGGCCATGGTGACTCTGCCGGGAACCGTGGCCGAGAAATTCGCTTTCACGGTGCGCGAAGACGATCTCGCCAAGCAGCTCAGCGCCGAAATCGGCAGGCGCGTCACGGTGCACTACGAGCAGCGGAAGTGGATTCCGACTTCCTGCTTTGGCGACACCGAGTACTTCGTGACCAGCGCGCAGCTGACGCCAGCGGCCCAACCGATGACGCAACCGTAACGCCGCTCATCCTGCTCACCGCGGAGCGCCGCCGGCCCGCTAGTGCACGCCGGCCATGTTGCGTCTGACGAACGGCGTGAGGAGCAGCATTGCCGTGCCGGCGATGAGGCCGTACCAGAAAATTCGCAGGAACAGTGCCGGGAGCGACTCGAGGTGACTCGCGTCGTACTGCCCGGTGAGCTGACCGGCCAGGTTTCCACCGAGCGCGAGCGACAGGAACCAAACACCCATCACCTGCCCGACGAACCGGGACGGCGCGAGCTTGCTCATGTAGGAGAGCCCCACCGGCGACAGGCATAGCTCGCCGCAGGTGTGCAGAAAGTACGTCAGCACGAGCCAGGTGGGCAGCACCAGCTTTCCCGCCAGCACGTGCTGCGCGGCGAAGTACATGACGAGGAAGCCAAGACCCAGCAGTACCAGCGCCAGGCCGAACTTGGCGGATGCCAGCGGATCGCGGCCGCGCTTGCCGAGCGCGATCCACAGCGCCGCGAATGCTCCTGCGAGTGTGATCACGAAGAACGGGTTCACCGCCTGCAAGACACCCGCGGGCATCTCCCAGCCGAGAATGTGGCGATCGGTGTAGCGCTCGGCAAACAGGTTGAACGAGCCGCCCTGCTGGTAGTACCCCGCCCAGAACATCACCGAGGCGATGAACAGCGCCACCATGACCAGCGCCCGCCTGCGCTCCGCCGCAGCGAGGCCCGCGAAAAACAGCAGGTAGCCGAAGTACAGGAGCGCCAGCAGCCCGTAACCCCAGGAGGCGGCGCCGGCGAGCGCGGCCGCATCGAGTCGCACGGTGCGGGTCAAGGTGAGCACCACGATCACTGCGACCGCCGCCAGGAATATCACCACCGGCGTCCACGAGCCGCGCCGCTCTTGCGCGGGCTTCAGTCCTGCGGCGCCGAGGTAGGAGCGCGTCCACAGGAACTGCGCCACACCGACGGCCATGAAGAGCGCCGACAACCCGAATCCGAAGTGCCAACCGAAAGCCGCCGCGGTGAGCGGCACCAGGAACGAGCCGATGGCCGAGCCGATGTTGATGCCGATGTAGAAGATGGAGAATCCGGCATCGCGCCGCGCGCCACCCTCCGGATATAAGGACGCGACGATCGCGCTGACGTTGGGCTTCAGCAGCCCGACGCCCATGGCGTTCACCAGCAGCCCGAGGAAGAAAGTCTCCTCGCGGCCGATTGCCAGCAGCGCGCTGCCCGCGGCGATGAGTGTTCCACCGGCGATTACCGCGCGCTGCGCGCCGAGCAGTCGATCGGCGATCCAGCCACCGAAGAGTCCCAGCAGGTAGGTGCTGCCGAGGAACAGCCCATAGATCGAGCTCGAGGTCCGGTCATCCAGTCCGAGACCACCCTTCGCTGCCGCCGCCACCATGTACAGGATCAGAATCGCCTGGATGCCGTAGTAGGTGAAGCGTTCCCACATCTCGGTGAGAAACAGCGTCGCCAGCCCGAAGGGCTGGCCCAGAATGGGTTTCGGCGCGACGGTGGGCGCTGCAGGTGAGGCGTCGGCGAGCTCGCTCATCGTCAAAAACCTGACTACGCACGCCCCATAGGTGAGCGCCCGAGTCTGAACCAGCGCTGGTCAGGCGCGCAAATGAGCAAGCGACGCTCAGCGCTGGTCCGCCTTGGCGTGCGCGTCGGCGGGCTGACTGCGGGAAAGGAGCCGCGCCATGAGGATGCCGCCCTCGTACAGCAGGTACATCGGGATGGCGAGAGAGCACTGCGAAATGGCATCCGGCGGGGTGAGGAGTGCGGCGAGGATGAAAATACCGATGAGCACATAACCGCGGTTCTTCCTGAGCGCCTCGATGCGCACGACGCCCATCAGCACGAGCAGCACCACGGCCACCGGCACCTCGAACGCGAGCCCGAAGCAGAAGAACATGGTGAGTACGAAATCCAGGTAATTGTTGATGTCGGTCATCATCGAGACGCCCTTCGGCGTCGTGTGGGCGAAGAACTCGAACATCACCGGGAAGACGAAGTAGTAGGCAAAGGCGATGCCGACATAGAACAGCAGAATCGAGGAGAGGAGCAGCGGTACCGCGAAGCGCCGCTCGTGACGGTACAGGCCCGGAGCCACGAAGGCCCACAGCTGGTAGATCACGTACGGCATCGCCACGAGCAGCGCGGCGAACACCGACAGCTTGAAGGGCGTGGTGAAGGGTGACATCACGCCGGTGGCGATGAGGCTGCCGCCCTGCGGCAGCTTCGCCAGCAGCGGCTGCGCGACGAAGTCGAACAGCTCGTGCATGTAGTACATGCACGGCAGGAAGGCCACGCCCACCGCGACCAGCGCGCGCAGCAGCCGGTCCCGCAGCTCCAACAGATGCGAGATCAGGGTACCTTCGGCGAGCTTCTCAGGTTCGGGGCTCATCGGTGCCCGCGCCCGCAGCTGCGCGCGCCGTGGTGTCGGCGCCGCGG
>Ga0207665_10003128_pt1 | contig 11103 bp, 9 predicted proteins | sample LARL112metaG_FD_184351 | JGI IMG/M metagenome (GOLD analysis project Ga0207665, IMG submission 184351) | Corn, switchgrass and miscanthus rhizosphere microbial communities from Kellogg Biological Station, Michigan, USA - LAR L11-2 metaG... | ecosystem: Host-associated > Plants > Roots >...
CGGGCCGCACCACGTCAGCTGCGACATCGGCTGCCATCTGTTCTCGATCCTGCCGCCGTTCAACCTCGGCAATTCCACCATGGGCTACGGGCTGGGCGGCGCCGGCGCCAGCGCGCTCAATGCCGCGGCCGGCAAACGCGCGATCGCGCTCGTCGGCGACGGGGGCTTCTGGCACAACGGGCTTGCCTCGAGCTTCGGCAACGCCGTCTTCAACAAGAGCGACAACGTGCTGATCGTGGTTGACAACGGCTACGCGGCGGCGACCGGCGGGCAGGACGTGCCCTCCTCCGCCGCAGACAATGCCGTGCGCGCGACCAAGAATCCGATCGAGAAGGCGGTGCGCGGCGTCGGCGTCGACTGGGTGCGCACGATCACGCGCACCTATGATGTCGGCCGAATGCGCGATGTGCTCAAGGAGGCGCTCACTACCGCGGTCAAGGGGCCGAAGGTCATCATCGCCCAGTCGGAATGCATGCTCAACAAGGAGCGGCGCGTGCGGCCGCTGATGCGCAAGCGCCTGCAACGCGGCGAGCGCGTTGTGCGCGAGCGCTTCGGCGTCGATCCCGATACCTGCACCGGCGATCACTCCTGCATCCGGCTGTCGGGATGCCCCTCGCTCACGCTCGCGCCCAATCCCGACCCGCTGCGCCGCGAGCCGGTGACCAAGGTGATCAATTCCTGCGTCGGCTGCGGATTGTGCGGAGAGGTGGCGCACGCGGCCGTGCTTTGCCCCTCGTTCTACCGTGCCTCGATCATCGCCAATCCCACGGCGTGGGACCGGTTCAAGCACAAACTGCGCGGCGCCGTGATCGGCGCCCTGCAACGCCGCATCGACGCGCGCCTCGCCGCGGCGTGACGAGCGAGATGAACGCCCGAGCGCTGTCGCCGCGGCCGATCACCATCGCGGTCGTTGCGCTGGGCGGCGAGGGCGGCGGCGTACTGGCGGACTGGATCGTCGATCTTGCCCAGCACAGCGGCTATCTCGCGCAGGCGACCTCCGTTCCCGGCGTCGCCCAGCGCACCGGCGCGACGGTCTACTACGTCGAATTGTTCGCCGAAGCGGCGGCGCAGGCGGCCGGCCGCGGGCCGGTGCTCGCGCTGATGCCCGTGCCGGGCGACGTCGATATCGTGCTCGCCTCCGAGCTGATGGAGGCCGCGCGCGCGGTGGAGCGCGGCTTCGTCACGCCGGATCGCACGCTGCTCATCGCCTCAACCCATCGCGTCTTCGCCATGACCGAGAAGATCGCGCTCGCCGACGGCCGCGCGGACGCGCCGGCGCTGCTGTCGGCCTGCCGTGAGGCGGCGCGCGAACTGCGCGCATTCGATATGGGGGCGCTGGCAGAGGCGACCGGGAGCGTGTTGAGCGCGGTGCTGTTCGGCGCGCTTGCGGGTTCGACCGCGCTTCCCTTTCCCCGCCCGGCGTTCGAGGCGGCGATCCGCCGGGGTCAGGTCGGCGTCGAGCGCAGCCTTGCTGCCTTTGCGGCCGGCTTCGAGGCGGCGAGCGCCGGCGAAGCGCCCCTCCCCGCGCCCGATCAGCCTGCGCGGGCCGCGCCAGCCGCGATCCGCGAGCTCCTGGATAGAGCCGCGCGCAATTTCAGCGGCGAGGCGCGCGCGGTGGTGCTTACCGGGATCGAACGGCTCAACGATTATCAGGACGCGGCCTACGCCCGAGAATTTCTGGCGCGGCTCGCGCCAGCGCAAGAGATCGAGCGCCAGCGCGGCGACGGCTCGGGCGCCCTGCTCGCGGAGACGGCGCGGCAGCTCGCGCTCGCGATGACCTACGAGGACACGGTTCGCGTCGCGGAGCTCAAGATCCGCTCGAGCCGCTTCGCGCGCGTGCGCGAGGAAATCCGACTGGAGGACGGCCAAATTCTCGAGATCGCCGAGTTTTTTCATCCCCGGACGCAGGAGATCGCTGACACGCTTCCGGCTCCCCTCGGCGATTGGCTCATGCGCACGCCATGGGCGCGCCGCCTCGTCGACCGGGCAACGCGCAAGGGCAAGGTCGTCAAGACGACCTCCATCGGCGGCTTCCTTTTGCTTTATGCGTTGGCGAAGCTTAAGCGGCTGCGCCGGCGCTCGCTGCGCTTTAACGCCGAGCAGGCGGCGCTGGCGAAGTGGCTCGACCTCGTCGCGGCGACCGCGCGCGCCGACTATCCGCTCGCCGTGCAAGTCGCGCGCATGCGCGGCCTGGTGAAGGGTTACGGCGACACCCACGCGCGCGGTCAGGCGAAGTTCGGCACACTCGCTGCGCTGATCCCGCGCTTGCGCGGGCGAAGCGATGCCGCGGCAACGCTGGACGCTTTGATCAAGGCCGCGCTCGCCGACGAGGACGGGCAAGCTCTGGACAAGGCAATCGCCGAGCTGGGTGCGGCGGAGCCGGCGAGCGCGAGCGGCTAGTGCCCTCTCCCCTTGCCGGAGACGGCAGCGCTGCGACAGACCTAAGCAAAAAACGGAGAAAGCCAAATGCGGACTGCGATTAAAGCTGGTTGGATCGTTGGATATGACAACGGTGGCCATACTCTAATACGCAATGGTGTTGTTGTTTTCGAGGGAAATAGAATCATATCAGTCGGCCCCACCTTTGATGGGCCGGTAGACCGCGAAATTGATGCTGGAGACAAACTGGTATCACCGGGATTTATCGACACCCACGTTCACTACGGACATCGCGCATCGCACCGGTTGCTCACGGATACAGGCCGACCACTCTTCTACGGTCAGCCGTTTCTGGAGGTTACGATCCCCAAAAGAGGGAAGAAAGTTAGTGGCGACGCTCGATGGCTGGACCATGGCGAGTCGGCACCGGAAGGCGCTTTGGAGTTGAACGCTACTTACACCGTTGCCGAATTGATCCGCTGTGGCGTGACGACGTTTGCTGAGCTTGGTGCACAGGTTGCGGTGCAGGATGCGCTCCTTGAGCAAGTCAAGCGCTTTGGGTCTCGGGCCTACCTTTCCCCGGGGTACGACTCCGGTCACTGGGTTGGCGATGATCAAGGCCGCCTAGAACGGGTACACGACGAGCAACGCGGAATTTCGGGTTTCAAAATCGCTAATGACTGGATTGCACGTCATGATGGAACATTAAATGGACGCGTCCGCGGACTTTTAGTACCAAGACGCGTGCAAACTACAACTCTTGATCTCCTGAAAAAAACCGTGGACGTTGCGAACGACAGCGGGCTTCCGATCGCAACGCATGCCGCCTTTAGCATCATCGAGTTTCATGAAATCGTCGCTCAATACTCCATGACTCCTATCGAGCTGTTAGACTCGATAGGAATGCTACGGTCAACACTAGCCATCGGGCACTGCAACTTTATCTCAGATAACCCGAACATGAACTATCCAAGAAAACGCGATCTTGAGTTGCTCGGAAAGTCCGGGACATCGATTTCACATTGTGCCATCAACATTGCTCGGCGAGCGAGAATTTTGGACAACTGGAAAAGGTATCAGGAGGAAGGCGTGAATATAGCCCTTGGCTCGGATACCTATCCGCGCGACATGATCATGAACATGCGGACTGCATCATATATGGGTAAAGTTGCAAGCAATACTTATTTCGCAGCTACAGCTGGAGAGGTTTTCGCCGCAGCTACGTTAGGTGGTGCTCGTTCTCTTGGCCGCGACGATATAGGCCGGCTAACACCTGGTGCGCTGGCTGACATAATTATAATCGACCTTTCCGGCCGCGGAAGTCTACGGTTCGGACCAGTTCGAGATCCGGTGAAAAGCTTGATCGAGTGCGGCGTTGGTGACGACGTCGAGACTGTCATCATCGACGGGAAGACCGTCATGGAGAACCGGGCAATACCCGGTCTCGATATTGAGGAGCTTAGAAAGCAGGCGCAAATATCGGGCGAGAAAGTATGGGCCTCGCTGCCCGAGTGGGATTTGCTCGGGCGAACCGCCGATGTTGCGTGTCCCTACTCTTACCCACTCATTCACGGCCGCGGAGCTTAATAGCAAATGAGCAAAGAGAGGTTCTTCACAAGAGAGAGCGGACGAGTGTGCAGACGGGGGCGAGGGCACCGCTGCCGCAATCCCGGACCGCAGGTATAATTGGAGGCTGACATGGTGCCAGCCTTTGGAACAAACATGCGATCCTCCCGTATTTGTCGACATAACGCCGCGTTGAGCTGGCTCCATCGCAGCGTCCTTGCGTTGGTTGCTGGATTTGCCATCCCCCCGCTGACTCATGCGCAGGAGACGAATTGGCCAAGTAAGACGGTCACCGTAGTAGTAGGGTTTGGCGCTGGCGGTGCTACTGATGTTATGGCTCGGATGGCGAGTAGAAAGCTGTCTGAAGATCTCAAGCAGGCGTTTGTGGTGGAAAATCGCGTCGGAGGCGCAGGTAATGTTGCTGCTACCTACGTCGCGCGCTCGGCCCCGGATGGGCATACTTTATTTTTCGCTGCTTCTCCGCAGATCGCTGCTACGCCAAAAATACAGGTTGTAGGTTATGACCCGATAGCCGATTTCGCGCCCGTCAGTACCTTCGGGTCGGGACCGTTTATTCTCGTCATAAGACCCTCCATCCCGGTCAAGACAATCCCCCAATTCGTCGACTTTGCGAAGACACGAAACATTATTTACGGCTCGCCCGGGCCTGGCTCAATCACCCATCTCATAAGCGCACTATTTCTTTCACGCGCGGGATTGGAAGGGACACATGTCCCTTTTCGCAGCGGGGACCAAGCTCTAGTTGCGTTGCTCGGAGGACAGATCGATATGTATTTTTCCCCTATAGGCAACATCATTCAGTACGTCGATAGCCCTCAACTAACGATTCTGGGGGCTGCCTCTGAGCATAGGATGAAGCAACTTGATGGCGTACCCACCATCGGAGAGTTTTATCCCAATACCGTTTTTTCAGGATGGAACGGTTTTCTTGTGCCGGCGAAAACCCCGAGGACGATCGTTGAGAAGATTGCCAAGCACGTGATCTTGGCGGCCCGGGACCCGGATAACGTGGTCCAATTGAAAAAGCTCGGTATGGAGCCTGGTGGCGAAACTCCGGACGAGTTCGCGGCACAGATCACAAGGGAGCAGCCGCAATTCGACGAGGCCATCCGTGCGGCCAACCTAAAACGTGAGTCGCCATAGACCGCGGCGTTGATTCACAAGGTCACCGCTGCCAGGGCGCAAGTGGAACGCTGGATCACGGACAAGGCGAGGGATGCACTGAGGCTTCGGAACGAAGGGGAGAGGACGCACAACGAGCACCGCGCATCTGATGAGAGAACTGAGCCAATACATAGCCCAAGCCCTAGCGCCCGCCGCTGCGATGCGCGAAGCTAGCTCCATTCGCCAAGGAGGCAGCCATGGCCTATGACCTCGATCAATTCGTGTCGGATTGCCGCGCCATTCTCACGCGCGACGGCGGACCCAACGGACGCGAGCAGGTTCGCCAAAAACTCGAGCAGCTGCTATCGAACCGCGACTTCGTCGAGACCTATTGTGGCGAGCATGTGCCGCGCGGCTTGAAAGTGCTCTACGAGGACCCCGAGCTCGGCTTCCAGGTCCTCGCCCATATCAACGACAAGGCGCGGGTGTCGCCGCCGCACGACCATGGCGCCTCGTGGGCAATCTACGGGCAGGCGACCCACTACACCGACATGGTCGAGTGGAAGCGCGAGGACGACGGCACCGATGCCGACAAGGCCAAGCTCGAGCCGGTCAAGAAATATCGCCTGCTGCCCGGCCACGCCGGCATCTATCAGGACGGCACCATCCATTCGATCGACTATCCCGATAACGCCCGCTTCGTGCGCGTCACCGGCACCAACCTCGACAAGATCGAGCGCGTCCGCTTCGACCTTGCCTCGGGCAAGGTCGAGCAGATGACGCCGCAACAGGCGACGTGAGCCTGCCCTCCGCGGCCGACGAATGCAGCGCCTCAATCCTGCAGCCCTCAAGGCGATGCTCGCCGACGGGGAGGAGTTGGCGCTGGTCGATCTGCGCGAGGAGCTGACCTTCTCGAAAAATCATCTGCTGTTCGCGCGATCGGTGCCGTTGAGCCGGCTCGAGCTCACATTCGCCGCCCTGGTGCCGCGGCGGGGCACGCGCATCGTGCTGTGCGACGACGCCGACGGCTTGGTCGAGCGCGCGGCCGATATCCTCGCGCGCGCCGGCTACACCGACCTACGTGCGCTGGACGGCGGAGTTGCGGCCTGGGCGCGAGCCGGTTTCGAGCTGTTCTCCGGCGTCAACGTGCCGAGCAAGGCGTTCGGCGAGTTCGTCGAGCATGCGAGCGCCACGCCAAGCATTTCCGCCCAAGAGCTGGAAGGGCTCATGCGTGCGCGCAGCGACGTCGTCGTGCTCGACAGCCGGCCGTTCGACGAGTACCACCGCGTCTCCATTCCGAGCGCCGTCAGCGTGCCGGGGGCGGAGCTGGTGCTGCGCATTCGCGACCTTGCGCCTTCGCCGGACACCATGGTGGTGGTCAATTGCGCCGGCCGCACCCGCAGCATCATCGGCGCACAGTCGCTCATCAACGCCGGCGTGCCGAACAAGGTGGTGGCGCTGCGCAACGGCACCATGGGCTGGACGCTCGCCGGCTTTGCCTGCGACAGCGGCAAGTCCGCGCGCGCTCCTGACGCCTCGCGCGACGCGCTCGGCTGGGCCAAAGCCGCCGCCGATCGCGTGGCGCGCCGCTTCGACATCGCCCGCATCGACGCCGCGACGCTTGCGCGCTGGCGTGCCGAGGAGGCGCGCACGCTCTATCTCTTCGACGTGCGCGATCCGCGCGAATACGCGGCCGGGCATGTGGCGGGCGCCGTCTCCGCTCCCGGCGGGCAGCTGGTGCAGGCGACGGATCAGTATGTCGGAACGCTCGGGGCGCGCATCGTGCTGGTCGACCCGGCCGAGGTGCGCGCAGTGATGACAGCGTCCTGGCTGCGCCAGATGGGCTGGCGCGACGTTGCCGTGCTGGCAGAGGAAGGCCGCGAGACCGCGCTGCCGGCGGCGCCGGTCCTGGGCGAGCGGCCGCCGCCAGAGCTGCGCATCGATTGCGCCGACCTCGCCGCGCTCATCGCCGGCGGTGAGGCAACCGTCCTCGATCTCTCGCTGAGCCGCGACTACCTCAAGGCGCACATTCCCGGCGCCTGGTTTGCGATCCGCTCGCGGCTTGCCCGCGCGCTCGACAAAGTGCCGCTGCGCGGCACGCTGGTGCTCACGTCGCCGGACGGCGTGCTCGCCGGCCTTGCCGCGAACGAGGCGCGGGCGCTCGTCGATCATCCCGTGCGTGCCCTCGACGGCGGCAACGCCGCCTGGGTCGCCTCCGGCCGTGCACTTACCGCCGACCATCCGAGAATGGCCGACGAGGCGATCGACGTCTGGCTCAAGCCCTACGAGCGGCCGAGCGACCACGCCGCCGCCATGCGCGAGTACCTGGCTTGGGAGGTCGATCTCCCCGCTCGCATCGCCCGCGACGGCTCCGCCACTTTCACGCAGTTTGGGGCGTAGCGTTATCAAGCTTGTGTGTGGCACGAGGGCAACACGCGTTGGGCGAACGCGCACCCGCGCCGCATGCTTAACCCAACCTTAACCCCGGCCAAGCAATGCTCTCCCGCTAAAACCGAGGAGCGGCGCGATGCTGGATGCGAAAGCCTACAAGGCGCATTTTCCGGATGATCCGGCCTACGAGCTCCCGCCCGGCGTCCCCCGGCAGCTCAATTCCGCCGCGCTGATGGAAGCGCTCGCGGCGCTCGAAGCCGAGTTCCGCGACATTCTGCGCCAGAGCACGCCGGAATAACGCTCGGGACGCGGCGCGTTTTTCCCGCGCATTTCTGCGCAAAGCTTCGAAAGAACCGCGCGCACGCAGCGAGCAAGCAGACTCGCCCGCGTCTTGGCTCGCCTCCGCTGTGGCGCCAGGATCGCAGCTAAACTACCATTGCCCCGGGCTCCAGGCCCTATCGTGCCAAATCTTCCGCCATGGGGAGGACGTTCATCCGCGCCCCATCCGAAAGCCCGATGCCATCACGTTGGCCGCCGACGTGGCTGTCTGCACCAACCCTGTCGCATGCGCTCTGGCATGGCCGCTCAGTGCGCGCGCAGCTCCTCATCGTTTTCATTGTGATCGACGTGATCGCGGGTTTGGTGGCGGGCGCCGTGACGATCCTGCAGGCCCGCGCGTCCACGCGGGTCGAGATTGCCGCGTCGATGGAGCTGGCCGAGCTGCTCGTGAGCGAGGCAGTCGCCCTCATGCAGCAAGAGATTCCGGCAGAAAAATTTCTCGCCGACCTCAGCTCGCAATTGCGGCTCGTGCGTCACGTGCGGATCGTTGTAAAGGACGCGGCCGGCTCTCCGCTCGTCCCACGCGGTGCCGTTAGCGCCTCCGATACAGCGCGGGACGGTCGCGCACCGGCGTGGTTCGCGGCGCTAATCGCGCCTCCGATCGCGAGCCGTGACATGCCCGTCATCGTCAACGCGACGCGCGTCGGCTCGGTCGAGATCGTGGCGGAACCCCGCGACGAGATAGCAGAGGCGTGGGGCAACACCGTGGCGCTCGCAGCCGTCGCGCTCAGCGTGAACATTCTCGTCATCGGCATTCTCTATATCCTGTTCGGACGGGTGCTCGGCCCTCTGAGTGGCATCGTTCGCGGCCTCGCCGACCTCGAACAGCGCAATTATCGCGTGCGGCTGCCGCGACCACGGGCGAAAGAGCTCGCCGCCATCACCGATCGGTTCAATGCGCTGGCGCAAGCACTCGATGCCCTGCGCGCCGAAAACGAGAAGCTCAACCATCGACTGATCACGGCGCAGGACGATGAGCGGCGACGCACCGCGCTCGAGTTGCACGACGAGGTTGGTCCGAACTTGTTCGGACTCAAGGCCAACGCGGCTTCGATCGCGACCGCAGCCGCGTCGCTTGAGGATCAGGCCGCGCGCAAGATGACCGAGCGCGTTCACGACATGCTCGCAATCATCGAGCGGCTGCAGAGCATCAATCGCAGCATGCTCAACCGTCTGCGTCCGATGGCGCTGGGCCACGTTCCTTTGCGGGAGATTCTCTGCGAGCTGGTGCGCGACCGCGCACGGCAGTATCCCCAGATCGACTTCTCTATCGCCGCGCACAACCTCACGCGCAGCTACGGCGACTCCGTCGATCTTACGATTTATCGCTGTACGCAAGAGAGTCTGACCAACGTCATTCGACACGCGCAGGCAAAGCATGTGACCATCGAACTCTCCGAAGCCATGATTGAAGCAAACGCGAGCACGAACGGCGTTTTGCAGCTTGCGCTCTCAGTCCGCGACGACGGGCGTGGAATCGATCCTTCCGTGCCGCCGGGTTTCGGGCTCCGCGGCATGCAGGAGCGCGTGCAAGCCCTGGGCGGCAGCTGTAAAGTGGACAGCGCGAGCGGGTGCGGCACCTCGATCCGCATCGTGATCCCGCTGGGCGAGAGAAGATCATGACTAGCGTTCTGATCATCGACGATCATCCGGTGGTGCTGCAGGGGTGCCGCCGCATGCTCGAGGACGCGGGCGTCAAGACCGTGCTCGAAGCCCGCGATGCGGCGTCCGGCTATCGTCTCTACCGCCGCCACCGTCCCGACGTGGTCATCGTCGACCTCGCGATGCAGGAAGGCGGACTTCGCGGCCTCGACGTGATCCGGCGCATGCGGTCGCATGATCAGCGCTCGCGCATTCTTGTCTTCAGCATGCACAGCGATCCGATCATCGCCGCGCGCGCGCTTGAGGCGGGGGCGACCGGTTACGTGCTCAAGGACTCAGACGAGCTGATGAAGGCGTTCGACCAGGTGCGCACCGGCACCCCGTACCTCAGCAATGATCTCGCCATGCAGGTTGCCTTGGTGCGCACAGGCGTGCGGCCAAATCCGCTCGCCGACCTCACCCCCCGCGAGTTGCAAATCTTGTCCTTGTTGGCGGAAGGCAAGCCCTATGGCCGCATCGCCGACGAGCTCAATGTCAGCTACAAGACCGTGGTCAACGCCTGCTCTCAGCTCAAACAAAAGCTCAATGCCAAGAACCTGCCCGAGTTAATCCGCGTTGCGGTGCATCTGATCTCGGCCGAACCATAAGGGTGGCGATACACGGGTGAGGCGCCACTCGATCGTTTCAAGCTTCCGTGCGGCTGAAGCGCAGGAACGAGCGCCGGTTAGTTCAGGAGTCGCGCGAGGGACCGCCCGGCTGCACTCTTGAGCTCCTTAGCGTCGACAGTGCCGTCATTGTCAGGATTGGCAGCCTTGAAGCGCTTCTCCACGAGCGCGAGAAATTCATTTTTGTCCAGAGTTCCGTCGTTGTCCGGGTCGGCCGCGGCAAAATCCTTGGCGTTGACCCGGCCGCGCAATTCCCGTTTGTCGAGGGTGCCGTCATGATCGCGATCGAGCTTGTCAAACACCTTCGAGGCTGCACTCTTGGCTTCGGCAAGATCGATCGTACCGTCATTATCCGGATCGAGCCTTTTCAGCAGGCTCTGCGACCATGCCGGCGCGGTGGCGATCAGCGTAAGCGCAAGAGTCGTCACTATGCTCTTTGCTCGGATGTTCATGTTCGTGTCCTCCGATTCGAAGGAAATACATAATACTCCCCGATCGCTCTCGGCACCCACCCTGAAGGTCCCCTGGTGAGCAGGTAGCCTGTGTCCCCGGGGCCACATTGCCAAATGTTCCCGACATGAATTGGCAAAACGTCATGGGACCCGCGCCGGCGAATGTTTCAGAATCTGTGAGAAATTCGCCGATCGGTGCCATGCGTGGGGCGGGGGAACATGGTCGAGGGGCGTCGCGGCTTGCCGCCGCGAAACGCCGCCTATTGCAAGCCGCCGCGCTTGGCGCGCTGGCCTCGTCTGGCGCCTTGATGCAAGTGGACACGGCCTGGGGCCAGATATCCGAAACATTGCCAGAGGTCACGGTGACCGCCCCGCGACCGGCTCCCCGGCCACCCCGGCCGCCTCGGCACGCAAAGCCGGCACCGCGACGGGCGGCCTCGTCCGCACCCGCGGCGCCGCGCCTGCGCCCGCGCCTGCCGTCACGGCGCCGTCCCCATTTCAGTTCGTCGCTCCGACGCCGATCACCGGTCTCGGCATCGACCGCAACAAGGTGCCGGCGATGGTGCAGACGCTCCCCGCCGAGG
>Ga0207665_10003131_pt1 | contig 11098 bp, 8 predicted proteins | sample LARL112metaG_FD_184351 | JGI IMG/M metagenome (GOLD analysis project Ga0207665, IMG submission 184351) | Corn, switchgrass and miscanthus rhizosphere microbial communities from Kellogg Biological Station, Michigan, USA - LAR L11-2 metaG... | ecosystem: Host-associated > Plants > Roots >...
AAGACGATCGCGATGTTCACCTGCGACAACCTCTTCTGCCAGGACAACCGCAAGATCGCGCTGAGTCTGGCCGAGAAGGACGGCCTCAAGGTCGTGGCCGACCTCACCACCAAGACCGGCGCCACCACGCTCGCCTCCGAGGTGCAGCGGCTGCAGGCCGCGAATCCGGACATCCTCTTCGCGGTGCAGTACCCGGCCGAGACCACCGTGTTCCAGGCCGACATGAAGCGCGCCAACTACATGCCCAAGGTGATCGCCACCAGCAACGGCGCCTACTCCGACCAGACCTGGCTGACCGCCCAGAAGGCCACCGCCGGCGCGGCGGGCTGGCTCGGGCGCGATCCCACCGCGATCGACCTCGCCAGCAAGAAGGCGTCCTGGAAGAAGGTCAACGACATCTACAAGAAGTACAGCCGCGGGCAGGACATGGGCGAGCTCGCCATGCGCGAGATCACCGGCATGCTCTGGATGGCCGACACCATCAACCGCGCCAAGTCGGTGGAGCCGGCCGCGCTGGCCAAGGCGGCCAACGAGACCGACATGAAGCCCGACCAGATGATCATCGACTACAAGGGCATCAAGTTCGACAAGAACCGCCAGAACGAGCTCGCCACCGGGGTGGTCACCCAGATCGGCTGGGACGACGAGAAGCACACCATCTGGCCGTGGGACCTCGCGGCCCAGGCCGGCTTCAAGCCGATCTACCCGTCGCCGAGCTGGCAGGAGCGGGAGACGCGCAGCAAGAAGTAGCCGCCGACCGTGATCATCTTCCTCCAGGCGGTGGCGGACGGGCTCCAGATGGGGCTGCTCTACGCGCTCGTCGCGGTGGGGCTGGCCATCATCTGGGGCCTGATGGAGATGATCAACTTCGCGCACGGCGAGTTCATGATGCTCGGCATGTTCGGGGCGTGGGGACTCAGCGTGTGGGTCGGCTGGGATCCCCTCGTCACCATGATCCCCCTCGCGGTGGTGATGTATGGCCTCGGGGTGCTGGTCTACCGCCTGCTCATGCAGAAGGTTCAGCGCGGCGAGGTCTTCACCCAGATCTTCGCCACCGTCGGCCTCTTCTTCTTCATCCAGAACGGGGTGGTCGCGCTCTTCACCAGCGACTACCGCTTCGTCGAGGGCAGCCTGCTCACCCGCCTGAGCGGGGCCAACCTCTCGCTCGGCGGGGTGCGGATTGGGATCCCGCTGCTGGTGGGCGGACTGATCGCGCTCGGCCTCTTCCTCCTGCTCTACCTGCTGATCGACCGCACCGACTTCGGCCTCGCGCTCCAGGCCACCGCGGAGGACCGCGACGCGGCCATGCTGGTGGGCATCCGGCCCCAGCGCATGTACGCGGTGGCCTGGGGGCTCGGCACCGCGCTGGTCGCGATCGCCGGGGTCATCCTCGCCAACTTCTTCTCGGTCTACCCGCAGGCGGGCCTCGCCTTCACCGTGCTCGCCTACGCCATCGTGGCGCTGGGCGGCTTCGGCTCGATCCTCGGCACCCTGCTCGCGGCCCTGGTGGTGGGCGTGGTCCAGAGCGTGACCGCCGCGTACCTGCCGCCCGCCTTCAAGGACGCGTTCGTCTTCGCCTCCTACATCCTGATCGGCCTGTTCCGGCCCCAGGGGCTGTTTGGCCGCTTCTAGCCCGCCGGCCCGCGCCGGGCGCGCCCAGCAGGTGGCCTGGGTGCTGGCCATCCTGGTGGCCCTGCTCTACCCGCTGCCCTTCGAGCGCAGCGGCCAGATCTACTACGAGACCGTCGGCTTCCTGGTGCTGCTCAACGCCATGCTCGGCATTGGCTGGAACATCATCGGGGGCTGGGCCGGCCAGTTCGACTTCGGGCCGAGCATCTTCTTCGCGATCGGGGCCTACACCGCCGCGCTGCTGTCGATCCACTTCGGCTGGAACGCGTGGATCGCGCTGGTGGGCGCGGTGGTGGTCGCGGTGGTCATCTGCGCGGCCCTCACCTACCCGGTCACCCGCCTGCGGGGCCACTACTTCGCGATCGCCACGGTGGCGATGTGGATGATCGCGCAGCCCATCGGGGCCACCTGGCGGCTCATCAACGGCAGCCAGGGGCTCTTCATCCCGGTGGCGGCGGGCGGCAGCTTCGTGCACGGGATCCTCACCATGGAGTTCCCCGGCCGCGGCAAGGGCCTCGGGTTCTACTACCTCTCGCTGCTCCTCTTTGCGGCCACCCTCGCGGGGGCGCGCGCAATCGAGCGCTCGAAGTGGGGCTTCTACTTCCGCGCGGTGCGCGACGACCAGGACGGCGCCGAGGCCATCGGCATCGACAGCCGCCTCTACAAGGTCATCGCCCGCTGCCTCATGGCCGCGGTCTTCGCGGCGGGCGGCACCCTCTACGGCTTCTGGGCCCTCGCGGTCTTCCCCGACCAGGTGCTCGAGGTGAACTGGAACATCCTGCCCATGATGGCCGCGGTGGTGGGCGGCCTCGGCCGGCTCTGGGGCCCGGTGCTCGGCGCGGTGGTGCTGATCCCGATCTCGCAGCTCATGACCGCCACCCTCGGCTCGGGGCCCCTCGCCGGGCGCGGCATCGACCTCATCATCTACGGCGCGGTCATCATGCTGATCGCGGGCTGGCGGCCCAACGGGCTCCTCTCGCTGCCGTGGGCCGAGTGGGCCGCCCGCTTCCGCGGCCGCGCGCCCGCCCGATCGGCGAAGGGCTGACCGCGATGGCCCCGCTGCTGCAGGTCGAGCGGTGCACCAAGCGCTTCGGCGGCCTGGTGGCCAACCGCGACGTCTCGCTCGTCATCGAGCCGGGCGAGATCGTGGGGCTCATCGGGCCCAACGGGGCGGGCAAGACCACGCTGTTCAGCTGCATCAGCGGCTCGCTGCATCCCGACGAGGGCCGGATCGTGCTCAACGGCACCGACATCTCCCGGGCGCGGCCGGAGCGGGTCTGCCGGCTCGGCATCGCGCGCACGTGGCAGGTGGTGCGGAGCTTCGGGCGCATGACGGTGCTGGAGAACGTGATCTGCGGCGCGCTCCGGCGCTCGAGCCGCGTGGGCCCCGCGCGGGCCCGCGCCCTCGAGCTGCTCGCCTTCACCGGCCTCGGGGGCAAGGAGGACGTGGTCGCGGCCGCCCTCACCCTCGCCGACAAGAAGCGGCTCGAGATCACCCGCGCCCTGGCCACCGGCCCACGCCTGCTGCTGCTCGACGAGGCGATGTCCGGCCTCACCCCCTTCGAGACCACCGCCGCGGTCGAGCTGGTGCGCCGCATCCACGCCGAGCTCGGCCTCGCCATCTGCGTGGTCGAGCACGTGATGGAGGTGGTGATGCCGCTCTCGCACCGGGTGGTCGTGCTCGACCACGGCGAGAAGCTCACCGAGGGGCCGCCCGCCGAGGTCGCGCGCGACGAGCGCGTGATCACCGCCTACCTGGGAGACCGTTACCGTGGCCGCGCCTAGCCCCGCCCCTGCGCCCGGCACCGTGCTGCTCTCGGTGCGGAACGCGCAGGTGGCCTATGCCGGCGGCGTGGTCGCGCTCCACGGCGTGTCGATCGAGGTGCGCGCCGGCGAGGCGGTGGCGCTGGTGGGCGCCAACGGCGCGGGCAAGACCACCCTGCTCAAGACCATCGCCGGCCTGCTGACGCCGCGGAGCGGGGAGATCTGGTTCGACGGGCGTCGCATCGACGACGTCGAGGCCGCGGACCGGGTGGACCTCGGCATCGCGCTCGTCCCCGAGGGCCGGCGCCTCTTCAGCCGCCTCTCGGTGGCCGAGAACCTGCGCCTCGGCACCTTCCGCGACCGCGACCCGAAGCGCCGCCAGGAGATGCTCGAGCGGGTCTTCGGCCTCTTCCCGGTGCTGCGCCAGCGGGTGGACCAGCGGGCCGGCACGCTCTCCGGGGGCGAGGGCCAGATGCTCTCGATCGCCCGCGCCCTCATGTCGCGGCCGCGCTTCCTGATGCTCGACGAGCCGAGCCTCGGCATCATGCCGCGCATCGTGGACTCGATCCTCGACGTGCTGCAGATGCTCCACCGCCAGGAGGGCCTCACCGTGCTGCTGGTGGAGCAGAACGTGCCCGCCGCGCTCGCCGCCGCCGAGCGGGGCTACGTGCTCCAGACCGGGCGCATCGTGGCCGAGGGCCCGAGCCAGACCCTCCTCGACAGCGACCTGGTGCGCCGAGCCTATCTGGGAATGTAGCCCAAGGGACGCAGCCGGGCCGCGCGCTAGATCAGCTCGATCCCGAAGTAGCGCTTGAAGCGCGCGTTGTACTCCGCGTCGTCGAGCCCGCCGCCCATCGCCACCCACTCCTCGTCGCTGATGCGGGCGCGGCCCGCCGCGAGCCCCTCCGCGTCGCTCCCCACCAGGTAGCGCAGCCGCGGACGCTCGGTGGTGACCGCGTCGAAGATCACCTCCGCCACCGTCTCGGCCCGCCCCGGGTTGCGGAAGCCGGCCGCGAAGAGCTTGCCGTTGCGGCGCATGATCTGGCGATAGGGCGAGTTCTTGTCGTAGCGGGTGGCCCCGGCCGAGTTCTCGAAGATCGCGGTCTGGATCACCCCGGGCTCGATGATCGCGACGCGCACCCCGAAGGCCGCCACCTCGTGGGCGAGCGCCTCGCTGGCCGCCCCGAGGGCGTGCTTGGAGGCAGAGTAGGCGATCTGGTTGGGGGTGGCCACCCGACCCGCGATCGAGGTGACGTTCACGATGCAGCCGGTGCGCCGCTCGCGCATCGACGGCAGCACCGCGCGGATCATCCGGATGGGCCCCCAGTAGTTGGCCTCGAACATCGCGCGGTGCTCGTCCTCCGGGGTCAGCTCGAGCGGGGTGGCCCCGCCCACGCCCGCGTTGTTGACGAGGACATCGATCGGGCCCTGCTGGGCGACCGTCTCCGCCACCGCGCGATCGATCGACTCCTGGCGCGTGACGTCGAGCTCGCGCACCACGAGGGGGAGCTTCTCGTCGCGGGCGGCGGTCTCGAGCGGGCCGGCCTTGGCCAGGTTGCGCATGGTGGCGACCACGCGGTGGCCGTGGCGGGCAAAGTGGAGGGCGGTGGCGTAGCCGATGCCGGTGCTGGTGCCGGTGACGAGGGTGACGGGCATGACGTGGGCTCCTCCGGGCGGCATGCTGCGCCCGGAGGAGCCCGGCGTCAAGAGCGAGCGGAGGTCAGGACGAGGCGCGCTTCTCCCACGCCTTGAGGCCCGCCGCGCTGCCGATCAGGCCGACCGGCACGATCCAGCCGGGCAGGCCGAGCTGGGTCACGGCGAGCACGAGCCCCACCAACACGAACACCAGGATGACCGCGCGGATCCCCGAGAATCCCATTGACGAGCCTCCTCGACGACGAGAGATGGGCGATGCGCTGAGGCAGGGATAAAGGTTGCAAGGCGTGCGCCACGCCGGAGGCCAGCAGATCCGCACGCTTGCCGGCCCCCGGCCGCCCCGTCCTGCCGCAAACCGTCACGCCAGCGCCTTCGACCTTGACGCCTCTCGGCGCGCTGCCCTATGGTGAGCCGCGCTCCGGTCGAGCGCCTCCGTCTCCACCACTGCAGGCGAAGGGAGCGTTCATGAGCCCCGACTCGACGGCCCCTCCCATCGCGCTCGGCCTGGTGCTGGTCCACGGCGTGGGCGAGCAGGGCCGGGGCACCACGCTGCTCACCTGGCTCGACACGATCGTGGGCACTATTGAGGCCGCCACCGCGGGCGAGGCCGCCCCCGCGGGCCGAATTTCGGTCGAGGTGGAGCGCGCCACCCTGAGCGGAGGCGCCGCGAGCCCGCCGCATGCGGTCGTGCGCCTGCGCGGCGAGGGCGTCGACGAGCGCTGGCTCGCGGCGGAGGCGTGGTGGGCCCAGGCCTTCGTCGCGCCGTCGTTCGGCCAGCTCGCGTCGTGGAGCTTCCGGGCGGTCCCGTGGACCATCGCGATGCACGTCGCCCAGCGTTACCGGCGGCTCGACGGCATGGCCCGCGGACCGCGGCGTCTTGCCACGCGCCTCCTGGTCGCGGGTCAGCTCCTGGCGGCGCTCCTCCTCGCCCCGTTCGTAGTCCTGGCCCTCGCTCTCTGCCTGCTGGTGGGCCTCGTGCCCATCGATGCGGTCCGCGCCGCCGTCGGCCGCATCCAGCGCGCCCTCGCCGCGAGCGCGGGCGACAGCATGGTGTTCCTCGAGAGCCCGGTCACCGCGGCCGCGGTCTGCAGCGAGGTCTCGGGGACGCTCGGGTGGCTCGAGCGGACGTGCGGCCCGGAATGGCGCGGGCCGCGGGTGGTCCTCGCCCACTCCCAGGGCGCGACCGTCGCGCTCGAGGCCCTCCGTCGTGACGCCGATGGCGCCGCCCCCGCCGGCGCGCCGCGACCCGTCACCCTCGTCACTTTCGGGGCCGGGATCAACAAGCTGTCCATGCTCCGCTGGTTCGACTCTCCGCGGCTCGCCGGCGCCCCGCCCGGCGACGACGCGGGCCCCGGCTGGCTCGAGCGGGATCCGATCCGCGTCACGTCCGGCTGCCTGCTCGCAGCTGCGGCGGTGGGCGGGTGGCTCTGGCAGCTCGTCGCCAGCGGCCGCATCACGCCGCGTCAGCTCTGGCTCGTGCCCGCCATCTGGCTCGGGGGCAGCGCGGCGCTCGGCCTGGCGGTGTCCGCCGCGCAGCGGGCCGTTCGCGCCTGGGGCCCCTCGCAGCCGTGGCTGTCCACCGCCGCGATCGTCGTCGTCACGGGCCTGTTCGCGGCCGGCGCGGGCGCCGGGATCGTCCTCGCGGAGACGCGGAACTTGGAGATGATGCCGTTCGTGCTCCTGGTGGCGATCCTGGTCGTGCTGGCCGCGACCGTGCGTCTGACGCTCTCGCCGGCGGTGCAGGACGACGTGGTCCGCTCGATCGTGGTGCCACCGACCGTGGTCCGGTGGCTCGACTTCTGGGCGTCGGCCGACCCGGTGCCGAACGGCATCACCCGCACGAGCGACGCGGGCCGCCCGGTCTCCACGCAGATCTGGAACGAGGCCTCGACGGTGCGCGATCACACGACCTACTGGGACAACCGCGACGGGTTCGTGCTGCCGGTGGTGCGGCTGCTCGCCGAGGAAGCCGGCTCGACGTGGCTCGGTCGCCTGCGGAGCCGGGGTCCCGACGGCCGCGAGGCCGGCGCGGACCGCAGCCGCTGGCGCGCCGGATGGCTCCGCGCCGCGCGCTGGCTGATCCCCCTGCCCTGGGCGCTGGTGGCGCTCACGCGGGGGCCGGATCTGGAGACGCTCCGGCTCTGGGCCGTGGGCTCCGGCGACCCGTTCGGCAGCGGGCGCTGGCTCGCCTGGGTCCCGCCCGCGACGTGGGCCTTCGCGTTCCGCTGGGGTGCGGTGGTGGCGGCCGCCTGGCTCTCCTACCGGATCGCGCTCGCGGCCTGGCTCGCGTGGACGCGGGCCGAGCAGGACCTGACGCTGCGACAGGGCCCGCCGAAGGGCATCTCGGCCGGGCTCCGTCTCTTCGGGTTCGCCACGACGGCGGTCCTCGTGGCGGCCCTCGCACTGGCGCGCGCGGATCTCCCGGGGGACGCGAGCTGGCGCCAGATCGAGATCGGGAGCGCGCTCTTCGGGCTGGCCGTGCTCGGGCTCTGGAGCCAGGTCCTGGTCCAGGTGGCCGCGTGGCTCTTCCCGCCGCCCCGCCCCGCCGCTCCGCCGGCGCCCGGGGCCGCCGCGTCCGCCTGAGCGACCGGCGCGGTCAGCGCGCGGTCGACGGGCGCAGCACGAGGTTGCCGTGCTCGTCGACCGTCGCGCTCCAGCCCGGGTGCACGAGCGTGCTCGCGTCCGGCTCCTCCACGATCGCGGGCCCCTCGATCGCGTTGCCGCGCAGCAGCTTGCCGCGGTCGAGGACCTGGGTCGGACGGAAGCCGCCCGCCTCCGCGAACCAGACGTCGCGCCGGCCCTTGAGCGCGGGGGCGGCCGAGGGTCCGCCCTCGGGCAGCGGCGCGCGCCGCGGCTTCGGCGTCACGCCCACCGCGGCGAGCCGGACGTTCACGAGCTCGACGGAGTCCTCCGGGGCGGCGTAGCCGTAGGCGCGCTCGTGGGCGGCGTGGAATTCTTCTCGAAGGCGCGTGACGTCGGCCTCCGACAGGGGCCCGGGCGGGACAGTCACCGACAGCTCGAACGACTGGCCGTGGTAGCGGAGATCCGCGCTCCGCTGCATGCGCCGCTCCGCCGACGGCACCCCGTCGCGCGTGAGCCGGGCCTCCCCTTCCGCCGCGAAGTCGGCGAAGAGCGCGTCGAGAGCGTCGGGAGCGAGGCCGTCGAGGCGCAGGCGCCGCGTGGCCACGAACTCGTGCCGGATGTCGGTCGCGAGCATCCCGATCGCGGAGGCGATGCCCGGGCTCGGCGGCACCAGCACGGTCGGGATGGCGAGCTCGCGGGCGAGCGCGTTGGCGTGCAGCGGACCCGCGCCCCCGAACGCCACCAGCACGAAGTCGCGCGGATCGTAGCCACGCTGCACCGAGACGAGGCGCATGGCTCCGATCATGTGAGCGTTGGCGATCTCCACGATGCCGCTGGCCGCCGCGAGGGGATCGAGCCCGAGGGGCGCGGCCACGCGCTCGGCGATGGCCCGGCGCGCCGCCTCCGCGTCGAGCGTCATCTCGCCGCCCAGGAAGAATGCGGGGTCGAGCCGACCCAGCGCGAGGTTCGCGTCGGTGATGGTCGCGGTGGTGCCACCCAGGCCGTAGCACGCCGGCCCCGGCCGCGCCCCCGCGCTGCGCGGGCCGACCCGGAGCGCCCCGCCCGCGTCGATCCACGCCTCGCTGCCCCCGCCCGCGCCCACCTCGACCAGGTCGATCACCGGGGTGCGCACCGGGTAGCCGCCGCCGCGGCCCTCCCCGAGCGGGGTCACCGCCTGCGCGCCCACCTCCATCTCGGTGGAGAGGCGCAGCCGGCCGTCCTGGATCAGCCCGACCTTGGCGGTGGTGCCGCCCATGTCGAAGGAGAGCACGTTGGCGTAGCGGTACGGCGCGGCCACCGCCCCGGCCGCGATGACGCCGGCGGCGGGCCCCGACTCGACCATGTAGACCGGCCGCTCCTTGGCCGACGCCGAGGTCATGACCCCGCCGTTCGACTGCATGACGTAGAAGGGCGCGGTGGCCCCGAGGGCGGCGAGCCGCGACTCGAGCGCGTCGATGTAGCGCGAGACGATCGGCATCACCGCCGCGTTGACCGCCGCGGTGCTGCCGCGCAGGTATTCGCGGAACTCGGGGCAGACCTCGGAGGAGACCGAGAGCCACGCCTCCGGCATCTCCCGGCGCACGATCGCGGCGGCGGCGCGCTCGTGGGCCGGGTTCAGGTAGGCGTGGAGGAAGCAGATCACCACCGCCTCCACCCGCTCCGCGCGCAGGCGCGCCACCGCCGCGTGCACCGCGCCCTCGTCGAGGGGCTCGAGCACGCGGCCGTCGGCGTCCAGGCGCTCGCCCACCTCGAGGCTCCATCGCCGCGGCACCAGGGGTACGGGCTTCTGCAGGTGCACGTCGTAGAGGCGCGAGCGGATCTGGCGGCCGATCTCCAGGATGTCGCGGAAGCCGCGGGTCACCAGCATGCCGACCCGCGCGGTCTTGCCCTCGATGATGGCGTTGGTCGCCACCGTGGTGGCGTGCACCACCGCGGCCACGTCGCGGCCCCCCGCCCCGCACTCGGCGAGGCCCCGCTCGAGCGCGGCCATGAAGCCGCGCGCCGGATCCTCGGGCGTGGTGAGCACCTTGACCACCCGGACCTGGCCGGTCTCGCCGTCGACAAGCGCCGCGTCGGTGAAGGTGCCGCCGATGTCGATGCCGACCCGCCAAGTCGTCACGGGGCCATCCGGGCCCGGAGGGCGGCGGTGGCCGCCTCGTCGAGGGCGTGGGTGACCGGCTCGACCACCACCCCGTAGACCTCGCGGGCGCGGGCCGGGGCGATCTTGCCCTGGGCCACGTCTGCGGCCACCCGCGCCGGGTCCCGCGCGAGCGGCCCCTCGGTCCCGCCGCCGCCCGGCGTCTGCACGCTCACCGCGTCGCCGGCCGCCATCTGGAAGGTGATCTTGGACGGCAGCTCGCGCGCCGCCGGCGTGTCCGGGTTCAGCACGTACTTCGCGGGCCGCGCCGCGCCGCCGCCGAAGAGCCCCCACGGCGCGTAGCGCGCCTTGTCGGAGAGGATGGAGAAGCTCGGGGCGTGCCCGGGAAAAGCGTAGTCGCGCCGCACCCCGAGGCCGCCGCGGTGCCGGCCGCCGCCCTCCGAGTCCTCGATGAGCGCGTAGCGCACGATGCGCACCGGGTAGTTGGCCTCGGTCTCCTCGACCGGGGCGTTCTCGGTGTTCTGGAAGTGGGCCTGCACCGCGTCCATGCCGTCGGTGGTGAGGGTCGCCCCGTAACCGCCCGCGATGGTCTCGTAGTAGGTGAAGTACTCGCCGGAGGTGGGGTTCATGCCGCCGAAGGCGATGTTGCACACGCAGCCCTTGGTGCCCGCCACCACCCGGTCGGGCAGCGCGGGCGCGAGCGCCTTGAAGAGCAGGTCGCAGAGCTGCATCGCGATCTCCCAGCCCGCGGCCACCGCGGCGGGATGCTGGGCGTGCACCACCGAGCCGGGGCGGCTGCGGATGTCGATCAGCCGGTAGAAGCCATCGTTGACCGGGATGTCGGGATCGATCAGGCACTTGAGCACGTAGACCACGCCGGAGTAGGTCTGCGACGAGGTCGCGTTGGTCGGCGACTTGCGCTGGTCGTCGCACCCGGTGAGATCGACCGCCACGCGCCCCTGCTCGATCGTCACCGTCGCCTCGAGCCGCACCGGCTGGTCGGTGACCCCGTCGCCGTCCATCAGCATGTCGGCGGTGAAGCGCCCATCGGGGAACTCGGCGAAGGCCGCGCGCGTGCGCCGCTCGGTGTAGCGCAGCAGCTCGTCGAGGTAGTGGGTCAGAGTGGCCGCGTCGTGCTGCGCGGCGAGCGCCTCGATCCGCTGGGCGCCGAGGCGGTTGGCCGCGGTCTGGGCGCGGAAGTCTCCGGAGATCTCGCGGGTGCCGCGGAAGTTCGAGCGGATCATCGCGAAGAGGTCGCGGTCGATCTGGCCGCCCTTCACGAAGCGCACCGGCGGGATCACCAGCCCTTCCTGGTAGATCTCGCTCGACACCCCGATGCTGCCGGGCGCGCCACCCCCCACGTCCACG
>Ga0207665_10003136_pt1 | contig 11083 bp, 13 predicted proteins | sample LARL112metaG_FD_184351 | JGI IMG/M metagenome (GOLD analysis project Ga0207665, IMG submission 184351) | Corn, switchgrass and miscanthus rhizosphere microbial communities from Kellogg Biological Station, Michigan, USA - LAR L11-2 metaG... | ecosystem: Host-associated > Plants > Roots >...
CCGTCCTCAAGCCCGGCGCCTGCTTCGGCGAGATGGCGATTTTCGACCGCTCGGAGCGCTCCACCGACGCCATCGCCAACACCACCTGCACCCTCATCACCATCGCACGCTCGGACTTCGAGCTGCTGCTCGATTTCAACCGCGACATCGCGTACAAGGTGTTGTGGTCGGTGGTGCGGCTGTTGTCGGCCCGGCTGCGCGTCACTAACGACAACCTGCGGTCGTTCCTCGCGATGTCGATGTTCTAGGGACTCCGGAGCAATCTCCCGCCGTCGGTGTTCCATAAGGGTCCCGACGGTCTGGTCTTCCGCAACCGCCTCCCCTTACACTTAGGCGCTATGAAACGATACGTGTTCGCGATGTCCCTCGCCGCCGCGACGGCGCTGGGGTGCGTCAACCTCTCGGAGAACAACCCATCGTTGTTGTTCGTCGTGGCGCCGATCCTCGACTCCGTCTTTGTGGGCGACACACTCCCGGCGCGGAGTGTCTACCTCGATGACGGCGTGGGTCACCACACCGACGCTGGCCCCTTCGTCTGGCGCATTTCCCCGACGTCGGTTGCGACGATCGACGCGAGCGGAAGGATCGTCGGGGTCGCCAAAGGCTCGGCGCTGGTGGTGGCGGCGAGGCCCGACAGTATCAAGAGCGCGGCGGTGGTGATCGTGTCGCGACCGCTCGAGATGACCCTGCTCATGGACACGATCTACGTGATGCCGGGCGACACGATCACGGTGCCGCTCGCGATCGTCCAGAAGACCCCAGCCGCAACCACGTTGCGATTCGACACGTCGGCCACGCCGAGCGTCTACACTATCGACAGCGTGAGGGGCCTCGTGACCGCGCACGGCGATGGCGTGGTCCGCTACGTCGCTCGCCTGACGGACGGGACGAACAGCGTGGCCGACACGGGAGCGGTGGTCGTCACGAGCCTCACCGATACAACCGGGACCGGTCGCTTCTTCATGACCGCGTTCGGCACAGCCATCCGTCATCAGAGCGGGGGGGCGCTGGCGCTGAATTACGAGAGGCTGAACGGCAAGCTCGCGTTCCGACTCATCGACTCGCTCACCACGACGGCGCTGGACGAACGGGTCGTCATCACGCTGCGAGACTCGCTGCTCGCCGCGGGCGTCTTCGAGATCGACTCTATCAATCCCAATGAGGCGACGACGCGGATCGGCACGATCGACCCCTTCTGCAATCCGAAGCGAGAGTGGGCGTTCTGGGCCAGCACCCCGGCCGATCCCAATCTCCCTGGTATCGTCGCTTACTCGCACGGGAGGACGCCGACCGATTCCGTGGCGGGGAGTCTGGGCATCACGCAGTACGTGCCGGCGGTGGGCGGCGGAGCGATCATCAGCGGCCGCTACCAGTTCAGGGCGCAGCGCCTCGACCTGTACAGCAACTCACTCGGCTCGGAGACGATCCGCGGCACCTTCGTGGCACCGCTGCGCGAGCGGCACACGACCTGTCAGGGGTGACCTTCGAGCACGTCTTCGCCGATCTCGGCGGGATCCCGGCGAACCGGCTCACGGACCCCCAGGGGCTCGCCGGCCTGCTGCTCGCCGCCGCCAACGCCGCGGGGTTGAATCCAGCGAACCCTCCGGTGGTGACGCTCGGGCCGCGAGGCGTGTCGGCGGCCTTGGTGTGCCATGGCGGCCACGTCGCCATGCACGGCCTGCCGGAGGCGGGGCTGTGCTTCGCCGACGTGGGGGGCGTGAGCGGGGCGTTGCCGCAGCGCGGGCTCGATGTGATCATCAAGCGACTCGGCGCGCGCGAAGTGCGCACGGACGCGCGCCGGCGCGGTCCCGTTACGCAGGCCATTCACCCGGAGGGTCCATGAACGCACTCACCCCCTACGCGGCCTTCTTCATGCGCCTCGCGGTGGGCGGCGTGTTCCTACTGCACGGTGTGAGCAAGTTTCACCACGGCATCCCTGCCACCGCCGCGTTCCTGCACGACGTCGGCTTCCCGTTCGCCATCGTCTTCGCGGTCATCCTGATCGCCGTGGAGACGATCGGTGCCGCCTGCGTCGTGCTGGGGATCTTCACGCGGTTCTGGGCGCTGTGCATGGCCCTGGAGATGATCATCGCGATTCTCGCTGTGAAGCTGCCGCATGGCGGCAACATTGAGCTCGAAGGCCTGCTGTTCGCGGGGGCCATCACGCTCGTGGCGCTGGGGGACGGGCCGCTCTCGATCGCGGTCAAACTAAAACACAGCAGCTGACGCGGGAGGTTGGTGGAGGTTAGTGGAGGACGGGGGAGGTCGTGACGTCAGCGGCGCGACCTCCCCCAACCTCCACCAACCTTCACACCCTCCCTAACCTTCCGGTCAATGCAGTATCCGGAGTAGTCCCGCGTCCGCGCTGCCCCGGATGAAGCTTTCCGGGTCGGTCGCCGGGATCGCCACGCCGGTCTCCTTGCGTCCCCGGTGTGCCACCGCGGCCATGTACTGCTCGAGCGAGCCGCGGGCCCACTCCGCCGCGTCGTCCTTCATCTGCCGGACAATCTCCTCCCAGGTACCCACGTACGTCGCGCCGTTCAACATGCTGACCCGGTGCACCTCCCCTCCGGATCCCGAGCGCGCTTTCATTCCCTGCAGCTCCGTGAGCAGCGTGCCGAACAGCTCCAGCTGCCGCGGGTCGCGCATCTGGCCGTCCGGCCCCATGGCCTCGATCTCCGCCAGCAGCAGGTCCTCCGGACCGGCGTCCGCGGCCAGCTCGTCCAGGCGGTGATGCCACGGCACGAGCTCAGGGTCGTCGTCCGGTAGCCGGTAGACGCTCTTCTTGAGCTCGATGAGGCGCCAGATCGCGAGGCCGTCGAAGTGGTCGGCCGGCGCGGTGCGCTCGAGGTGGAACAAGGCGGCTTCGTACTCGCCCCGATCGTACAGCAGGTTGGCGAGATAGACCCGCGCCTCGGCGTGCTCGAGGTCGAGCTCGAGGGCCCGCCGGAGCCAATACAGCGCGCCACCCTCGTCGGCGAGGCGATGTGACGCGTAGCCCACGCACGCCGCCGCCTCCGCCGATTCCGGATGCCCGGTGATCGCTACTTCGAAGAAGCTCCGGGCCTGGTCCAGCACGCCCTCGCGGAACAGGGCACGTCCGACCTGGAGCATGAGGTCGTGGTCGTCGCGAAACCCGAGCGCGAGAATGCGGTCGAAACACGCGACGGCACCGGCGCGATCGCCGAACTTGAGCAGCACCTCGCCGAGCCCCGCGAGGGCATCTTCGTGCTCGGGGTCGAGGCCCACCGCTTCCTCGAACCCGCGGCGCGCCCACAGATACTCCTCCCGCGCCAGGCGGGCGTATCCCATGCCCACATGCAGCTCGACGGCGTGGGGGTAGAGCCCCAGGCCTTCTCGCAGGGTTTCTATCGCTTGGTCGTATTGGGCTTCGTTGTAGAGCTGATGCGCGCGTTCGTCGTAGTCGTCGGAGCTCAAGAACGGTTCCGACATCGAACGGGCCTCCCGGGAAAGTTGTGCTATGATACGACGCCCCGAACGGTTACACAAGCGACAGACGCGGAGTATCTTCCCCGCCGATGCCCCCCCAGCCCTCCGCCCTCGCGGACATCCCGAACGGCTCCGTCACCTCGGCGCGCGGCTTCACCGCCGCGGCCGCGCACGCCGGCCTCAAGGCCGACGGCGCTTTGGACGTCGCGCTCCTCGTCAGCGCGACGAGCTGTGCTACGGCGGGCGTGTTTACGAAGAATGCGCTCCGGGCCGCGCCCGTGGTCTACGACGCCGACCTGCTGGCCGAGCGCCCGGGGCGAGTCCGCGCGGTGGCGATGAACGCGCGCGTCGCGAACGCGTGCACCGGCGCGCCGGGGCTCGCCGCGGCCCGGGCGATGGCGCAGGCCGCCGAGCAGGCGGCCGGCCTCCCGCCCCGCACCGCGCTGGTGCTGTCGACCGGCGTGATCGGCGTACCGCTCCCCGTCGAGCAGGTCGCCCAAGGCCTGCGCGCGGCGGCGGAGCGTCTCGCGCCCGAAGGCGGGCCCGAGGCCGCCCGCGCCATCATGACCACCGACACCCGACCCAAACACTGCGCCGTGCGGTTCGAGACCCCCGCCGGAATCGTCACGGTCGGCGGCATCGCCAAAGGCGCGGGGATGATCCACCCGGACATGGCAACGCTGCTCGCGGTGCTCACGACCGACGCCGTCGGCGAGCCTGCCGGCCTGCAGCCGCTGCTGCGCCGCGTGGCCGACCGCAGCTTCAACGCCATCTCGGTGGACGGGGACACGAGCACGAACGACACCGTCCTGTTTCTGGCCGGAGGCGCGTCCGGCGTCGATCCGTCGCGCGACGGCGCCCTGTGGAAGACGTTCGAGGACGCCGTGCTGCACGTGGCCCGCACCCTCGCGCTCGCAATCGTCTCGGATGGCGAGGGTGCCTCGAAGGTCGTCGAGATCCACGTGGTAGGGGGGGTGAGCGAAGCGGCCGCCCGGGAAGTGGGTCGCGCGATCGCCCGCTCGGTCCTCGTGAAGACCGCGATCTACGGCGCCGACCCGAACTGGGGTCGCATCCTCGCCGCCGCCGGCGCCGCCGGCGTGCCGCTCGCCGTGGACCGCCTGTCGCTGCAGGCGGCCGCCGACGGCGAGTGGCTCACCCTCGCCACCGGAGGCGCCACCGCCCACGCGGATTCACGCGCCGCGCGCGCCATCTTCCAGCAGAAAGCAATCCGCCTCCGCGTCGACCTGGGACTCGGTCGCGCGGAGGCGGTGGTGTGGACCTGCGATCTGACGCCGGACTACGTCCGGATCAACGCCGACTACACCTCGTAGGCCGACAGCTTACGGCTTAGCCTTGCTGGTGTCCTTGCCTTCCTGCTTCGCCCCAGGCTTGGCGGCGTGCTTCTTCCCGTGCTTCTTCATGGCCTTCTTGTCAGCCTTCGCCTTCGCCGTGTCGGCCGCCGGCGCCTGACCCTGCATCGGTGACGGCTGCTGCGCCATCACGACCGCGGGAGCGGCGAGGAGGGCCAGCGCGAGGAGCGTGCGACGGATCATGTCTCGATACCTCCGGGAGGGATAACGCGGGCCACCTTGGCCCGCTTCACCGTTGAGACCCGCGACGGCTCGGCGGCGTCACGGCGGCAGGGTTCACTCTGCAACGCCGCTCCGGCTCAGGGCGGTGCCGGCGACGCCGGGCGCCGCGCGCCGGCGACGTTGCCGCGCGGCTTCGAGGGTGCGGGCAGATTGGGCAGCTCTCGCCGCACGCTGGCGAGGGCCTCGGCGCGCGTGTGCCCCCGCTGCACCTGCTGCAGCACGGCCGCGGACACGTCCAGGAGACGCTCCCGCGGCACGCCGTCACGGACGGCCTCGATGATCAGCCCGGCCGCTGAATCTGGATCGAAGCGATGGGCCACAAGATCGGCGACGGCGTGCATGGCGGCCGCCCGCGGCGGTCGCGGCAACGCGGCCACGACCCGCTCGACCACCGGTGCCGGCAACCCCCGGCGCAGCGCCCAGGCTACCGTAGTCATCTCGGCGGGGAGCACCGGCGGCTGGTCGCCCGCGCGAACGAGCACGTCGCGCGCGTCGCGCAGTTGCCCCAGACTCACCTGCACGGCAGCGACGATGCGCGGTTCGGTAGCGTGCTTCGCTCCCCCTTCCAACGCCTTTTGGATCAGCGGCTCGGTGGGAAGCCCCTCCTGCGACGCAAACTGGATGAGCGAGTCGACCGCCGGAATCGCCGCGCTCGGGATGCGGCCCTCCAGCCGCCCGCGCACCGACTGAGCGGCGAGCGGGGCGGCCAGGAAGGCCGCCCAGGCGAGGACGACCCAGCGCATCATCGACGGGCCGGCCGGACGATGACGATTGAGTTCTCGCGGCCGAAGTCGTCGGCCACCAGGCGCTCCGCGAGGTGGTCGGGGACCCAACGCTCGCCGTCCACCACGAACATGTACTCGTAGGTGCCGGCCGGGAGCACCACCGTGGCACGCCACACGCCATCGTGGTCCTGGTCTTTCAACGCGATGGAGCCGGGACGCCAGTCGTTGAACGTGCCGACCGCGTGCACTGATTGCGCCTCGGGGAACCGGCCCACGAACTGCGCGATCCCCTCGTGCTCCGCCAGCTCCGGGCCCTCGTCGCCCGCCGTGAACAGTGTGAGCGCGGCGACGACCGCAGCGAACGCCACGCTCCAGGCCGGGCGGACGCGGAGCACGATCGCGCGTGGGGTCACGAGCCAGCCGATCACGCGCCGCGCGGGGGACGGCGCCGGGCGGCGGATCGCTGCCATCACGCGCGACTCGAGGCTCGCCGCCGGACCGGGGGGAAGCGCCGCAAGAAGATCCGCCGCAGCCGCGAGCTGCGCCACGGTGTGGCGCAGCTCGGCCGGCACGGCCTCCGACGCGAGCTCGCCATCGAGCGCCTGATGAATTCTCGGGTCGATCACATTCATGCGTGGTCCTCCAGCACCTTCAGTAGCGCCTCCCGGGCCCGATGCACCCGCATCTTCAGCGTCGGAATGCGCTCACCAGTGACTGCAGCCATCTCCTCGTAGCTCAACCCCTCCACGTGCTTCAGCACGAACGCCTCGCGCTTGTCGGGCGACAGGCCCGCAAGCGCCCGCTCCACGAGGAGGAGCTGGTCCGCCCGCTCCAGATCCGCCTCGGTGTCGGCTGGGTCCGCCACGGGCGGCGCGTCATCGAGTGGCACGTCCGCGACTGACCGGCGCACCAGATGACTCTTGCACCGGTTCGTCACGATGCGATACAGCCACGTCCGGAGCCGCGCCGGCTCCCGGCAGCTCGCGAGGTGACGGTAGGCGCGGACGAAGCTTTCGGCCACCGCGTCCGCGGCGGCGTCCCGGCTTCCGAGCATCCGAGTGGCAAACCGCAGCAGGCCTGCCTCGTAGCGACGGATCACGATGCCGAAGGCCTCGGTGTCGCCGGCGAGCACGAGGGCTACCACCTCCGCGTCAGGGGGTGCCCCCCTCACATCCATGAGACCTGCATGGAGATTAGGGCGTCACGCTACAGGCGGGTCAAAGGGCTGGATGTTGCGAACGGGAACCGGGTTACCGATCCCGCAGGAGATCTTGCACGGCGGCGAGGTAGCTCGAGGCCCGCAGCCCCTCGCCGCCGACGGCGCCCGCAAAGGCCTCGAGCGTGGCCTCGGCGCGCCGCCGATACCGCACGTCGCCCGTGGCTCGAGCGAGCCGCAGCAGCACACGCCCCGCCCACCCATTGCCGCCGGGGAGTAGGTCGTCGAGCACAGGTTTCGTCCGCTCGGCGAGCGCCGGCGCCGTCGGGTCGGTGGCCGCGGCGTCGAAATAGCCCGCCGATCCGGAGTCGGCGAAATCGCGCTCCAACAGTCGCATGAGATCTGCCGCGATCTCCAGGTACCGCGCCTCGCCCGTCGCCTCACGGGCGGCGAGACACGCCCAGGCGACTTGCACTTGATCCTCGAGCAGCGCGCGCACCGGCGAGCCCGACCCGGCCACGTGGCGCACGGCGCGCCCCCGTGCGTACACGCGCCGCAGCAGCGTGTCGAGCGCCGCGCGCGCACGCACCACGGCTCCCGAGTCGCTCACCGCCACCGCGGCGTCCAGGATCGACCCGATCACATACGCGTCGCGGTCGGCGAACACAGTCCGGTCGGCCGTGCGGCCGACATCGCCGCTGAGCCGTCGGGCCACGTCCCGCGCCTGGTCGCGGTAGCGCGACTCCCCCGTGACCGACCACGCTGACACGAGATCGCGCAGCAGCCCGGCGCGCACCAGCTCCGGTGGATCGTCCCGTGCGCTGGCGGCTACACCAGCATCCCCGGAATCGACCAGGTAGTCCAGCACGGCGCGCGCGGGCACGAGGTACGTGGAGTCACCAGTGCGAGTATAGACAGTGAGGAGCAGGTCGACGGCCTGCGTGAACCGGAAGCTCGCGACATCCGTATGCGTCCGGGCCGCCGCAGCCGTCAGGCCGCGCACCGCCTCGGTCTCACGCTGGACCGCGCCGGGTTTCAGCCCGCCCCGGACGCCGCCACGACGCCCGAGGGCGCGCTCCCGCACCAGCGCGGCACGCCGCAGGATGGAGGCGCGCTGCTGTCGGTAGCTTTTGGCCACGTCGGGGAGCACCTGCTTCAGGCCCCGGCCGGTGATCGGATCGTCGAGCGGAAAGTAGGTCCCACCGAAGAACGCCGACCCGTCCGGCGTGAGGAACACAGTGATGGGATAGCCGCGCAGGCCGGCGAGGAGCTGCACGGCGGTCGCGTAGCGCTGAGCGACGTCGGGACGCTCGTCACGATCGACGCGGACGGGCACGAACAGCGAGTCGATCATGGCGCCGAGGCCCGGGTCGCCGTACACCTCGCGGTCCATCACGCCGCACCAACGACAGTCGTCCGCTCCCACATAGAGAAGGATGGGCCGGTCGAGGCGGGCCGCGAGGGCGAACGCATCGCGCCCCCACGGCTGCCAGCTCACCGGCTGGCGGGCCGCCCGGGCCAGATAGGGCGTCGTGGACTGCGCCATGCGGTTCGTGAGCGGCCCGTGCTCGGAGACGCAGCCAGCCAGCGCCAGCACCGACAACGGGACGAGGAAAGGTGCCGGGGATCTCATAGGCGCGGTGGAAGATACCCTGTCCGTCGCGCCGCCGTTCCCACGAGGCGCGGGTGTGGTGGCGGCGGGAACAGGCACCGCGTGCAGTTTGCGCAGTCTCGCGCTGGACGTCACGAAGACCGCGCGGTTATCGTTCGACCATGGACGCCACCCGCATCACCCCCAAGCCCAATGGCCCGCTGGTCGTCGAGGGCCCCGTCAAGATCGTCACCCCGGACGGCCGGGAGCTGGCGGTACCCCCCCGGAAGGACGGCCGACCGGCGGAAGTCGTTGTCCTGTGCCGTTGTGGAGGGTCTGCCACCAAACCGTTTTGTGACGGAAGTCACAAGCGCAACGGCTTCTCGGACGCCCTGCCAGAAGGCCTCGCTCCCACGATTTGAGCACGGGGTATTATGTTGTCTCCGTCCCGGGAGGGGGTGTACCGGGGGAGCCGCCCCTGACCATACCCGCTGCACCTCGCCCCCTGCCGTGCCCCCGAAGGAGGAGCGCAATGGCGAAGGCTGGAAAAGCCCCGATGGCACCAGATGAAGGCTACTGCGTGAAGTGCAAGGCCAAGCGCAAGATTTCGAATCCCAACCAGGTGAAAATGGCGAACGGCCGGCCCGCCCTGAAGGGCGTGTGCCCGGTGTGCGGCACGGGGATGTTCAAGATTCTGCCGCCGAAGTAAGCCGGCAACCAAACGACAACACGAGCCCCCGGTCGAGCCAGGCCGGGGGCTCTTCGCTACCGGTCGGCAGGCGCGACCCGCCGGGTGCCATCCCCCTGGTAGGCATACCGGAAGGTCAGGCAGGCCGTACCCACCTCCTTGCAGTAGTAGGCCAGCAGCTCGAGCTTCGCATACCTCCCACCCGCCGTGCGCAGCCCGTAGATGTGGTGCTTCGATGTGAGCAGGTGGCTGAGCATACTGTAGCCGTACCATTTCCCTACGCCGGGGTTGGTGGTGTCCGACGCATTGGTGTTCGGGAGGTAGCCGCCGGCGGGCAGCTCCTGCACCGAGTCGAACGGTACGGGGCCCAGATCGACGATGCCCCCGCCCGGAGCGGTAATCAGGTGGAAGCGCCGGAAGGCGATGTCCCACCCCCCCGAATCCACCACGGCGTTGCGCCGAAAGTCGAAGCGGCGCCAATGGTCGGTGCTCGAGGCGTCCAGGGTGTAGCTCGCCGGCCCGACGAGGGAGTCGCCCACGACGGCAGGCTGTGGCACGGTGGGCGTGTAGGGGGGGAACTCCGGTGTGGTGAGCGACCCGATCAGCAGCGAGGCGATGAGCAGCGCGAACGCGCCGCCCATTACGAGCACCAGGATGGGCGGCCGGGCGCCGCCGGCGCTCACGCCTCGGCCATGAAGGGGTAGCTGAAGCTCCGCGGCGGGACGAAGTTCTCCTTCACGGCGCGCGGGCTCACCCAACGGATCAGATTGAGCAGGCTCCCCGCCTTGTCGTTGGTGCCGCTGGCGCGCGCCCCGCCGAACGGCTGCTGTCCCACCACGGCGCCGGTCGGCTTGTCATTGACGTAGAAATTCCCGGCGGCGTACCGTAGAGCATCTTTCGCCTCCTCGACCGCCCGGCGGTCCTGCGCGAAAATCGCGCCGGTGAGCGCATAGGGCGACGTTTGGTCCACGAGGCGCAGCGTCTCGGCCCAGCGGGACGCGGGGTAAACGTGGACCGACAGGACCGGCCCGAAGATCTCCTCGCACATCGTACGATACGCCGGGTCCTGGGCTTCGACGACCGTGGGCTCGATGAAGTAGCCGTCGGTGTCGTCGGCGCCGCCGCCGAACAGGACCTTCACACCCGGGGCCCGTTTCGCCGCGTCGATGTAGCCTTTGATCTTGTCGAACGCCTTCCGGTCGATGACCGCTCCCATGAAGTTCCGAAAGTCCGCGGGGTCCCCCAGCTTCACCTCGGCGAGCATCGCGACCATGCGATCCCGCACGGCGGGCCACAGGGCATCTGGGACGTAGGCGCGCGACGCGGCGCTGCACTTCTGCCCCTGGTACTCGAAGGCGCCGCGCACCATGCCGGTCGCGAGCACGTCCGGGTCCGCGCTCGGGTGGGCGAGGATGAAGTCCTTACCACCCGTCTCTCCCACCAGCCGCGGGTAGGCCGCGTAAGACGTCAGGTTCGCCGCCGACTGCTTCCACAGCGCCTGGAACACCTCCGTCGAGCCGGTAAAATGGATCCCCGCGAACGCGCGATCGGCAAGCAGCCGCTCCGACACCTGGACCGACGGGCCGGGGACGAAGTTGATCACGCCCGGCGGCAACCCGGCCTCCGCGAGCAGGCGCATGATGAAGTAGTTCGAGAGCACCGCCGTCGCCGCAGGCTTCCACACCACGGTGTTGCCCATGATGGCCGGGGCGGTGGGCAGGTTGCCCCCGATCGAAGTGAAGTTGAAGGGCGTGATGGCGTAGACGAAGCCCTCCAGCGGCCGATAATCGAGGGAGTTCCACACGCCCGAGACGGACAGCGGCTGCTCGGCGTAGATGCGCTCTGCAAAGTGGACATTGAAGCGGAAGAAATCGATCAGCT
>Ga0207665_10003138_pt1 | contig 11079 bp, 7 predicted proteins | sample LARL112metaG_FD_184351 | JGI IMG/M metagenome (GOLD analysis project Ga0207665, IMG submission 184351) | Corn, switchgrass and miscanthus rhizosphere microbial communities from Kellogg Biological Station, Michigan, USA - LAR L11-2 metaG... | ecosystem: Host-associated > Plants > Roots >...
TTCAGCGAGTTCCTGGAAATCCGTCGGCAGCGGATGACTGCTGTGAAGCGCGCGCCGAAGGCGGTTGTACGAACGCAGCATTATCTGAGCAATACCGATCGCCGACCACGCGGATGGAATGAGGGGAGGGCGGGGTGGGAAAGCATCACGTCTAGAAAACGGAGTAGATCGTACGGTGGTGTTCACTAAGAATCCTTCTGCCGTCACTGACTTCCGAGTAGGAGCAATTTATTTTTTGGCAAGGGCAATCAGTTTGTCGCCGAGTGGCACATGCATGAGGACGCCATTGACAAGCTTTCTAACCTTTGAGAGCGAAGTATCGGCGCGAAATGCGGCTTTAATCCGAGGCTGAGTGTTGTTGCGCCCCTTTAGTAGGCGGTTCAGATTGTCCGCATAGAAGTCCTTGGAGCCTGCAATGATGCGATGAAACCCACTTTTGCGCAGTGCGATCTTGATGTTTGCCCTACTAAAGTAGGTAACATGCTCGTCCGGGCCGATTCCATAAGCCTTTGGTCCGTACAACCAGACAAAAAAACTTCCAAAGTTCGGCGTAACCAAGAAAATTGTTCCTCCGGGCCGCAGCACCCGACTCACTTCGCGCAACAATGTGCAAGGTTCAGGGATGTGCTCAATCACATCCATGAGAGTAACGACGTCAAAGGAAGCGGGTTCTAAACCCGCGTTTTGCAAAGTACCTTCGTACACTGTGCATCCGGTATGCTCCGACGCGTAACGTGCCGCGAACCCCGACGTTTCTACGCCGACGGCATCCCAACCCGCGGCTTTGGCCTCTTGCAGCATGAAACCCAGAGCACAGCCCACGTCCAGAAGGCGCGGTTGGGACGGAAGAGAAGAATACCGGCGTATGAGTTCGAGGTGCGCGCGCCTCTCGGCCAAGCTGTTTTGCCAATTTGCCCGGTGCAAAGGCAAGTAGTCTGAGAGAAAGTACTCTTCCGTCTCGTTCTCGCCATGAAAATTTCCTAGCGGACTGACGAAGCTCAGCCCACAAGACCCGCACTTACGTATCGTTTGAAATACGGGCGTGGAAACCTGACACTCGCATAAAGGGCAAGCACGAAGAGGTAAGTGATCTGAAGCACTCAGTCTGACGGTGTTGTCCATGAGCAACTGGAGGAATTATGCGACGCGTGATTGTGCGGTGGTTTTGCTGATGCGAACACTCACCTCGCTTAAACCTACGAACAGCCAGACTACGTAACTGGCATGCGGACCGAAAAAGCCGGAGTCGTCCGCGAACCAGCCCACCATGTTTGTTGCCAGTGCAAAGGCGAGGGCGACACCGATCAGTGCCATCCCTGAATGCGACCGCATAATCTGAATGTTGGAGCGCAGTGCGCCCAGCATAATTATGAGAACGCTGATCGTGCCCATAAGCCCAAAGTTCGCCAGCAGATAAAAATACGTCTCGTGAGGAGAGCTGCCCTGGGACTGTGCGCCCAACACAAGGTCATTGCTGGCGTAATAAAACTCAAAGTTGCCGATACCGACTCCGAGCCCCGGATGTGACCACCAAGTCTGCAGTGCCAGTTTCCAGTTATATAAACGAGTGGCAGCATCCCAGGCGAAGCTGCCCATGTCGGTACCGTTCAGTTTTGCCTCGACCAAAGGGTACAGAGGGCCATACGCCACCAGCGCAGCGATGACCAAGAGTATTAGCACACCGGCGATAGCTACCTTCCACCGCATAGTTCCGCCAAATAGCAGGAAGAAGAGGCCGAAGGTAGCCACCAGCGCCAGCCATGCCCCGAAGGTAAAAGTAAGGACCAGCCCTGTCAGGATGCATACGGTCATCAACAGCCATTTGGAGGTCAGGCGTTTTTGGCCTTCGGTCAGCCACAACATGGCCGCAATTGGAATGGACAAGTTGAAATAGTGCCCGAGTTCCATCTCCGAAGTGAGAACGGAGATGATGCGATGCCTCCACTCCCAGAAGCTGTCACGGTAATGTGCAAGGCTTGTGTCCAGGCGAGGATTAACGATCCAGAACAGCGCACCATAGTCTTGAATCATCCACTGATAGAAGCCATAGCAAGCCACCAGAAAAGTCGAAACCGTCAACACTTTGAGGACTTGCAGGACTTTTTCGCGGCTATCAATCAGGTTCAGACAAAGATAGACGAGTCCAAGATTGGATCCGAAACGTACACATTCTTTGACTGTGTAGGGCAAATCGTGCGCGCGCACCAGTGATAGAACAATGATCCCGGCCAGGACCGCGAACAGCTTATTAAACCTGCTGGTGACAAACTCCGGTCGCTCACGCCTGGTGATCAAGAAAGGGACCCACGCAGCCACTTTCAGCAGTTCGGCAGCGACAGGTACCGGCCCGACCTTGAAAACAAAATTAAACGGAATCAGGAAGACCATGAATAGCAGCAACTGATAGGGCCGGGTGGCAAAGTAGAAGCAAAGTGGAATGCCAACCAGGATTACGAATGGCAGGGGTGTGTAGAACAACGAAGCTGCCAGGGCAGCGCCGAGAGCAGCAACCCCCAGAGCGAGGAAGTCTTCTCGCGGATTTCGAATTGTTGTCGAGAGATGCACTTAACTAAAGGGCCGGTTTGTAACGGAGGTTCAGATCGGAATTGCGAAAGTGCTCACGCGGCTTTACCGCTCGAGCCATTGCGTCCGCCCAGCCGTGCCCAGCAGCGGTGCAGAACGGCCCGTGGAGTGGATTGATTCGCTTCAAGCTGCGCCCAAATTTCTGTGGCCAGCTGTTTTTCCGGAGACTGGCTCCGCTTCCACGCCTCTGAGCCAATCACCAGGGCGGCCCCGAACAGAAACGCGAGGCAAGTCCCAAGAATTGTGATCACGGTGCGCGGTGGAAAAGAGTGTTGTTCCGGAGACGTCGGGGGGTCGAGGACGTTCACGGTAGGAATTTCTTTGGCTTCCTGGATTTTGGCGAATTCATATTCCTGAGTCAGGAGTTCGTAGACCGTCTCCTGAATTTTTGTTTCCCGATAAAGATTTGCCCAACGCACGCCGACAATCGGCAATTTTCGTATGGACGGGAAATCTCCCGCGATGGCAGAACTGTCAGAGTTAGCGTCAGCTTTGTTGCCGCTCATGTTCTCCACTTCTTTTTTCAGCGCCCCGACTCGGGCCTGCAAGCTCCGCACTCGCACGTTGTTGTCGGTATAGATCTGTTTCAGGCCTTCGAGCTCTGACTGTGCGGCAACCAATTGGCCCTGCAGGCCCGCCTCGCTCTCCACCATGGCTTTGGTCTGACTGGGCACATCAAAGGTGCCGCTTTTGCTGGCGAATTGGCTGAAGTCTTGCAGGGCAGCATCGAGATTTCCTTTGACGGTTTTGAGCCGCTGCTCGATGAACATCCGCTCCCGCTTTGCCGAGGAGGTGGAGACTTGCGAGACTAGTCCGTTCAAGGCATCCAGATACGCCTGCGCCATCTGTTGCGCGCGGCGAGGATCATGATCGGTTACTTGCAGGGTTATGACTCCGCTCTTGCGGTCCTCTTTAATATCAGTGTGCTTGGCCAGATCTTTGCGGGCATCTTCCCAGTAGCGGTCCCAGTAAATCCTGCGCAAGTTGAACTTTTGTATCAGACTGTCCTGGATTGTCGGCCCGTCCAGCATGTCGATGAACAGCGCCCCGGAACTTTTCAGGCCCAGCAGGTCGCCGGCCATATTGCCCAGGGACCCACCGAGTGCGCTACCAAGTCCACCCAATGCTCCCGAACTGCTGCCACTGCTGCTTCCGCCGCGTCCGGCAAACGCGGCCAGCATAGCCAGGCCGGAGCCAGACTGCTGATCGGGCGGCATTAGTCGCGTAGTCGATTGGTAACGCGTAGGCAGGAGGAAGGCAACCAGCAGCGCGATAAGAAAGCCACGAACGACAATGCGCCGCAAGAATCGCCGTTCGCCCCAAAGCAAGCGAGCCCACGTGATCCGACGAGATTCCTGTGCAGCATCATGGGATGAGAGCGAATGCCCATTCGCCGGGTCAACTTCCGGCGGGCGATCGAGAATGCGGAGGTCCTTATTCGAAGGTGTCACTAGCCTTGTCGCGCCGGAAAACCGGCAGAAAATGTGTTCAGATTCATAGCTCCGATAAGTTCGATGCTGAGCTGGAGTCGGAGCGCGTGCTTGATCTTTACCATGGAATTCCTACACTTGTGCACAGCTTCGCCTTCTCACTTACAGTGGCACATGTGAGATGGCCCTTGCGATTGGTCGCCCTGAGCTCAATCATTCCGGACTGCGTGCACCGAACATAGGGAGTGCTTGGATTCCAGTTGATTGAAGTTTCTTGGATGGTTTACGGTGTCAGGACAGTTGTCCGGGGTGGCTGAACAGAGTGGCTCATACTCGGCTGAACCGGTACGAGCTTGGATGACACCATCCTTTTGGAGTAGATTCGACAGTTGCTAGGTCTGTGATTTCAGGTTTGAAGGAGGCCCCGACGTGTCGGTTCGAATCCCTCGACGGCAGTTTCTTTCAACCTTGGCGGGAGTCACCGGCGCAGCCTTGGTCCCCGGGTTGAATGCGTCCTCTTCAAAGCCTGGCAGTGACCTTTCCGCTTCTCCGTTTCGAATAGCTGTTATTAACGATGAGATTACGCAGGATTTTGGGCGCGCCTGCGAAATCGCAGCTCGCGATTTTGGCATGCGGTGGATCGAGCTCCGAGGAATGTGGAACAAGAATATCGTTAATCTTGAACCGAGCGAAATTACCGAGGCACAGCGCATCCTCCAGAAATACCAGTTGCAGGTGACCGATATAGCCAGTCCGCTGTTTAAAGCGGATTGGCCGGGCGCGCCGAAGTCAAAGTTCAGTCCTCAAAAACCGCAGTTTGGGGCAGATTTCAGCTTCGACCAGCAAGGCGAAGTTCTGGCGCGCAGCATCGAGATGGCTAAAGCGTTCCGCACCGACCGGGTGCGTTGCTTCGATTTCTGGCGCCTGGACAACGTCGCGCCGTACCGTGATGCGATGAACTCCAAACTGAGAGATGCTGCCGCGGAAGCGGGCAAGCACGGCATCACTCTGGTGCTCGAAAATGAGCCGAGTTGCAACACCGCAACCGGCGCCGAAGCTGCGAAGGTGCTGGCGGCGGTTCAATCTTCAAGCCTCATGCTTAATTGGGATCCTGCGAACGCGGCTTCTGCCGGCGAGAAGCCTTATCCCGACGGATACGCGCTGCTGCCGAAGAAACGCATCGGGCATTGCCACTGCAAGGACGCGGTGAAGACTGCGGATGGCAGCTACGACTGGGCCGCCGTGGGCCGCGGCATTATTGACTGGGTCGGCCAATTCAAAGCGCTCAAGAATGACGGCTATCGATTCGCCGTAAGTCTCGAGACCCACTGGCAAGGCGCGGGTACTCCAGAGGCTTCCACTCGCCAGAGTTGGGCAGGGATGAAGGACGACCTGCACAAAGCCGGCGCACTGTAGCCGTAACCAAATTCCACTTATTACAGAGGACGCAAATGGCAAACAACAGACGCGACTTTATCAAACAAGCCGCTTTGGGGACAGCGGCTTTATTTGCTTATCCACCTGCGCGGGTGCTCGGTGCCAATGATCGAGTGCGCGTGGGAATGATCGGCGTCGGAGGGCGTGGCCAGGACCTCCTCAAAGAACTTCAGCAAGTGCGCAGCGCCGAACTGGTGGCCATCGCCGATATTTACAGCCGCCGCCGCGATGAAGCCAGGCACATGGCCGGCAGCATTCAGACGCTTGACGATCATCGGCGTCTGCTCGATTTGAAAGATATTGATGCCGTCATCGTCGCGAGTCCGCTGCATCTGCATGCTCAGCATTTTGTGGACACAGTCAATGCCGGCAAAGATCTCTATTGCGAAAAGACTATGACGTGGTCGATTCCGGAAGCCGAGCAGTGCCGGGCGGCCGCGAAGAAATCTGACCGAGTAGTGCAGATTGGATTGCAGCACGAGAGTTCGGGGGCGCTGGCAGACGCAAAGAAATGGCTAAAAGATGGCATGGTCGGCAAAGTCACTCAAGTCAATTCCTGGATGAGCCGCAACACTCCGCATGGCAAAGGCCAGTGGGTGCGTCCAGTGCCTTCGGACTGCACTGCGCAAAACGTAAATTGGCAGGCCTTTCTCAACGGCAGGCCCGAGCGTTCATTTGATCCCTACAAATTTATTAACTGGCGGCTGTTCTGGGAATTCTCCGGTGGAAATGTGACTGAGAACATGGTGCACCAGGTTGCGTGGATCATGAGCGCGCTCGATCTTCCTCTGCCCACTTCGGCCTACATGTCGGGCGGGGTCTTCTCCGAAAAAGATGGGCGCGAGGTGCCCGACACCATCGCGGTCACGCTGGATTTCCCGGATGTGGTGGTCACCTGGGAATCGACGTTCAGCAACAGCCGCTACGGATTGGGCGAGCACATTCTGGGCAGCGATGGGACCATCGAGCACGTGGCCGGAGCCACCGACATGGTGTCCGGCAAGTCCGACGAGTTGACTCGTTATTTTCCGGAAAAGCTCAATCGCCCCGGTGCCGCGGCTCTCACCAGCGAAACCCCAGATCAGAATCACATGCAGAATTGGATCGATTGCGTGCGCAGCCGCAAGATGCCCAATGCGCCAGTAGAAATCGGTTACCGCTCAGCGATTGCCGCGCACATGGCGAACTTGGCGTATAGAAAAAAGGAGCGGGTCACACTGGAGATGGCGCAGGCGGCAACTCCGGATGTTTAGAACTGTGTGCGTATAGGCAGGGGAGTGGATATGCTGTAGCGCGGCGGTGGCGAGCGGTGCCCACGCACGAAACGTAGCGCCGCCGCCTTCGACCAAGTTTGCCCCCAGGGGAGTATTCGCCGAGATATTCGCTTGGGAAATCATGGACACATTGAACAATCATGCTTGATGCGCCGCGCGCGCCACAACATCTTCAAGTCCAGTTTCATTATCTGGCTTCGGCGCGGGTTCTACCTCGGTAATCCAGCGTCCAAATTCTTTGAGGTGCAACTTCTTTAGCTCGATTAGCAGCTTCAGATTTTCCGAGCCTTGAAGATCCACCTTAACGGGGTCCAGAAAGTACTTCCATTCGTCATCGGTGAGGTTGGCAAGCTCGCCTGCCTTGTGCGGCGGGAGGGCAGCTTCATCTACCCGAGTTGCAATGGGCGCGTGCTCCGGGCGGCCGGTCACGAACTGACGAATTCCTTTTATGATTCGTTCGCCGCGGGTGATGCTGGGGCCGTTGTTGCGGCGAGTCATGGCTTGGTAGCGTAGGTCGTTCAGCGCGCGTTTGATTTCTCTTGGCGTGTCGCAGACGGTTACGATGTACCGTCCCCACAATTTCAGCGACTTTTCAAACTCGGGGGAGTTTTGCGCGTCCTGGTTGGTGCGTGCGCTGAGCTGGTATGCCAGGATGCTAAACAGAAGCAGGAGAAAGAGTAGGTCCACGCCATAGGACCACCACACTCCTCCGGCGACGTTGTCAGAGTTTGCAAGAGTTGCCGGCAGCGACGTGGGGCGATCGTAGACGAGCGGCTTCACGGCACCGCTATTGATGTCGTGGACGGCTGGCGCAGAGGGATTCTCGATGCGTTTCTCCGTCGCAGTTGAGGATGGGACCTGATCTGTTATGGATTTTTGGAGGGCTCCCTGCCTATAGCCGGCCAATAGTGATAGCAAAACGGCCAATAGCGAGACAGAGACTGGCGCCACTTTGAGCGACATCCGGCTGGCTTGGCTCAAGCCTTCCCAGAGAGTCATGCGCCATTTTGCCGCTGTTGATGCTCTCTGCTCTTGATCCTGGCGTCGGGACTCGGCGGCCTTGAGCTCCAGAACCCGCCTGCGCTGCTCCTCAGTGGTCTTGGGCAACGGAGCCACAATGTTGACCAGTTTCTTGATATAGAACGTCCCGAAGTTGAAACGGGCTCTGGCCTTTTCCTGTTCGGTGTTGCAACCTCCGCGGTAAGCCTCTTCTGACTCAGCAATGTCCTTGAATCCGAGACCCACGCAATGAGTAACTTGCTTTTGTGCCATACCCATGACGATCATGCACTTGCCAGCGGAAGTCAGGAAATTAATGGATTCCAAGACCGTGATCACGCTTTCCGGGCGGCAACGGTCAAGGTCGTCAATAAAGATGATGACCCGCCTCCCTCCCCATGACCACGCGGAACACAAATCCCCGAACTCGCTAGAAAACTGGCGCCGAATTCCAGGATCAGGTTTAACGTCTTTGATGGTCGTGGCTTGACGCAAATTGTCTGTGAGCTTGGCCGGGTCAATCCCGAATGTTTTGGCCTTATTAAGGATTGCGGCCAACATGGCAAGTATTGTGGCAAGCAGACCGAAGTGACCGAGATCGCCAGGCAAATCTTTCTGGCTTGACCAGGGCAGCAGATATTTCACGAGTTGGACGAACTCTTGGTCGAATTTGGCAAGGTCGTCCAGCTTCAAACCATGGCGCGAAATCTCATAGGCAAGGCTAGCGCAGAGCACCAACGTCAACGAGATCATCAGCGCCCATTTTTCGCGGAAGCGAATGCGCAGCAGCTGCCCCCGGAAGATCCAATTGTCAATATGCCACCAAGGAGGTACAGCTTGGTTCTTGATGTGCTCCAGCAGTGCGGCCAGAAGTTGGTCTTCACTCTGGTGATGCCAGGCATTAAACCAAACCGGACGGAAGCGCGACTTCTCCAGGTCACCGCGCAGCAACCCCATGACGGAAGATTTTCCCTCACCCCACTCGCCCTCAATAGCAATGGTCACGGGCGGCTCGGTTTTCGGGTTGCGGATGAAACGCGAGAGACCTAATGCCATAGGTGTGAAGTTCAGTGAGTCAAGATCGCCAGGCTTGAGCGGCGCGTCGGTTACCGCCCAATCGGCAACGGAGAATTCTGTAGCCGGAGGCGGAGGCGGTGCGGCAACAACCACGGTGCAGGTTGCGATGAGTAGAACCGCCAACACCCAGTACCAACCCGCGGGTAAACGGTGGTTGGGTGCCGCGCCTTCTGGACCTTGCGTCTGATGTCGCCAATTCTCTCCGCCGTCGGTGGTGCTGAGAATGATGCCGTGATCACCGACGATAAAGCCGTGATTGCTGGAGGCGAATGCAAACGAACGAAGAGCTGCGTCGGTGCCGCTGGGCGTAGCCTCGATCGGTATCAGACTCGTGCCTTGATGAAGTTTAGCAACGAATCCAGAGTCGCCTACCAGCAACTCCTCAGCAGCAGTACTCGTAATACGGTGCTTTTCGAAGATGGCCGGGCGCCCGCTTGGAAGCTGATCGGTGGCGTTTAGGATCTGATTATTGTTACTCACGAACCTGCTGTGCGACTCGGAGCAGACAAACGGCTTGGTCGTGTCCAAGATTGTTCCGCCGGAGCACGTATAAATCGAGGTTCCCGATTTTGCGATGACGCTGCCCGCGTTCGTGGCGTACAAGAGGGAAAGAGGGGTTACTAAATTACTTTCCGAATCAATGAAGCGGGCTTGCTTAAAGGTCCATTCGTTGTTGCTGCTTATCTTATAAATTCGGCCGCTGCGCCCCAACGCACTGCAGAGTCCGTTAGAACAGCTGACATAAAGCAGGTCATCATCAAGCTTAAAGGCTTGGCTTGGCTGTACCCCTGATGGCGGCTTGGCGGCACCGGAGGAAGCAGGTGGCTTGGCACTTTTTCGTTGGACAATCGGTGGAGACGGTTTTGGCTGCTTGGACGGCTGCTTTTCCGGTTCCGCAGCATAGACAGAGGGGACCAGCTTATCGAGCAGCAGGCGCGCGGCGGATTTTGGAGCGCGGCCCAAAATAACTGTGATAGACGACTTAGGTGCGACGAGCGTTCTTGGCTCCGGTGACTGTTTCAGGACCCTGAGATCTGGCGGCGGACCCTGTTGCGCCATCGCGTTGGACGTGCCGCTCTCGTACTCAACTTGCAACTGGAAGCCGCCGCCATAAGCTGTTTTTTGCGCCTGCTCAACCGTGAGTCCGAGCAAAGAAGGCACGAGAACCGTTCCACTCTGAGTTGTGGCCGGAATCTTGCGGTTTGAGGTAGCACTCGATGGCGGGGCTGAGTCAGATTCCTCTTTCGCGGCAATGATCAGTTGCTCCCACGCGCTTTGTCCTGCCGTGCGATGCAGCACTAAACCAACATTGCCCAGCGCCCAAATTTCTGGCAGATTCTCCGCGCCGTTCACGGCGACGCTGTTAAGACGGCACGCGTAGTCGTCGGGGTCGTTGGTGCACCTGACCGCCTGGAGTCGCGCGTTCGGATTGGTCTCAATGGGATACCAGAACCGGGTTGAAAAGGTAATGTTCCGAGGGTCGGGATTCAGCGACTGAAACACTGCATAAACCGAGGCCCCGACCATCAAGGTGAGGCAAACGGCGAGCACCCAAACTTTTGTCCGCGATGGAAGATAGAAACCGCCTTGCTTGGTCGAACTTGCTGAAGGGTCCCCCGAAGATTCAGATTTGAGGGTTGCATCCATTGGACCACGCTTTCTGACTACCTAGTCCAACGGAACTCTAGTTAATTTCTAGGAGGTTGGCAATCAGAAAAGTCAGGCCTGGTGCAGCACTCTTGTTCCGAATTCGTAACAGGCTTAGTTTTATTTCGTGGCTCCGGAATTTTATGGTAGGGTGGGCAGTTTCTAGCGCTTCCCCAACCGTGTGAATTCTCGCGGCAAGTACGGGTGTGTCCTAATGTGAGGTGCTTTTATCAACCCTTTTATTTATCCGGCTACACGCAGTTGGGCAGAAGAAAACCGAAGGGAATGGCCCGGATGATCGTGCTCCAAATGCCGCGAGATTGTCCTCCGGTTTCCAGGTCACGAACTGAATACTTCGCTGCTGGGTGGATCAGCGGGCCTTTCGCTGGACTAGGTTAGGCCAGCGACTAGTGGCGAGCAGCTCTGCGCATCTTGCGATCTCTGCAGCTAGACGGCGTTCCCCTGAATTCCCATACGATCGACGCCGTCAACTTGCCTGATTCAGACCTCGCGGTTGAGCCCCGCTGTTCGTCCGGTCACCTCTCGGCGACACTGCCGGCCAGTCACCTCTACATGTGTCAGGGCCTGTGGCGTTTAGGTATCTGATGCGTACTGGCATGGCCGCAAGCCGG
>Ga0207665_10003140_pt1 | contig 11074 bp, 8 predicted proteins | sample LARL112metaG_FD_184351 | JGI IMG/M metagenome (GOLD analysis project Ga0207665, IMG submission 184351) | Corn, switchgrass and miscanthus rhizosphere microbial communities from Kellogg Biological Station, Michigan, USA - LAR L11-2 metaG... | ecosystem: Host-associated > Plants > Roots >...
CCCCACCCCGCCTCCCCTCGCGCCTGCCCGCGCCCTCAATCGCATGGCACATCGATTGCTCCACCACGAAGCGATGAACAAGCTCGCGGGCGTCATCGCGCTGATCGTGGGCGTGGCCGCGCTCTACCTCGCCCGCGCGGTGCTCGTGCCGATCGCGCTCGCGATGCTGCTCGCCTTCATGGTGTATCCGATCGTCGCGCAGCTGACCCGGCTCGGGCTCGGCCGCGGCCCGTCGGTGGCGGTCGTCGTCACCATGCTGTTCGCGACGCTCGGCGGCGGTTTCTGGATCCTCATGATCGAGTTCTCGAGCCTCTCCACCGAGATCCCGGGCTACCGCGACAACCTCATCCTCAAGATCAACCAGGTGCGCCGCCTGGGGCGCGGCGGCGCCCTCGAGAAGGCGCAGTCCGCGGTCACCGAGGTCGCCGCGGAGCTGCAGAAGGACACCGGAAGCCCGCGCCCCCGCCCGAAGCCGACGCCGGTGGTGGTCACCTCGGGGCCGACCGGACTCTGGCAGCTCCCGAGCGTCCTCGAAGGGCTCGGCGGCGCGGCGGCGGTGATCTTCCTCGTCATCTTCATGCTGGTCGAGCGCGAGGACCTGCGAAACCGGATCATCCGCCTCGCCGGCTACGGCCGCCTGACCACCACCACCCGCGCGCTCGACGAGGCGGGCCAGCGCATCAGCCGCTACCTCCTGATGCAGTCGATCATCAACACGAGCTTCGGCCTCGGCATCGCGATCGGCCTGCTCTTCCTGAGCGTGCCCTACGCGCTCCTCTGGGGCTTCCTGGCCGCGGTGCTGCGCTTCATCCCCTACGTGGGCGTCTGGCTGGCCGCGCTCGTGCTCGTGGTCTTCGCCCTCGCGGCCTTCCCCACCTGGCAGACACCCCTCATGGTGGGCGGCCTCTTCGTGGTGCTCGAGCTGGCCTGCGGCTTCGTGCTCGAGCCCTTCCTCTATGGGCAGAGCGCGGGCGTCTCCCAGGTGGCCCTGCTCTGCTCGGTGACGTTCTGGGCCTGGCTATGGGGACCGGTGGGCCTGCTGCTCGCCACTCCGCTGACGGTGTGCCTCGTCGTTCTCGCCAAGCACGTACCCGGCCTCGAGTTCGTCGGCGTCCTGATGGGCGACGAGCCGCCGATCACCCCGGCCGTCGCCTACTACCAGCGACTGCTGGCCGAGGACCGCGCCGAGGCGGTCCGCGTCGCCACCGCGGCCGCGAAGGATCAGCCGCTCGAGGCGGTGTACGACGGCGTGATCGTGCCCGCCCTCCGGCTCGCGCGCAACGATCGCCGCCAGGATCTCCTGCCCGAGGAGGATCAGCGCGAGGTCTGGCAGGCCACGCGCGAGATCGTCGACGAGCTCGCCGCGACCCACCACGCCGCGCGGGCCGCCGCGGCGGCAGATCCCGCCGCCGAGCCGGTCGAGGAGCCACCGCGGCCCTCGCGCAACGTCCGCGTCCTCGCGGTGCCGGTCGGCGACGAGGCCGATCTCCTGGGCCTCGTGATGCTGCAGCACCTCCTGGACCCGGAGCGCTGGACGTTCGAGCTGACCTCGCCCCATCTCCTCGCCGCCGAGGTGCTCGCGCTCGTCGAGCAGACGCGGCCCGCGGTGGTGTGCCTGGGCGCGCTGCCGACCGGCAGCCGCAGCACCCATACCCGCTATCTCTGCAAGCGGCTGCGCGCGCGGTTCCCGGATCTGCGGATCATCGTGGGGCGCTGGGGCCTGCGGCTCAACGTCGCGCCCGCGCGCCGGCAGCTCGAGGCCGCCGGGGCCGACTCCGTGGGGGTGACCCTCGTCGAGACGCGCGAGCACCTCCAGCGCGTGCACGCGCTCGAGCCGCCGACGCTGCGGCCGCCCGAGGAGCTGGAGCCGGCGCTCAGGACGTAGGGCGACCCAGCAGGTCGTCGAGCATCGTCGCGTCGACCGGCTTGGTCACGTGCTGATCGAAGCCGGCGGCCAGCGCCCGGCGCCGGTCCTCGGCCTGGCCGTAGCCGGTGACCGCGACCAGGCGGATGGCCCGCGTGTCGGGCCGGCTCCGGAGCTCGCGCGCGACCGCGTAGCCGTCCATCCCGGGCAGCCCCAGATCGATGAGCGCCACGTCGGCCTGGAAGGTGCGGAGCTTGGCGAGGCCGCTCGGCCCGTCCTCGGAGGTCTCGACCTGGTGGCCGGCCATCTCGAGCAGCAGGCGCAGGCTCTGCCGCGCGTCCGGGCTGTCCTCCACCACCAGGATGCGCCGCGGGACCACCAGCGCGGGCGCGCTCCCCTCGGCCTCGGCGGCCGCGTGGTCGGGCGGCGCGATCGCGGGCAGCCGCACCGTGAACTCGCTGCCCTGCCCGGGCCCCGCGCTCCACACCGCCACCATGCCACCCTGCAGCTCGACCAGGCGCTTGACGAGGGCCAGGCCGAGTCCCAGCCCTCCGCGCGAGCGGTCCAGGCTCTGCGGCTCCTGCACGAAGAGATCGAACACCCGCCCGAGCAGGTCGGTGCGAATGCCCTGGCCGGTGTCGCGCACCCGCAGCACCGCCGCGTCGCCCACCTGCTCGGTGGTGACGAGCACCCGTCCGCCCGGCGGCGTGTACTTGAGCGCGTTGTCGAGCAGGTTGTTCACCACCTGCTCGAGCCGGGCCGCGTCGGCGTGCACGTGCGCCGGCTGGCCGTCGAGCCGCACGTCGTGCCGCTCGGTGCGTCCGGCCTGGGCGAGGGCGTCGACGCAGCGCCCGGCGAGGGCGTGCAGCTCCACCGTCCCGCGCTGCAGGTCGACCTTGCCGGAGGTGACGCGGGCCACGTCGAGCAGATCGTCGACGAGGCGCGCGAGGTGACCGGTCTGGCGGCCGATGATCGCCACCACGTGGCGCACGGTCTCGTCGCCCCCGAGCCGCTCCAGCACCGCCACCGCGTTGGAGAGGGTGCCGAGCGGGTTCCGCAGCTCGTGGCCCAGCATCGCGAGGAACTCGTCCTTGGCCCGCGTCTCCGCCTGCAGCGAGCGGGCCAGGGCTAGGGCCTCCTCTCTCCGCTCGAGCACGCGGGCCTCGTGCTGGGCGCGCTCGGTGATGTCGAGCGACACGCTCAGCACCGCGGGCTCGCCCCCGAAAGTGATGACCTCCGAGTTCACGAGCATGCGCCGCTCCTCGCCCGCCCGGGTGCGGAAGCCGACCTCGAAGTCGCGCACCCGCCCCTCCCGCTGGAGCTGGCGGAGCATGCGGTCGCGCTGCTCGGCGGTCACCCAGAAGCCCATCGCCGCCTTGCTGTGGCCGAGCATCTCCTCCCGCGTGAACCCGCCGTGGCGCAGCGCGGCCTCGTTCACCTCCAGGTGGCGCTGGTCGGCGAGGCTGGTGATCGACATCGGCAGCGGATTGGCGTGGAAGGCCACCATGAAGCGCCGCTCGCTCTCGCGCAGCGCCTCCTCCGCGCGCGTGCGGTCGGTGATGTCGGTGAGCGCGCTCAGGATGCACGCCTCCCCGTCGAACTGCACGATGTCGGCGGAGAGCACCGTGACGCGCACGTCGCCGCTCTTCACCCGGAAGCGGCACTCCAGGTTGCGCACCGAGCCGCCCGCCTTCAAGATTTGGATCCCCTCGTCCCGCTGGGCCGGGTCCACCCAGAGGCCCAGCTCGACCGGGGTGCGGCCGAGGATCTCCTCCCGGGTGTAGCCGCTCGTGCGCAGGAAGGCGTCGTTGGCGTCGCGGATGCGGCCGTCGTTGGCCCCGGTCAGGCAGAGGATGGTGGGGCTGAGCCCGAAGACCGCGCGGAGCTTTTCCCCGAAGCCCGGGTCCGAGTGCATCGTGGGCAGTATGCCGGGGGCGACCGCCGGCTGGCAAGACCGGCGCCCGCCGGCTCGCCCCGGTTGGGTGTATCATCGGCGCCGACGCTCATCCCTCCGAGGAGGCGACCATGACGACGCAGACCGGCGCGGGCCACGAGATCGACATCCGGGACGTGGAATACCTCCGGCACGGCGACCGGCCGCTGCTGGCGCGGCTCTACACGCCGCGCGGCGACGGGCCCTTCCCCATGATCGTGGACCTGCACGGCGGGGCGTGGTGCCGCGGCGACCGCACCAACGACGCGGTGATGAACGAGCCGCTCGCCCGGAGCGGCGTGGTGGTGGCCGCGCTCGACTTCCGCATGCCCCCCGACGCCTCGTATCCCGGCTCGCTCGTCGACATCAGCTACGGCATCCGCTGGCTCAAGAGCCGGGCCGCGAGCCTGCGCAGCCGGCCCGACCTGGTCGGGATCATGGGCGCCTCGAGTGGCGCGCACCAAGCGATGCTGCTCGCGATGAAGCCGCGCGATCCCAAGTACGCGGCCCTGCCCCTCCCCGCCGGCTCGGCCGCGGCGGACGGCAGCGTGCGCTGCGCGGTGCTCTGCTGGCCGGTGATCGACCCGCTCGGACGCTACCACTACGCGAAGAAGCTCAAGGCGGCGGGCCCGCCCTACCCGGAGGTGGTCGACCGCGTGCTGCCCGGCCACGATCAGTACTGGATCACCGAGGAGGCGATGGCGGAGGGCAGCCCGACACGCGCACTGGAGCGGGAGGAGCCGGTGGAGCTGCCGCCGGTGCTCTACCTGCAGGGCGACCGTGACCAGGCGCACCCGCGGCCCGATCTCGATCGGTTCGTGGCGGCCTACCGCAAGGCGGGCGGCGCCCTCGATCTCGAGCTGCTCGCCGGCGAGGCCGAGGGCTACATCAGCCGCAAGCCGGCCTCACCCGCGGTCGAGCGGACGATCTCCCGCATCATCGAATTCGTCCACAAGCAGATCGCCTAGCCGCCGAGGGCGTGGCGGACCGGGGGTAGGACCTCGCGGGCGACGCGGGCGGTGTAGCCGCGCTCGGGATCGTCCGGCCACTTCGGGTCGGGGATCGGGTGGAGGACGACGTAGTCGAACGGCGCGGGCGCGCCGCGCAGGGCCGCCACCAGCTGCTTCGCCACCTCGCCCGGCGTCCCGCGCAGGCTGAAGGCGTCGGCCGCGCGCTCGGGAAGGAACTCCACCGCGCGGCCGCTCGCCTCGAGATCGGGCGCGTGGTGGAAATCCGGCCAGACCGACCGCGCGCGCTTGAGCACCTCGGGATCGGGGCCGGTCCACTCGAGGCCGGGCGGACCGAAGAGCGCGGGCGAGTACTCGTAGTAGCCGGCCGCCATCGAGCGCGCCATGACCAGCGCGCGCTCCGGGTCATCGACCAGCACGGTGTGGAACACCGCGCCGAGCCGCACCGACGCCGGATCGCGTCCCGCCGCCGCGGCCCCGGCCCGGATCGCGTCGACCGCGGTCTTGATGTTGGCCGGATGCGTGCCCACCCGGATGAACACCCCGTCCGCGACCTCGCCCGCCATCCGCAGCGTCCGCGGGCCGCCCGCCGCGATCCAGATCGGCACCGGGCGATGATGCGGCAGCCGCGCGGGCCGCGCCGCGCCCACCTCGACCGCCTGGCCGTCGAGGAGCGACCGCATGAGCCGCGTGCTCGCCTCGAGCTCCGCCACTCGCGCGGGCTTGAGGCCGGCCAGGCGCACCGCGGTGTCGCCCACGCCCCAGCCGAGCAGCACCCGTCCCGGCGCCAGCTCGTCCACGGTGGCGATCGACGACGCGGTCACGGTCGGATGCCGGTTGACCGGGTTGGCCAGCAGCGGGCCGAGCGCGATGCGCTCGGTGACCCGCGCCGCCGCGGCGAGCAGCACGTAGGTGTCGCGCCGGCGCAGCTGCGAGTCGGGCTGGAGCGCGGCGTCCCAGCCGAGCTGCTCGGCGCGACGCACGTCCGCCGCGAAGGCGTCGACCGAGCGGGAGTCGAAGCGGTTCAGTCCGAAGCGCGGGAGCGCGGCCATCCGGCGGGCGGGTCGGTCGCGGGCCTACGGCATGCCCGGCATGTCGACCCGGGCGTAGTAGCGATCCTCGCCGAGCGCGTCGACCCGCTGCCAGAAATCCGGCAGCGCGGCCAGGCCGGCCTCGTTCACCCCGGCGCCCTGGCGCCAGATGCACCACGATTCGGGATGGAGGCGGCTCGCCTCCTGGATCCACCGCTCACCCTCCGCCGTCTCGCCCCGGCGAATCAGCAGCTGACCGAGCCGGAACAGGGCCTGGGCCCGCGCGGTGTCCTCGCGCGGCGCGGCCAGGTGCTCGCGGGCCCGGGCCGCGTCGAGCGCGTACGGGCTTCGCGGCCCGCGCCGCACCCAGTCGCGGATCGCGTCGAGGTAGGTCGTCTTGGCCTCCGCGGTGAGGCGCGCCACGTCCTCCGGCATCTCCCGCGTGGCCCGGTTCATCTTGCGGAAGCCCTCGTACGCGCCGGCCGGCTCGGCGGGCCGCACGATGCGACCGGCCTCGTCGATCCACACCGCCTGCGGCACGTTGACGATCCCGTAGAGCTCGGCGAGCCGGTGCTCCCGATCGATCGGGGTCGGATAGGTCGGGTGCGCCGCCTCGATCCACGGGAGCGGATCCGCCTCGCGGCTGTCCATCGCCACCGCTATCACCACGAAGCCCTGGTCTTCTAGCTCCTCGTAGAGCGCCTGCCACACGGGCAGGTCGCGGCGGCACCCTCACCAGGAGGCCCAGGTGACGAGCAGCACCTTCTTGCCGCGGTGGTCGGAGAGGCGGTGCACGCGCCCGGCCGGATCGGGCAGCGCGAAGTCCGGCGCCTCGAGCGAGGCGAGCGCCGCCGCGCGGTCGCGCGCGCTCTGCCCGAGCACCCACGCGTCGCCGCGATCGCTGTGCACCGCGGGCTGGCCCAGGTGGCGCCAGAGCGCGGCCAGGTCGATGCGTCCGCCGTCGACGAGCTCGCGCTCGCGCCCGGCGGGCAGCGGCACGCAGACCGGTCCGCGGCAGAGCCCCTCCGGCTTGGCCACCCAGCCGGTCGCGGCCTCCGCGTCGCGCGCGGAGCACCAGAGCGCCGTCGCGGACGGGACCGCGTCCACCGAGAATTCCCCGTTGTCCGTCAGCAGCGTCACCATGGTCGTCACCTCTCTGGCGGGATCTTACCATCGCGGCCGCGGCCCGGGCGCCTTGACGCGGCCGCCGCCGCGCGGCAGTATCGCGCCCGATGCCCCGCGTCCTCGCCGTCCCGCCGCGTCGCGGCTGATCGTGCCCTCGAGCGCCCGCCGTCACGGCATCGCGGCCCTGCTCATCGTGGTCTCCGCGTGGGGCCTCACGTGGCCGGTCAACAAGGTGATCCTCGCGAGCCTCTCCCCACTCTGGGCGGTGACCCTGCGCTCGGCCATCGCCACCGTGGCCCTCTTCGCACTCACCGCCTGGCGCGGCCGCATCGCGTGGCCACCCGCGGGCGACCTCTCGGTGCTGGTCAGCATCACCCTGCTCCACATGGTCGGCTTCAACCTCCTGGCGAGCTGGGGGCTGGGGCTCGTGCCCACCGGGCGCACCGTGGTGCTGGCCTACACCACGCCGCTCTGGGTCACGCCCGGCGCCGCGCTCTTCCTCCGCGAGCCCCTGACCGCCCGCCGCGTCGTCGGGGTGCTCGTCGGCCTCGCCGGGCTCGTGACCCTCTTCAACCCGCTCACCTTCGACTGGAGCGATCGCGCGGTGGTGTGGGGAAACCTCGCCATCCTGGCCGGCGCGCTCCTCTGGGCCGCGAGCATCCTGCACATCCGGGCGCATCGCTGGCGCTCCACCCCGTTCGCGCTGATCCCGTGGGAGACGCTCCTGGCGACGCTCCTGCTCGCGCCGATCGCGCTCGCGACCGGCGCGCCGACCGAGGTCACGTGGTCGCCGTCGTTCACGCTCCTGCTGCTCTACCTGGGCATCGTCGGCACCGCGATCGCCTACTGGGCGGTGGCGACCGCGAGTCGCCTGCTGCCTGCGGTCACCACCTCGCTCGGGCTGCTCGCGACCCCGGTGGTGAGCGCGGTCACCGCCGCGCTCTGGCTCGGCGAGCCGCTCACGCTCCAGCTGCTGGTCGCGATCGCGCTCGTGCTGGGCGGCGTGGCCATCGGCGCGACCGACCGCTCGGGCGGAGCAGGGGCCTGACTTGACAGCCCTTCCGCCTGGCCCCATTCTCCCGCCATGGCCGACTACCACGCGGCGGCCGACGTCCCCGCGCCCTCGAAGGCGGAGCTGCTGCGGGCCCTCCGGTCGAGCCGGGACGAGGTCGTGGCGCTGATCTTAGCACTGCCGCCCGCCGCGCTCGAGGAGGGCCGCTACGAGAGCGGCTGGAACGGCCGCCAGATCCTCGCCCACATCGCGTCGATCGAGTGGAGCTATCCGCGGCTGATCGACATCGCCCGCACCCCGCCCGCCGCGGAGGCGGCCGCGCCGCCGACCCGCGAGATGAAGGGCGGCAACGACTCCTACAACGACCGCCAGGTGGCCAAGCGCGAGCACCTGACGGTGGCGGAGCTGCTCGCCGAGTTCGAGAAGAACCGCGCCGCCACCATCCAGGCGGTCGAGGCCGCCGACGAGGCGCTCTTCGCCCGCCGCATCCGCTCGGCGGGCGGCGTGGTCGGCCCGCTCGCGCTCGTCTTTCACCAGATCGCGGTGGCCCACGTGCTCGGCCACGCGCGCGACATCGCCGGGCGCGACGCGCGCCCGGCGGCCGGAGACCCGACCCACCATGGCTGACACGAACGCGAAGGGCCCGCTCGACGGCGTGAAGATCCTCGACATGACCGAGCACATGGCGGGCCCCTTCTGCACCATGATCCTGGGCGACATGGGGGCGGAGGTGATCAAGCTCGAGCGCCCCGGCGCGGGCGATTCCTCCCGCGGCATGGGCGACGGCAGCGAGCGCAATCCCTACTTCCGCTACATCAACCGCAACAAGAAGAGCCTCACCCTCGACTACAAGGGCGCGCGCGGGCGCGAGATCTTCCTCGCCCTGATCCCGTCGGTAGACGTGCTGGTCGAGAACTACCGCCCCACCGTCATGGATCGCGCCGGGCTCGGCTGGGAGACGCTCACCCAGGTGAACCCGCGGCTGATCTACGCCCAGCTCTCCGGGTTCGGCTCCGACGGGCCCTATCGCGAGAAGGGCGGCTTCGACCTGATCGCCCAGGGCATGGGCGGCATCATGCACGTCACCGGCGAGCCCGACGGGCCGCCCACCTCGGTGGGCCTGCCGATCTGCGATCTCGGGACCGGCATGTGGGGCGCCCAGGGCGTCCTCGCCGCCCTCTACGAGCGACAGCGCACCGGCCGGGGGCAGAAGATCGAGTGCTCGCTGCTCGAGACCGCGGTGGGCTTCTCCTCGTGGACGAGCGCGGGCTGGCTCGCCGATCACGTGGAGCCGATCCGCATGGGCTCGCGCCATCGGCAGAACGCGCCCTACCAGCGCTTCGAGACCCAGGATGGCTACATGATGATCGGTGCGGCGGGCCAGTCGATCTGGGAGCGCTGCGCCCGCGCCCTCGGCCACCCGGAGTGGCTCACCGATCCGCGCTTCGCCAAGGCCACCGAGCGGCGCAAGAACCGCTTCCTGCTCGAGAAGGAGATCGTCGCGGTGCTCGCCACCGCGCCCACCGCGCACTGGACCAAGGTGCTCGACGACGCGGGCGTGCCGTGCGGCCCGGTCTACAACTACGAGCAGCTCTTCTCCGATCCGCAGGTGAAGCATCGCGAGATGGTGGTGCACGCCGACGACGCGGAGCTCGGCCGCGTGCCCCACATCCGCACCCCGATCCGCATGTCGGCCGCCGCGGTGGCGGTGCGGCGGACCGCGCCCCGCCTCGGCCAGCACGCCGACGAGATCCTGGCCGGGCTCGGCTACTCCCCGGCCCAGGTCGCGGAGCTGCGCCGCGAGCGGGTGATCTGAGCGCGACCGGCGCGGTCGCCATGACCATCTTCCTGATCCGCCACGGGGAGACGCTCGGCAACGCCTCCCGCACCGTGCAGCTCCCCGACAACCCGCTCTCGCCCCGCGGCGTCGCGCAGGCCGAGCGCCTCGCCCGGCGGCTCGAGGGCGAGCGCATCGGCGCGATCCTCGCCAGCGATCTCACCCGCGCGACCCAGACCGCGGAGCAGCTCGCGCGGGTCACCCACGCCCCGGTGCGCCACGACCCACTGCTCCGGGAGCGCGACTTCGGCGACATCCGCGGCACCGCCTACGCGGACCTTGGCTTCGACATGTTCGCGCCCGACTACGCCCCGCCCAACGGAGAGACCTGGGAGGTCTTCCACGCCCGCGTCGATCGAGCGTGGGACGCGGTTCGGACCGCGGTCACGAGAACGGCGGGCCACCTGGCCGTCGTCACCCACGGACTCGTCTGCCGCTCGCTCGCGGCCCGTCACCTCGTCCTGCCCGACGGAGTCGAGGCGCCCGAGAAGTGGGAGAACACCGCGCTCACCGTCATCGAGGGCCCGGACCCGCGGTGGCGGGTGCGCCTGCTCAACTGCATCGCCCATCTCGACGATCTCGCCGCGCGGCCGCCCGCGGAGTCCGGCGCGGTCTGACCCCTCACGGAGAACGCCCATGACCCGGCTCCCTCGCCCGCTGCGCTCAGCCCCGCTCCTGGCCGCGCTGCCGGCCCTCCTCCTCGCGGGAGCCTTGCTCTGGCCCGCGGGGGGCGCGGCCCAGCAGAAGCCGCTGCGGCCCTACACCCTGATCCTCGACTTCGTGCCGACCGGCGAGTACGTGCCGCACTACACCGCCCTGGAAAAGGGTTACTACCGGGACGAAGGCCTCGACGTGAAGATCCTCCGCGGCCAGGGCTCGGGCGACACCGTCAAGCGGATCGCGGCGGGCCAGGGCGAGGTCGGCATCGCGGACATCTCCGCCCTCATCGCGGCGCGCGCCAACACCGACGTGGCGGTGAAGGCCATCGCGCTCTGGTACCGCCGGCCCCCGCACGGGGTCTTCGTGCGCGGCGACTCGCCGATCAAGACGTCGAAGGAGCTCGAGGGCAAGAAGCTCGCGATCTCGCCCGGCAACAGCCACCAGATCCTGTGGCCGGTCTTCGAGAAGCTGTCGGGGCTCAAGCCGAACTCGGTGACGTGGGTCACCATGGACGCGGCCTCGATGCCGCCCTCGCTGATCAAGGGCGCCACCGACGCCGTCCCCTTCTTCGTCGTTCACGAGGCGCGCATCCGCAAGATCGCCCGGCAGCAGAACGCCGACATCCGGGTGCTCACCGCATGGGC
>Ga0207665_10003143_pt1 | contig 11070 bp, 5 predicted proteins | sample LARL112metaG_FD_184351 | JGI IMG/M metagenome (GOLD analysis project Ga0207665, IMG submission 184351) | Corn, switchgrass and miscanthus rhizosphere microbial communities from Kellogg Biological Station, Michigan, USA - LAR L11-2 metaG... | ecosystem: Host-associated > Plants > Roots >...
GCCGCCGGCCTTCGGCCCGGTGCCGGACAGCCCCTCGCCGCCGAACGGCTGCACGCCCACTACCGCGCCGATCATGTTGCGGTTGACGTAGAGATTGCCGACCGCAGAGCGCTCGCGAATGCGCTCGGCGCGCGAGTCCGTGCGGGTGTGCACACCCATCGTGAGTCCGTATCCCGTGGAGTTGATGTCGTCGACCACCCGGTCGAGAGCCTCGAGCGGGAATCGCGCGACGTGGAGGATGGGGCCGAAGCGCTCCCCGGGAACCTCGCGTATCGAACCGATTTCGAACGCCACCGGAGCGACATAGGTGCCGGCGGGCGGCACCGGGCCGGACTCCGCGATCAGCTTCGCGCGCGAGCGCAGATCTGAAACGTATTCCGCCAGTTTCCTCCGCGCCTGCGCGTCGATCACCGGTCCGACATCGGTCGCCGGATCGGCGGGATCGCCGATGCGCAGCATGGCCATCGCACCGCGCAGCATGTCGAGCACCGCGGGCGCGATTTCCTCCTGCAGGTACAGGACGCGAAGCGAGCTGCAGCGCTGGCCCGCCGAGCGAAAGGCGCTTGCCAGCACCGCGTCGACGACCTGCTCGGGGAGCGCGCTCGAGTCCACGATCATGGCGTTCAGGCCGCCGGTTTCCGCGATCAGCGGCACGATGGGGCCCTCGCGCTCCGCGAGAACGCGTTGGATGGCCCGAGCGGTGGCGGTCGAACCGGTGAACGCGACGCCCGCGATCCTCGGATCGGCGACGAGAGCTTGCCCGATCCCGCCGTCTCCCGGGAGAAGATGAAAGGCGCCGGGCGGGATCCCGGCCTTCAGGATCAGCTCGGCGACGCGGTAGGCGGTGAGCGCCGTCTGCTGCGCCGGCTTCGCAACCACCGTGTTGCCGGCGACCAGCGCGGCCGCGACCTGCCCCGTGAAAATCGCGACCGGAAAGTTCCAAGGGCTGATGCAGGCGAACACGCCGCGCCCGTGCAGCGTCAGCACGTTGCTCTCGCCGACCGGGCCAGGCAGCATCATCGGGCTGCCGAGCCGCTCGCGCGCTTCTTGCGCGTAGTAGCGGCAGAAATCCACTGCTTCGCGCACGTCCGCCATGGCGTCGGGCAAGGTCTTCCCCGCCTCCCAGACGCACAGGGCCATGAGGGCGGCCATGTCGGCCTCCAGCAGATGGGCCAGCCGATCGAGGGCCGCGGCGCGCTCGGGCACGCTCACCGCGGACCACGCGGCCCGCGCCGCATACGCGCAGTCGACCGCGGACCGCGCCATGTCCGGCGTCGCTTCGCTCACCTCGCCGATGGTCACATCGGGCCGGGCGGGCGATGCGGCCGGACGCGCGGGACTGGGCACGCGCTCGCCGTTCACGAGAGCGCCCGCGGTCCATGCGCGCCGCGCTTCGTTCACCGATTTCGCCCATGCGGCGAGCACGGCTGAATCCCCGAGGTCGTAGCCCCTTGCAATGCGTCGTTGCGGCATGTGCAGCTCCGTTGGTAAGGGAATATCGCGCGGGCGCGGGTCCGCGTCGAGAAATTCGAAACCGGTGCGCAGCAAATCGTCGGATCGTTTCGCGCGGGCCGCCTGGCGCACATAGGAAGTGCTCGCCGAGTTTTCGAGCAGCCGGCGCACGAGGTACGCGAGCAGCTCGCGCTTCTCGCCGACCGGTGCATACGTGCGCACCGGCAGGTGCGGGTGCGTAGCTGCGAGCGCACGGTACAGCGCTCCTCCCATTCCGTGGAGGCGCTGGCACTCGAACCGCAAAGGCGACGCGGAGGCGCCGCCGGGCCGATCGGCAAGCGCGAGCACGCATGCGAGCGTCACCGGGTTGTGCGTGGCGAACTGGGGACGGACGTTGTCCGGTCCGACCAAGAGACGCCGGGCGCAGGCGAGATACGACAGGTCGGTGAGCCGCTTGTCGGTGAATACCGGATAGCGCGCAAGGCCCAGCTCTTGCGCCCGCTTGACCTCGGCGTCCCAATAGGCGCCCTTCACCAGCCGCACGGCGATCGGCATGCCGCCGCGCTTGCGGCGGTGATCCGCGATCTCCAGCAATGCGTCCACCGTCTGCGGCGCCCGCGGCTGATAGGCCTGCACCGCAAGGCCCAGCCCTCCCCAGCGGTCGAGCGCCGGATCCGACGCCAGCGCCTCGAACAGGTCGAGCTGGAGGGACAGGCTTTCCGTTCCCTCGGCGTCGATCGTGAGCCCGATACCGGCCGCGGCGGCGCGGCCGGAGACTTGCTTCAGGCGATCGAGCAGCTCGCCGCGAACCCGCGCGTAGCTCGCTGCGTCGTAACGGGGGTGGATGGAGGAGAGCTTCACGGAAACTTCGAGGCGTTCGCGCCAGACCGCTTCGCGCGCGCTCGCCGCCCGCTCCATGGCGCGGATTGCGTCCAGATATCGCCGAAAATTGCGATCGGCGTCCGCGGCGGTGCGCGCGCCCTCCCCCAGCATGTCGAAGGAGAAGCGCCTTGCCGGCCGGCCGCGCGCGTCGCGCCCGGCGCGCCGCAGCGCGGCGGCGATGGTGTCCGCGTAGACGAATTGCCGCCCGATCGCATGCATCGCGACGCTCGCGAACGGCAGCGCGGCCGCGGCCCTCCAGCCGCGCAATGCGGGCACACGGTCGGCAAGCATTGCGATCCGGGAAGGCCGGTCGGGGATTCGCGGCAAGGCTTCGGCGAGCCGGAAAAGGGAGTCGCCCGCGGCAGATCCCGGCGGAAATATCGCGAAGGCGCGCTGCACCTCGAACAAAGGCCCGCGCGAATCCAGCGTCGCTTCCACCAGCTCGCGCGCAAGCGCTTCGGCCGGTGCTCTCCACGACGCGGTTTCGCCCAGCGCGGCACGGAGGGCGCGGCTGTCGGCCGCCGCCTCGAGTGCGGCGTCGCGGGGCCGCGATTGCGCCGTCGGCATGTCTTCCCTGCCGGCGCGCTACCTCTAGCGCCCGCGCCAGTCGGGCCTGCGTTTCTGGATGAAGGCGTCTATCCCTTCGCCGGCATCTTCCAGCATCATGTTGCAGGCCATGCCCTCGGCCGCAAGGGAATAGGCGTCCGCCAGTCCTTTCTCCACCTGGTCGTAGAAGAATCGCTTGCCCAGGCTCACCACGGCGCCGCTGTGCGCGACGATCTTGCGGGCGAGCCTGCCCACCTCGGCATCGAGCTCGGCAAGCGGCGCGACCCGGTTCACCAGGCCCCACGCGAGGGCGGTCTTCGCGTCGACGAGGTCGCCCGTGAAGAGCATCTCGAGCGCGTGCTTGCGCGCGAGGTTTCGCGCCACGCCCACGCCCGGCGTGGTGCAGAAAATGCCGCTCTTGATCCCCGGCAGAGCGAACTGCGCGATCTCGCTCGCTACCGCCAGATCGCACATCGACACGAGCTGGCAGCCGGCGGCGACCGCGACGCCCTGCACGCGCGCGATCACCGGCTGGGGAAGGCGTACGAGCGAGAGCATCGTCTCGCTGCACTGCTCGAAAAGCACCTTCTGCCAGGCCTTGTCGGAGTGCGAGCGCATTTCGCGCAGGTCGTGACCGGCGCAGAAGTGATTGCCCGCGCCGGCGAGCACGACCACGCGCGCCGCCGTGTCCTTGGCGAGCCGGTCGAGTTCGGCCTGCAGCGCCGAGAGCATCGCAGTCGAGAGCGGGTTCATGCGATCGCCGCGGTTGAGCGTCAGCGTCGCCACGCCGTCCTTGTCCTCGCGCAGAACGTAGGGTGCTTCGACTTCGGTCTTGGATGGAGCGTTCATGCGTCCTCCGTCATTCTATCGCCGAGGCCGATCTCGCCTGCTGCCGCAGCACGAACTTCTGGATCTTGCCCGTGGAAGTCTTCGGCAGCACGCTGAACACGACGTGGCGCGGCGCCTTGAAATGCGCGAGGTGGGCCCGGCAGTGATCGACGAGTTCCTGTTCCGTGACCTTTGCGCCGGCTTTCAGCTCGACGAAGGCGCACGGCGTTTCTCCCCACTTCGGGTCGGGCTTCGCCACCACGGCCGCCGCGAGGACCGCGGGGTGCCGGTAAAGCACGTCCTCGACCTCGAGCGACGAGATGTTCTCGCCGCCGGAGATGATGACGTCGTTGGCGCGGTCCTTGATCTTGAGGTAGCCGTCGGGCTGCATCACCGCGAGGTCGCCCGAATGGAACCAACCGCCCGCGAAGGCGTCTTCGGTCGCCTTGCGGTTTTTCAGGTAGCCCTTCATGGTGATGTTTCCGCGGAACATGATCTCGCCCATGGTCTCGCCGTCCGCGGGAACCGGCTGCATGGTCTGCGGATCCATCGCCGTCAGGCCCTCTTCCATGAGGTAGCGTACGCCCTGGCGGCCGTTGCGCTCGGTGCGAGCGCCGATATCGAGACTCTTCCACTCCTCCTGCTTCGCGCACACGGTCGCCGGGCCGTAGACCTCGGTGAGACCGTATACGTGGGTGAGCTCCCAGCCCATTCGCTCCATGCCCTCGATCATAGCCGCGGGCGGTGCGGCGGCGGCGACCATGGCGTGCACCTTGTGGGCTAGGCCCTCGCGCAGCGCAGGGTCTGCATTGATCAGCGTCGAATGCACGATCGGCGCGCCGCAATAATGCGTCACGCCGTGCTCCCGCATCGCATCGAAGACGAGCTTCGCCTCGACCTTGCGCAGGCATACGTTGGTGCCCGCGTTGGCGGCCATGGTCCACGGAAAGCACCAGCCGTTGCAGTGGAACATGGGCAGCGTCCACAGATATACCGCGTGATGCGGCATGCCCCAGGTCACGATGTTGCAGATCGCATTCAGATACGCGCCGCGGTGATGGTAGACCACGCCCTTGGGGTTGCCGGTGGTGCCCGAGGTGTAGTTGAGCGAAATGGCGTTCCATTCATCGGCGGGAGGTTTCCACGGAAATTCCGGATCGCCTGCGGCGATGAAGCGCTCGTACTCCGCCTGGCCGATGCGCTCGCCCGCGCCCGAGTACTCGGGATCGTCCACGTCGATCACGAACGGTTTTTCCTCGAGTGCGGCGAGAGCGCGCGCGACGGTACCCGAGAACTCGCGGTCGGCGATCAGGACCTTGGCTCCGCCGTGCCCGAGCATGAAGGCGATCGCGTCGGCGTCGAGGCGCGTGTTCAGCGTGTTGATGACCGCTCCCGCCATGGGAATGCCGAAGTGGCTCTCGAGCATCTCCGGGGTATTCGCGAGCATCGCCGCGACCGTATCGCCGACGCCGATTCCCCGGCGCGCGAGCGCGGAGGCGAGACGCCGGCAACGCGCATAGGTCTCGGCCCACGTGGCGCGGCGCGCCCCGTGGACAACTGCGAGGCGTCCGGGATAGACGGTGGCGGCGCGCTCGATGAATCCCAGCGGCGTCAGGGGCGCGTAGTTGGCCGGGTTCTTGTCAAGATCGAGCTCGTAGGGATTCGCCTTGTCCGCGCTTGACACCCGCGCTCGACCCTGCCGTGCTCCGCTGTTCGTTTTCATACCCGATCGAGAATCTCAACCGCGGGCTCGAAGCGGCGCCATACGCATCGCGCCTTGTTCTCGGCCTCGATATCGGCGAGCAGGCGGGCGTGCTCGGCGAGCTCTTCCGCGCTCGGCTGGAAGACGATGAGCGGGGGCCGCTCACCCTCGGTTGCCGCAGCCCTCCCCAGAGCGGGGCGCGGCTGATCGAGTTCGATCGCAAGGCTTTCCTGCCCGCGGGTCATGGCCAGATAGACCTCCGCGAGGAGCGCCGCGTCGAGCAGCGCGCCGTGGAGGGTGCGGTGGGCGTGAGCTACCTGATAGCGCTCGCACAGGGCGTCCAGGGAGTTTTTCTTCCCGGGGTGCAGCTCGCGCGCGATCTTCAGGGAGTCGACGATCCCCGCGCAGTGCGCCTCGATCCGCGGGAGCCCGAGCCTGCCCAGCTCGAGATTCAGGAATTCGACGTCGAAAGCGGCGTTGTGGATCACCAGCTCGGCGCCCTGAATGTAGTCCAGGAACTCGGCCGCGATCTCGCGGAACTTGGGTTTGTCCTGCAGGAACTCGTGATCGATGCCGTGCACCTTGAGCGCACCTTCCTCGCTCTCGCGCTCGGGATTGATGTAGCGGTGGAAGTGGTTTCCCGTGACGCGCCGGCTCAGGACCTCGATGCAGCCCAGTTCGATGATCCGGTCGCCGAGACCCGCGTTGAGGCCGGTGGTTTCGGTATCCAGGACGACACTTCGCATCGGCGCTAGGCCCTCCAAGCCGCAACCCGCAGCTCTGCCCGGTGAGAGTAGCGTCCCCGCGAAAATAAATCAAAGGTTTCGCGGATTCCTTTCCCTGCCGCTGCGCCGGTGGCCGGTGACGTGAACCGAGATCAGCCGTCGAGCGACCCGGCGCACGAGCGAGCGCCTGGCGTCGAGCAGCCAAAGCCGCGTCAGACCGATCAGAAAACTGCAGGTTTCAAGCGCGGCCGTAGCCGGGCGCAGTCCGACCCGTAGCTGGCCTGCGCGCCGCGCGCGCCGGTAGATCCGCGTGAGCTTGGAGATCAGCTCGGAGCAACGCGAGCGCTGCAGCCCCAGCTCGCGTTCGAGCTCGCCCACGTATTCGCATTTGAAGCCCATGATCTGGAACGTTTGGCGCGCCGCCGCGTCTCCCTCGAGCGCTTCCAGAATGCCGCGCAAGAAGCGCTCGATCCCGGCAAGAGGATCGGACCCGTCGGCGGACAGCAGCGCAAGATCGATCTGGTCGATCATGGGCACCGCCACCTGCTCGCGCATCTCGAAGAAGAGCTCGGTCTTGCCGGCGAAATGCCAGTAGATCGCCCCACGCGTCACGCCGGCCGCGGCGGCGATCTCCTCGAGCGTCGTGCGGGTCACTCCCTGGCGTGCGAAGACTTTGCGGGCGGCGGCCAGGATCCCTTGCCGGGTGCGCTCGGAATCCCGTTTTGTTCTACGCAAATCGAAGGTGCGGCATCGTTGGCATACATTCGCGATTGTATATTATACTCGCCCGCCCGAATCAAAATTCCGAGACGAGAAGGAAACGATCCCCGCATGGCCTCCGTTCACGCATCGCTGCCCGCTCTCGCCGGATTGCTCACTGTGGCCTTGCTCGCGGGATGCGAGCAAGGCGGGGCCAATACTCCCGCTTCCAATCCGGCTGCCGCCGGCATTCCGGCCAAGGTGGTCCAGGTGGCGCCGCAGCGCGTGCCCATCGTTCTCGAGGCGGTGGGCCAGGTGCAAGGCTCCAAGGAAGTCGAGGTGCGCGCACGCGTTTCGGGAATCCTTCTCAAGCGCCTCTACAACGAGGGGGATTTCGTGCGCGAAGGCGCTCCCCTCTTCCAGATCGATCCCGTCCCTTACGAGATCGCCCTCTCCCAAGCCAATGCGCAGATGGCGCAGGAGCGCGCGCGCCAGGAGCAGACGCGGCGCGAAGCCGCGCGGCTCAAGGCACTCGCCGTGGAAAAGGCGATCAGTCAGAAAGAATTCGACGACGCGATGTCGGCGCAAAAGCTCTCGGACGCGACGCTCCAGGCCGCCGAGGCGAATCTGCGCCAGGCCGAGCTCAACCTGTCCTATACGCGAGTGACCGCGCCGGTGTCGGGCGTCGCCGGACGCATCGCCCGCTCCGAGGGCAGCCTGGTGACGGCGGGACAGGACTCAAGCCTGCTCACGACGATGAATCAGGTGGATCCTGTCTGGATCCGGTTCAGCCTTTCGGAGTCGGATCTCGCGAAGCTTCCCGACAGGAGGCTCGATCGCATCAAGTCCGCGGAGGTGCGTCTCTCCCTCCCCGACGGCTCGCGCTATCCGTTGTCCGGTCGGCTCAATTTCGCCGCCACCCAGATCGATCCCAGGCTCGCCACGCAGGAGCTGCGCGCGACTTTCGCCAATCCGCGCGTGCAGCTGCTTCCCGGCCAGTTCGTGCGGGTCCAGTTGGCGGCTGGCGAGCGCGGCAACGTGTTCCTCGTCCCCCAGACCGCAGTCATCCAGACCGAGAAAACGTTCCTGGTGTTTACCCTCGACAAGGAAAACAAGGCCGAGTCCCGCCCGGTCCAGGTGGGCGACTGGGTCGGCAGCGATTGGATGATCCTCGGGGGCCTCAATCCCGGCGACCGGGTGATTCTCGACAACCTGCTCAAGGTCCGGCCGGGAGCCGCGGTCAGCCCGCAACCTCCCGCCGAGGCCAAGGCCGCCGTGCCGGCTCCGAAGTAATCCTCCATGTCGCGGTTCTTCATCGAGCGACCGATCTTCGCGTCGGTGATCGCCATCATCATCACGCTCGCGGGCCTGGTCGCGTTTCAGGTGTTGCCGGTTGCGCAGTACCCCGAGATCGCGCCGCCCACGGTGACGATCACGGCCACGCTTCCCGGCGCGAGCGCCGAGACGCTTTCGCGCACCGTCGCGGCTCCGATCGAGGAGCAGCTCTCCGGGGTCGAGGGCCTGCTCTACTTCCAGTCGACGTCCTCCTCGAACGGCACGCTGACCATCACCTGCACCTTCGAGGTAGGGACCGACGTCAACAACGCCACCATCCAGGTCAACAACCGCGTGCAGATCGCGCTGCCGCGGCTGCCCGACGACGTCAAGCGCACCGGCGTGGTGGTGCAGAAGCGCTCGCTCGACATCCTGCTCTTCGTCGCCGTGACATCGACCGATCCGCGCTTCGACACGCTGTACCTCTCGAACTTCATGACGATCAACGCCCTCGACGTGCTGAAGCGCGTTCCGGGCGTCGCCGACGCCACCATCTTCGGCGCGCGCGACTACTCGATGCGGATCTGGCTGCGGCCCGACAAGATGGCGCAGCTGGGCATCACCGCGACCGATGTCGCCGGCGCCATCCGTGCGCAGAGCAATCAGTACGCGGCGGGCAAGATCGGCCAGGACCCCGCTCCGGACAGCCAGGCCTTGATCTACACCGTCACCGCCCAGGGACGGCTGATCCAGCCGGAGGAGTTCGGCAACATCGTGCTGCGCTCGAGCGGTCCGGGAGGCGTGCTGCGCGTGAAGGACATCGCGCGCATCGAGCTCGGCGCGGTCAGCTACGACGCCTACACCACCGTGGACGGCAGGCCGACCATCGGCACCGCCGTCTTCCTGCAGTCGGGCGCGAACGCGCTCAACGTCGCCGACTCGGTGCGCAAGACCATGGACGAGATCGCCAAGGGCTTCCCGGCGGGCGTCAGCTACCTGATCCCCTTCGACACCACCCGCTTCGTGCAGGCCTCCATCAAGGAAGTGATCCACACGCTGTTCATCGCGGCGCTCCTGGTGCTCGCGGTGGTGTTCGTCTTCCTGCAGAGCTGGCGCGCCACGGTCATCCCGTTCATCGCCGTCCCGATTTCGCTCGTCGGTGCGTTCGCCGGCCTGTATGTTTTCGGCTTCTCGATCAACACGCTGACGCTGTTTGCGATCGTGCTCGCCACGGGCATCGTCGTCGACGACGCCATCGTCGTGCTGGAGAACGTCGAGCGCCTCATGGCCGAAAAGGGCCTCTCGCCCAAGGAGGCCGCGATCGAGTCAATGCGCGAAGTGACCGGCGCCATCATCGCCATCGAGCTGGTGCTGTGTTCGGTGTTCGTCCCGGTGGCGTTTCTCGGCGGCCTCGCCGGCCGGCTCTATCAGCAGTTCGCCGTCACCGTCACCACTGCGGTCGTCATCTCCGGAGTGGTGGCGCTGACGCTCACGCCCGCCCTGTGCGCGCTGCTGCTCAAACCCTCTCACGAGGAATCGCGGATTTTCAGGCCATTCAATCAGGGTTTCGCCTGGGTCGTCTCCCTGTATACAAACGGCGTGCGCTGGGCCGCGAACCACGCCTTGATCGCGCTCGGGATCTTCGCGGTCGTCATCGCGTGCACCGCAGGGCTGTTGAGGCTCGTGCCAGGCAGCCTGGTGCCGCCGGAGGACCAGGGTTACCTGTTCGGGGCCGTGGTCCTTCCCGACGGGGCGACGCTCTCGCGCACCGGCAAGGTCGGCGCGGCGATGCAGAAGATTCTCACCGAGCACCCGGCGGTCGAGCACGTCTTCATGATCAACGGCTTCGACCTGATCGGCGGCGGCAACAAAACCAGCTCGGCGACGCTCTTCATCACTTTGAAACCCTGGGACGAGCGCAAGGCCAGCGCCGAGGACATCGTCAAGTTCGTAGGGGCCAAAGGTGCGGCGGTGAGCGAGGGCCTGGTCTTCGCCTTCAGCCCGGTGCCGATCCGGGGCCTGGGCACCGCGGGAGGCATGGAAATGTTCCTCCAGAGCCGCGCCAATGCCGACGCGAAAAAACTCGCTGAAACGGTGCAGCAGTTCCTCGGCGATCTCAGGAAACGGCCCGATCTCACGGCCACCAACAGTTTTTTCCGCGCCAGCGTTCCGCAGCTCTTCGTCGAAGTGGATCGCGAGAAGGCCCTCTCGCTCGGCGTGCCGATCTCGGACATCTTCGACGCGCTGCAGAGCACGATGGGCGCGCTCTACGTCAACGACTTCAACAAGTTCGGACGAACCTACCGCGTCCAGATGCAGGCCGAGCCGCAGTTCCGCGTTCGCCCGGAGGACCTCGGCAACGTGTACGTGCGCTCATCCACCACCGGAGAGATGCTGCCGCTCAAGAGCATGCTGCAGATCCAGCCGATCGTCGGACCCGACCAGATCGACCGCTTCAACGGGTTCGTCGCGGCCAAGGTGCTCGCGGCGACTGTGCCCGGCGTGAGCTCCGGGCAGGGCATCGCGGCAGTCGAGCAGGTCGCGCGCGAGGCCCTGCCCGACGGCTATTTCCTCGAGTGGGTGGGCCAGGCTTTCCAGGAAAAACGCGCCGGCAAGGCCGCGATCATCGCGTTCTGCTTTGCGCTGGTCATGGTGTTCCTGATCCTGTCGGCCAACTACGAGCGCTGGTCGCTGCCCGGGGCGGTGCTGCTCTCGGTGCCGTTCGCCATACTCGGCGCGCTCCTCGCGGTGCTCGTCCGCGGCATGAGCAACGATATCTACTTCCAGATAGGCCTCGTGACATTGATCGGGCTCGCCGCGAAAAACGCGATCCTGATCGTCGAGTTCGCCGCGCAGAACGCGGCGAAGGGGATGTCCGCGTTCGACGCCGCGGTCGCCGCGGCGCGCCAGCGCTTCCGGCCGATCGTGATGACTTCGCTCGCCTTCGTGCTCGGCGTGCTG
>Ga0207665_10003144_pt1 | contig 11070 bp, 5 predicted proteins | sample LARL112metaG_FD_184351 | JGI IMG/M metagenome (GOLD analysis project Ga0207665, IMG submission 184351) | Corn, switchgrass and miscanthus rhizosphere microbial communities from Kellogg Biological Station, Michigan, USA - LAR L11-2 metaG... | ecosystem: Host-associated > Plants > Roots >...
TGCCGATACTTGCTACGACGACGATCGGCGCGCGCGCGGCGCCGCTTTCCGGCGCAGCGCAGGATTCCGCGATGGATACGCCGGCGAGCGAGGCGACCGATTTCTCGTCCCGCGGTGGCGGCGGCGGTGGCCGAGGCGGCGGCGGATTCGGTGGCGGGCGCGGCGGCGGCGGTGGCTTCGGTGGCGGCCGTGGCGGCGGCGGTGGCTTCGGCGGCCGCGGTGGCGGCGGTGGTCGCATGGGCGGCGGTGGTGGCCGGGGCGGCAGCCACGTCAGTGGCCGTACCGGCGGCGGACGCACCGGCCAGCATCATGCCGGGCGGACCGGCGGCGGACGTACGGGCAGTTCGCGCACCGGTGGCTCGCGCACCGGCAGCGCACGGACGGGCGGGTCGCGTACCGGCAGCGCGCGCACGGGCGGGTCGCGTACCGGCAGCGCGCGCACGGGCGGCCAGCGCACGGGCAGCACTCGCACGGGCGGCACTCGCACCGGCACCGCACGGACAGGCGGCACGCGTACCGGCACTGCGCGCACCGGCGGAACGCGTACCGGTACAGCCGGTCGGGTCGGCGGCGCTCGGACGGGCGGCGTCACCAGAATCGGCAATCGGCGGGTAACCACCTTCACCGGCCGCCGCTTCTGGTGGCACGGCGGTTGGCACACCCTCATCGGCATCGGCTTGCTGACCCCCTGGATAATCGATGGCATCGATTATTTCCCTGAGGGCTATCTCGCCTATTCCGAGCCGGTATGCACCGGCTACACCGAGGACGGTTGCTCGTTGCGGTGGCAGGATGTGGCGGCTGAGGACGGCTCGAGCATCCCTCAATGCGTCCAGTACTGCCCGCGCTCGCGCAGGGGGCCTCCGCCCGGCGCAGCGATGGCGCCGGTCGCCCAGGTCGGGCGCACGGGGTGCGAGGTCGAGGTGTTCTCCGACAAGAATCTGGCGGGCGCCTCGTTCAAGACCACCGACGATCAGCCCCTGCTGAACGACAAGTGGGACAAGCAGATCTCCTCGATCAACGTCATCTCCGGGACCTGGGACTTCTCGACCGACGCCCAGTTCAACGGCGATGCCATGCGGCTCGAGCCCGGCACCTATCGCGATCTCGGGCCCAACTGGGACGACCAGATCAGCTCGTTCATGTGCACCAAGTGACGTGGCGGCGCCGCGTCGGCGCACCGCCATAAAAAATGAGAGGGCGGGGCCATCGGCCCCGCCCTTTTTCGTATCGTCATTGCGAGGCACGTAGTGCCGAAGCAATCCAGGGCCGCCCGTGTTGCCCTGGATTGCTTCCCCCCGCTTTCGCGAGGGCTAAAGGCTGCGCTCGCAATGACGACGGCGTCACCCCGCGTTTCGATAAGCGTCGCGGGAAAACACCGTGTAGAGCAGGATTTTCAAGTCGAACAACAGCGACCAGTTGTCGATATAGTAGAGATCGCAGTCGATCCGCTCCTGAAGTTTCTCGTCGGTGTCGATCTCGCCGCGCAGGCCGTTGACCTGTGCCCAGCCGGTGATGCCCGGCTTGACGTTGTGCCGCCGCGCATAGAGCGCGACGCGCTGCTCGAAGTCGCGGTCGTGGCTGAGCGCGTGCGGACGCGGGCCGACGAGGGACATGTCGCCGCGCAGCACGTTGATGAGCTGCGGCAGTTCGTCGATGTTCCAACGCCGCAGCCAGCGGCCGATGCGCGTGATGCGGTGGTCGTTGCGGCAGGCCTGCCGCACGATCTCGCCGTCGTCGAGCGTCGTCATCGTGCGGAACTTGAAGATGCGGAACATTTGCTGGTTGAAGCCGTAGCGGCGCTGCAGGAAGAACACTGGTCCCGGACTGTCGAGCCGGATCAAGAGCGCGGTGACTGCAAGAAACGGCGTCAGGACCGCGAGCGCCGTGCCCGCGATGATGAGGTCGAACACCCGCTTCTGCAGGACCTCGAACGACGACAACGGCGCGCGCGTGAGCTGCAGCGTCGCCATCGAGCCGAATTTCGAGATCCGCACCATCTCGAAGCGGTCGAGGATGCGCTCGGGACCGAGGTGAATTTCCACCGGGATCGTAAGCAGTTCCTCCACGCAGCGGTCGATAGTGGCGAAATCGGACCACGGGGCGACCACGAACACGGAATCGGGCGAGAGCGCGCGGGCGGACTCGATCGCGCGCTTGAGGTCGGCTTCGAGCGCCTGGCGGCGTTGCGCCGCGGTTGCACTTTTCGGAAGCGAGGTCAGGCGCGCCGTGCCGACTGTTTGAAGACCGAGATCCCACGGCTGATAGCGGCGCAGGAACGTGTTGATGTCTTCGTCGCGGCCGATCAGGAAGATGCGCTGCGCTGCGACCAATCCGATCCTGCTGCCGACGATGACCGTGCGCACCACCGCGTAGCGCATCAGCAGGATCGAGGGTACGCCGGTCACGTAGAACAGGATAATGGCCCCGCGCGAATAGCTGTCCGTGCTCTTGATCAGGAATCCGAGCATCAGCAAGCAGAGCAGGGTGATGTTCCACAAGGTGGTCGCGCGGCGAACGTGCGCCTTGAATGAAAGATAGTGTGAGAGTTCGTATTCCCCGTGGACGATCCCCGGCAGCACGAAAATGGCCGCTGCCGCCAAGCCGACCTCGGCGAAATCCACGAGCGAGCCGGGGGTGTCGTAGAGGAGTTGATGGTAGATCGCGCCGGTCACACAGGAGACCGTGAGGATCACGAGCGCGTCGGCCAACACGCAAGCGACGCTGACCATGCGCCGTCCAACGGTGATCCACCAGCGCGACGGGCTGGCGAGCATCGGCAGGTATTTGGGCATTATGTTCATGGCATGCCCGGCGTAGCGCCGTGCCGAACTGGCACAGCGGTTTGAGTTCCGGCCTTGCCTCGCCAAATCCGTGCCAGACGGCCGAGGCGGTCGCCGCCGCGAGCAGGCTCCAGCGGCATTCGTTAACCGAGCGCCGTCAGCCGACGTTTCATTAACCGTCAATCGGGGCCGCGGGAGGCGAAGCTCGCGAAGGAAAAGTCATCCCGCTTGGATGACAAGGATCCAATCAAACAAAATTGGACTCACGTCTCGATCGGCGAGTGTTTGACGCTCAAGAGCGGCCGCAAACCAAACGAGGGCAGCGTGAATTTCCGCGACCACGCCGAACCGTCGATGCATTCGAGCCGTCCGGCGCGGTTGAGCGTGTGCAGGCGGCGGCCGGGCCACAGCGGCCCAGGGCGCAAAATGGTCTCGACGCGCTGCTCGAACCCCTCGTCGTCGAGGCGGGTGATCTCGGCGAGGCCGAGGGCGGTGCCATAGCCGTTTCGGCAGTCCTGGAACGGCCGAATCAGCTTGTCGCCGCGCTTTACGATGCGGCCGGCAGGTCGAGCCGTCGCCTGGTCGACGAGGACTGGGTTGCGCCGGTGCGGTGTCCAGGGGCCCAAGAGGTCGGGCGCCGACCATAGATTCAGCGCGTCGGAATAGGAGCCGCCTTCGTCCTGCACGGTGGCGAACATCCACCATCGGCCGTCGTACTCGAGCAGTGTCGCGTCGCTTGCCACCACGCCGGATAGCAGAGTGGCGTGCTTGACCCACCCGTCGGGGAAACGTTCGGCCCGATAGAGATCGATCGTTCCGGCGCCGCAGCTCTCCGGCACCATCCACATCTCGCCGCGGTGCTCGAACACGAACGGGTAGGAAAGGTGCGTCGCCGCCTCCAGCACCCGCCGCGGTTTGCCGATCGGCCCCGATTGGCCGAACTCGACGACCGAGATCACGCCGCGACCCAAGCGGTGATCGAACTCCTCGACGAACAGATGGAGGCGCCCGCGGGCTACGATCGGGAACGGGTCCGCATAGAATCGCACGCCGTCGTCCGGCAGCTCGCGCCAGCCGCCGCTCGGATGGGTGCGCAGGTCAATAAGGTCGGGGCCGTCCACCCATCTCCAGCCCACGCGCCAATGCGGTGCGTAGTAGCAAAGCAGATAGAGTCGCTTTGCGGCGGCGCTTGCCAGCGACCTCGTCGCGAAAGCAAGCGCCGCTCGCGTGCTTGCCGCAACGGCAGGCGCGGCCTCGCCCCAATGCCCGCCGTTCGCGCCGTCGAGGGCGGCCGTGACCAGCGTCGCCGTTCGAGCGAGCAGGTCCTCGAATGCGAGCAGGAGGATGTGGTTATTTTCCGCGCCCGGGCGGCTGCTGATGACTTCGGTGCCGGTCTCCAGGTCGACGATCGCGACGACCGGGGTGCGCCAGCAAATCAGCGCGCCAATGGCCGTCGATTCGCTTGGCGTCGCGTCGAAGGTCAATTGCCAGGTCCGCTCGCCCGGGCGCCGGCCGGCGCCGCACAGATCGAGCACCAAATCCGCCGCCTGCGGCGCGTTCGCGGTGAAGCGCGCGAAATCGTCGACGTTCGCCGCCGCTGCGAGGCCGTCACCGGGCAAGCGGTAGATCAGCTTCTCCAGCGAAAGAAGCAGCCGCACGGCCGCGGGAAGTTTTTCTCCGCTGGCGCACCATTCGACCGCCACCCGCGTGTTCGCGCGTTGCGCCAGGCGCGCGGCCAATCGCACGTGCCATTGCCGCAGTCGAGCAGGATCGAGACGGAGGGTCAGTAACATGCCGTTTTGTGCCGCGTCGCGGATTGAGGGCGGGATTTTGCTTTCGCAGGTCCCACACGGAGCGCGTGAAGCCTCGCCCCACTCGCTATGCCGCGACTCGCGGCAAAAAGCCTTCTGATTCGCGCGGTAACCTTTCCGAGCGAAACTTGTATCCGATTGGAGGAATGGCCGGTTACTGCTCCGAGGTTGCCGTCGAAGCGCGGGGCGGGTCGATATCGTCTCAGCCGGGGATTCCACGGTGCGGCGACGGCGCAGCGCCTGCAGCGATCAGCAGCAAGTATTCCCACGTATGTCGATCGTCTCCTTGTCGCGCCAAGTCCGTCCCGCCGCCGACGAGGGGTGGCGTGTCGCGATCGAACACGATTTCGACTTCCTCTCGAGCGAATATCGTTCGTTCTACCGGCGCTCGCACGCGACCGCGTTCCAGGGACCGGACTGGCTCGCCGGGCTCCACCGGCGGGTCGTGCCGGCATTCCTGGCCGATCAGCTCACCGTGACCGTACGCGCGAACGACGATCAGCGGCTGCTGCTGGTGCTGCCGCTGGTACGTCGCCGTTGCGGTCGCCTCGCCGTGGTGGAATTCGCCGATTTCGGGCTGTGCGACTACAATCACGCGGTCTACGACCCTGTCGAGACTCCACTACTGCTTGCCGATCCGACTCTGCCCGAGCGCGTCGGCAGGGTGCTCGATGGATACGATGTTCTATCGATCACGAAGCTGACCTGCGACGACCCGCTGCTGCGCCGATTGTTTCCCAATACACGGCGGGCGCGCATGGCGTTCTCCGCCTATCCGGCCAGGCTCGGAAGCGATTGGGCCGATTGGCGCGCGGCCAAGCTCGAGCCGGATCTTCGACGACAGCTCGATTCGAAACGCAGGCGGCTGGCGAAGAAGGGCGCGGTGACTTTCACGCGCGTGCGCGACGCGGCCGAGATCGCGCGCGTTTTCGCGCATCTGCTCCGGTTTCGCGCCGACCGTTTCCGCGAGCTCGGCATCCCCGATCCGATGGGCAACGAGGCGGTGTTTTCCTTTTACCGCGACATGGCCGTCCAGGGCGTGCGTACCGGCACCGCCCGCACCTATTGTCTTTACCTTGAAGACGAGCCGATCGCGGCGCTGTTCGGATTGGCGGATCGGGGGGCATTCCTGATGCTGCTGCTCGGGTCCGATCTTAAGCGGTTTCGCCGGCTGTCGATCGGTCTCCTCGCGATCGACGAGTCCATGCGTGCGGCCTTCGAGGCGGGAGACGCCGTCTACGATTTCACAGTCGGGGATCATCCCTACAAGCGCCAGTTTGCGGCCCAAACGACACCGCTCTACGAATGCCACGTGCCGCGGACCATATCGGGGTACGGCGCCACTCTGGCAATCGGGATCGTGCGCGAATTCAAGCGAGCCGTTAAACCGCTGCGCGCAGACGTGCAGCGTGTGCTGCGGCGGCTTCGACGATGGGGCGGCGGCCGCGTGCGTGCCCGGTCGCGCTTTCGCGTGCGACGGTCAAGGCCGCGGAATTTAACCAACAGAGTCTAAATGAAGTTAATCGGGCGGTTTTGTGCGAACGAACAGTGGCACGCGCGGCAGCCGACGCGTAGTTTGCCGATAGACGTTCGAGCAAAATGATCGACTGGAACAAGTGATCGCGAATTCCCGCTGAACGCAGCGGTCGGCGGGCTACCTGCGATCCTGCAGTCTGACGGTAGGCCCATGTTGCATGAACAGACCATCGAGCCGGTTGCCGAGGTGATCCGCGATCGCGCGGCGCCAAGGATGACACGCGCCGACGAGGACAGGGTCAATCTGAAGGAACTGCTGGAAGTCCTCAAACGTCGGCGCGCGTCGATCGCATGGTTCACCGCGCCGCTGGTGCTGGCCGCGCTCGCCTATGGTTTGCTGGCGACGCCGCTCTATACCGCGTCGACGCAGATTCTCGTCGATCCGCGCGATCGCCAAATCCTCCAAAACGAAGTCAGCCCCGGAGCGTTGGCGCCCGATGGGGGCATTGCGCTGGTCGAAAGCCAGCTGCTGGTCATCACGTCCGATACGGTGCTGCGCAAGGCGATCCAGCGCACGCACCTGGCCACTGATCCCGAATTCGGCGGCAAGAGCGACGCGCTTCTCGCGGTGCTGGCGCGCCGCGCGCTGGCCGTGGTGGGAATCGATCCCGATGCGGCCGACGGCAACGATCCCGAGCTCAAGGCCTTGCGTCAGATCAAGCGGCGCATCGGAGTGAAGCGGTCGGAGAAGGCGTTCGTCATCGATATTTATGTGACCACCAACGCGAAGGATAAGTCGGTGCGGATCGCCGACGCGGTCGCCGCCGCCTACCTCGAGGACCAAGCCGAGGCGCGGGCACAAGCTGCCCGGCGGGCGACGGCGGCGCTCGCGGGGCGACTCGATGAGCTGCGCGGCCGCGTCAGCGAGGCGGAAAACAGCGTCGAGCGCTACAAGGCCGAGCACAACATCCTGGGCTCGAGCGGCGTGCTCGTGAACGAGCAGCAGCTCACCGAGATCAACAACCAGCTCAACAACGCGCGCGCTCGCACCGCCGAGGCGCGCGCCCGTTTCGAACAGATAGAAATGTTGCAGCGCTCGGGCGGCGAGCCCGGGGCGATTCCAGAGGCGGTGCAGTCGCAGACGATCGGACAGATGCGGGTCCAGTATGCCGAGGCGGTGCGCCAGCGCGCCGATCTGGGCACGAATCTGGGGTCGCGCCATCCGTCCATCATCGCCTTGGACTCGCAGATTCGCGATCTTCGCGGGCTGATCAGGGACGAGCTGTCGCGCATCGCGCTGGCAGCGCGCGGCGACTTCGAGCGGGCGCAGGCGAGCGAACAATCACTCGAGCGCAGCCTCGACAATCTCAAGCGCACGGCAGTCACCACCAACCAGGCCTTTGTCCGCCTGCGCGAGCTTGAGCGCGACGTTGAGGCCAACCGGGCGGTGTACGAGGCCTTCCTCGTGCGCGCACGGGAAACCAGCGAGCAGCAGACGATCGATACCACGAATTCCCGCGTCATCACCACGGCGACGCCGCCGCGCGATCGAAGCTGGCCGCCGCGCGCGCTGCTGGCGGCGGTCGCGCTGCTCGCCGGGCTGGGTCTCGGCGCCGGTGCCGGCCTGCTGCGCGAGTATTTCGACGACACCGTCCATTCTCGCCGGCAGTTGCAGGAGCTGACCGGCTTGCCGGTGCTTGCCGCGGTCGCCGACGGAGCCGCATCCACGCCGGCGGTCGGCCGGCTGCGCGAAGCGTTGCGCGAGATGGATCGGCCGTCACGCGGCCGCAGCGTACTCGTCACCTCGGCCGCGACAGGCGACGGGAAGACGACCCTCGCGATCGACCTGGCGCGCGTCGCCGCTGCCCAGGGCGAGCGGGTGCTGCTGGTGGACGCCGACCTCGACGACCGTTCCGCCTCGAAGCTGTTCAAGGTGGAGGGCAAAGGCGGCCTGTCCGACCTGCTTGAAGCGCGCACCATCCTGCCGTCCGTGCTGGTGACCGATGTCGCGGCGGGCGTCAGCTTCCTGCCGGCGGGGACTCCGACCGTTCCGCAGACCCGGCGCCCGTCGTCCGGTGACATCGTGCAAAAGCTGGTCGAGCCGGGGCGCTCTTTCGATCTCGTCGTCATCGATACCGGGTCGGTGGCGCGGCACCCGTACGTGCAGCCGCTGGCGGAAGTCGTGGACGACATTGTGTTGGTGTCCCGCGCCGGCCGCAGCCGGAAGGAAGACATCCTCGCGGCGGTGACGGCTCTCAATATCAATGCACGCAAGATACGTGGCACCGTATTGACCGGCGCTGCCGCCAACAGCGCGTGAGTCGCGCTAGCGCGATGCCGGAGCAAGTGCCGTGTCGGCGATCGATCTGCCAATAAGTGCACCGGCGCGCGCGACTTCGCGCCCGGTGGTCGCGACGCTGTTCACCGCGATCGTCGTCATGTTGTTCACGCTGTCGGGCGGCGTCCTTTGGGAACTCGGCGTGAACTACGACGGCATCACCGGCGCCGCCGCGTCGAAAATTCATCCCGCCACATACCTCGGACTTGCGACTTTCGGCCTTTTTGCGGTGGCGCGGCGCAATCCCGCCGGGTTCCTCGCGATGTTGATCACCAGGTATCCCGGCGCGCTCTGCTTTCTACTCGCAACCGGACTGCTCGGGTTTTACACCGTGTTCGACCAGCGGCACGGCATTGCGACGGTCTTCGACACATACTTGCTCGCCGTGATGCTGGGCGTAATCGGCGCCGAGCTTGGATCGCGAGATCTCGCGCGGGTGGAAAAGCTGCTCCACGTCCTGTTCGCCGCAAACGCGGCGCTGGTGCTGGTCGAATACGTGATCGACCACCGTTTCTTTCCTTACCGGTTCGACGGCCAGGCATTCGAATGGGACAAGCGCTCGACCGGCCTGTTTGGTCATCCGCTGGAAAATGCTGCCATCATCGGCACCTACTTGATGGTTCTCGTGGCCGGTGGCGGCGCGCGCATGCCGCGGCTGCTGCGCGCGCCCGCCGCCATGCTGCAGCTCGCCGCCATGGTTCCAGTCGGCGGCCGCACCGCCCTCGTGGTGGCCGTGGCCATGCTGATCCTCGCAATGGCGCCGCGGGCCGTCAAATTGCTGCTGTCGGGCGGGCGCATGTCGCTGCGCGCGGCCGCGGTCGTTGCCACGGCGGCGCCGTTGGCGGTTTTCGCCGTTGCGGCATTTGCCGCGGGCGGTTTCTTTGATCTCGTGGCCGAGCGGTTCGTCGACGACGGCGGCAGCGCGCAGGCGCGCCTGGAGATGTTCGAAATCTTCAAACAGCTCTCAGTACGCGATATCCTGATCGGCGCGCAGAGCGAATTGATCGATTCCATTCGCCGGACGCACGGCCTTGAATGGGGCGTGGAGAACCCGGTGGTCAGGTTACTGCTCTATCAGGGCGTGGTGTTCAGCGCGTTCCTTATCGTCGGATTCGTGCTGTTCCTGACTGAGCTGGGTCGGCGCATGCGCCCAGGCGTGGCCATGCCCTTCGTCTTCTTTTTAATCGTGATAAATTCATTCGAGAGCATTTCCAACAAGACGGTCCTGCTCGGACAGTTCATCGTTCTGATGCTGGCGATGTTCGGGCGCGGGTCGGATCAGGCCCCACGCGTATCGTCGTTCCGCAAGCCGCACGAAGCGAGGGTGTCCGGAACCAACTAATCAGAAAAGATCACGCTTCGAAGAAAAGTCATCCCGCTTCAGCCCGCAATGACGACTACCGGCGGCCTTGTGCGCCGGCGCCGTCGGGCAGGCGCAACCCGAGCGCGGCTGTGATGGACGGGTCGAATGCGCGCGAAGCATCGTCGATCGTCAATCCCATGCCGTCGAAATAATTCCAGAACGCCCAGGCGAAGCCCGCGGCTTCCGCGACCTCGCGTACGTCGCGGATGTAGCGGGCGCGGTCGTCGGGTCTCGCGGCGACGTAACGCGCGTCCGACCGCAGCGCGCCGAATTCGCCGAGCAGAATGCAAGCGGGATCGATGTCATGGCGGCGCGCCCAGGCGGTGACGCGACGCATGTACTTTTCGATAAACCATCGATCGGGGTTGGCATCAAAATACTGATCGAGCACGCGGGTGATCTGCGCGGCGGTCTCGCGTTTTGCCGCGGGTGGCGTCGACTGGTCGCGGGTCATCCGGTCAGCGACGGCCGCCATGGTCGCGGCCTTCGCGCCCGCCGAAGCCGGCCACGGCACGGCGTTGAGATAGCGATACATCGGCTCCGACGTCATCCATGGCGCGCCCTGGTGGCTGAACACGTAGGGTTCGTAGAAATGGAAGGTATAGATGACGTTGGGGTCGTCGATCGGCTGCAGTGGCTCCAACCCGGCGATCATGCTGCCGCACGCCCCGGTCAGGATCAAGGTGTGGCGCGGCGCTGCGCTGCGCGCCGCGCGCACGATGCGGAGCTGGAGCGCCGGCCAATCCGCCGACGTGCAGTCCTGCGGGGGCTCGTTCAATGGCTCGAACGCGACACGGGACGGATCCATCCGGTCGAGGCGCGCCGCCACCACGGCGACCAGATCGAGGTATCGCGCAAACATCGGGTCGGCCGGGCCGCGCACGAGGTTGCGTGGATTCCAGTAATGGGTCGCGCCGTTGGGATGCAGGTTGAGGACGACCGCGAGGTCCTCGGCAATCGCCATTTCGACGGCGCCCATGACCTGCGCCAGCAGCTCGGCGCGGCGTTCGCCCGCGAAGGCGAGGAGCGGCCCGGGGTCGACGGGCACGCGCACGAAGTCGATCCCGGACGCACGCAGGGCCGCGAGATCGCTTCGGCTCGGAACCGGACGGTCGGCCTGCAACGGGGGCCAGTCATAATCGGTACGTGGGGGCGGGAACTCGCGCGTCAACGAGAACCAGGGCCAGAGGTTCACGCCGCGCCGCAGGCGGACGGCCGGCGCGATGCCGGGGGACCGTGCGCCCGCCACCGTTGCCGGCCACAGCACCGCGGCGGCGCCCGCCGCGATGGCGCGAATGA
>Ga0207665_10003145_pt1 | contig 11063 bp, 7 predicted proteins | sample LARL112metaG_FD_184351 | JGI IMG/M metagenome (GOLD analysis project Ga0207665, IMG submission 184351) | Corn, switchgrass and miscanthus rhizosphere microbial communities from Kellogg Biological Station, Michigan, USA - LAR L11-2 metaG... | ecosystem: Host-associated > Plants > Roots >...
TCGCGGTTTATGTGCTGAAGCGAAGGTAGATAATTGCAAAGGGTCGAAGTCTCGTTTTAAGTCGCGCGCGATTCTCTATTTTAGGGCAAGCGGTCGGGGCAGCGCACCTATTATCGCGACCAGCCGACACTTACGGCGCCAGCATCCGTGCGGTAGCGCGCAACGCCAGGCGCGTGTTCCGTTTCTAGTCGTCGGAGCTATACTCACCGGGTCCAGGACTACATCCAGGGTGAAGGAGCGTTTCATGAGAAACCATCGGGAAACGAGCGTTTTGGCCGTAGTGGCCCTAATCATTGCGGTGGCAGCAATATTCGGAGCGAACGAGGTTTTTGCGGAAAAAACAACGCGCGGCAGGCAAAGGTCGTTTGTGTTTACATACGAGGTGCGTGTTCCGGCGAACCCCGACGGCCAAGGCGAGACGCGTCTGTGGATGCCTTTGCCGCTGTCCGATGAGCATCAATCGATTCGCAAGCTTTCGATCGAGAGTCCGGTTGCGCACAGGGTCAGCAAGGAACGCGAATACGGCAACAGCTTCGCTGTTTTTAGTCCGACGGCAGCGGAGACATCCGCAGGATACTCAGCCACGCTGCGATTCGAAGTGACCAGGCGCGAATACGCTCGGGATCTGAAGGCCACCAGCGCCCCAGCGCGCCCGGGGCAAGAGGCGATGCTGAAGCGGTACCTGGAACCGGACAAGATGGTGCCCTTGAATGGCAAGATTGCGGAATTGGCCCGGACGCAAACGGAAGGCGTAACGGAACCGATGCAAAAGGCACGGCGAATTTATGATTACGTGGCTTCGACGATGCGCTATGACAAGTCCGGCGAGGGTTGGGGCCGCGGCGATGCAATGTGGGCTTGCGATTCGAAGCGTGGAAACTGCACGGACTTTCATTCCGTGTTGATCGGGATGATGCGCTCGTCGGGAATTCCTGCGAGGTTTGAGATTGGATTTCCGCTGCCAGAGAGCAAGACCGAAGGCGACATTTCAGGCTATCACTGCTGGGCGGAGTTTTACATTGATGGAATTGGATGGGTGCCTGTGGATGCTTCGGAGGCTTCGAAGAATCCCGCGAAGCGCGATTATTTTTTCGGCGCGATCGATGCGGACCGAGTGATGTTCACCTATGGACGCGACATCCGGCTTTCCGCGGAACAGAAAGGCGAGCCGCTAAACTACTTCATTTATCCCTATGCGGAGTCAAACGGCCAGGCGATAAAGGGACTGCAAACACACTTTGCGTTTCGTGACTTGGAGCCTCCGCGTGAGGCGGGAACCAGGACATTGAGAGGCTTTTGGCCGACCGGGCGCCGTTCAAACGGTTCCGTCGTAATTGATTCGTCGCAGTGTAGGGGTCCGAATATTGCGCGTGCCGCGTCCGCGGCGTATGTTGGCTTACAGGTCCCCAAAGGAAGAAACCTATGTCGAAGCGGAAATGCCACTATCGTTTTTTCACTTTTTTGATAGCGTGTGTGTTTTTGACCGGATTGTCCGGCGCGGCGCCGGCGCAATCCCAGGACGGTTCGGCACCATCGGTAGCAGAAGCCGCGCGGCGAGCCCGCGAACAGAAGAAAACTGCGGCAAAGCCTGTTCGGACCCTCACGAATGACGATTTGCCGGCTGCACCCGTATCCCGTGCGAACGCCGCAGAAGCGCTGGTCAATCGTGCAAAAGCAGAGGACAACGCTGCGGAGACCAGCGATGCGAAACAAGCGCAAGCCGCTCCGGTGAACGATGAGACAAGCAGGGAGAAAAACGCGGAAAACGCTGCGGCGTTGGAACACGCCAAGAAGGAGTTGGCGCAAGCAGAACACGAGTTGGATGTGACGCAACGAAAGGCAGCTCTTGATAGCGATGCCTATTATTCGAAGCCCGATTTCGCCAATGACAAGGATGGCAAGGCGAATCTGGATGCTGAGGCGCAACAGATCAGCGAAAAGAAACAAGCTGTGGAGACGCTGAAAGCTCGTGTTGCCGAGTTGCAAGCGTTGGTCGGCGAAGCACCTTCCTCAGAGCCTGATAAGAATCCACCGAACAACTAGACCCAACAAACTCGCCAAAGATTATTTCGGTTCGAGCACTGGTTTATTTGGGCTCAAGCACAAGGGGTAAGCCGTTCTTGGGGTTGCCGATCACCACGACTTTCGTGTTCGAACTGAGTGCAAGCTTTTCGGTGGCTTCAATTCCCTTCCACTCCAAAAGCTGCGGGCTGATCCCCTGTGCGACAATTTTCTGAAAGTCCGCGATGCCCTGGGCTTCGATGCGCTTGCGTTCGGCCTCTTGCTTTTCCTTTTGAAGAATAAAACTCATGCGGAGAGCGTCCTGTTCGGCCTGCTGCTTGGCTTCGATCGAGCCTTTCAGCATGGCTGGGAGCTGCACGTCGCGTAGAAGGACCGCTTCGACGATGACGCCGCGCAAGGCAAGTTGTGTCGTCAACTCGTCCTGGATCTGTTGCTGGACGAGTTCGCGCGCATTGGTGTAAAGGGCGTTCGCGGTATGAGAAGACGTAGATGCCCGAATCGCTGCTCGGAGAGTGGGCTCAACGATCTTTTCCGCATAGTTCTCTCCAACCGTCTGAAAAACTTGCGCCGCTTTGCTCCGGTCAAGACGAAAAAGCAGAGACGTATCAAGAGCGAGGATCAGCCCTTCATTCGACGGAACGTTTGCGCTTTCTTTGACCGACTGGGTCTGGACGGAAAGTTTCTTGACCGCCTTCAGCGGATTAATCAAATGGATGCCTTCGCCGAGGACGTCACCGGTGACTCTGCCGAAGAGGGTCAAGACGCCGACATTGCCGGTGGGAATGGAAGTAGTGCTCGCGGACAGCAGGATCAATACGAGAATTGCGCCGAGGATACGCAGGAAGCGACTCCTGAGGTTTCCAAAATTCGGCATGGCGCGAAGCGAACCACCTAAATCGAAGTCACCACGTCCGGTCGTAGTCATGAAGTTTCTCCGTCCCAAGCTGGATAGAACTGAGTTTCATTGATTTGCTCTGTGTTGCTCTCATCATCTAATACATCCGACGTTCCAGTGAAACTTCGCGCCATGACGATGGGAATTGGTCAATCCCTGACCGCAGCCGCGGCCTTGGAAGCTGCACAGGAAATCCACACGTCTGCAACCACACCCCTATATCTTGTGTTGGTTTGTTCTTGACACCACCGGCTCCTCGCCTCACAATCCGGCATCTTTGCTGCTTCGGACGCCGGCGAGCACGGCTTCGCCATCAGCGTCCACTGGGGGAAGCAACATGCAATATTTGCCGGGATGGACTGTGCAGTGCATTAATCAGGAGTGTTCGGCGAGAGGACATTGGCTCCGGGCGCATCTCTCCGGACCGAATGCCGGGCTGGAGTTCTGCCCGAGCTGCGGAAGTTCTCTGCAAGCGGTGCCGCCGCCAATTGGTCCCCGGCTCCGTATGAGGCCGCGTTCCCTGGCCGCGCGGCCCCCGTTGCGACCCAGACCTCATTAGATTTTTCGTTAGCGTCGCGCCCTAATAAAAAGGACCGGAGGCGGTTGCCTCCGGTCTTTTTGTTGTTGAGATATTTCCGGGGACTCCCGGCTTCGCCAAGTCAACCTTCGATGAGTCCCTTCTCCAGCATTTCTTCGTCGCTAAGCCAGAGGTCCGGAATATTTGCAGAGCCGAGCCGAAGAATGTCCTCGAGCGCGCCGCGGACTTCGTTTAGGCGAAAATCCACGCCCATACGGTCCAGAAGGTCGAGCAACGGCTGAGCACCTTCAGCGAGAAGAGGCTTTGCGCTTGCGCCGCCTCCGTCCAGCCGGTGATAGGTGAGCACGTAGACCGCACGCGGGCCCGTACCGTACCGGACGATGTGAAGAAATCCTCTTGTGTGTGGAACGTTTGCTTCTGGCGAAAAGGCCGGGCGGGGTGCGGAGGCGCTCATCGAGTCTCTCGCTCGAACTTTATATCAGGGTTTGCGACTACCCACCTTGAAACCCGCTTTAGGTCAGGGTGCGTAAGCACAAGGTGTTTTTCTAAGGGTTTGCAAAACAAATCCTTAAACCCTGAGACCCGTTCGCGCCGCATCCTTAGCTGCACCCGCTGGTGCTGCCGCAGTTTTCGCATTTGTAGCAGGCTCCGTTGGGGACCATCAACATGCCGCATTCGCTGCAGGTTGGCGCTCCTTCGTGAGCGTTGCTTGGAGTTCGCGACCCAGCCGGTTCCGCCGGCTTGATCGCCGGCGGCATTGCCAGATTCGTTTGCAAGGGTGCGGCGGCAATCCCTTCAGGCGCCGCGCCGTTGAGCTTCAGATAGTCCGATGAGATGAAACGGCCGCCGAGCCAGCGTGCAATGTAATCGAGCACTGAAGATACGAAACGAATGTTTGCATTGGCGGTGATGCCGCTTGGTTCGAAGCGGGTATTCAGGAGCTTGTCCACGAACACCTTGAGCGGCACGCCATATTGCAGGCCGATCGAGATGGTTAGTGCCAAACCGTCCATTACGCCGGAAAGCGTAGAGCCTTCCTTGGACATTTTGATAAAGACCTCGCCCGGACGATTGTCTTCGTAGAGGCCAACGGTGATGTAGCCTTCGTGGCCGCCGACGCTGAACTTATGGGTAACGGAGGCCCGTTCCGCCGGCATCTTTTCGCGCTGGGCGCGTGCGAAGAGTTCGCGCTGCATTGGTTCCAGAACCGCCGCCACGGCAGCCGCCGCGGATTTTTCTTCCTTTTTGTTGCCGCCTGCATTGAGAGGCTGCGACTTCTTGGAATTATCGCGGTAGATCGCGACTGCTTTGAGCCCGAGCTTCCACGACTCCATGTACGCGTCCATGATGTCTTCGATCGTGGATTCCTCCGGCATGTTGATGGTTTTCGAGATCGCGCCGGAAAGGAACGGCTGCGCTGCCGCCATCATTTTGACGTGACCGGTCCAGGTGATCGAACGCCCTCCGCCTGGCGGTGCGAGCGAGCAATCGAAAACCGGCAGGTGCTCGGGCTTGAAATGCGGGGCGCCGTCCACCTTGCCGTGGCCATCGATGTAGGAAAGGACATCATTGGTTTGGTCGGGCGTGTAGCCGAGTTTCGTCAGCGCCTGCGGAACGGTGTTGTTCACGATCTTGATCAGGCCGCCGCCAACCAGCTTCTTATATTTGACAAGAGCCAGATCAGGTTCGATGCCTGTCGTGTCGCAATCCATCATGAAGCCGATGGTGCCGGTCGGAGCGAGCACGGTGACTTGAGAATTCTTGAAGCCGTACTTTTCGCCGAGATCCAACGCGTCATTCCAAGACTCCTGCGCTGCCAGGAAAAGCTCCGGTTGCACATGATCTGGATTGATACCGCGCATGGAATCGCGGTGCATACGGATGACATCGAGCATCGCGTCGCGATTCACTGCGTACCCGGGGAAGGGCCCCATTCTTTCTGCGACCCGTGCAGACTGCGCGTAAGCTTCACCGCACATCAGCGCGGTAACAGCTCCGGCAACGTCGCGGCCTTCGTTCGAATCGTACGGCAACGCCATGGACATGAGCAGCGCGCCGAGGTTGGCGTAGCCCAAGCCGAGCGGCCGGAAATTGTGCGAGTTTTCGGCAATCTTCGGCGTGGGGTAGCTGGCGAAATCGACGAGGATTTCCTGCGCGGTGATGGTCACGTCGACCGCGTGCTTATAGGCTTCAACGTCAAACTGGCCGTTCGAATCGACATACTTTATCAAATTCAGCGAAGCGAGATTGCAAGCCGTGTCATCCAGGAACATGTATTCCGAGCACGGATTGCTGGCGTTAATGCGAGCGGTGGTCTTGCAAGTATGCCAACGATTCACCGTCGTGTCGTATTGCATGCCGGGGTCGCCGCAATGCCAGGTGGATTCGGCCATCTTGTAGAGCAGGTCACGCGCGCGGAGTTTATCGGCCGGCTGGCCGTCGGTCACGTTCTTGGTCCACCAGTCTTTATCCTGCTCAACAGCGCGCATAAAGTCGTCCGTCACGCGCACAGAGTGGTTGGCATTCTGAAAAAAGATCGAGGTGTAGGCTTCGCCGTCGATCGCGGAATCGTAGCCGGCGCGAATCAGCGCGTGGGCTTTCGTTTCTTCCTTATATTTGCATTCGATGAATTCAACGATGTCCGGATGGTCCACGTTCAGAATGACCATCTTGGCCGCGCGACGCGTCTTGCCGCCACTCTTGATGACGCCTGCGAAGGCGTCGAAACCCTTCATGAAGCTCACCGGACCGGAAGCGATGCCTCCGCCGGAAAGAGTTTCCTTACTGCCGCGCAATGAAGAAAAATTGGTGCCTGTGCCGGAACCCCACTTGAAGAGCATGCCCTCGGTACGGGTCAGACCCATGATCGATTCCATGTTGTCGTGGACAGAGTTGATAAAGCACGCGGAGCACTGAGGCTTTGATTGAACACCGACGTTGAACCACACCGGCGAATTGAAGCTCATCTTCTGTTCGACAAGCAGGTGGGTCAATTCGTCCTTGAAAGCATCGCGTGACGCGCTGTCGGCGAAGTAGCCGCCTTCCGTCCCCCAACGAACAATCGTATTCACGACGCGGCCGATGAGCTGGCGCACGGAGCCTTCGCGCTCCGGGCTGCCGGGTTTGCCGTGGAAATACTTGCTGGCGACAATGTTGGTCGCCGTTTGCGACCAATTTTTCGGAACTTCGACGTCTTCCTGGCGGAAAATCGTAACGCCCTTTTCGTTGCCGATCAGAGCGGTGCGCTTTTCCCATTCGACTGCGTCGAATGGCGAAATCTTTCCGTCGGTGAAGAAGCGGCTGAAGTTCAATCCCGTCGGAGTGCCTTGTGTATCGGGCGCGCCCGCTTCAACTGATTTGCCATGTAGTACCGGCTTCACCGTAGCCATCCTGTTCCTCCAAGCGCTGGGTCCCCGTTTTCTCGAAGGAACCCTTCTATTTTACTCCTCTGCGGCTGCAGAGGTCATGCGCATGCAACTTCAATTAAAGACTTCAATCAAATTCGTATGATTCGTGGTCCCGCGGGAGCCGCCGGCATTCGCAATGATTTCGCAGCACGAAGAACGGCGCCGGGTCCGGCGTCCGCAAACGAAAATGACCTGCCATCGGCTGTCGATCGAACTGAGCCTCATAGCAAGCCTGCCACTTCGCGCTAACTAAGCGCGGAGCAGTTACTTCGCGCTGGATTGTTTTGCGAAAACCCGGCAAGCCTCGTGGATGAGACCGAACTAAGTCACCCTCGACTGGGTCCGTCTGGCGCTTCCACGATCCCCCGAATCTGGATTTGCAGTATCAATGCGCGGAAAAATCCTGTCAAGCGAAAAACGCAAAATGTGGATGAGTTTTTCACGATGTGCCCATATCTTGTGGTGCATATTCTAAAGACCGTACCGCAATCGCCCCAACTGTTCTTGGATTTTTTTTGAATTTCTCTCGTAAGCCACTCAGCGAAAGCCGCTTACGTAATTTTGCGCGAGAAAATGTTCAGAGAACCATGCGCGAGCTTTTTTCGGGAGCGAAATCCTGTCGACCTTACAGGCTGTTGAAAATTCTTGCTCTGGCCTCAGCAAAAATTCATCGCACCGTCCGGAACCGTACGCAGCGAAGAAAGATTTGCACCAGAGATGAGAGCTTTCCAATTGATTTCATCGCGTGTCCCGGAATTTGCACTTTCTTTCGCCGTCAACTGGAGCTAAGCTTTTTGCATCCAAATATCATATGAGCAGATTCTATTCATCGCTCTTGTCTCTCCTGTTTCTGGCCGCTGGCTCGCTCGCGCAGCAGCCTCAATCGTCTTCAGCACTTTCGCCGTCGCCTGGGGCGCAGTCGGTAGTGCGCTCGGCGTACGGAGAAAAACTTAGACTTACTGGTCTGCCTAACGGCGGACGCATCAACGAATTTCTGTATCGCGGAGCACAGCCACAAATAGCGGGAATACCAGAGCTAAAAAAACTGGGGATCACCACGATCGTCGATCTGCGCGGCGAGGATTCGGGCAGAAGAGAATCAGAGAAAGAGCAAGCCGAAGCGCTTGGGATCCAATTCGTAAGTATTCCCGTCAGTGGCTGGTCTCCGCCGAGCAATGAACAGGTGGCGCAATTTCTATCTCTATTCCACAACAATCCTAAGGAAAAGATTTTTGTGCATTGCCGTTTCGGCGACGATCGCACCGGTGTTTTTGTTGCGACCTATCGCATGGCATACGAGGGCTGGCCTGCGCAGCAAGCCATGAATGAAATGTATTTCTTCGGCTTTAACGGATTTTGGCATCCTTCGATGAAATCCTTCATTCGGGATTTTCCGTCGCGGTTGAAGACTGCTCCGGCCCTCGCCCAGTATCGGCCTGAACGCCCGTAACCAAATGTGACAAAGCCGTCGTGAGGTCCTCGTGCTCCGACTAACCGGCCTACTTTCTTATACTTAAGGAATGTATAGTCCTAGTACCTCGGTTTCCTCTTTCCAGAACCTTCGCTTCATTTCAGAAAACATCCACAAACACTACAGTAGCTCTCGAATGGAAGGTCCCCATGCAAGTCGGACGTTATCAATTATTTGAAACCCTCGGCGTCGGCGCCACCAGCCGCGTAGTGCGCGGCTTTGACCCGATGATTGGCAGACCGGTGGCGGTGAAACTGTTTTCCGCGAACCTCGTGCGCGGCGAGGCACGTGACCATTTTTTGCGCGAAGCTCGCGTAGTCGGCCAGCTTTCTCACCCGAACATCATTACGCTCCACGACATGGGAATTGAGGAAGCTACGCAGACCCCGTACCTGGTGATGGAATTTGTGGATGGCACTCCACTTGACCGTGTGCTCGAAAAAGGCACGCTGCCACTCCCCCGCGCTTGTGCGTGGACGGCACACGCGGCAGAAGCGCTCGAAGCGGCGCACAACCGTGGAGTGATTCACGGCGACGTGAAACCAGCCAACATCCTGATTACCGCTGACGGCAAGGTGAAGCTTACGGACTTTGGCATGGCGCGCGTCGCAAAACGGGATTCGGGGGATTCCCCGTTGCTAGGCACCCCGGCGTATTGGTGCCCGGAACAGATTATGGGCCGCCCACAGGACGCCCGCTCCGACATTTTTTCGCTCGGAGTAGTGCTCTATGAAATGGTCACGGGAACACGACCATTTGAAGCGGACTCCTTGCAGGGAATCTGCAATCGCGTCTTGTCCTCTGCCGTTACAGCGGCTTCGCACCTTCAGGCATCCGTGCCGGCCGGTTTCGACGAAATCATCGCATCGTGCCTCACAAAAGATCCGGACGCGAGAATGGCGTCGGGCAACCTGCTTGCGCAAATGCTCTATCCCCTGGCAAGACGCAAGACTGTTGTGCCCACGCAATCCAAGGCGCCAGCACCCTCCACGCTGCGCGATCGCGCTTCGCGGTTGCTTCGCTCGGCATAACCCGTCATCGAAAGCACCTGGTTTTTCGCAGTAACAATTTCCTCAAGCGACGCTGCCTGTCCACACGTTCAGCGAAAGGCAGCCGAAACCGCTGACCACGCAAAATTTTCACGGTACTTCCGTCCTCAGGCTTTTTGGGACTTCAGAGCCATTCCGCACAATCATTCATTTTGTGAAGCTTAGGCCAGCGTGGATGAACTGTCCCCGAGCCACAACATGACACAGAACCGCTATGAGGTCGTAAACACGATCGGCGTCGGCGCTACCAGCCGCGTTGACAAAGCGCATGACACGCTGATCGATCGTACCGTCGCGTTAAAAACCTTCGGCCATGGATTTGGCTCGCAGGAACTGCAGAAACAGTTCGTGCGCGAAGCGCAAATCCTGGGCCGGCTTTCACACCCGAATATCGTTTCCATTTACGACTTGGGAACGAACGAAGACGGCTCGGCGTACTTAGTCATGGAATTCGTTCCGGGCAAGACGCTCGAGTCTGTCATGGCGACGCAAGGCGCGGTGCCATTGTCTCGAGTCGGCGTCTGGGCGGGTGATCTTGCAAACGCTCTCAATCGTGCTCATCGTGCCGGAATCATTCACGGAGACGTGAAACCAGCGAACATCTTCGTGACTGAGGAAGGACACATCAAGCTGGGCGATTTCGGAATTGCCCGGTTCGCCACCCAGGTTTCAGGGACCGGGCGGCTCGTCGGCACGCCGGCATATCTCTCGCCCGAACAAATCAAAGGCGAGACGCAGGACCACCGCTCGGACATTTTTTCTCTGGGCATCATTCTGTATCAGCTTGCCGCGGGTGTGCGCCCGTTTGATGGCTCGTCGGTCACCGCGGTATGCGCCCAGATCGTTGCGGCAGAGCCGCCACCCCCGTCGCATCACAATCCCGACTTGCCAAAAGAATTCGATCGCATCGTGATGCGCTGTCTTGCGAAGAATCCCGATGCGCGATACGGTTCCGGTGAATCCCTGGCGGCGTCACTCTACCCATTTGCAAGGAGCAAAGCAGAGGCCGCACCGAACCGTTTCCATTTTTCCTGGTGGAAGAAACCGCTGCGCCGCAGCGATGCGTGGATTTCCGTGGCCACTTGTTCGGCAGCGATTCTCGTCATGGCATTTTCCTATGACCTGAAATCGCACCGGGGCCAAAATATGGTCACCGTTGCCGCTTCGTCCAACGCGTCTGTGAACAGGGCGGCAAACTCGGAGGGTTCCTGGCCGCAGACGGAATTCGCTACCGATGATAAGCCGGCCAGGCATGACGATTTTTCCGGTTCAGACAGGCCGCAAGTCATGGTGTCGAGCGCCAAGCCTTGGTCCAAGACGCACAAGAAGAAGCCTGCGCAAAAAAATGCAGTGACCCCGTCCGCAACCGCCACGCGGCCATCAGCGCACGCTGCGACTACGCCTGACGAAATTTCTCTGGGCCGCACGGCATCAATTGCTGCCGAGACCCCGATAAAGCTGCCCTCAGCTGGGCTCACAACACACAGCGCTCTAGCAGCCCCGGTTCCACTCAATATAGAAATTACGTCGGCAGTCGGCGGTGAAACGATTGCCGTTTACGCGGATCAACGTTTGGTCGCGACATCTTCATTGTCGGTCACGGCTGCGGGTGAAACACTGCATCTCGAACGACCACTTGCCGCCGGGCATCATGAATTCCGCGTTGCACTCTATCGGCCCC
>Ga0207665_10003146_pt1 | contig 11063 bp, 8 predicted proteins | sample LARL112metaG_FD_184351 | JGI IMG/M metagenome (GOLD analysis project Ga0207665, IMG submission 184351) | Corn, switchgrass and miscanthus rhizosphere microbial communities from Kellogg Biological Station, Michigan, USA - LAR L11-2 metaG... | ecosystem: Host-associated > Plants > Roots >...
AGGGCTCGGGGGCCACCTTCTTCATGGTGCGCCGGGGCAAGCTCCTCACCCCGCCGATCACCAGCGACATCCTCGAGTCCATCACCCGCACCACCCTGATCGACGCGGTGGCTCCCGCGCTCGGCATGGAGGTGGTGGAGCGCGACATCGCCCGCACCGAGCTCTACGTGGCCGACGAGGCCTTCTTCTGCGGCAGCGGCTACGAGATCACCCCGATCCTCTCGGTCGACCGCTTCCCGCTGGGCGACGGCGGGGTCGGCGCGATCACCCAGCGTCTGCTCACCGCCTACATGAACGTGGTGCGCGGCGCCGACCGGCGCTTCCCCGAGTGGCGCATGCCGGTCTACAAGCCCGTCACCGTCTGATCCGCCGCTCATCCCCTGCCCACCCTCTCCCCCTTCCCGGGGGGAGAGGGCCGGGTGAGGGGCGCCGCACCCGCGTCATCCAGGGAGACTCCGCCATGCGCCGCGCCATCCGTGTCTCCGCCCTGCTCCTGATCCTCGCGGCGGCCACCGCCCCCGCCGCCGCGCAGGCGCCCGCCGTCCGGGAGGGCAAGCCGGGCGGCGTCCTCCGCCCGGTGCTCCGCGAGGACCTGCCCCAGGGCTTCGCGATCCACGAGAGCGCGACCAATTCGGTGACCTGGCCGGCCATGCCCTGCTACAGCAACCTGGTGGTGTACGACCAGACAAAGCGGCTCGGGCGCACCGATACGATCGTGCCGGAGCTCGCCGAGAAGTGGTCCTGGCAGGACCACTACCGCAACCTGGTCTTCTTCCTGCGGCGCGACGTCAAGTGGCACGACGGCCAGCCGTTCACCTCGAAGGACGTGAAGTTCACCTTCGACGTGGTCCGCGAGGCGGCCGACGCGCCGGCCCGGCTCCGGATCAATCCGCGGAAAGAGTGGTACGCCAACGTGGACGCGGTCGAGGCGCCCGACCCCTACACGGTGGTCTTCCGCCTCAAGCGGCCGCAGCCCTCGCTGATCGCCATGCTCGCCTCCGGCTACTCCCCGGTCATCCCCGCCCACGTGCCGCTCGCCGAGCATCGCTCCCGCTGCATCGGCACCGGCCCCTTCAAGTTCAAGGAGTGGAAGCGCGGGCAGTCGGTGGAGCTGGTGCGCAACCCGGACTACTTCGTGAAGGGCCGCCCCTACCTCGACGGGGTGCGCTACACCGTCATCGTGGAGCGCGGCACGCGGGTGGCCGCGCTGCAGGCGGGCCAGATCGACGTGGCCTATCCGGGGGAGACGACGCTCGCGATCGCCGAGCAGCTCAAGAACGCGGTCCCGGGCATGGTGTTCACCGAGACCGCGAGCAACGTCAGCGAGAACCTGCTCCTGAACACCAAGAAGCCTCCCTTCGACAACATCAAGGTCCGGCGTGCGCTCAGCTTCGCCATCGATCGGCGGACCTATACCCAGACCGTGCATCGCGGCGCCGCGGTCGTCGGGGCCTCCCTGGCTCCGAAGCCGTGGGGCGTGTGGGGGCTCCTCGATTGGGACCTGGGCCAGCTCCCGGGCTACGGCGGGGCCGCGGCGGGCCGGGCGCAGGCCAGGAAGCTCCTGGCCGAGGCGGGCTTCGGGCCGTCGAACCCGCTCAGGGTCGAGCTGGTCACCCGCGCGATCGCGATCTACCTCGACTTCGCGGGCTTCGTGGTCAGCGAACTCAAGCAGGTCGGGGTGGAGGCCACTCTCAAGCAGATCGACACCGCCCAGTGGCACCCGATGGTGACCCGGCGCGAGTTCCAGATCGGGGCGAACCTGACCGGGCTCGGGGTGGACGATCCCGACGCCAACTTCTACGAGAACTTCTCGTGCGGGTCGCCCCGGAACTACGGCGACTACTGCAGCGAGGAGGTGGGGCGCCTGATCGAGCAGCAGTCGCAGGAGACCGACATGGCGAAGCGGGTCACCCTGGTCGCGCAGATCCAGAAGAAGCTCGAGGAGGACGCGGCGCGGCCCACCATGGGCTGGCGCACCGACCGCTTCGCGCATCACCCGTACGTGCGCAACCTGATCCTCAACCAGGTGACCTACAACTGCTGCCGACTGCAAGAGGTCTGGCTGGACCGGTAGGCGCGGCGGCGATGCGGGTCGTCTTCTGGAACATCCGGCACGGCGGCGGCGTCCGGGCCACCGCGATCGCGCGACGGATCTGCCTCTGGGGCGCCGACGCGGTCGCCCTCTGCGAGTTCCGCGGCACGCCGCCGAGCGGGGAGCTGGCGCGCGCGCTCGCGCAACGCGGGCTCGTCTACCAGTGCACCACCGCCGATCCGGCGCGCCCCGCGGTCAACGGCCTGCTGCTGGCCTCGCGCTGGCCGTGCCGGCGCCTGCGCCTGGCCACCGCGCCCGCGGAGCCGGCGCGCTGGCTCCTCGCCCGCATCCACTCCCCGAGCCCCCTCGTGGTCGGGGTCATGCACGTGCCCAACCGGGTGAGCGGGCGGAAGTACCCCTATCTCGACGCGGTGCTCGAGACCGCGCGGCGGGCGTGGCCGGGGCCGGCCGTGTTCATGGGCGACACCAACTCGGGCCGGATCGGCCTCGACGAGGAGGTGCCCGCGTTCAACCGGTTCGAGGACGGCTGGATGCGCGGGCTGCACGAGGCCGGGTGGATCGACGCGTTCCGCCACCTGCGCGGCGACGACGCGCGCGCGTACACGTGGTACTCGCCGAACGGCGGCAACGGCTTCCGGATCGACCAGGCCTTCCTCAACCCCGCGCTGCGGCCGCGCCTGGAGCGCTTCCGCTACGACTGGGGCCGCCGGGACCGTCGCGGCGCCAGCGACCACGCGGCCATGGTCCTCGACCTCATCGGCTAACCGTCGTCACCGCCCGGCAGCCGCGGCGGCTCGAGAAGGGGTCAGATGCGAGGCGACGCCCGAAAGCCGCACGCGAGGCGTACTCCCTGTACGTCGAGCGTGCGGCTGAGGGCGTCAACGAAGCAGATGACCCCTTATCGAGCCGCCGGAGTCTGGTTGGCCTCCTGGCAGGCCTTCTTCAGCTCGGTGGTGCCGTTGAGCGCGCAGTCCACCGTGAGGGTCTGCGCCTCGGCCACCCGGCCCGCCTTGCGCAGCAGCCGGATCTTGTGCGGCTTGAAGCGCGCCGCGCCTGCGAACACCTTCGTGGCCTGATCGGTCCACTGCAGCGCGACCGGCACGTTGCCGCTCCGCTCGTAGGCGAAGATGAGGTCCTCGTAGACCAGCGGCACGGGCTCGGGCGATCCCACCGAGCGCCGCAGGGCCTCGATCGCCTCGCCCTGCCGGCCGATCGCCGCCGCCGAGTGCGCCAGCACCCAGTTCGGGTACGCGTCGGAGCGGCCGGCCACCGCGGTCCGCGCGGTGGTGTACGCTTCCTGGGCCTTGCCCTGATCGAGCAGGCGCCGGGCCTGGAACGCGCGCTTGTAGATGGTGATCACCTGGGCCACCTCGGGACGGGCGCGCACCGCCTTCCACGGTCCGGTCTGCGGCTCCACCGGCGGCCGGGTGCCGTAGAAGCGCTCGAAGTACTGCGCGGCGTCCTCGATGCGCTCGGAGGTCTTGGGGTGGTTCACCGAGACGGTGCTGAGCAGCCGCTGGTAGACGACGCCCACCGCCTCGTTGACGTTCCGCTGAGAGGCTTGCTGGAGGCGCGCGGAGAAGGCGTCCTCGGATTCCTTGTTCGCCTGCTCCCACGCCTGGAGCTTCTCGAGCATGCTCATCATGGCCGGCCCGGCCACGTGACTCTCCACCAGCAGGTCCATGCCGAGCAGATCGGCCTCGCGCTCCTGCCCGCGGCTCCAGGCGGGCAGCACCAGCTTGTCGGTGGCGTCGGTGGCGAGCTGCACGTTGGTCATGTTCCGGGTGTCGCTCTTGGAGGCGGTGCGCTGGCCGGCGAGGGCGGTCTTGGCCCCGATCCCGAGCTCGTAGAGGGCCTGGCCCTTGCGCTGCACATCCCCGAGCAGGTCCGAGGTGTGGTGGGCCAGCAGCACGTGGGAGAGCTCGTGGGCCAGGATGGCCGACACCTCGTCCGCGCTCTCGAGCGACTCGAGAAGCCCCATCGCGACGTAGATGTTGCCGTCCGGCGACGAGAACGCCTCGAAGCCCGGGTTGGCCAGGATCACCACCCGCCCCGGCACCCCGGTGCGGCCCGAGACCGCCACCAGGCGACGCCGGGTCTCGTTGAGATACTGCTCGAGGGCGGCCGAGCGCACGAAGCCGAGCGCGTCGCCGCGGTGCTGGGCGAGATCCTTCTCCTCGCCCACCGCGAGGCTCGAGGCCTCGTACGGGCCCGGCTTGAGCCGGGTCAGCACGGTGGTGGTGCTGCCGCCCTTCCCGGGCAGCCACGACGGCGTCCACGAGGCCGGCGTGGCGCCCTGGCCACCTGTCCCGCCCGCGCAGCCCGCCGCGAGCAGCAGCCCGATCAGCGCCCAGTGGAGCCGCCTCGCCGACCGCATCAGTTGCAGCTCTCGCCCACGCCGCGCACCGCGCCGGTCTTGGGCGGTCGTCCGGCCACGCGCGTCCGGCACTCCTCGTCCTTGACCACCGGCACCACCCGGTCGGTCTCGACCGCGAAGGCCTTCACGCAGTAGTCGCCCCCATCCAGCTTGACCCAGTAGTAGACCGCGGTCTTCGCGTCGTTGGTCGCCCGCCAGGGCTTGCGCTTCTCGAGGTCCTCCCGCGAGAAGGCCACGCCCTTGTCCATGCTGCAGTCCTTGTAGAGGGTGACCTTGTTCATGCGGAGGCCCACGATGTTGAAGGTCTCCGTGCCCGGCGTCGCCTGGGCCGACACCGCCGGAGCTCCCGCCACGCTCGCACCCGCCAGGACCAGCACCGCCACCGCCGCCTCGCGCCACCGCTCGATCCGTCGTGTCATGCGTGAACCTCCTCGTCATCGCCTCTGATGCACAGGGCGAACAGCCAGTCCATCGCCCTCAGGATGCCCGCGCTGACGCCCCAGCTCGCCGGGTCGGGCTGCTCGCGTCGCAGGGCGAAGTAGCGCCGGGCCGCGGAGTCGGCGCGCCGCATGAGGGTCCGGGCCACCTCGAAGAATGCCACGTAGGCCACGATGTTGCGCGGGCCCAGGTTGATCGGGGGCAGGAAGCTCACCACCGCGGCCCCGATCAGCAGCACGGTGGTGGCCACGAACAGCACGTCGCGCGCGACCAGCGCCTTGTAGACGAAGTAGCCGGGGAGCAACACCAGCAGCAGGGCCGCCTCGATCCCGTAGCGCGCGTCGACGCCCAGGAACAGGAGGACCGCGCCCAGCAGGATCATCACCCCGAGGAGCCCCGACCACAGGAACTGGCGTGCCGACGGCCGGCGCTCCGGGTGGGTCGCGGCCAGGTGGAGCAGGGCCACCACCCCGAGGAGCAGCGGGACCAGGAGCAGGATCGCGAGCAGGCTCGTGTGGGTGAACGCGGTGAGGGCGACGCACGCGACCGCCACCGCGAGGGTCGCCCACTTGATCCGGGGGCTCACGGTGCCGAGGCGGCCGAGGAGCCGGCGGGCGAACGCGGGCGGCTGGTCCACCAGGAGCAGCAGCACGATCGTGAACAGGAGGAGCAGCCCGTTGACCACGCGCGAGAGCGAGAGCCCGTGCTGCTCGGCGCGCTTGAAGTCCTTCCCGAAGGTGAGCAGGTTGTCGTAGGCCATCGCGTGCAGGTAGACGCCGGGCAGATCGTCGAAGACCGGCGAGATGACCCGGTCGCCCGCCATCTCGAAGCTGCCCCCGTAGAACACCGCGTTGCCCTTCACCACCTGGTCCTTCAGCTTCTGGTCGAAGTGCCCGAGGAGGTGGAGGACCGAGATGGTGTTGGTGTGGGGGCACTTCCGCTTCGAGGCGAGCGGGTTCTCCTTGAGCATCTGGCGGAGGTGCACGAAGGTGCCGTCGCTCGTGCAGTCCATCCACGACTCGTTCAGCGCGGAGGCCCGGTTGCCCCAGATGATCTCCATCTGCTGGGCGTCCGCCCGCGCCAGGCCCACCTGGGGGGCCGCCATCGCGAAGGCGGGCGTCCACACCAGCCCGGCCGGCTCGCACGTGCCGGTGAGGTCCTTGCACGCGCGGTAGGTCAGCACCCCGCTCGAGCCGATCTCGGTGTCCATCTGCACGTCGACCGGCGTGAAGCAGCTCCGGTCGAGGCCGTCGCGCAGCCCGTCGCCGCCCGCCTTGCCGGGCAGCGGCGACGCGGCGAGGTACACCGCGACCCCCGAGGCCCGCAGCGAGCAGATCGCCTCGCTGAGCGGCGCCACGTCCTGGCCGGGACGCTGGTCGATGAACGCGAAGTCGACGAAGACCGCGGCCGGCTCGTACACCGCGAGCGCCTCCAGCACCTCGGCGTGGCGCGCGTAGGAGATCGGGAACGACTCGTGCAGGGTGGCGAGGTTCTCCTCCCGGAAGAGGACCACCAGGGTCTTCTGCTGGCCGGTCGGGTCGTACGTGTACTTCACGATCGCGTTGACGATCGCCTGCGACCACGGCGTCAGGTGCAGCGAGATGCCGTGGAAGTTGAACAGCAGCGCGCCGAGCGCGGCGAGGAAGACGAATTGCACGAGCGCGCGGGTGGAAGAGCTGGGCCCCTCGCTCACCGCGATGGAGTCCGACACGATCGTGCCGCCGTGCGCTACCGGCCTGCTCACACGCCCTCCCGGGGGGAAAAGTCCCAACAGTCTATGCCGCGGCTTGCGGCTACACAATCGCTGTGTTACACGAATGGGCCACGACCTCGACCCCAACCGGGAGATCACGCATGATCAAGCCGTCCCCCACCCGCCGCCGAGCCCTGCCGCTGACCACCCTCGGGCTGCTCGCCCTCGCCCTCGCCGGCTGCGTCTCCCAGGACTTCATCCACGGTGCCGGCCAGAGCGCGGCGGCCGGCGCCATGCAGGGGGTTCGCGAGGGGATTCCCGGCCTCCAGGAGCCGCTGCGGCAAACCTTGCGCGGGAGTCTCGAGGATCCCGCCCTCGCCCGGGCCGCCCGCGACATGACCGACTCCGCGATGCAGGCGCTCCAGGCCCGCATCGGCTCGCCCGAGATGCGCGAGCAGGTCGATCGGCTCGTGACCCAGGCGATGGAGAGCCTGCGGCGGAGCGGCGACGACACCGTCCAGGCGCTGGTCAAGGGCGCGGGCGGGCAGCTCGAGGCCGAGCTGCGCAAGGTCGCCACCAGCAGCATCCTCGCCGCCACCACCACGCTCCGCGACTCGATCGAGCACGACGTGAACCCGGCCACCCAGCGGCTGGCCCGGCAGATGGGCGAGCAGCTCGTCGCCTCGCTGGTGGCCGGGCTCGAGGGGCCGATGCAGGCGCGGCTGCAGCTCGTGGGGCGCAACATGTCGCTGGCCCTCATCAAGGGCGCGGCCGAGGGCGCGGACGACCCGGTCAACCAGGCGGGCTTCGGCGGCCTGACCCACCAGGTGATGCTGCAGGCGATGCGCGGGGCCCGGCAGGGCATGAGCGAAGGGCTGCCCAACCGCACCCAGGTGGCGCTGATCTCGGCGCTGGTGGTGCTGGGCGCGATGGTGCTGGGCAGCGGCGGAGGGCTCGTGTGGTTCTGGTGGCGCTACCAGCAGAGCGCCAAGACCCTCACGATCGTGGCGGAGAGCATCAACCAGCATAAGTCGGACGCGCTCAAGGACACCATCCAGAAGAGCGCGCACGCCAACTACGTCGGGCCCTGGTTCAGCAGCTTCCTGAAGCGCCGCGGTCTCTGACGCGGCGTCGCCGGCGCGGTGCTTAAGAGGCGAGCAGCGCTTCGACCGCGTGCGGGTCCACCGGCTTGGCCAGGTGGAGGTCGAAGCCGGCCGCGCGCGTCCGCTCGCGGTCGGCCTCGGTCCCGTAGCCGGTGACCGCGACCAGCCGGACGTCCCGCCCCTCCGGCATCGCGCGCAGGCGCCGGGCCACGTCGTATCCGCTCATGCCGGGGAGCCCCAGGTCGAGGAACACCACCTCGGGCTTGGAGCGGAGGAACTCGTCGACCGCACCCGGCCCGTCGGCGGCGGTAGAGACCTCGTGGCCCCGGAGGCGGAGCAGCAGGGCGAGCGAATCGGTCGAGTCGGGCTGATCGTCCACCACCAGCACCCGGCGCGCCGGACCGGACAGCACCTCCCGGGCCGCGGCCCGCGCCGCCGCCGGCGCGGCGGCGTCGAGCGTGAGACGCGGCAGGCGAATCGTGAACTCGCTCCCCCGCCCGGCCCCGTCGCTCGCGACCTCCACCCGCCCTCCGTGCATCTCGACGAGGCGTCGCACCAGGGTGAGCCCGATTCCGAGACCGCCCTGCCGGCGCTCCAGCGAGCGGTCCGCCTGGATGAACAGATCGAAGACGTGCGGCAGGAGCTCCGCGTCCATGCCGACACCCTCGTCGCGCACCACGATGACGACCTCCTGCGCCTCGGCGCGGGCGGTCAGCCGGACCTGCCCGTCCTCTTCCGAGTACTTGATCGCGTTGTCGAGCAGGTTGCTCACCACCTGGATCAGCCGCGCCGGGTCGCCGTCCACGACCCCCACGTCGTCGGCCACCTCGACCGCGAGATTCTCGTGGCGGCTCTCGGCGGCCGGGCGCGCGGTCTCGACCGCCTGGGCGATGACCGCGGCGACCGCGACCCGCTCGCGCTGCAGCGTGATCTTGCCGGAGGTGATGCGGGAGACGTCGAGGAGGTCGTCGACCAGCCGGGTGAGCAGCCCGACCTGGCGCTCGATCACCCCCGACACCCACCGCAGCCGCTCGTCGGGCTGACCCAGCAGCGTCAGGGTGTGGGCCGCGTTGCGGATCGGGGCGAGCGGGTTGCGCAGCTCGTGGGCCAGCATGGCGAGGAACTCGTCCTTGCGCCGGTCGTTCTCGTGGAGCCGCTGCTCGCTGGCGCGACGCTCGGTGATGTCGCGGAACACGAGCACCACGCCCACGACGCGGCCCCGCCCGTCCCGGATCGGCGCCCCGCTGTCGTCGATCGGCCGCTCGCGGTCGTCCCGCCCGATCAGCACCGTGTGATTGCCGAGGCCAACGACCGCGCCGTCGCGGAGGACCTTGCCCACCGGGTTCTCGACCGGCTCCCGGGTCGCCTCGTTGACGATCCGGAACACCGCCTCGACGGGCCGGCCGATCGCGTCGGCGTCCCACCCGGTGAGGGCTTCCGCCACCGGGTTGAGCAGGGTCACCCGACCCTGCGCGTCGGTCACCATCACCCCGTCGCCGATGCTGGTCAGGGTGGTGCGAAACCGCTCCCGCTCCGCCTGCAGCACCTCGGAGGCCCGCTGGCGCATCGCGAGGTTGCGGGCGAACAGCCAGACCACGAGGGCCACCAGGGCGAGGCCGATGACGAGCGCGACCACGGTGGTGACGAACGCGGTCCGGGCGGCGCCGCGCGCGATTGCGCCGCGCGCCTCGAGCAGCTCCCGCTCGACCCGCTCCATCTCGTCCACCTCGGCCCGGATCCGGTCCATGACCTGCTTGCCCTCGCCGCTCAGCACCGTCTGGCGCGCGGACGAGAGCCCCCGCCCCCGGTCCGGATCGAGGCCGACGAGATCGAGGCCGCGCTTCAGGATCGCCATCCGCTGGGTCGCCAGCTCGTCGAGCCGCAGCACGCGGGCGGTCTGGGGCGGGTTGTCGAGGGTGAGCTGGCGAAGCGCGGCGATCTGGCCCGGAAGCCGGTCCACCGCCTCCCGGTACGGCTCGAGGTAGCTCGCCTCCCCGGCGAGGAGGTAGCCGCGCTGGCCGGTCTCCGCGTCCTTGAGGGTCGAGAGGACGGCCTCGAGGCGGGTCAGCACCTCGTTGGTGTGCGATACCCACTGCACGCTCACCGCGACCTCGCGGATGTTGTGCAGGGAGAGCCCGGCGTCGATCACCAGGGCGACGACCAGCAGGGCGACCGCGACGGCGGGGCCGCGGCTCGGGATGAGGCGCATGCCCGCCGGCGGCGCCCCGCTCAGCGGCCGCCCGAGAGGGCGGGCGCGACCTCGGTCAGGAAGCGCTTGAGCTGGCCCCGCTGGTCCCAGGAGGTCAGCCGGAGCGAGACGTGGCTGAGCCCGGCCGCCACGTAGTCGCGGAGCTCGGCGATGCACTGCGCCGGGCTGCCCGCCACCGTCCAGCCCTCGACGAAGGCGGGCGAGAACTTCGAGGTGTAGTAGGTGTCGAGGAAGGTCTTGCTCTCCTCGAGCGCCTTGCCGCGGTCCTCGTTGATGTTGATGTTGTGGTAGAGGGCGCTGCCGAGCGCGTCCGGGTTGCGGCCCTCCTCGCGCGCCATCCGGGCGATGCGCGCCCACTGCTCGCGGAACTGGGCCGGCGTCACCTTGTTGGTCATCCAGCCATCCGCGAAGCGCGCGACCCGCCGGAAGCCGCGCTCCACCGCCGCGTCGGAGGCGCTGGCCCCGCCCTTCCAGGTGAGGCCGGTCGGATTGCTCGCGATCCAGATCGGGCACGGCTGCTGGACCGGGCGCGGCTCGATCTTCACGCCCTCGAACTGGTAGAACTCGCCCTGGTGAGAGACCTTCTCGCCGGTGAAGACCTTGCGGAGGATCTGGATCCCCTCCTCGAGACGGCCGACCCGCTCGCCCGAGCGCACGCCCATCACCCGGTGCTCGAGGGCCTGCGCCGGGCTCTGCTCGTCGGGGCCGCCGAGACACACCGCGAGGAGCGCGCGCCCGCCCGAGAGCACGTCGAGGCTCGCCCACTGCTGGGCGAGGAGCAGCGGATGCCGGTGGACGAAGGTCGCCATGCACCCGACCGCGAGCCGCATCCGCGAGGTCGCGCCCGCGAGCGCGGAGAGCAGCGCGATCGCCTCGAGGCGCGGCTTGGCCAGGAGGCTGTCGCCGACCCACAGGGTGTCGAAGACCCCGGAGGTCTCCGCCTGCTGCGACAGCTCGATGAGGTCGCGCGCCTGGATCGCGCCCAGCACGACCGCCCGGTTGGCGAGGATGAGCCCGAAGGATGCGCGTGCCATGGATGACCTCCCCCGAGCAATCTAGGGGGCGCCGGGGGGGACGTCAAGCGTGGCGCGTCGATCGCGGCCGCGTCGGGTCCCGCCGCGCGGCGTGGCCGATTTGACCTGGCCGCGACTCCTCGGGTACGGTCTCCCGGGAGGAGTCGACCGATGAGC
>Ga0207665_10003147_pt1 | contig 11059 bp, 7 predicted proteins | sample LARL112metaG_FD_184351 | JGI IMG/M metagenome (GOLD analysis project Ga0207665, IMG submission 184351) | Corn, switchgrass and miscanthus rhizosphere microbial communities from Kellogg Biological Station, Michigan, USA - LAR L11-2 metaG... | ecosystem: Host-associated > Plants > Roots >...
GGGCTGATCGCACGCCTCGGCGGGGACGAATTCGTCGGCGTCCTCACACCGAGTTGCCCGGGTCCCGCGGTGACGTGGTGGATCCCCAAGGTGACCGGCCTGCTGGCCGCGATCGCGACACCGATGATGATCGCCGGCCGGTCGTTGAGCGTGACCGCGTCGATCGGGGTCGCGGTCGCCGACCCGAGCGCCGAGATCGGCGACCTGATGCACAGCGCCGACATGGCGATGTACGAGGCGAAGATTCACGGCCTCGGCTATCGGGCCTGGGACCCGGCGATGGCAGCTCGACCCATGCTCGACCAGGTCCCGCACCCGCGCCCGGCCGCGGACGACGCGCCCCCGCCCGCAGCACGACGGCGAGCGGCCACGAACACACCGACGATCGATCCATACCTGCGCGACCCGGTGGACATCACGCCGGCCGGGACCTACCAGCCGGCCGATCCGGTGTGGGTCTTCCGCCACGGCGCATGGCACCCCGGCGTCGTGGAAAGTGCGTCCCGCCGAGCCGTGATGGCTCGTTGCGTCGCGCTGCAGATTTCCGTTCGGACTTGTATGCTTTGACTGTCCTTGCGCGAGCATCGCGCCGGCTGCCGCTTCGCCAACGTCCACACCAGTGTCTTTGGAGCGGCCGTCCGGAACGCCCGCAAGCGAACTGTCGTAGTCCGCCTTCAGCGTTGCGTGCTGGTCGGGGAACGTCGTGTCCAGCACGCGATACGCGGCAGTTGCCGCCGCCGCGTTAAGCGACGCCTTCGGAAAGCTCCGCTGCACGAGATACGGCCGTCCGTGCCGATCGACCGCATTGACAGCGCCATAGACCGCGCCCTGCGTCATCGCCATGAACACAGCCGTCGAATTCGGAGACGAGCTGATCGGTGGCTGTGCGAGCACCGTGTTGAGCGCGATCGAGTTCCAGTTTGTGACTTCGTTCGCCTGCGCCGCGGTGGGAAGCGCGAGCGCGAGCAATGCTCCGACCACGGCGAGCCTGAGTCGCGTGACCTTCATGCCTACCTCCTCTGGCCCCTCGGCTTGTGTCGAACGTCACACAAGCCTACGACGGGCCCGCTTCGGCGTCTAGGCAGGCCGCCAGCAAGGAGCCACAGGCGCACCATGTCTCGTCGGACAACCGGAGGGCTGCCGCCGCAACGCCGGGCTTGCCCGCTACGGCCCACACCCCTGCGACACTGCCGGTGCTCGCTCTGGCTCGCCCACGGCTTCGAGCCGGTGCTGGTGAAGCAGTGGAGCGGGCACTCGAAGGCCTCGATGCTGCACGACGTCTACGGGCACGTGATCGTCGAGCCTGACGGCGACGAGTGGAGCACCTTCTGACTCTCGGCCTACGACGCTCAGACGCGCCCGAGGCGCCCCGAGCGCCTTCCCGGTGTGGCCCGGTGAGGCCCGCAGCGGCCGACTAGCGCCGCTAACGGCTTCGTTAAGCCTAGGCGCTACTTCAAGAAAGCTAGCGGTGCCCGCTGGTAGCGTCGCTCGCGACGTGATCTTCAAGCAGCTCGTGGACGACGACCTCGGCTGCGCGTCCTACCTGATCGGCGACGAGGCGGCCGGCGAGGCGGTGGCCGTCGACCCCGCCTATTCGATCGAGCCGCTGGTCGCGGAGGCCGAGCGGGCGGGCGTGCGGATCGTCCGCGTGCTCGAGACTCACAACCACGCCGATCACGTCTCGGGCCACGGGCGCCTCGCGCTCGAGCACGATGCGCGCGTCTCGATCCACTCCCTCGCCGAGGTCGCCTACCCCTGCGACCCGTTCGAGGACGGCGACGAGATCGCCGTCGGCTCGCTGACCGTGAAGGTGATGCACACCCCCGGCCACCGGCCCGAGCACTCCTGCTTCTTCGTCGAGGGCCACCTGCTGACCGGCGACTCGCTGCTGATCGGGGACGCGGCGCGGCCCGACCTCGCCGTCGACGCGCGCGAAGGCGCGGAGGGGCTCTTCCGATCGCTGCAGCGACTCGCAGGGCTGCCGGACGAGATCGAGGTCGACCCCGGGCACACCGGCGGCTCGCTCTGCGGCGCCGGCCTCTCGAGCGAGAAGGTCTCGACGATCGGGATGGAGCGGCTCTCCAACTCGGCGCTCGCGATCACGGACGAGCAGGAGTTCGTCTCGCACTCGGCTGCGATCGCCGCGCCGCGACCGCCGACGGTCGAGCGGGTCGTCGAGCTCAACCGCGGGCCGTTCCTGGGCGCACAGCCACCGCTGGAGCTGCTGGACGAGCCGCGCGGGCAGCTGCTCGACGTCCGGCCCGCCGCCGAGCACGCCGCGGGCCATGCCCACGGCGCGGTGAACGTCCCGCTGGACGGCTCGTCGGTCGGGACAAAAACGGCGTTCGTGCTCGACCACGACCGGCCGATCACGATCCACGCCTCGTCGCGCGAGGACGCGGAGGACGGCGCGCGCCGCCTGTACGCGGTCGGGCTGCTCGACGTCGCGGGCTACGTGCTCGAGTTGCCCATGCCGGAGACGCTCCAGGCGGTCGGGATCGAGGAGCTGGAGGCCCTGCTCGAGCACGACGCCGTCGAGGTGCTCGACGTCCGCGAGAAGGACGAGCGCGACGAGGGCTACATCGCCGGCAGCAGGCACATCCCCTACCGGCTGGTACGCGCCTACCGCGACGAGCTGCAGAACGGCCGGCCGGTGGTGACGATCTGCACCACCGGCGCCCGCGCGGGCGTCGCGGCGAGCGTGCTCGCCGCCGAGGGCATCGACGCGCGCCCGGTGCTGGACGGCGGCGTCGACGACTGGCAGAAGCGCGGCCACCCGCTGACGGCTTTCAGGCGCTGCGGCTCAGGCTGACTCCGCGAGCAGCGACTCGGCCTCGGCCGCCCACGCCGTCGCGCCGAGCCGCGTGAAGACCGGCAGCGCAAGCCTGAGCTGACGGTCGGCCTCGGCGCGATCTCCCGCAGCCAGGAACGCCTCGGCCGCCTTCAGCCGCGTGTAGGCCTCGTCGGGAACCGAGCCGATCCGCGCGAAGACGTCGGCACCAGCCGCGAGCTCGCCCGAAGCGATCAGGCGAGCCGCCTCGTGCCATGGCGTTGGCGCGAACGCCTCGTGCTCGAGCGCATAGAGCAGCTCGGCGGTTCGTCCGAGCTCTCGAAAGACCCAGGGAGCGACCGAGAGCTCGGCGGGCTGGCGGATGCCGGTCGCCGCCCAGGCCTCGACCAACTCGTCCGCGAGCGTGCTCGCCGCCCCGCGGTCGCCGGCCGCCGTTGCCACCCAAGCGTGGTAGGCGAGGGCCGGGTTGAGCGATTGCGGGTCCCTCCCGGGCCTCGAGAGCGTCGTCGCCAGCTGTACCTCGGCAAGCGCGTCGGTAGGCGCGCCACGCGCCATCAGGATCACCGCGCGGATGTCTCTGCACATGCCCTCCATGTAGTGCTGCGAGGCCCCTTCGATGACCCGGAAGTACTCGTCGACGGCCTTCAGGGCGTCGTCCCAGCGGCCCTCCCAGTAGCAGTAGAAGGTGTACTCGGCCTCCTGCCACCGGATGAAGCCCTCGACGCCGATCCGCCGCGCGAGCGAGCGGGTCCGCTCGAGGAGCTCGGCAGCCGCGCGGACGTCGCCGAGTGTGAGCATCATCCACGTGAGGTTCGCGGATGCCCCGACCTCCTCGTACGAGTGCGCGGCCGCCGCGATCTCGATCGCCTGCTCGAGGTCGCCGAGGCCGCTCCGGTCGCCGCTGACGATGCGGGCGACGCCGAGCGTGTTGAGGTTGCGGGACCGCACCGCGGGGAGGTCGAACGCCTCGGCGAGCTGCAGCGACTCCAAGGCCAGGTCGATCGCGCTGTCGAACTCGTCGGCCATCATCTGCGCCCGCGCGAGCTCCTGGAGCACGAACGCCTTCTCGGGGGACGGGCCCCGTTCCGCGACCAGCTCGTGCCCTCGCTCGAGGTGGCGGAAGGCACGAGCCTGCTCGCCGCGATTCATCCAGACGCCTGCAAGGCGCGCCTGCGCTTCGGCCGCTGCTTCGACCTTTCCGTCTCGCAGCAGGCCCTCGGTCGCTTCGGCGAGGATCGCGTCGTCGAGACCGGCGTCGTCGACTCGGCTCCTCCCGTACGCGAGCAGCAGCTCGGGGCGCGCCTCGTCACCAGGCGCGGAGAGGTCGAGCGCCGCTTCGTAGAGGCGCGCCGCGGCGGGGTAGGAGCCGAGCGCCAGCGCCCGGTCGCCAGCGTCGCGGGCAGCTGCCCGCGCGCGCGCTTCGAGCTCGGGCGAGTCGTGCGCGCCGGTGGCGCGGCGAAGGCTCAGCGCCTCCAGGTAGTGATGCGCGAGCATCTCCGCGCGGTCCTCCGAGCGGCCGAGCCCCTCGATCCAGCCGGCGGCGCGCTCGTGCCGTTCGGCCCGTCCGCTCCTCGGGATCTGGCCGTAGGCGACGTCCCGGACGAGCACGTGCCGAAACGCGTACTCCTCCTCGCCGCCGACCGAGGAGCGCCGCTCGCGGCGAACGAACTCCTTGCGGGCGAGCGCGTGCATCCGCTCTTCCGCCTCGCCCCGTTCGAGGCCGGCGACCGCGCAGGCCGCGCCGAGCCAGAAGACCTTGCCGAGCACAGCGGCATCCTGGAGGAGCTGCTTTTCGCCGGCCGGAAGGGCGTCGAGCCGTGCGGCGATGATTCCCTGCACGTTCTCGGGCAGCGGCAAGTCCTCGTGCGTCCCGACCTCGAGCAGCAGCCGGGCGAACTGCTCTGCGTAGAGCGGGTTCCCGCCGGCGCGCGCGAGCAGCGTCGCCTGCACCTCGGCCGGGAGGACGGCGCGCTCGAGCAGGCTCCCGAGCAGGCGGGCCGTCTCGTCGTCCGAGAGCGGCGAGATCGAGAGCGTCAGCGCGTTGGGCTTCCCCCCTCCCCAGCCCGGGCGCCGCTCGAGCAGCTCCGGGCGCGCGGTGCAGACGACGAGCAGCGGCACCTCCGTGCTCCACTCGACCAGGTGGTCGACGAAGTCGAGCAGGTCGTCGTCCGCCCAGTGCAGGTCGTCGAAGACGAGCACCGTCGGGCTCTCGTCCGCGAGCGCCTCGAAGAACCCGCGCCACGCCGCAAAGCGCTCTGCCCGGTCGCCGCTCGTGCGCTCGGCGCCGAGCCCGATCAACGGCCGCAGATTGTCGAGCAGCTGCTCCGGGCGTTCGACCTGCAGTCCGGCGATCGTTTCTTCGAGCTTCCGCTCTGCCTCTGCGGGCGTGTCCGAGTCGAGGATTCCGGCGTGTGCCTTCGTCATCTCGGCGAGCGCCCAGTAGGCGACGCCCTCGCCGTACGGGAGCGAACGGCCCTGGCGCCAGAAGATCAGCTCTTCGTCGGCGTCGACGACGCGCGACAGCTCGTAGACGAGCCGGCTCTTGCCGATCCCGGGGACGCCGACGAGCGTGACGAGCTGGGGCGCCCGCTCCTCGCGGGCACGCGTGAGCGCGTTCGTGAGGAAGTCGAGCTCGCGCTCCCGGCCGACCAGTTCCGCGCCGCCCTGCGCGACGTCCACGCCGAAGCGCGAGCGCGCCTCACGGGCCTCCCACACGGCGACGGGGTCCGCCTTCCCCTTCGCCGACACCGGCTCCGCGTCGGCGTAGTCGATCCGCTGCCGCGTCGCGCGATGGGTCGTCTCGTCGACGAGCACGCCGTTCACCGGCGCGGCGCTCTGCAGGCGCGCGGCGGTGTTGACGACATCGCCGGCGACCATCCCCTCGCCTTCGACCGGCGCAGCGTCCAACGTGACCAGCGCCTCGCCGGTGGTGACGGCGACGCGCACCTGCAGCCGGCCGTCCTCGACAATCGAGTCGCGAATCGCGAGGCCGGCGCGCACGGCACGCTCGGGGTCGTCCTCGTGCGCGACGGGCGCGCCGAAGACGGCCATCACCGCATCGCCGATGAACTTCTCGACCGTGCCGCCGTAGCGTTCGAGCTCGCTCCGCAGGCGCGCGTAGTACGGCGAGAGTGTCGCGCGCACGTCTTCCGGGTCGAGCCGCTCGGCCCGCGAGGTGAAGCCGACGAGGTCGGCGAAGAGCACCGAAACGATCTTGCGTTCCTCCCGCCGCTCGGCGCGCGCGGCGTCGAGCTTCGTCCCGCAAGCGGTGCAGAAGCGCGCGTCGGCAGGGTTCTCCGTCCCGCACTCCGGGCAGACCAGCATCGGGTTAGCGGATCCGCTCGACCTGATAGCCCAGGCTGCGAAGCGTCTCGAGCAGGACGGAGCAGTGATGCTCGTCCCGCATCGCGAGCGTCAGCTCGATCTCGCTCTCGTAGACCGGCACGTCCATCCCTTCGCGATGGTGCTCGACCGAGACGACGTTCGCCCGCTCGCGCGCGACGAGTGAGAGGAGCTTGATCAGCTCGCCCGGCCGGTCCTGCACGCGGCTCCGCACGACGAGGTAGCGGCCGGCGTTGGTCAAGCCGTGCCGCATGACCGAGATCAGCACGGTCGGGTCGATGTTGCCGCCCGAGAGGATCGCGACCGCGGGACCGTCTCCCCCGCCCGCCTTGCCGTTCAGCAACGCCGCGACGCCGACCGCGCCCGCCCCTTCGACGACGAGCTTCGACCGCTCCAGCAGGAGCACGATCGCCTGGCAGATCTCGTCGTCGGTCACCGAGACCCGGTCGTCGAGCACGTCGTCGAGGATCGCGCCGGTCTTCTGGCCCACCTCCTTGACCGCGATCCCGTCGGCGATCGTCGGCCCCTTGAGCCCTGCCTGCACGCCGACGATCCGGACGTCCGGCCGCACCGCCCGCAGCGCGAGGGCGATCCCGGAGCAGAGCCCGCCGCCGCCGATCGGGATCACGAACGTCTCGGCGTCCGGAACCTGCTCGGCGAGCTCGAGCCCGATCGTCCCCTGACCGGCGATCACGCGGTCGTCCTCGTACGGGTGCACGAACGTCGCGCCCGTCGACTTGGCCCGCTCGTAGGCTGCGTCGAGCGCGTCCTCGAACGTCAAGCCGACGAGCTCCGCGTGGCCGCCGTAGTTCTTCGTCGGCTCGACCTTCGCCATCGGCGCGTCCTGCGGCATGAAGATCGTCGCCTTGACGCCGGCCTCGCGCGCGGCCCACGCGACCGCCTGGCCGTGGTTGCCGGCGCTGGCGGCGACCACGCCGGCGCGCTTCTCGTCGTCGGAGAGCGTGCTGATCTTGTTGACGGCGCCGCGCACCTTGAACGAGCCCGTGCGTTGGAGGTTCTCGGCCTTGAGCGAGACCTGGCGGCCGATCAGCCGCGAGAGCGTCTCGGTGCCGTAGACCGGAGTGACGCGCGCGACTCCCTCGAGCCGCCGCCGCGCCTCCTCGATCTCCTTACGCCCGGGTGCCGTCTTCGTCGCCAAGCTTGAACACCTCGTCAAGTATCTCGCGCACGGCGGTGAGCGGATCGAGCTCGCGGCGCTGGACCTGCTCCAGTAGCCGCCGCAGCTCCGGGTCGTCGGCCACCGTCCGCTCGAGATGCTGCTTCGCGCGCGCGGACGCGACGGCGAACACCTCCCGCGCCAGGTTCTCGCGCCGGCGCTGCTCGAGCACCCCTTCCGACTCGAGCCACGCCCGGTGCTGCTCGACCTGCTCCCAGAGCTCGGGCACGTTCTCGCCGCGGCTCGCCTCGGTCAGGACGATCGGCGGCTTCCACGCCCGCTCCTGGTCGAGCGAGAGCACCGAGCGCACCTCGTTCAGCATCGTCTTGGCGGCCGGGTGGTCCATCTTGTTGATCGCGATCACGTCGGGGATCTCCATGATCCCGGCCTTCAACGCCTGGATCGAGTCGCCCGAGCCGGGCATCAGCGCGAGCACGACCGTGTCGGCGATGCCGATCACCTCGACCTCGCCCTGGCCGGTGCCGACGGTCTCGAGGAAGACGAGCTCCTTGCCGCCGGCGTCGAGCAGGAGCAGCGCCTGCAGCGTCGCTTCCGCCAGTCCCCCGAGGTGGCCGCGGCTGCCCATCGAGCGGATGAAGACCTCCGGGTCGAGGAAATGGTCGGCGAGGCGGATGCGGTCGCCGAGCAGCGCGCCGTGGGAGAACGGGCTCGACGGGTCGACCGTGATCACGCCGACGGAGCGGTCCTGGTCTCGCACGTGGCGCACGAGCGCGCTGATCAGCGTCGACTTGCCGACGCCGGGCGGCCCGGTCACGCCGACCGCGTACGCGCGTCCAGTCTCCGGGTAGAGGTCGCGCACGACCTCGTAGGCGAGCGGGTCGGAGTTCTCGACCAGCGTGATCGCGCGCGCCAGTGCACGCCGGTCGCCGGAGCGGACCCCGGCTGCGAGCGTCTCGCGGGTGAAGTCGCGGCGCGCTGCCACGACGCCGGATGCTAAAGCGGCGCTGCGGTCAGCGGCTCGATCGCGGTTCGCTCCGCCTTGGCTGCGCCTCGCGCCAGCGCCAGCCCGAGCACCGCGGACACCGCCGACACGGTCGCCGCCGCGGCCCAGACCCAGCGCGGGCCGACCATGTCGGTCACGCGGCCGGCGACGATCATCCCGAGGATCAGGAACGCCACGTTCGAGCTCATCAGCACCGCGAAGGCGCGGCCGCGGAGGGCATCCGGGGCGCCGCGCTGGACGAGCAAGGCGTTGCAGACGACGGCCGACCCGTTGCCTGCGCCCGAGATCACGACGCACGCGGCCGCGACCCAGACGTTCGGCGCCATTGCGGCGAGGCCGATGCCGACAGCCATCAGGCCGAGCGAGACGCCGTAGACGTTCGCCAAGCCGCGGCGCTCGATCCACTGTCCCGCGAGGTAGGCGCCCGCCGCAAGCCCGATGCCCGAGCAGCCCATCATCAGCCCGAGGCCGAAGCGGCCGGCGTTGAACGCGTCGAAGACGAGCCGCGGTTCCGCGACGTTCACGGCGGCGTTCGAGAACATCGCGACGTTCCAGGCGATCAGCACCGTCAGCAGCGCCTTCGAGCGGACGGTCAGCGAGAAACCGTCGCGCAGGTCGGCCCAGTGCCCCCGGCTCGCGGCCTGTGTCGCCTGCAGCAGCCGCTGCGGGATGCCATAGAGGAAGATCGCCGAGACGAGGAACGTGCAGGCGTTGATCCAGTACGCCGCGTCCACGCCCGAGGCCGCGACGAGCGCGCCGCCTGCGATCGAGCCCAGCGCCCACGTCAGGTTGTCGATCGCCTGCAGCAGCGAGTTGGCGTGCGCGAGGTCGTCCTCTTGGACGAGGTTCGGGATCCCGGCGTACGCCGCCGGCCGGAAGAACCCGGTCGCGATCCCCGCGAGCGCCGCGAGCGCGACGACCTGGGTCGCGCTCGTCGTGAACGGCAGCACCGCGAAGACGCCGAACCGCGCGAGGTCGGCGCCCACCATCAGCTGCCGGCGCGAGAACCGGTCGATCAGCGGCCCGACGAGGATCCCGATCAGGAAGGTCGGGAGCAGGTCGGCGATCAGGAGCGCGGCAACCCAGCCCGACGAATGCGTCCGGGTCCAGACGTCCACCTCGAGCGCGACGAGCGCCAGCCAGGTGCCGGCTCCCGAGGCGAGCGTGGCGAGGAACAGGCGCCGGAAGTCCGGCTCGCGCCCCAGGAGCGCGAGCTGCGAGCCGGCTACGCGCGGGCGGCCCATCGACGGTCAAACCGTAACACCGGTACCGGGCCTCAAACGAGGGGTTTTTCGGCCCTGTCTAGCCGGAACTAGGCGGTTTTGGCGGGACAGTCCACGCTCTCGGGACGCGATGGTCGTTCGGAGGCACGGACGCAGGGAGCGTGCGTAGCCGGAGGCTACGGACGGGACTGAGGACGCTGCATCGGAGCGTCCAGCGCGGCCCGAGAGCCTCGCGACTGTGTCGCCAAAGCCGCCGGACCTAGGCCGTTGCGAGCACCTTCCCGAGTGCTTCGTCGAGCACCTCGTGCTCGTCCGGCAGGCCCACCGTCACGCGCACCGCGCCGGGTGCTCCGAAGCCGTGCGTCGGCCGCACGATCACGCCTTCGCGGAGGAGCTGCTCGAACAATGGCCGCGAGTCCTCGCCGACCTCCGCGAAGAGGAAGTTGCCGACCGCCGGGCCGACCGGGTCGAGCCCGTGAGCGCGGAGGATGCGCTCCAGCTGCTCGCGGTTGACGGCGTTCTCACGGCGCCGGCGTGCCAGCTCGTCCGGGGCGTCGAGGCTGGCGAGCGCGGCCTCCTGTGCCGGCGTCGTGATGTCGAACGCGCGCCGGACCTTGCCGATCGCGGTCACCAGCTCGGCCGGCGCGAGGGCATACCCGACGCGCAGCCCGGCGAGGCCGTAGATCTTCGAGAACGTCCGCAGGACGATCGTGCGGCGGCCCTGCTTGAGGTACCCCTCGACGCCGTCCGGATAGTCGGGGTCGTCGATGTACTCGGCGTAGGCCTGGTCGAGCACCGTCACCACGTGCTCGGGCACCCGCTCGAACCAGGCGTCGAGCTCGGTGCGGGTGTTCGTCGTGCCGGTCGGGTTGTTCGGCAGGCAGACGTACGCGATCTTCGTGCGCGGGCCGATCGCGTCGAGCATCGCCTCGAGGTCGTAGCGGCCGTCGCGCAGCTCGACGGTGCGCGGCACCGCGCCGAGCTTGCGCGCGTCGATCACGTAGCTCGGGAACGACGGCCAGCCGCAGACGATCTCGTCGCCCGGCTCGAGGGCGGCGAGGCTGAGGCAGTCGACGAGGCCGTCCGAGCCCGCCCCGACCGCGACCTCTTCCAAGCGCAGGTCGAAGCGCTCGGCCAGCGCAGCGCGCAGCCGGTAGGCGCCGCCGTCCGGATAGCGGTTCAGCTCCGACGTGCAACGCTCGATCGCCTCGCGCGCCTGCGGAAACGGGCCGTACGGGCCCTCGTTCGAGGCCAGCTTGACGACGCGCTCGAGCCCGAGCTCGCGCTGGACCTCCTCGACGGGCTTCCCCGGCTCGTAGGGGACGAGGTCGTTGACGGCGGGCCTGAAAAAGCTGTCGGCGATCTCGGCGAGCCGTCCGGTCACTGCGCGGATGCTACTCGGGCAGCCAGCCCGGCCGGTACCGGCAGCGGGCAAACGCCGGAAAGGAGGCGTACGCCTCCTGCGGCTTCGTCGTCTCCCGCTCGGCGCCGACGCCGTGCTTCAGCGCCAGCGCCTCAACCGGGTACACGAGCCCCTTGCGCCCGCCTCGGGCGCCGACCGC
>Ga0207665_10003152_pt1 | contig 11053 bp, 9 predicted proteins | sample LARL112metaG_FD_184351 | JGI IMG/M metagenome (GOLD analysis project Ga0207665, IMG submission 184351) | Corn, switchgrass and miscanthus rhizosphere microbial communities from Kellogg Biological Station, Michigan, USA - LAR L11-2 metaG... | ecosystem: Host-associated > Plants > Roots >...
ATAGACGCTTCGCGCCTTGGCGAGCTGAGCCCGCGTTTCATAGACATGCGTGGTCACCGGCAGCTTGTGACGTTCGGAGAGCTCGGCGATCCCTTCGAGCAGAGCTTGGGAGCAACGCTGCGGTCCCGAGGGACTGAGCGCCCAATGAAACCGCGGCGGCAGCGGATCCAGCCGTTTGATCTGCGAGGCGACGAATGCAATGTCAGCTTGCGCGTCGCCCGGCTTACCGGCCACAATCGCCGCGGCTTCGCCTGGTATGCCGGCAGGCAGGAATGGCTCGATATCGAGCGCGGCGACATCGCGGACCGCAATTGAGAACACTACGCGAATTCCGACCTCGGCATAGGCCGACAGAATGGTGTCAAGTGTTTCTTCGTCCTGCGGCACGAGCGAGTTCATGTCCTGCAGGGTAGTGATCCCGTGCCGCAGGCATTCCATGGCACCAACCAGCGTACGCGCACGCAGCTCCGCGCGGCTGCGCTTGCCCCAGTAGGCCGGCTGCGAGTGCAGCATCCAAACATCGAAGGGCATGTCTTCGAAGCGACCCTTGGAGAGCACGTCATATGAATGGTAGTGCGCGTTGACGAGGCCGGGGATCAGCAGCATCCCTCGGCCGTCGACGACGCGGGTACCGGACTGGCCCTGCGCCGCCGCCTGCTTGATTGCCCGCTTCTCTTCCGCCAATTCGTCAGACAGGCTGACCGACACGATGCGATCGGCCTTGACGATCACATCGCGCACGGGCGGTTTGTGGATATCGAACGCGCGGTCGTAGACCCGCGCACCGTGGATCAGGGTCTGCGCCGTCGCGTTCATTGCAGCTAGTTCACTTTCGCTTCGATGTGCCGCTCGGATTTGGGCGGCAGGAACGAACGGTTGAAGATCTCGGAAGCTGCGGGCTTCCGCGGCAACTCGTAGGCCTCGACAATCACGCCGACGGAGCGCGCCAGGCGATCGTCCTTGAGGTCGCCAAACCCAATATCCGCATTCTCGGGCGAGGTCATCAGGTTCTTGAGCGCGTAGGCGATGCGCTGCTTCTCGATATTGCCGTTGAGCAGCGGCTCGACCTTGAGCAGCGTCGCTATCCCCTCGTCGGGATTGGCAAGCACCTCCTTGAGTGCGCGGTTGCTTGCCTTCACCAATCCCGCAACTGCCTTCGGATTTTCTTTCAGGAGCTTCTGCGACACCATGAGGCCGTTGGAGTAGAGATCAAGCCCGTAGTCGCCGAAGTTGAACCAGCGGAAATCCTTGTCGGGATCCTGCCGCTGCTGCAGCAAATTTATGTAGCTTGTGACATTGAACACGAGGCTACCCGCGACCTGTCCCTGGATGAGCATTTGCTCCTGCAGGTTGGGAGCCATGTTCAGCATCTGCACCTTGCTGGCGTCGATGCCGTTGATCTTGGCGAAACTCGGAAACAATCGCAGCGTGGCGCTGCCAGGCGGCCCGCCGAGGGTCTGGCCTTCGACATCCTTTACGGTCTTGATCGGCCCGTCCGCCTTGGTGACGAGGACGAACGGCGGCCGGCTGTAGATCTGATAGACCATCACCGGCTGCTCGCCCGGCTTCTGCGCGGCCTGCTGGATGATGGCATTGATATCGCCGAAGCCGGCATCGTACGCGCCGCTCATGATGCGGGTGATGGTCGCGGCCGAGCCCTCCCCTTGGTCGATCGTGACGTCGAGTCCCTCGGCTTTGAAATAACCCTTGTCGCGCGCGACGTAGTACCAGGCGTGGATGCCCTGGAACTTGAAGTCGAGGGTGAAACGGATCGGCGTGAGCGACTGGCTCGCGGCCGGAAACGCAAACAGGGCGAGCAGGCCAAGTGCCGCACCAAGGGGCGCGGCCCGTCGGGCAATATGCATGATGATAACCTCCAGGTTCGGCTGCAGTGATCGGACGGCCGGCGACTTGGGCCTTGGTTAGACAGTGACGATCTCGCTCTTGCGGTTCGCCCACCCGGTGAAATGCTTCTCGGTGAGCGAGAATCCCACATAGAGACAGATGCCGAGGGTCGCGAGGACGAACAATCCTGCGAACACGAGCGGCACATTGAACGTCGAAGACGCGATCATCATCATGTTGCCGATACCGCGATTCGACGCGACGGTTTCCGCCAACACCGTGCCGACGAAGGCGAGCGTGACCGCCACCTTCAGCGATGCAAAGAAATACGGCATGGCGCGCGGCAGCCCGACGTTCCACAGGATGTCGAGCTTTCTCGCTTTCAAGGTCCTCAGGACGTCCTCGAGCTCCGGCTCGGTCGTGGCCAGTCCGGTCGACACGTTCACCACGACCGGGAAAATCGAAATTGCGATCGAGGTGAGAATCGCCGGCACCGTGCCGGCGCCGAACCAGAGCACGAAGATGGGAACGACCGCGATCTTCGGCGTCGACGAGAAACCGACCAGCAGCGGATAGGCCGTGTCATATGCAATCTTCGAAGAGCCTATCAAAGCCCCCAGACAAACCCCGATCGCAACGCCGATGGCGAAACCGACCAGCGTGGTGTAGAGCGTCTGCGCGGCGTGCGGCATGATCGCGGGCCAGCGCGCGAACAGCGTGTAGAACACCGGGCTCGGTCGCGGCAGGATGATGTCGCTCACGCCCAACGCGAGACACGCGAGCTCCCAAAATACGAAGAACCCGAGGATAAGCGCGATGGAGGCCGCCTTCTGGCGCAGCTTTGCCATCATGCCGCGGCTCCCAAGCTGACTTCGTTGCCGGCGCGGACTTCCACGATCAAACTGCGGAGCCGCTGGTTCAATGCCACGAACGCCGCGTCATAGGTCATCGCGATATTGCGCGGGCGTTCAAACGGCACGATTTCATCCTCGAGGACGCGGCCCGGCCGCGCGCTCATCACGACGATCCGGTTTGCCAGGAACGCACTTTCGCGCAAGTCGTGGGTCACAAGGATGACGGTCGGCTTGCGCGTGAGCCACAACTCCTGGAGCACCGCCCACAGCTCCTCACGGGTGAACTGATCAAGCGCGCCGAACGGCTCGTCGAGCAGGAGCAATGTCGGATCATGGATCAGGGCGCGGCACAGCGACGCCCGCTGTTGCATGCCCCCTGAAAGCTGCCACGGATGCTTGTCGCCAAATCCGGACAGCCCGACTTGGGCCAGCAAAGCCTCCGCGCGATCGCGGTATTCGGTCTTTCGTTTACTGCCCCAGCCGGAACGAAATGGCTGCACGATCTTGAGCGGCAGCATGACATTCTGGCGGACCGTGAGCCACGGCAGCAGCGTCGGGTTCTGAAACGCCATGCCGATACGCACGTCTTCCGCGCCGACTTCGCGACCGGCGACGAACACGTAGCCGGTGGTCGCCGAAATAAGCCCGCCGACGAGCTTGAGGATCGTCGACTTGCCGCAGCCCGAAGGGCCGACCAGGGCGACGAAATCGCCTTCGCCGATCTTGATCGAGGTCTTGTCCAGCGCCCGGACGGCACTTTCGCCGCGCCCGTAGGCGAGGGTCACCGATTCGAATTCGATCAGGGGATCCCTGGTGCCGCGATCGGAGCGAGTTGTCGCGAGCGTTCCGACGGAAGTCGCCTGTTCCCGCTCGTGGCGCACTGCCCATTTCCGCATTACCAGGCACCCGATTTCTTCCTGCCCACTTAAGAAGCAAGCGCTATGCCATGCCGCCTTAGCGGCCTTGCTTACCCCCGACGTGCATTTTTGCCGGTGACATCAATGGCATGCGGTCATTGCAGCGCATGGAACGATGACACCTCGCAACGCGTGCTCGCGGGGACGCGTGCACGATTTATAGGCGGTGGCGATCCACGATTAACGCGACCGGACCACCGCCACCCGGGCCCTGATGCTCCGCACCGCCTGAGACGTAAATCTCCGCGTGACCGAAGACGCCGGCGAGCGCTCCGCACACGAAAGCACGGGCATGGCGGGTCGGCGAAATGTCGGAGTCATCGAGCATCGTATGGCGATGCCCGCGCAGCAGCCCGTCGTGACTCGCCTCGGCTTTGGCCAGCACAGCGACCACGCGATTTCTCTCGCCTGCCGACAGTTGACCGTTGGCCGCAATGCCGAGGCCCTGCAACACCGCGCGGACCGGTTCGGTGTCGATCGCATCCGCCATGACGGCATGGCCGATGGCGAGCGACCCCGACCAGGATCGCGACATCCCGAGCACGACGATCTCGTGATTCCTCAGCTCGATGCCCGCCGAACAGCTGGCGCGGCCCGACCACATTTCGAAATCCGCACCGATCGCGTCATCGCGCAAATTCGCCCGCTGGACCTCACCGAGTGCGACCGCGATGCCGAGCGCACTCGCTGCCCGCGACAGGCCCATCGATTTGAGCGTATCGCGCGTTGCGACCCGTGCGCCGCGGTTGTCAGCCTCCGCGATCCGCTGCGCGGTCAGCAATGGACATTTGATCTGAACGAAATGGACGTCCGACATTTTCTCGATGCTTGCCGCAGCCATAGCAGCGCGCACGCCCGCCGCGACCTGATCGACCTGTTCAAGGCGGCCGAGATGCTCCGCGGGCAACGCGGCGGTGTGCGAGCGACCAAGCGCGAGCGCGGGGCCCTCCCCCTCGCTGTCTTCACAGCGCTCGAACACGACCCAGTGCGGCGCCATGCCGCCCTCGGTCCCGCCCGACATCACCAGGCACACTTCGCCGGCGCGTTCGCGCGGCAAGAGGCGATGAAGCATCAACCCAAGCGACTGCGTGGCGTAGCCGCGCGTGAAATCGTTGACGCAGCCGTTGCCCTCGGTCTTGCCGAAGATCGCCACGATGCCCCCGGGATCGATGCGACCGGCGGTGATCGCGTTCTCGATGCCGTCCACATCGTCGGGACCGGCGGCTGAGATGCGATGCACTTTTGCGCTCGGCATGGATCACCGCCTGCCGTTATTGGGGGCGCCCGCAGGCCCGGCCGTTCGCCCCGCAACCACGGGCAGCTTGACGATCGCCGCCATGGTGGCGTCGGGGTTGCGCGGTGCGGCGGCCGGTAGTTTCTGGATCGTGTGCACCGACCGGCCCCATCCGCGCGCGCTTGCGACCAATTCACGCTCCCGCATGACGAAGCGCCCGCGCACCAATGTGTGCAAGGGCAGACCCCTGGTGCGACGGCCGTGAAATGGCGTGATCCGCGAGCGCGACTGCAGCTTGGCGTCGTCGATGGTCGACTCGCGGCTGAGATCGACGATGGCGAGATCGGCGTCGGCCCCGGCCGCAATGGCACCCTTGCGCGGATAAAGCCCCCAAATCCTGGCCGGATTCGCGGCGCTCCAACGAACGTAGTCGCAAACGGAATAGCGGCCCGCCGCGGCCTCGGTCAGCATCATCGGCATCTGCGTCTCGACGCCGGGGAAGCCGCAATCGACAGTCCAGATGTCGTTGCGCGTCTTTTCCTCGATCGCGTGCGGGGCATGGTCGGTTGCGATCACGTCGATGGTGCCGTCGGCGAGGGCCGCAAACAGCGGCTCCTGGTTGCGCTTTTCGCGCACCGGCGGATTGACCCGGATGACGCCGGCAAAGCGGGCATAGTCGTCCGCCGACAAGAATAGGTAGTGCGGACAAGTTTCGCCGGTGATGTCGACGCCGCGCGCCTTGGCTTCGCGCAGCGGACGCAGCTCCTCGGCCGAGGAAATATGCAGGATGTGGATGCGCGCGCCGGTCCACTCGGCAAGGGTCGCCGCGCGGCTCACCGCCTCGACTGCGACCACCGCCGGACGCGACGCGAGATGCGCCAGCGGATCGACGCGGCCGGCGTCGCGCATGCGCGTCTCGCGAAGCTCCATGATGGAATTGGTCTCGGCATGGAGCGAAACGCGCTTGCCGGTGGCGGCAACCACCTCGAAGGCCTCGAGCATTGCGCCGGTCGACGGCGTCGGAATTTTGCCGAAGGTATTGCCCATGTAGAGCTTGAAGCCGATGACCGTCTTGGCGAGCTCGGGCACATGCGCAATGGTGTCTTCGCCGAGCAGGCCGTAGAGACCAAAATCGACATGCGCCTTCTGGGCTGCCATCTGATGCTTGGCCGCCAGGATCTCAGGCGTGCCCGTCGGCGGGATGGTGTTCGGCATGTCGAACACGGTGGTCACGCCGCCGAAGGCCGCAGCTGCCGTACCACTGGCGAAATCCTCTTTGTGGGGATAGCCGGGATCGCGAAAGTGGACATGAACGTCGATCGCCCCGGGCAAGACGTGCAGCCCGGACGCGTCCAGCGTCTCACGCGCTGAAGGCATGGCGCTGTCCGCGCCGACCGCGAGGATCATGCCGTCGGCGATTGCGATGCTTGCCTCGAAGACGGCATCCGGGGTGACGAGCTTGCCTCCGCGGATAACAAGATCGGCGCTTGCGCTCACCGCGACCTCACAGCATTGCCCAGCCGCCGTCGACAGGCAGGTCGACGCCGGTGATTTGCCGCGACACGTCGCTGGCGAGAAACAGGCAGGCATTGGCGATATCGACGTCGGTCGATAGGCGCTTGAGCGCGTAATCCGCGGCGTGCAGCGCGGCGGCGTCCTCGAGCGAGATGTCGAGGCGGCGCGCCATGTCGGCGCAAACTTTTTCGCGGAAGCGCGGACCGTCGACCATGCCGGGCGCAACGTAATTGACGTTGATGTTGTGGACTCCTACTTCGAGCGCAAAACTCTTGGTGATGCCGCGCAACCCCCATTTGGATGCCGAATAGGCCATTCGGCCGGCGCGCCCGCGCATGCCGAAGGTCCCGCCGACATTGACGATCTTGCCGTAGCGTTGCGCGATCATTGCCGGGAGTACCGCGCGCATGGTGTTGAAACAGCCACGCATGTTGACCGCGATGATATCGTCGAACTCGTCCTCGCTGGTCTCCACGCCGGTCCTGCTGATCGGTCCGGAGCCGCCGGCGACATTGAGCAAGATGTCGATGCGTTCGCCAAAACGCGTCTGCGTTGCCCGTGCGGCCGCGCAGCATTGCTCGCCGTCCGTCACGTCACAGGGGATGACGATCGCGTCGCCGCCGCGGGCTTTTACCTCCTTGGCGAGCAGCTCGATGGCGGCCGTGTCGCGGCCCACGAGCGCAAGCTTGCAGCCCTCGGCAGCGAAGGCATGGGTGACCGCGGCTCCCATGCCTTTGACGGGTCCGGTGATGATGGCGACACGGCCCTTGAGTTGGAGATGCATCGGCGTTAGCGAAACCTGTAGCTCGTTCAAGGCGGTGCCGTGCGGACCGACTTCGCCGCACGGGCCACCGAGGCAACCTAGCTCTTGGCGTCGACCAGCTTGGTCGGCCGCTCCGATTTCGGCGGCAGGAAATCTCGCACGAAGATTTCCGACACCGCGGGCGTATGCGGCAATTGATTGGCGTCGACCAGGATATCGATGCCTTTCTTCATGCGCGCATCATCGATATCGCCCAGCCCGATCTGGGCGATCTCGGGATGATTCATTTCCTCCTTGATGGTCGCATCGAAGCGCTCAAGCTCGACGTTGAGCTGAATGAGCGGCTCACGCTTGAGAACCGCCTCCACCGACGCTTTGGGGTCCTTCAGGGAGTCAACCAGCCCCTTGTTCATGGCACGCAGAAAGCCGCGGACCGCTTGGGGGTTTTCATTGACGAGCTTGCGGGACACGATAATGGCGTTGGAGTAGAGATCCATCCCGTAATCGCCGTAGTTTATCCAGCGCATCTCCTTGCCCGGATCGACGCCCATGAGCTTGGCACTAAAAAGGATGGTGTTGACGTATCCAAATACGCCGTCGACCTGTCCGCGCATGAGCATCTGCTCGCGCAGGTTGGGCGCAAGAGTGGTGATGTTGACCTTCGATGCGTCGAACCCGGCGATCTTGGCAAGCGCGGGGAAGAGCTTGAGCGCGCCGTCGTTCGCGGCTCCCCCGAGGGTGCGGCCTTCGAAGTCTTTTGGCGTCTTGATCGGACTGTCGGTCTTCACCGCCACCGTGAAGGGTGGACGGTTGTACATTACATAGACCGCGAGCGGTGCTTCCTGCGGCTTTTTCGCCGCGAACTCGATCAACGCATTGATGTCGCCAAAACCGATGTCGTACGTGCCGGATGCGACCTTCGGAACGGCGGCGGCCGAGCCATCACCCTGATCGATGGTGACGTCGAGCCCCTCGGCCTTGTAGTAGCCCTTGTCTTCGGCAACGAAGAACCAGCCCTGCGGGCCCTGATATTTCCAATTCAACACGAATTTGAGCTTGGTCTGGGCGCCGGCCTGATTGCCGGGGAAGCTTGCGAGGCCGACTGCGGCTACCACCAGTACGAGCAGATGCCGACGCAACGAATGGAAGGTCATTGGCGCGCTCCTCATGATCATGCGGGTGCGACGGTTCTCTCCGCGCCGGTGCATGGCGCGGAACCACCGCAGTGATCGTCAGTCGGCCCGGCGACCGGTTGATCGGGCCGAAGCCCTGCAACTCGCGTGCCTCGGCGGATTTCAGCCGGTCCGGGCGATGCTAGGCAAAAACGACTGTTGCCATCCACTGCCGATTTCTTGCTAGAGTGTTGCCGAAAAAGCATCACTCGGCAGAAACCCGTTTGGCATGCGGCACCTGCGGCTTTTGCAATATGTGGATGAGGTCGCGCGCGCCGGTTCGATCCGAAGAGCGGCGGAACGGCTCAACGTCACGGCTTCCGCCGTCAATCGCCGAATCATGGACCTCGAGGCGGAGCTCGACACCGAGCTGTTCGAGCGCAGACCGCGCGGCGTCCGGCTGACCGCGGCCGGCGAGATGTTTCTGCGCTACGTTCGCGCGCAGTCCGCCGACGTGGAGCGGATGCGATCGCAGATCGAAGATCTCAAGGGCTTGCGGCGCGGCGTTGTTCGCATCGCCTGCAGCCAGGCCTTGGCGCCCGACTTCCTGCCCGACGAGATCGCCAAGTATCGCGTGCGCTATCCTCAAGTCGCGTTTGAAGTCTCCGTTCTCGACCACGAACGGGCCATGCGTGCGCTCGCCGCGTACGACGTCGACCTTGTCATCGTCTTCCGGCCGCCGTATCTCGCGAATTTCCAGCCGCTCACGAAGCTCGAGCAACGCCTGGTGGCGCTCATGACCCCCGCGCATCCGCTGGCATCGCGTCGCGCCGTGCGGCTGCGCGACTGCGCGGCGTACCCGGTCGCTTTGCCCGAACGTAGCATTGGCGGACGGCAGTTACTCGACGAGGTGACCGCCCGAAGCGGGTTGCATTTCAACGTTGTGGCGGAGTCGAACTCATTCGAGTTCCTGCGCGGTGTCGTGCTGCGCGGCGGCGCGATCTCGTTCCAGATTCAAATCGGATCAATGACAAGCCACCATCCAAGCGGCGTAGTGGCACGCAGCATCGATGACCGTGACCTTCCAAACGCCGACCTGGTGCTTGGGCAATTGCGCGGTCGTAACCTGCCGATCCCATCGGCGGTGTTTGCCGAACAGCTCATGCGAACGCTCGACGTCATCCGACGATGACCCGCAATCGCACTTAAACTTCGCTACTCAGACGGCACAATCAGGGACCGGCCGTTGCGTCCTGGACCAGCATTTCGGCATGCGGCGCGTCGAATCGGCGGGCGAGGTTAGCCACTCGCTCGTCGGCCCAAGCCGGAGCAAGCAGCGTGACCCCCATCGCAACGCCGCAAGACAGCACGCCGCATGGAATCGCGACTCCGCAGAGATCAAGGAGATTAGCGAAGTAGGAATAATGGCCAAGCTGATTGTTGAGCCGGATTGGATCGGCCGTCATCTCGGCAATCGTGAAAGGCCGCGGTGCCGTCGGCACCATCAGCGCATCGATCGTTGCAAACTGTTTCGCCACGGCCCGGCGTAACTGCGCCAGACGATGGATCCCGGTAAATGCATCGCCTGCGGAATATTGGCCGCTGGTCTGCAAGACCGAGCGAGTCACCGCGAACAGGTCACCGGCATGACCATTGATGAACGGTGCAAGCGCCGCATGGCGTTCGGCGATCCACGGCCCGTCGAACAACATCTGACCAGCCTCCCGGAACGGCGCGAAGTCGATCTCGATGAGATGGTCGCCAAGACGACAAAGCCGTTCGCAGGCCGCCTCGTAGATGCGGGCGCATTCAGGCATGCCGTACCATTCGCGGTGGCGCGGCGCGAGCACGCCATAGCGAAACGGCGGAGAGCGCGGCGCCGTGGGCGGGCGTGATGGTGCCGGACGTGAGAACGGATCAGCGACATCGAAGCCCTCGATAACTCTGAGCACTTGCATCCCGTCATCAACCGAGAGCGCGAAGACGGAAACGCAGTCGAGAGTCGGACAATTCGGCACGAGACCGCGGGTCGAGATACGGCCGACTGTCGGCTTGATGCCAACGATGCCATTAAAGCCGGCAGGGATGCGTCCGGAGCCGCCCGTGTCGGTCCCTAGCGCGAACGAGACAACGCCCGACGCGACAACGGCGGCGGAGCCCGAACTCGAGCCGCCTGACACATAGAGCGGATTGCCCGCCGCCCCGCACGCCCCATACGGTGATCGTGTTCCGGAAAGGCCTGTGGCGAACTGATCGAGATTGGTCTTGCCCAGGCAAACCGCGCCCGCGGCGAGCAGCAGCTCAACGCTGCGTGCCGAGCGTTCCGGAGCGTAGCTAAATGCCGGACACGCTGCCGTGGTGGGCATGCCCGCCACATCAATATTGTCTTTCACTCCGAACGGCACGCCGTAAAGCGGCAAGCTCTGTCCAGCAACATACCGCGCTTCAATTTCGGCGCAGGCACGCAGCGCTTCCTCGCGCGGCCTGAGGTGAATCCAAGCCGGCCCGATCGGGCCATCACGAACGCGGTCGTAAATCGTCGCAACCAGATCGCTCGGCCTCGCGCCGGCGGCGTAGGCCTCGCGCAGGCTGCTCAACGATAACGAATCAAAGCGTGGCATGGCGTATCTGCCCTCGCAGAGCGTATCTGGCTTCGCAGAGCGGATTGCAAATTCGCTGCCAGCGTCGTGGCAGACCAGCAACTTATTCGCCAACGCGCCCACCCGGGAACCGGCGCACGCCGGCACAGGCTATCCCGAGAGTCCCGCCGAACTGACGAGCACGCTGCGAGGGTATCTGAATGGAAATGTGAC
>Ga0207665_10003154_pt1 | contig 11052 bp, 11 predicted proteins | sample LARL112metaG_FD_184351 | JGI IMG/M metagenome (GOLD analysis project Ga0207665, IMG submission 184351) | Corn, switchgrass and miscanthus rhizosphere microbial communities from Kellogg Biological Station, Michigan, USA - LAR L11-2 metaG... | ecosystem: Host-associated > Plants > Roots >...
CAACTGATCCTGATCGCCCCAGCGGCTTTCAAGGGCACTCTGGGGCCCCGGCAGGTTGCCGACGCCCTAGCCGCTGGGGCCCGGCGCGCGCTGCCGGACGCCGCGGTACTGCAGTGCCCCATCTCGGACGGCGGCGACGGGCTGCTCGATGCCGTGCTGGGGCCCGGCACGCTGCGCGAACGCATCAGCGTCACCGGCCCGCTGGGCGCTCCGGTTTCGGGCGAGCTCGGGTGGGTGGATCCGGAAACGGCGATCTTCGAGAGCGCGACCGCGTGCGGCATCGCGCTCCTCAGGCCGGAGCAGTTGGACCCACTGCGGGCCACCACACGCGGCGTGGGCGAGCTGGTGTGGGAAGCGGTGGAACGAGGTGCCAGGACGGTCGTCGTCGGTCTGGGGGGCTCCGCCACGGTGGACGGAGGAACGGGTGCCGCGCGGGGCCTTGGCTGGGGGTTCCTCGACGCCGCGGGAGCGTCGCTCCCCGAGGGGGGTGGCTCGCTGGCGCAGCTGGCGGAATTCGACGGGGGGTGGGCTCTCGACGCCCGGGTCATCGCGCTCGCCGACGTCACCACACCCTTGGTCGGCGCGCGCGGCGCGGCGCCGGTGTTCGGCCCGCAGAAGGGGGCGGGGCCCGAAGGAGTGAAACTTCTCTCCCGAGGGCTCGAGCGACTGGCCGCGCTGATGGCCCGGCACGGCCGTGGCGACCTTGCGACACTGCCCGGGGGGGGTGCCGCGGGCGGCCTGGGCGCGGGTCTCGTGTGTTTTGCCAAGGCTCAGCTGACGGGCGGGGCAGAGTGGGTGCTGGCGCGGGTGGGGTTCGACGCCGCGCTCGCCAAGGCCCAACTCGTGATCACCGGCGAGGGCGCCTTCGACAAGACGTCACTCGTTGGGAAGGCGTCGGGCGAGGTGGTGCGACGCGCGCAGGCGGCGAAGACGCGGGTTGCGGTGGTGGCCGGGAAGGTCGAAGGGCTCGTCGGCCTGCACACGCTGGACGGTGAGGGCCGCGTGCTCGACGCCGCCGGTATCTCAGCCCTGGGCGAGCGAGCGGTACGCGAAGCGTTCGGGTTGCCGGGCGCCTAGCGGCCCGTCTATCTTCCGGCCCCTATGTCCCCAGCCGACAATGTCATGGACAAGCTCGTGTCGCTGGCCAAGCGGCGCGGCTTCGTATTCCAGTCCTCGGAGATCTACGGCGGCCTAGGCTCGGTGTGGGACTACGGGCCGCTGGGCGTGGAGCTCAAGAAAAACATCAAGGAGCGCTGGTGGCGCTCGATGGTCCACGACCGCGAGGACATCGAGGGGCTGGACGCGGCGATCCTGATGCACCCCAAGGTGTGGGAAGCGTCGGGGCACGTGGCGGGGTTCACCGATCCCCTGGTGGACTGCAAGCAGTGCAAGAATCGCTTTCGCGCCGACGATCCGCGCATCAAGGGCACTCCCGGCGAGCCTACGGCGCAGTGCCCGGTGTGCGGCAGCAAGGGGACGCTCACCGCGCCGCGGATGTTCAACCTCATGTTCAAGACGTTCATGGGTCCGGTCGAAGAGGCCGCGGCGGTCGTGTACCTCCGGCCCGAGACGGCCCAGGGGATCTACGTCAACTATCTCAACGTGCTGCAGTCGTCCCGCCAGAAGATCCCGTTCGGGATCGCGCAGATCGGGAAGGCGTTCCGGAACGAGATCACCCCCGGCAACTTCATTTTTCGGACCCGTGAGTTCGAGCAGATGGAGATGCAGTACTTCGTGAAACCGGGGACGGACCTCGAGTTGTTCGAGTTCTGGCGCCACGAACGAATGAAGTGGGTGGTCGGATTGGGCGTGCGGCCCGACAAACTGCGGTTCCACCAGCACACGAAGGACGAGCTGGCGCACTACGCCAAGGATGCGCACGACATCCAGTACGAGTTTCCCTTCGGCTGGCAGGAATTCGAGGGGATCCACAACCGCACGAACTTCGATCTCTCGCGGCACCAGGAATTCTCGGGCAAGAAGCTCGAGTATCTGGATGTCGCGACGAACGAGCGATTCATTCCGTACGTGGTCGAAACGTCGGCGGGCGCCGACCGCACGACGCTCGTGGTGATGGTGGACGCGTACCACGAGGAAGAGGTAGCAGGAGAGAAGCGGGTGGTCCTGCGGCTGCATCCCGCGATCGCTCCGCTGAAAGCCGCGGTGTTCCCGTTGGTGAACAAGGACGGGATGCCCGAGCTGGCGCGCCGTATCTTCGACGATCTGCGCAAGCAGTACAACACGTTCTACGACGACGGCGGCTCGATCGGTCGGCGCTACCGCCGCCAGGACGAGGCCGGTACGCCGTACGGCATCACCATCGACGGCCAGTCCACGCAAGACGGAACGGTGACGGTGCGCGACCGGGACACCCTCAAACAGATTCGCCTCGCCGCCGATCGGCTCGCGGAATACGTCGCAGAGCGGCTGCGGGGCTGATGCTAACGCGGAACGCGGAACGTGGAACGCGGAACAGAAATGCCCGGCGCCAGTTCCGCGTTCCCACTTCCGCGTTCCGCGTTGGGGCAGGGCCGTGCGGCTGGATGAGTTCCGCTCGCTGGTCGACCGATTGGAGGGCGAGATCCCATCGGAGTTCAAGGGTGGGGTGGTGGCGGTGGACGTCAGCCCCAAGGTCCTCCCCCATCCGGTGCACGGCGACGTCTATACGCTGGGTGAGTGCGTGCCGCTCGAATGGAGCGGCAGCGGGGCCGACTTACATTCGCGCGTTATCCTCTATTACGGCTCGTTCGCGAGCCTCGCACGGCTCGGCGACTTCGACTGGCGCGAGGAGGCTTGGGAGACGCTCACCCACGAGCTGCGGCATCACTTGGAATGGCGTGCCCACCTCGACCGACTCGAGGCGTACGATTGGGCCGCGGAAGAAAACTTCAAGCGCCACGAGGGCCAGCCGTTTGATCCGGTCTTCTACCGGTCCGGAGAGGAGCTTGCGCCTGGTGTCTATAAGGTGGATGACGACGTATTCATGGAACGTACGACGTGGAACGTGGCACGGGGCGGGGACGAGGTGGAGGCGGCATGGCACGGGCGACGGTATCGCTTGGCGCCTCTCCCCGCGCGTGCCGGGGCGCTCTTCCTTAGTCTCGACGGTCTGATGGAGCCGCCACCGGGCGAAGCGGTCCTGGTCGTGAGGCCGGCTCCCCGGCTGTGGGACCTGTTCCAGCGTCCTGCGGCTCCGGCGAACGAGACCGTCCAGGCGACGCTCGTCGATGGCTAAGCGCGTCCTGCTCGCCACGCGAGATCTGTTGTTCCGCTCGAAGCTCGGCGGCGTCGTGGCCGCCGCCGGCGCGGCGGTGTCCCGGGACGAGGCCGCCTGCGATGTCGCGGTGCTGGAGCTCGGCGGGCCGGGAGCGGTGGAGCGGATCGGTGAGCTCGTGCGGCGCGGTATTCCGGTGCTCGCCTACGGCTCACACGTCCAGGTGGAGCTGCTCCGCGCGGCGCGCCAGGCGGGGGCGACGGCCGTGCCGAATTCGCAGGTCGAAGAGCGGCTGCGGGATCTCCTCAACGCATAGGGGCGCAGCATGGTGCGCCCCTACTCGACGTCTGGACTGCCGTTCCTGGTTACTTCGACGCGACCTGCACCTCGATCTGCCGCGGCTTCGCCGTCTCCGCCTTCGGGAGCGTCACGGTGAGAACGCCGTGCTCGTAGCTCGCCTGGATGTTGCTCGCGTCCACGGTCGCGGGCAGGGTAAAGCTGCGCTCGAAGGTGCCATAGGTCCGCTCATAGCGGTGCACCCGCTCAGTGCGCTCCTCGGCGGCCTGCTGCTTCGAACCCCGGATCGTGAGGACGTTGTCCTCGAGCGAAATCTTCACCTCCTCGGGTTTGACACCGGGCACTTCGGCGATGATGCGGATTGCTTCAGGGTCCTCGAAAATATCCACCGGGGGCACCCAGGTCGCCTCGGCCGTATCGCCGTTGAGGCTGCCCAAGACGTCAAAGATCCGGTTGATCACCGGGTCTCTCTGAAGGGAACGAGTGGTCACAAACATTGCTAACACCTCCGTTGTGGGTGGTCACCTTGACCTACTGCACGCGCCCGCGCGCGATTGCAACCGGCGTGCCGATCCCGGCTGGCCAGGGCTTGTCAACTTGGCAAAACAGGACGTTCAAGCTGGCACTGGGGCCTGTCAACTTTGCGGAGTCCGGCGCCGGGTCTATCTTTAGCGAGCCATGACTCACTCCACCACCGTCGCGCTGCCTCCCCAGGATGTGCTCGAGCGTGCCAAGCGGTTCTTCTCGGAGCGGGTACCGCACGCCGCCGCGTTCGTAGAGAAAGAAGGGCCGGGGTTCCTGGTGCTGCGCGGTCAGGGTGGAGAGGAGATCGCGCTGCACGCCTGGGCGGATGCCGCAGGCAAGACCCGGGTGCGTGCGTCCACGCTCTTTTTTGATCAGGCGCTCGACCGCTTCCTCTCTACGCTCCCTCTCGAAACCGCGGTGGAAGTCGCGTGACCGCTGTGGGCGAGCGCTTCGCCGTCCGGGTGATGGTGACCGATGTGTGGGATCAGGTGTTTCTCGCGGTCGAACCCACGACCACGGTTGCGGAGCTCAAGCGCCACGCGCTTGCCCAGGCGCTGAAACGGGCACAGGTGAGGCCCGAGGACTACGTGGTGAAGTTCCGCGGCGCCCAGGTGCTGGACGAGACCACGACCGTGGCTGCGCTCGGCGCCGGGCCCAACTCGCCTTTCATCGTCCTGCCCGCCCGGCGCCAACCGGTGCGCTGATGGTGTCCCGCGCGCTGACGACCTTCACGGTCGGCTTCCTGCTGCTGGATGGCTTGCTGCTCGCGTACAGCGGGGTTGCCCTCGGTCGCCGCTGGCTGATTTTCTGGAGCGCGGTCTGTCTGGTCGCGGCCGTGCTGGTGGTGGTCGGGTGGCGGCGATACCGTCGCGTCATGTCGGACCTGGAGCGCGACCGGCGCGAGATGCGGGCGGAAGTGGAGTCGATCCGGGAGCTGCTGCACGGCAAGCATCTGGATAATTGAGTCACGCACCCCGCGTGGGTTGTTGAATGCCCGTCCCCGTCGTCTTCCATGCCGCTACTCGCCTGCACAACCCGGGGCCCGGCCATCCCGAGCGCCCCGAACGGATCGAGGCGGTCCTCGCAGGGCTGCGCGCGCCCGACCTGACGGCGACGGTCGAGTGGGTGGAGGGCCGGTCCGCGACGCGCGACCAGCTGGAGCGCGTCCATGCTCCGGCCTATCTCGACGCACTCGAGCGCGTCGCCCGCGAGGGCGGAGGCGCGCTGGACGCCGACACCGTGATGAGTCGGGACAGCTGGGACGCCGCGTTGGCAGCCGCGGGCGTGGCGATCGGCGCGGTGGAGCAGGGGATCGAGCGGGGCTCGGCCTTCGGCGCCACGCGCCCGCCCGGGCACCACGCCCTCGGCAGCCGCGCCATGGGATTCTGCCTGCTCAACAACGCCGTGGTGGCGGCACGACACGCGCAGCAGCGGGGGAAGGCGCGCGTGCTGATCGTGGACTGGGACGTGCACCACGGGAACGGCACCCAGGCCCTGGTGGAGCGGGATGCCTCGATCCGCTACGTGTCGATGCACCAGTACCCCTGGTATCCGGGGACCGGCGCCGAGGACGAGCGCGGCGTCGGCAACGTGTTCAACGTCCCCCGTCCGCCGGGCCTCCCCCGCGAGGTGTACGTGCGGGACCTGCTCGCGGCCGTCGACGCCGCCCTGGTCGGGTGGCGGCCGGACCTCATGCTGGTCTCCGCCGGTTTCGACTCGCTCGCGGGCGATCCGCTGGGTGGGTTCACACTCGAGCCCGCGGATGTGGCGCACTGGACGAGCGCATTGCGCGCGCGGCTCGCGGGGGCGCCGGTCGTCGGCGTGCTCGAAGGCGGGTACCGGCTCGACTTGCTCGCCGCGGGCGCGCGCGCGCACGTGCGCGCGCTTGCCTGATGGTGCCGACGTCCCGATACTACAGTCGTGACCGCGACCGCCGCACCGCAGGCATCCAAACATTGGCCGGCCAGCATCTATCGGCGGCCCGACGGGGAGGTCGAGCGAGGCCTCGCGCCCGCCCGGCTGCGCGACATCGTGCGTGCGGGCGAAGGCGAGCTGTGGGTGGACGTCGACAGTAACGATCTCCACCAGCACGCGCTGCTGGAGAAGGTCTTCGAGTTCCACCCCCTCGCCGTCGAGGACACGCTCTCGCCGCGCACCCGCGTCAAGCTGGAAGAATACGACCGCTACGTCTTCGTTGTGATGGCGGGGGTTCAGTTCGACCAGGCGACGCCCGACCCGTTCGATCTCCAAACCTCCAACCTCTACTTCTTCCTCGGCAAGAACTTCCTGGTCACCGTGCACGCCATGCCGTCGATGGGTTGCGACGCCGCACGAGACCGGTTGTTGCGCAGTCCCGACCTCCTCGCCCGGGGTGCCGAGATGACGATGCACCACATCATCGACCAGGCCGTGGACAGCTACTTTCCGTTGGTCGAGGAGCTCAACGGCATGGTGGACGGGCTCGAACAGAAGCTGTTCGAGGAGTTCGACGAGGGCTTGATCCACGAGATTTTCAAGGCGAAGCGGTCGACCTTCGGACTGCGGCGCCATATCGGGCCGCTGCGCGAAGTGCTCAACATCCTGACCAACCGTCCCTGCGGCTACATTCGGCCCGAGACGCAACTGTACTACCGGGACGTGTACGACCACACCATCCGGCTCATGGAGTCGGTCGACACGACGCGCGACCTGCTGGCCGGCGTGCTGGAGACATACCTGTCTCAGACCTCGAACCGGATGAACCGGGTGATGAAGCAGCTGTCGATCGTGGCCACGGTCGCGCTGCCCTTGATCGTGATCGCCGGGATCTACGGCATGAACTTCAGTCGTATGCCGCTCATCCACGACGCGCTCGGCTTCTGGGTCGCGGTCGGGAGTATGGTCGGGGTCTCGCTCGTGATCGTGTGGTGGTTGAAGCACCGCCAATGGCTCTGAAGCTCGCCGCCGATGTGCTCACCCTGAAGACCAAGCATCCATTCGTCATCGCCCGGGGCGGCGATGACGACACGCGGGTCGTGTGGGTGCGCCTCACGGACGGCGATGGGCTCGAGGGGTGGGGGGAAGCCGACCCCTCGCGCTATTATGGCGAGACGGCGGACACGGTGCTGGCGATGCTCAAGCGGCTCGAGCCTCACCTGCCCACCGACCCGTTCGATCTCGATGCGGCGGAAGCGAAGTTCGCGCAGGTCGTCCCGAAGAACGGCGCGGCGCGGGCGGCGTTGTCGGCGGCGCTGCACGACCTGGTCGGCAAGCAGCTGGGCCAGCCGGTGTGGCGGCTGTGGGGACTCGATCCCGCCCGCGCGCCGCGCTCGTCGTTCACGATCGGCCTCGACACCCTCGAGAAGATGCGCCAGAAGGTGCTCGAAGCGTCCTCCTATCCGATCCTCAAGATCAAGCTCGGCACCGATCGGGACGAAGCAATCCTGAAGACGGTGCGCGACGCGACCGACAAGCCCCTCCGCGTGGATGCAAACGCGGGATGGACGCGCGAGCGCGCGCTCCAGATGCTCCCCGTGCTCAAGGAACATGGCGTGGAGTTCGTGGAGCAGCCTCTGCCGCCCGACGACCTCGAGGGGATCGCCGCGCTCCGGCGCCGGGAGATTCTCCCCGTGGTAGTCGATGAGAGCTGCATCGTGGCGGCCGATATTCCGCGGCTCTCAGGAATCGTGGACGGAATCAACATCAAGCTCGCGAAGTGCGGCTCGCTGCGCGAAGCCCTGCGCATGATCGCCACCGCGCGGGCGCACGGCATGCTGGTCATGGTGGGGTGCATGATCGAAACGTCCCTGGGGATCACGGCCGCCGCCCACTTCACGCCCCTCGTCGACGCCGCCGATCTGGACGGTGCCGCGTTGACCGCGAACGATCCGTTCGTAGGCGCCACGATCGACGGGGGGCGGATTCGGCTGCCCACCGGACCGGGGCTGGGCGTCCAGCGGCGGTCCGACCGGGCTGCGTGAGCTGCCTTGAGCGCGAGTGAACTCGCGGCTCGGCGTCTGCCGCTGAAAGCGGCTTCAGCCGTAGGTGCCGAGCCGCGGCTTGAGCCGCGCTATGCCGAGGTGGTCCTCCCGGTGCCCGTCCCCCGCACGTACACGTATCTGATTCCGGTTGAGCTGGCGCCCCGCGTCGTGCCCGGCGCGCGCGTGGTCGTGCCCGTGCAGCGGCGTCAGGTGGTGGGCGTGGTGGGGGCGGTGGACGCGGCCCCGCCCGGCCCGACGGTGGCGGCGAAGTCCATCCTGGCCGCGCCCGACGCGGAGCCGGCGATCACGCCGCCGCTGTTTGCGCTGGGCGTCTGGATCAGCCGGTATTACGGCACCCCGCTCGGACTCGCGCTGCGGGCGCTCCTCCCCGGGGCGCTGTGGAGCGTGCGCCGGCCGGCGGGGCCTGCCGAGCAAGTGGAGCGCGTGCTGGCGCTGACCGCGGCGCTGCCGTCGCTGCTCGAGCGCGAGCGGGCGTTCAAGCGCGCGCCCAAGCGTCGCGTGGCGTACGAGGCGCTGGAGGCGATCGGCGGCTCGGCGCCCGTGCGGCATCTGGTCGCCCGGCTCGGCTTGTCTCCCTCCGCGCTGGATGGGCTCGTGACGCAGGGGCTGGCCCGCTACACCGACGTACCGCGCGCACGGGATCCTTTCGCCGGGCTGTCGTCTCCGCCGCCCCCCGACCTCACGGCCGACCAGCGTCGCGTCGTGTCCGGGATTCTGGCGACGCCGGTCGAGACGCCCGTGCTGATCCAGGGGGTCACCGGGTCGGGGAAGACGCTCGTCTACTTGGACGTGCTGCGGAGCGTGGTCGCCTCGGGTCAGGGCGCCATCCTCCTCGTTCCGGAGATCGCGCTCACGCCGCAAACGGTCGCGCGGGTGCGCGGCGTGTTCGGCGACCAGGTGGCGGTGCTCCACTCAGGGTTGTCGGACGGCGAGCGCGCCGACGCCTGGCGGGCGCTGCGGCGCGGCGAGCGGCGCGTGGCCGTCGGACCCCGCTCCGCGGTGTTCGCTCCGGTCGAGCGGCTCGGGGCGATCGTGGTGGACGAGGAGCACGAGTCGAGCTACAAGCAGGGTACGGCGCCGCGCTACCATGCCCGCGACGCGGCGCTCGAGCGCGCGCGGCTCGAGGGAGCGCGCGTGATTCTGGGCAGCGCCACGCCCTCCCTCGAGACGCTGCACCTCGCGGCCGCGGGGAAGGTGGTGCGCTTCGAGCTGCCCGACCGAATCGGCGCGCGACCGCTGCCACCGGTCGAGGTGATCGACCTGCGCAGTGCCGAGCGGGTACCCGACGCACGCGGGGTACCGTGGACCGTGGCGCTCGACGACGCCGTGCGCGGCGCCCTCGGGCGCGGCGAGCAGGTGATCCTGCTGTTGAATCGGCGCGGCTTCGCGACGTACCTGCAATGTCCCGCCTGCGGCGACGTGCGCACCTGCCCCCGCTGCGCCATCGCTCTCACCGTGCATCAGACGCCGGCCGCGCTGCGGTGCCACTACTGCGGCCACGAGGAGCCGGTTCCCACCGTGTGCCACGTGTGCGGCAAGGAGACCCAGCGGATGCGGGGCCTGGGGACCCAACAGCTCGAGCATTTCGTCGGGCTCCGGTTCCCCGAGGCCCGAATCGCCCGCATGGATCTGGACACGACGAGCACCAAGTGGGCGCACCACCGCGTGCTCGAGCGCATGGCGCAGGGGAAGATCGACATCCTGCTCGGGACGCAGATGATCGCGAAGGGACTGGACTTCCCGAACGTGACCGTGGTGGGCGTCGTGGACGCGGATACCGGGCTTCATCTCCCCGACTTCCGCGCAGCCGAGCGGACGTTCCAGCTGGTGGCGCAGGTGGCGGGCCGCGCCGGGCGCGGGCCGAAGGGGGGCCGCGTGTACGTCCAGACCCGAGCGCCCGACCATCACGCCATCCGCGCGGCGGCGCTCCACTCGGTGGCGCAGTTCGTGGCGGCGGAGCTGCCGTTGCGGACCCCGCCCAATCCGGCGTACCCGCCGCACGTCGGGCTGGCGCGGTTCGTGGCCTCCCATGAGGACGCCGGCCGGGTCCAGCGGACGGCTGAGCGTGTGGCGGCATGGCTCGTCCGGGCCAGTACCGAGCGCCTCTCCGGCGCGCTCAGCGTGCTCGGACCGGCGCCGTGCCCGATCGAGCGGCTCAAAGGACGCTGGCGCTGGCACGTGCTCGTGAAAGCCGCGGAGCCGCGTGCGATCGGCCGTGTCGTGCGCGCCCTGGGCGCGCGGGCGCGGGGCGCGATGATCGTGGATCGCGACCCGGTCTCACTTCTGTAACGGCCGTTGCGTGACGGGATTCGGCCCGCGTATTATCAGCGTTCCTGTGACGACCCGCCCCCGGTTCCAGTACCGGCCACCTAACTTCGAGGCACCCCCGCTCGGGGGAGCGCCCGATGCGCGCTTCGAGCCCGCGCCCGCGGACGGGGTCCTGCCCGACGGCTTCTTTTCGACCACCAACCTGCCGACCTACGTCAAAGCCGCCGGGGGCTGGTCCCGGCCGCGACTGCCGCGCATGGATTGCGTGATCGTGCGGCACGGCGGGGGCGACCTGGTCGCGACGGAGCCGCGCAGGGTGCGCAAAGGGCAGGCCGTGGCCGTCGGCACCGAAGAGGATGGCAGCGAGGGCATCTTCGTGCACGCCGAAGGCTTCCTCGGCGGCAGTCACAGCGCCAACGAGTTCGGCTTCATGCAGACGGAAGTGTCGCGCGAGCGACCCGTGGACTACGCGGTCCTGGCGCAGCTCCTGGGAGAGGAAAAGCAGCGCGGCGGGAAGATCGTCTGGGTGGTGGGCCCCGCTCTGGTACATGCGCGGGCGCGCGAAGATATGATCTGGTTCATCAAGAACGGCTACGTGCAGGCGTTCCTCGGTGGCAACGCCGTCGCGGTGCACGACCTCGAGGCCGCGATCTTCGGGACGACGCTCGGCATGACGAGCTCAGGGCAGGGTGTCGAAGGCGGCCATGCACTCCACATGCGTGCCATCAACCAGATCCGGCGCGCCGGCGGGATCGCCGCCGCCGTGCG
>Ga0207665_10003155_pt1 | contig 11051 bp, 11 predicted proteins | sample LARL112metaG_FD_184351 | JGI IMG/M metagenome (GOLD analysis project Ga0207665, IMG submission 184351) | Corn, switchgrass and miscanthus rhizosphere microbial communities from Kellogg Biological Station, Michigan, USA - LAR L11-2 metaG... | ecosystem: Host-associated > Plants > Roots >...
GAAGCGAAGGGCCAGCTGGAGCTGTTCGGCGCCCTCCTTTCCAGCTTCGCCGAAGTAAAAACCGTCCCACTCAACGAGTCACACCGCATCAAGACCGACGATGGCAACACATTTGAAGGGACGTGGGAAGAAATCGTCGACAAAATGCGCGATGCAAATTGCCTCAAGGAAAGCCCGAAACCGGAGCAGGATGCAGAGAGCTTCATTCGACGTAGCGCGGATGCAGGGCTTTTGCGCATCCTGAGATGAGTCCTCAGAACACCCAGGCGGCGCTCGCCTCATTGAATGGCGCGCGCCCCGTCCTGGCTCACTTCGATCAACCGCGTTCGGCGGAAGATCTCGCCGCCGACATTATCGATTTGTGGACCGGAGTCGAAGGCGCCCTCCAGACTCTCGTCGGCAACTCGTCTCTCACGGGCCAGCAACTGATTCGCGCCGCTCGCCAGGCGGAGCTGATCACGCTCGATCAGGCGCACTCACTCCTCGAATTTCTCGCCGCGCGCGATCGCGCGAATCGCACCAGCTACAAGCCGACCCAGGCTGACGGTGACGCCGCGGTCGATGGATTCAAAGCGCTCGAATCGGGACTGAGCGGCGCAGGGTCGTCATCTTCCTCGATGTCGCGCCCAACTCCCAGCAGTCCGCTGCAGGCCGCGTATACTCCGCGCTCGAGACCGGCAGCACCGCCGCCGCCACCACCACCGTCACAACCAGCATCTCCGTATGCGCCGCCATCAGCAGGCGGAGGATACCGACAGCCGCCGGCCTATGCCGGCCGGAAGATGGCGGGACCGCCAACGATCGAGATGCCGGGAGCCTTCATGTCCGAAGGAAGGTCCGTGAGCGCGGACAAGACTCCGCCCGGTGCTGGAGGCGTCGGACGCGGACAGGTCGAGCACGCACTCGCTGTCGCGCAGAGCCGGAGTCGCTTTCCGAGCCTCTCGTTGCCGGTGTGGATTGGCATTGCCGTCGCGGCCCTGATTCTGATCGGAGGCGGCTACCTGCTGTTCGGTCGTGGTGGCGGGTCGAGCGATAGCATGACCGCCGGTATCGCCGCGATGAAGAACGGCCAGAACGAAACCGCGCGCGGCAACTTCGCGAAGGCAGTCAAGGACGATCCCAACTCTGCGACGCCCCACGTTTTTCTGGCGCGTCTCGCCCGCACCGACGGTGATCTCGCCACTGCGCGCGCCGAGCTCGACACTGCGCTGCGACTGGATCCCAAGAACACCAACGCGCTCCGTGAGATGGGTCTCGTACTTTTTGCCAGCCGTCAATACGATCTCGCCAGGCGCTTCTTCGTGCGGGCGGTGACGACAAACCCGACGGATCGCCCATCACAGGGCTACCTCGGTTGCACGTTGATGCGTCTGGGCCGCGTTCCGGAAGGAACCAAATTCATCAACAACGCCGGCACCGGAGCGTGGCAGAATTGTCTCCAACCCGCGACGCCAACCGCCGCTCCACCGCCGTTGTGATCGAGTTCAAGAACGTCGGGAAGACATACAAATCACTCCTCGGCAACTCTGTACAAGCGGTCGAGGAGTTTTCGTTGGTAGTCAACGAAGGCGAGATACTTGGCATCGCCGGACCCAACGGAGCCGGCAAGAGCACACTGATCTCGTTGATGCTCGGCTATCTGAGACCGACCACCGGCACCGTTGAAATCGGCGGCCGTCCCGCGCGGACCTACGTCGAACAGAACGGCATCGGCTACCTCTCCGAGCTGGTCTCCATCAATCCCAAGTGGAAAGCAGAATCGACGCTCGTACGCTTTGCTACCCTTGCCGGACTCTCGGAGGAAGAAATTCCGCACCGCGTCGAGTATGTCATCGATTTGCTCGGACTCGGTGAGCACCGCGACAAAAAGGTGAAAGCGCTGTCGAAGGGAAACCTGCAGCGACTCGGCCTGGCGCAGGCGCTGTTGCGCGACGAGCGAATTCTGGTTCTCGATGAACCTACCCACGGGCTTGATCCGGTCTGGACGCAGCGCTTTCGCGACATCGTTGGTGAGCTGCGGCGGTCCGATCGCACGATGCTGATTGCCTCGCATAATCTCGACGAGCTGCAGCGATTGGCGGATCGCGTTGCGATCATCGATCGTGGACGACTGCAACGCGTGGTCAGCACCGGGTACGAATCCGCGGCACCTGCCGTGACCCGTTTCCGTCTGACTCTGGCGAGTGGGTTCGATCTCGTCCACGCGGCTTTCCCCTCGGCCGAGGAGGCAGGGAAGGGAGAGTATGACGTGACGGTGCAGAGCATTCAGGAGCTCAACGCATCGATCGCGAATCTCATCGCTCGAGGCGGTTTGATCGCCAGCGTTGTACCTGAGCGTTCGGTACTCGAGCAGCAATTCCGCGAAGCCGTCGGAGAATCGTGATGACGGGCAGACTCGGGAAATACTCCTTGTGGCAGTTCCGCGACTTCTTCATGCAGCACGGAATCGGTATCGCCATTATCGGGTTGTTGTGGGGCTACACGCTGCTCGCGCCCCTGCGCGCGGCGATGAGTGCTCAATCGCCAACTCCACTCGCACCCGGCTCCCCGATTTGGGGAATAGTGCTGCAGATCACGTCGGCGGTCGTGTCGGTCTCGGTACTGATCGCGATGAACGGAATCGTCTCGAGCGACCGCAAGAACGGCTATTACCGGTTTCTGTTCTCCAAGCCGATCAACCGGGTTCTGTATTACGCGCAGGCTTTCCTCGTTTACATGGTGGGCGTGCTGCTGATCATGGCGATTCTGTCGGCGTTGCTCCGCACCATCCTGCCCAGCTTCAACATCGGTTATTTCGTGATGTACGCAGCGCTGGTCTACATCGCGATGGGCGGCATCGGCTTCTTTCTCTCGGTGGCCACGCGCTATGATTGGCTCAGCCTGGCCGCAGTGTGGCTCGGCTCGCGAATGCTGCGCGCGATCTACAGTGGACCGCGCGCCGGCTGGAAGGGGAAGGTCGTCGAGATTCTCCCACCGGTACACCGCCTCGACGATGTGGCAAACTCCTTGATCGGAACTGGCTCCGCTCCATCGAGCGACGTAGCCTGGCTACTCGGCTACGGCCTGCTGTGCTTCATCCTCGGACTCGTGTTGTTGCGCTACGGATCGCTCGCCGACTAGGATCGCCTCAAGTAATTACAGTTAGAAATGGATCCACAAAGCGTCAATCGAACCGTTTTGCCGAACGGTCTTACCGTTCTCATTCAGCAGGATAGATCCGCCCCTGTCGTCGCCATCGTGACCTATGTGAAGGCCGGTTACTTCGACGAGACGGACGAAGAGAACGGACTCGCTCACGCGCTCGAGCACATGTTCTTCAAGGGAACGCAGAAGCGCGGCGTCGGCGACATCGCGAAGGAAACCAAAGCAAGCGGCGGCTATCTCAACGCGCACACGATCTACGACAACACGGCGTACTACTTCGTGCTGCCGTCGAGCAGTTTCGCCAAAGGCCTGGAGATCCAGTTCGATGCGTACGCGAACTCGGTGATTGACGGGCGCGAGCTCGCCAAGGAGATGGAAGTCATCATCCAGGAGGCAAAGCGCAAGGCGGATTCGCCGAGCGCGGTCGCCACTGAGACGCTGTACGCGCTGTTGCACGACGCACATCGGATGCGTCGCTGGCGCATTGGCCGCGAGCCGGGTCTGCGCGCGTTCACACGTGACCTGATGAACGGTTTCTACCGGAATTTCTATCGACCCGGGAACACCATCCTTTCTATTTCGGGCGATGTCGATCCAAAAGAAGCGCTGCGCCGCGTTGAAGAGCTCTATGGCGGTCTGCAAGGTGGTGAACCCAATCGCCGACCCGGGCCGAGCGAGCCGGATCACACCGGATTTCGGTACCGTGAGTTGGCCGGTGACATCGCGCAAAGTCAGCTGCTATTTGGCTGGCGCACTCCCGGCACACTGCATCCCGACACACCGGCGCTCGATGTAACCGCCGCGCTGCTGGGCACGGGCCGCGCGTCCAGACTCTATCGTGCTGTTCGCGAGCGAAAGCTGGCCTCTTCGGTCAGCGCCTATGACTACACGCCGACCGAGTTGGGTGTGTTCGTCGTGCACGCCGAGACGGAGCCGGAGACGACAGTCGACGCAGCGCGGGTGATCTGGGATCAGCTGCATCAAGTGCGCGTTGGCTCGGTGGATGACAACGAGCTGGCGCGCGTGCGGAGAATTTTCGAGGCGCGCTGGCTGCGCCGCTTCGAGACGGCGGAAGGCCGGGCCAATTACCTCGCTGAATGGGAAGCACTCGGCGGCTGGCGGCTGGGCGACGAATACTTCAAGCGGTACGTGTCCGTGACTGCTGACGACGTGCAGCGCGTTGTGCGCGAGCATCTTCCCGAAGAGAAGGCGGCCTCGCTGATCTACCGGCCGTCGAGCGCGCCAGTAGTGGCACAGGACGCGGCTGACATGAAGCGTCTCCTTGGTGAAGGTGGCACAGAAAGACTGCCTCGGATCCCGCCGCGAAAGGCGACGCCAAAACCTGGCGACCAAACAGCGACATTCGAGAGCGAGAAAGCGGGCGTATCGGTTTTCAGAACCGACAAGGGAATTCCGATTCTCGTTCGGCGAAAGTCAGGCTCGCCGATCGCGAGCATTGGGCTTTACATCGTTGGTGGCGCTCTGGAAGAAGAGCCCGAAAAAGCTGGGCTCACTCTGTTGACGGCGAGGTCGATGTTGAAGGGCACGACATCGCGCAGTGCCGCTCAGATCGCCGAGGATTCGGAGATGCTCGGTGGTACGATCTCGGCAAGCGTGGGCAGCGACAGTTTTGGCTGGTCGTTTTCGGTGCCTACCGAGCGACTTGGTGAAGCGCTGGAGTTGATGGGCGACGTCATCCAACGTCCGACTTTTCCAGAGGACGATTTCGAGACCGAGAGAACCGTTGCTCTCTCGAATCTGGCAATGCTGCGTGACGACATGTTTCGCTATCCGCTGCGTCTGGCAATGACAGCTGCATTCGCCGGCCATCCCTATGGCGTGCCGACGATGGGAACCGAAGAATCGCTGCGAGGAATCAAAGTCGAAGACGCCCGCGAGTGGCATCGTGCGCACGTGATGGACTCGGCGGCAGTGATCGGCGTGGTAGCTGACATCGACCCGCAACAGGCAGCCAATCTCGTCGCGCGGGAGTTTGGGTCGCTGGAGTCGAGCCGGCCGCCCAAGGCAGGCAAGCCGCGCTGGCCAAAGCGGGTGAAGATCGCCGCGGAGTCGCGCGACAAGGCGCAGACGGCGGTGACGCTCGCCTTTCCGGCGCCTTCGCGAAGCGAGGATATGCGGTTTGCCGCGACTCTGATTGGAACGGTTGCGAGCGGACTGGGGGGTCGATTCTTCGACGAGCTTCGTGATCGGCAATCGCTCGCGTACACCGTGCATGCGGCAGCGAGCGAGAAGAGGCTTGCCGGCATCTTCGTTTCATACATCGCGACATCTCCGGAGAAGGAAGGGGTCGCGCGGAGCGGATTGCTCAACGAATTCACCAAGCTGCGCGAAAACGCCGTCACGCCTGATGAATTGAATCAGGCAAAGGAGTATCTCATTGGCTCTCACGCGATCGCACAGGAAAGTGGCGGCGCTCAGCTCGGCGAGATGCTCGATGCGTGGATGTTCGGCGAAGGTCTGCACGAGCTTCTCGAGCACGACGACAATGTGCGACGCGTCACTTCCGAGCAGATGAGAGAGGTTGCGCGGAAGTACTTCGATCCGGAGAAGCGGGTCGAAGGAATCGTGCGTGGAGTTGGCAAAACGGTCTAGCAGCGCAGTGTTAGACCTACTGGGGACTCGCGCTCAGACCTTTTTCGGCTTGAACCAGCTTGTCGAAGACCGGCCGCAGCCTCCCACCTGAAGCGCGAATGCCGCGCACTGTGTTGTAGTCTCCGCCCTCGTACACGACTAGCCCCTTGATCGGAGCCTGCGCCGTCGCCCAGGCCAGAGTGCCCCAGACCGCGCGCAGCTGACTCATTTCACCGTGAACAAGCGGGTAGCCTCCGGTCGCGAACACCCAGTGCTCCTTCGGCTTCGGGAATTGCTGCATCCACCGTCGCGCGACGCGCATGTAATTGTCCAGCGGCGCCGCGCCCTCGAAATTCGGGAATAGCGAGAAGCCAACCACATCGATCGGCGAGCCGGGCCGCGCCGCCCAAGCGTAAAGGATGCTGTCGCGCGCGCTATAGCTGCTTATGGGAACACCGACTTTGATCCGCGGATAGATGTAGTGAGCGAGCCGCGCTGCACGGGTGAAATAGTCAATCCAGTAGGTGGGATCCCCGGTGCCCAGGATGCGCGCGCCTTCATCCATCGGGTCGGTGGCCGGAATCAGATAGTCGGGCTTCAGTCTGCGCGCGATTTGATCGATGTCCTTGAGGCGAGCCGTCGTGTATGCATCGCGCGAGCGCTTGAATTCGTCCGCGCCCTTTTTCGGGTAGCCCAGCGCGACGATCAGAACAGTGCTATCAGACCGCGACTGCTCGATCGACCGCGCCAGTGAATCGAGAGCGATCCCGCGTGCGCCTTCCGGATCGACGACGACACTTATCGCATCGATGTCGAGCGTGTCGGCGAGCGACAGATCGTTGTCGAGAGAAACAGGCGGCGGTCCGCTGCGGAGATCGGGAAAGATCTTGAGGCCCAGCTTGAAATCGCCTTCGGGATGTTCCTGTAACCGGACGTCCGAGTAGATCGCATAACTCTTCACCGCCGCGAAAGCTTTCGGCAGCTCGACGATGAGCAACGCCGTCAGAGCGATCGCCGCGCCTGCCATTACCACGCGAGCGAGTCGCGTCACGCCCCAGCGTGCCGGCAGCGACGGGGCGAAGATAGGCACCTGCAGGTAAATGGGATTCCAGAGAGCTGACGAGCCGAAGATGCTCCCGAGCATGCTTGCCTGGGCGGCGTTGAGCGCGAGTCCGAAATCGAGCGGTGTATAGCCGCGCGAAATCATGAATTTCGTGATGGCGACAACCGCGATGATGGTGTTGTACACGAGGAGCGGAAAACCAAGTGCCGGTGTCACCAGCCGCCGGGTCAGCGCGTAAATGGTCTGGATGACGAACAGCAGCGCTGTGAACGGCCACAACCAGGAGACGAGATAGATCGCCCGGCCATAGAGAAGCGATACCGACGTGTACGCGACGACGAGAGCGGGAACGAGCAGCAATCCGGCAATGCCGGTGATCGCCTGAAAGCCGCGCGGCATGCGTCTCAGCTGCGCAATGCGGCCCGCCCTCAGGATGTCCCACGCGATCATCGCAATGGAGAGGGCGAGGTACAACACGCCCAGCAACCTGTGCGAGCTCATCGAGCGAACCTAGACACGCAGTGACTCACCCGCAAGCAGACACGCTCGCGGGTTCGCGCTGGCACGCGCAGTAACGCAGGGGTACTTTTCGCTCGCATGCAACGCGGTCTGGTCACGCTTCCGAACACGATCTCGCTGTCGCGCATTGTACTCGCGGTCGCCTTCGTGCTCGTGCCCGATGCGTGGGGTCGCGCTGTGCTGATCGCAGTCGCCGGGTTCACGGATTTCATGGACGGCTGGCTGGCGCGATACCGCAAAACCGAGTCGACTGCCGGTGCGCTGATCGACCCGCTCGCCGATCGCATTTTCGTTTTCGTTGCGATTTCCACTTACCTCGTTGAGGGTCAGCTCACAACCCGCCAGTATTTCCTGTTCCTGACGCGCGATATCGCGACGGCGGTCGGATTCCTAGTCGCCAAAATTATTCCAACCCTGCGTCCAGCCGTGTTCAGGGCGAGAATGTTGGGAAAGATCGTGACAGTCCTCCAGCTGATTGCGCTGGTGACGATCCCGATTCTGCCCGAGCTCACCGACCTGATGATCCTTACAATCGCCGTCGTTTCTGCCGCATCGATCGTCGACTACACGATCGCGCTATGGCGGGGTCGCGTGCGCACTACCGTTGCCTGATTCGTGCTCAAGACCCTTTTTATGGCGGGTTGGTGCGCCGCATTCTCCGCCATTAACGTCGTAACCGACGCACAGACTCCCCAGCAACAGCTGCAGACCGAGTGGCGGGTTGATGGAATCTTCGCTCGGACCAGCGGAGTTGAGGCTGGGTTCGGCGTAAGTGTCCCCTCAGGCATCTACGTTCGCACCGGTCTCGTCACCGGACTGGGAATCGGACGGCACGGCGCCGAGGGACGGACCGATCTACTGTCGCGCTTCAGCCTCGATCCCTTCCGCCAATCACGGTGGGCGTTGTACGGCGCCGCTGGAATAAGCGGCCGCTATCGTACCAGGGAGGACGGAGGCTCGCACGCCTATCTGCTGCTAGTCGTCGGACTCGAAGGACCGCTGCCTCTGGGTCAAACCGGAGGCTGGGTGCCCATCATCGAAGCCGGACTGGGCGGCGGAGCGCGAGTAGGCGTTGGCCTGCGTCGCGGAATCAACGCGCGCAGGTAGTCTGAAACAAAAAGGGGCGCCGCCTTCGCGCCCCTCAAATCAGACTGCTTTTCTCGCTTTGGGTGGCTGAGCGAAGCGCTCGCCAAGTACCCGCAGCTCATTTAACTCCGACGGTGCCAGTTCATGGTAGCGATCCGCCAGGTACTGCATCGTGTTGTCGAACCAATCCTTCTGGTCCTCAGCTGCCGCGTCGATAACTCCGCAACGCATGATCTGCTGAAACAGCTCGTCCCTGGCTTCCGCAAACGGACTTACTACCCTTACTGGCTCCTTCCGGAATCTGTTTTTAGTGGTGGTGTTCATCAATCTCGGTTGGAGAAAATCCGGTGAAAATCGTGTCTACAATCTACTGTTTTTGAGACACTTTTCATAGGAGAAAGGTTCATGCCGCCGCTCGACGTTTTATGAAATCGAGCAGCAATTCCGAGAGATGCTCGGGGTTTTCCTCTGGAACGAGTCGAGCGACTCCCGCCAACCTGACCAACCTCGCTTCCGGAATCGAGTTCGCCAGCCGATCGGCCAGCTTTGGATCGACCCACTTGTCTTCGTCACCCCAAACGATGAGAGTCGGCGCCTTGATCTCGCCGTACTCATCTTCGTCTAGGTCCCCGCGATGAACGGCGCTCGCCAGAGCCAGGAGATGGTTTGCTCCGTCTTTTCCGACGAAGGGCGCCAGATAGCGCGCAATCAGCTTCATCGGCATGTGCTCGGGATTGGCCACGCTGCCTTTGAGCACGCCCTCCAGGAGCGGGGCGGCACCCATTACGCCGCGCTGAAGACTGAACGCAAAACGCGCGGTGCGACGCTGCATCTGGGTGATATCTCGAGCGGGCAACTCGTCGTACGCTGGTGTGTTGATCAAAACCAGTTTTCCGACGCGATCCGGACGATTCGCTGCCAGCTTCATCGCTACATCACCGCCAAGGTCGACGCCGACGACAACAGCTCGCGAGACTCGCAGCACCGTCATCGCCGCATCGAGATACTCTGCCTGCGCCGCAATCCCAAAGTCGGCATCGAGTGGCCGGTCGGATTGACCGTGCCCGAATAAATCGACGGAATAAGCGGTATGTCCTGCAGCGGTGATTGCCGGTGCAATTGCGCGCCAGAGGAAGTTGCACGTTCCGAATCCGTGCAGGAGAATCACGGCGGTCCCGCCGTGCCCGTACCGATCGACGTGCATCGCTCCTGGTCCGACTGGAGCACGCAGTATGTCAGCTTGCATCTCTAAACCCCTCTCTTAGCTTTCGCGCAACGACGCTCTCAGCGTTCACGCACAGGAAAATAATCCGACGATGTCGCCAGCAAACGACTCCTCAAGACGGGGCAGCGCACCTCCACCACCCCCTCCTCCTAGAAACACCGTCCGAAACAAACGTCAGTCAAACCGGCCAAAGGCTTTTATCTGGCTACTCGGTCTTATCGCGCTCGTTGGTGTAGCCGCGCTCGGTTACGTGGCAACGAAGCCGAAATCCTCGTCGGTACAATCACTCGATACGACGGACACGACGAACGCCGGTCCGGCGCAGGGCTACCTCATAGGCAAAGTCGATGCCCCGGTTAAGATCGTCGAATTTGCCGATTTCGAGTGTCCGTCGTGCGGTGGCTGGGCTACCGTCACCGAGCCTGATGTTCGAACGCGAATCATCAACACCGGCCTGGCGAACCTGACTTATTACGATTTCCCGCTCACCCAGCATCGGAACACGGTCGCCGCCTCGAACGCAGCTGCATGCGCAGATGAGCAGGGCAAATTCTGGCCAATGCACGACCGACTCTTTCAGGCGCAGGACGAGTGGAACGGCGAGGCGACCGACGCGCCCAAGCCATTTTTCAAGCGCTACGCTGGTGAGGCAGGACTGGATGTCGCGAAGTGGGAGGCCTGCTTCGATGCTCGGAAATACCAGAAGCGAATCGCCGCCAATCTAGCCGAAGGGTTGCGGCACGGCGTGAACTCGACGCCGACTTTCCTGATCGGCAACCGGCTCTATCCCGGGATGCGCACCTACGACGAGCTCAAGGGAATCGTCGACTCTCTCGCCAAAGCGGGCGGGACCGCAGCCGCCAGTAGCACGCCAGCCACGAAGAAGTGACAAAACGGATGATCGTGGCCGCGCTCGCGCTGGCCGGGATCTTCATCAGTCTCTACTTGACGCTCTACAAGATGGGAGTCATTGGCGAGCTGAGCTGCAGCATTGGCTCGTGCGAAACGGTCAACACCAGCAAATGGTCGCGCTTCCTCGGTCTTCCCGTCGCTGCGTGGGGTTTGCTCTTCTACCTCGACGTATTCGCTGTCGCCATCCTCAGCACCTTCCCGCGCTTCGAGGACGAGCGCGCCTTCTCGATCGTGCTGGTCGCCGAGTCTCTGGTGGGCGTCCTATTCTCGGCGTGGCTGACCTACCTCGAGCTGGGCGTGATACACGCGATATGCATCTGGTGCGTGACATCCGCCGTCATCGTAACGCTCATTCTGCTGGTGAGCGTCCTCGATTTCCGAGAGTTCAGCAACCCGGAAACTGCTGCGGACTAAACGGCGAACTACCTCGCCGGTAGCTGATAGCAGCTGGCTGTTAGCAGACCGCTGCCTGCGAGAGGACAGATCGCGACCATGCTGAGGAAAATCGAG
>Ga0207665_10003156_pt1 | contig 11046 bp, 7 predicted proteins | sample LARL112metaG_FD_184351 | JGI IMG/M metagenome (GOLD analysis project Ga0207665, IMG submission 184351) | Corn, switchgrass and miscanthus rhizosphere microbial communities from Kellogg Biological Station, Michigan, USA - LAR L11-2 metaG... | ecosystem: Host-associated > Plants > Roots >...
ATCGACGCCGACCTGGCCTGCGGCTGGCACGCCAGCCTCGTCGCGGAACTGGACGGCCTGGCCGGTGCCCACCCGCTGAGAGAAAGGTTCACCGGGCAGCGGATCCTGGCCCTGTACCGGTGCGGGCGCCAGGCCGAGGCGCTGACCGCGTACGCGACGCTGCGGGGCAGGCTCGCCGAGGAACTCGGTATCGACCCGACCCCGGACCTGCAGCGCCTGCACGAGCGGATCCTGCGCCAGGATCCCGAACTTGACTGGCGCCCGCCCGCCGCGGGCCGCGCTTCCACGCCAGGGCCGGCCAGCGCTCGGCCGGGGACCGCCAGCGCCCCAGCGACCGCCGCCGCCAACGCCGCGCCAGCGGCTGCCGACGCTCCGCGCGGGAACGGCGCCAGCAGCGCCCCGCCAGGAACGGCCGCCACCCCTACCGGAGCCACCGCGGCTGGCTACATCGCAGCCGGGCCCGCCCAAGGCGAGGAGACCACGGCCACGGCACCGGGGCGGTCGGACGGTGCCACCCAGCAGGCGGCGGCGCACCCCCCGGGCGCCGCGCCGCCGCCCGGGCTGCCCACCGAGACGACCTCGTTCATCGGCCGGGAAGCGGAACTGGACACGATCGAGGAACTGCTCAGGCTGTCCCGCTTGCTCACGCTGACCGGGCCCGGCGGCTCCGGGAAGAGCCGCCTCGCCCTCCGAGCCGGCACGCAGGTATCGGGGAAGTACGGCGACGGGGTGTGGCTGATCCAGTTCGCCCCGATCGGTCAGCCGGATCTGGTGGTGCCCACCCTCGCGCTGGCCCTGTCGGTCCGGGAGGAACCAGGCCAGACCCTGCTCGGCAGTGTCGTCGCCCGGCTGCGCGACACCGAGGCCCTGCTCATCGTGGACAACTGCGAGCACGTGATCGAGGCCGCGGCGGACACGATCGCGGCGCTCCTACGGAGCTGCCCCCGGCTCAGGATCCTGGCGACCAGCCAGACCAGGCTTGGCCTGCCGGGGGAGGCGAGCTGGCCAGTGCCTCCGCTGACCGTGCCGGAGCCTGAGATAGCGGATCCGCAGGCGGCGGCCGAGGCGGAATCCGTCCGGCTGTTCTGCGATCGGGCCGCGCTGGCCCGGCCCGGGTTCGTCCTGACCCGCGAGAACGTCGCGGCGGTCGGCGAAATCTGCCGCCAGCTCGACGGCATACCGCTGGCCATCGAACTCGCGGCGGCCCGGGTCAGCGCGCTGACGGTGGCGCAGTTGGCCGCCCGGCTCGGCAACAGGTTCCGGTTGCTGACCGGTGGCAGCCGGGCCGCCCTGCCGCGGCACCGGACCCTGGAAGCGGCCATCGAATGGAGCCACGACCTGCTCAGCGAGACCGAGCAGGTGTGCTTCCGCCGGATGGCGGTCTTCGCCGGCGGGTGCACGATCGACGCGGTCGAGGCGGTCTGCCCGGACGGCGCGCTGCCGCTGGACGTGGTGTTCGAGACCGTCACCGCGCTGATCGACCGGTCGCTGCTGACCACCGAGGAGCGATCCGGCAGCATGCGCTACGGCATGCTCGAATCGATCCACCAGTACGCGCTGGGCCGGCTGGAGGCCTCCGGGGAGGACTCGGCGCTGCACCGCCGGCACATGGCCTGGCTGCTCGACTTCGCCGGGCAGGCCGATCTGGCCGGGCCGGACCAGGCCGCCTGGCTGGACCTGCTCGACGCCGACAGGGACAACTTCCGGGCCGGCCTGGAGTGGAGCCTCGCGCCAGCCGCGCCCGGCTCCGGCACGGCCGCCGCGCGAGCCGCGCCGACCGGGCCGGGCTCCCACGCGAACACGGGGCGGCCCCCGGCGCCTGCCGGCCCAGGCCCAGCCCCGCCCGGGCCGGACCCCGAGCAGGCCCTGGCGCTGGCCGGGGCCCTGGCTCCGTTCTGGCTGGTGCGCGGGCCGATCGCGCTCGCCCGCACCGCGCTCGACGCGGCGCTGGCCGCCGCCGGCCCCGGGGCGGACACGCGGCTGCGTGCGATCGCGCTTGACGGGGCGGGCCAGCTCGCCGCGGTGCAGGCCGATCACGACGCGCAGCGGCGTTACCAGCAGGAGAGCCTGGCGATCTGGCGGGAGCTTGGCGACGACCTCCAAGTCGCGAGCACCCTCAGCGATCTCGGCTCGGCGGCACACTTCCGCGGCGAGTACCCGCTGGCCCGGGCACTGCACGCCGAGGCGCTCGAACTCGCCGAGCGCACCGGTGACGCCCAGCAGACCGGCCAGGCCCTGAGCGGCCTTGGCCGGCTCGCTCTGCACCAGGGGGACCTGGACCAAGCCACGGCGTACTACACGCAGAGCATGGCCAAGTTCGCCGAGATAGGCGACCTGCGCCGGGCCACGCTCATCCTGGGCAATCTTGGCGTGGTGGCCATCAACTCCGGTGACCTCGCCCTGGCCGAGCAACGGCTCACCAAGCACCTCGACAACGCCAGGCGGCTGGGTGACCACAAGCTGACCTCCGGCGCGCTGACCAACCTCGGCCTGGTCGCCTACCAGGCCGGCGACCTGGACCGCGCGGCCGGGCTGCACCAGCAGGCGCTGGAGCTGAGCGAGCAACTGGGCGACCTGCGGCTGGCGGTCGTGGCGCTCGGCAACCTCGGTCTGGTCGCGGCGCGGCGCAAGAACTATCCCGCCGCCGCACAGTTCCACCTGCGCAGCCTCGACCTGGCCGAGTCGGTCGGCGAGCGCCGCTCGGTCGCGGAGATGCTCGAGGAACTCGCCGCGGTGGAATCGGCCGCGGGCAACGCCGCCCGGGCCGCCACCTTGTTCGGCGCCTCCCAGTCCATCAGGCAGGACATCGGCGCGCCCATCGTCGGCCCCGACCAGGCCCGGCTGAACGGAGCCAGGGATGCGGCGGCTGCGGCACTCGGCGAGGCGGCGTTCGGCGCCGCGTACCAGGCTGGCCTGCGGATGTCCGCCGGGCAGGCGGTGGCTCTGGCCAAGGACGGCTCCTGGCCGCCAACGACCCCCGCCAAGCCAGCCTGAGCCCCGGCCAAGCGAACCTGCCTCGGGCCAACCAGGCCCGCGGGCCTGCCGAATTAGGTCAGCCAGTCATGGTTACCGGGCAGTAACAAGGGCAGTAACGGCTTCGCAACGCCTTTGCAACCGCCCCAGCCGACGATCGATTCATCTCAGCAGGCAGTGCCCGACTCCGGGGCACCTATCCCAAGACCGGGAGACCTCCCATGTCTCATTCACGCGTGGTACGCCGCGGCCTCGCTGCGGCAAGCACACTGGGCGTGCTGGTCACGCTCGGCGCGGCCGCCGCCCCATCGGCATCTGCCTCGGCTGCCTCTTCCAGTTGGGGATCAACAGCCACCCTGGCAACCTCGATCCAGGGTGCCACGCTGACCGGCAACGCCCCGGCATCCGCTCCGGTACGGCTGGCCGTTACGCTCAAGCCCCAAAACGCCGCGGCGGAGCAGGCCGCACTGCGCGCCATGTACCAGCCGGGCAGCGCCACCTTCCATCAGTTCCTCACCCCCGCGCAGTGGGAAGCGGTCTACGCGCCGACCGCCGCGCAGGTCAGCGCGGTGACGAGTTACCTGAGCAACAACGGCTTCACCGGCGTGTCCGTGCAGGGTGACCGGCTGCTGGTCGCCGCGACCGGCACGGTCCGCGACGCGGAGAAGGCGTTCAACACGACGATCGGCAGCTACGTCATGCCGAACGGGAGCACGTTCCGCGCGAACGTCGGCGGAGCCCGGGTGCCGTCCTCGCTCACCGGGATCGTGCAGGCCGTGGTGGGCCTGTCCAACTGGCGGCTGCCCACGCCGCAGCCGGTCCTGATGACCCAGAACGCGGCCAGCAGGTCCGCCGCGCGGCGCGCGGCCCGGGCGCGGCACGCGGGCACGAACGCCACGTCGGCGGGGAACCCGGTCATCCCGAACGAGATACCGCCGGAGGACTTCCAGAACACCTACGACGCCGCGGGCACCCCGACCGGGGCCAAGACGGCGGTCGCGCTGTTCACCGAGGGCCAGGTCACCGGGGCGATCACCGACCTGCGCACGGCGGAGGCCGCGTTCAGCCTGCCCCAGGTGCCGGTGTCCATCGTCAAGGTCGGCCCGCAGAGCAGCGACACATCCGGGGCCGACGAGTGGGATCTCGACACCCAGTCGTCGAGCGCGATGGCGACCACGCTCAAGCACATCTACCTCTACAACGTGGGCGCGCTGAACGACACCAACATCGACACCGCGGTCGCCGCATTCGTGTCCCAGGACAAGGCGGTCGCCATGTCGGCCAGCGTCGGCGGCTGCGACATCGGCCCGTACCTGGACGGCTCGATGATCAGCACCGACAACGTGCTCACCGAGGGCGCCATGCAGGGCCAGACGTTCTTCGCCTCGTCCGGTGACAACGGCGACGGCTGCGCGTTCGTCGCGGCCACCGGGGTGCCAAGCTCGTTCCCCGGCACCAACTGGCCGGCCTCGGGCATGTACGCCACCGCGGTCGGTGGCACCAGCCTGATCTCCGACGCCACCGGCAACCGGGTCGAGGAGATCGGCTGGGTCGGCAGCGGCGGCGGGGACAGCGAGACCGAGGTCCCGGGCTTCTGGACCCAGGACAGCGACCCGTTCTACACCCAGGGCGCGGTCATGGGCGGCCGGGCGGTGCCCGACATCGCCATGGACGCGGACCCGAACGTGGCCACCGCGGCAGAGATCTACGTCAACGGCACCCCGACCGGGGTGGGCGGCACCAGCCTGTCCTCGCCGCTGGCGCTCGGTTCCTGGGCGCGGCTGCAGTCGGGGAACCGCAACAAGCTCGGCATGGCCGCGATCGACTTCTACGCCCTCTACGACCAGGTGAACCCCTCACTCGGCGACACCGGCCCGGTGCCCGGCTTCACCGACATCGTCGGCGGCAACAACGGCGGTTTCACCGCCACCCCGGGCTACGACGAGGTCACGGGCATCGGCGCCCTTGACATCGCCGCGCTGAACTCGGTGATCGCCGGCTCCTGATCACCGCCGATCCCGTGGCCGGGGCGGGCTCACCGCGAGGGGGGCGTCCCGGCCACGGGCTGAATGTCCCGGGGCGTGGGGACGTCCCTGGGACGCCGCCGCGCCGGACATGCCCTAGTCCGGCGCGGCGGTCAGCGCATGACGGCCGGCGTAACGGTCAGCGCGGGCGGCCCCCCTGCGCCGGCATGGTGTGCGGGTACTTGAGCCCGGTGCCGGTGTTCAGCACGACCACCTGGTCCGCCTCGGCCAGCCAGCCGGATTCGCGCAGCAGGCGCACCGCGGTGACGCAGGCCGCGCCCTCCGGGCAGATGAAGCTGCCCTCGAGGTGCGCGACCAGCCGCTGATCCGCAAGCAGCGCCGCGTCGTCCACGGCGACGGCGGTCCCCCGGGTGGCATACAGCGCCTCGAGCACCAGGAAATCGCCCAATGCCTTGGGCACCGTGATGCCGAAGGCGACCGTCCGGGGGTCCGGCCAGGGCTCGCTCTCCGAGGCTCCGGCGGCGAACGCGGTCACGATCGGGGCGCACCCGGTGGACTGGACCGCCACCAGGCGGGGCAGCGGCCGCTGCCCGGTCCAGCCGAGCGCGCGCAGTTCGAGCAGCGCCTTGTAGATGCCGATGATGCCGACCCCGCCGCCGGTGGGGTACACGATGACGTCGGGCAGCCGCCAGCCGAGTTGTTCGGCGATCTCCAGGCCCATGGTCTTCTTGCCCTCGATGCGGTAGGGCTCCTTGAGCGTGGAGACGTCCTGATACCCGGGCCGGGCCGGCACCTGCGCGGCGACCAGCTTGGCCGCGTCCGCGATGGTGCCGTCGGCCATCCGCAGTTCGGCGCCGACAGCCAGGCACTCGGCCCGGTTGACCGCGGGCGCATCGGCGGCCATGACGATGAGGCTGGGCAGACCCGCGCGGGCGGCATAGGCCGCCCAGGCCGCCCCTGCGTTCCCGTTGGTCGCCATGGCTACCCCCGCGACACCCAGTTCGGCGGCACGGGACACCCCGACAGCGGCGCCGCGGGCCTTGAAGGTGCCGGTGGGGATGAGGCTCTCGTCCTTCATCAGCAGCCCGGGAACCCCGAGCGCGCGGCCCAGGCGCGGCATCGCCAGCAGCGGCGTCATGCCCTCACCCAGGCTCACCACCCGGCCGGCGCCGGAGACCGGTAGCAGTTCGTGGTAGCGCCACATGTCCGCCGGGCGGCGGCCGATGTCCGCGCGATCCACCAGCGCGGCGGCCAGGGCGAGGTCATACCGCGCGAGCAGCGGCGAGCCGCACCCGCACAAACCCTGGACGACGCCAGCGTCATGGACGGCACCGCACCGCGCGCATTCCAGATGGGACAGGACCGAATAGGGCCTGGGCACCACGCACTCCTCCCGCACCTGGCTCCCGGCAGGTACGCCCGCCCGCCTCGGCCCCGGCGCCGCAGCGGCGGGGGCCGGCCGGTTCACGGCCCGCCCGCCAGGAACTGTTAGGGCTTGCGGGCGACGCCGCCGTAGGCGGACACCCCGTTGGGCGGGACGATGTCGTCCGGGCCGGGCCGCCAGTCGTGCACATAGACCAGACCGGGCGGTACCAGGTCCAGCCCTTCGAAGAGCCGGGCTACCTCGGCCCGGGTGCGCAGCGTCTGCGGGGTGGATACGCGCTCGTTGTAGCGCCGCTGGGCTTCGGCCTGGTTGGGATGAATATCGCTGGCCGGGTGGGAGAGGACGAGGTAGCTGCCGGACGGCAGTTCGCCCATCAACCTGGCCACGATCTCCTGCGGGCTCTCGGAATCCTGGATCAGGTGCATGACGCCCAGCAGCATCAGGGCGGTGGGCCGGGTGAAGTCCAGGGTCTTGGCCGCCGCCGCGGTGATCGCCGCCACGTCCCTGACGTCGCCGTCGATGTACTGGATGGATCCTTCCGGGCCACCGGCCAGCAGCGCCCTGGCGTGCGTGAGCACGATGGGGTCGTTGTCCACGTACACGACCCGCGCGTCCGGCACGGCCTGCTGCGCGACCTCGTGCGTGTTGTTCGCCGCGGGTATGCCGGTGCCGATGTCGAGGAACTGCCGGATTCCCTCCTCGGCGGCCAGGTAGCGCACCGCCCGCACCAGGAACGCCCGCCCCGCCCGGACCCGCTCCCGCAGTCCGGGGGTAACCGCGAGCACCCGGTCACCCGCCTCCCGGTCCGCCGCGAAGTTGTCCTTGCCGCCGAGCCAGTAGTCGTAGACCCGGGCCGGGTGGGCCACCGAGGTGTCTATTTCGGCCGGCTGCCCGGCCGGGATAGGCGCGGTGAGCCAGCCGTCCGCCTTGGGCGGGGTGGTGGGGCCAGAGCTAGCACTGTCGTCAGCCACGATGCACCACTCCCGGTTCGTCCCAGTTCAATCACCGCATCCTGCCATGCCCGCATCCGCGCCGGTGCATGGACATGCCAAGCCCCGGGCGGCTGGGTGCCGCCCGGGCCCGGCCAGGGCGTCGCCTGCCTGCCCGCGGGCTGGGGGTCGCGGGGCAGGCAGGCGACGTGTAGGGGGTTATCCGTTGGCGCCACAGACCGGCCAGGCACCGATGCCCTGCCCGGCGAGCACCCGCTGAGCCACAGCGATCTGCTGCGACCGGGAGGCCCCAGACGCGCTCGAGGCGTACTGGCTGCCGCCGTAGGCGTCCCAGGTCCCCTGGGAGAACTGGAGGCCGCCGTAGAAGCCGTTGCCGGTGCTGGTGCCCCAGTTGCCGCCGGACTCGCAGGCGGCGATGGCGTCCCAGTTCACGCCGCCGCCGGAGTACGACGGGTACGAGCTGGTGGCCACCGGCAGGCTGGACGGCGACTGCGACGACGAGGGCGCCGCAAGCACCGGGCCCGCGGCGGCCATCGCGGCCCGCTGCAGCCATGCCTTGTGCGGGTGCCAGGTGCTCAGGCGCAGCTTCTGGCCCGCGACGATTGCGTCCGGGTTGGAGATGTTGTGACGGTTGGTCCACCACAGGGCGGGCCAGTCGGCCCGGCTGCCGTACTCCTGACGGGCGATATCCGAGAGGGTGTCGCCCGGCCGGACCGTGTAGTGGCCCGGCACGTGGTGTGCCGGTGCCCCATGCAGCGAAATCGTGACCCCTATCAGGGTCTTCGCCAGCCCGGCAGCTGGAATACTGAACATGTCGGGGTTCCTCCTAAGGTTGATCCGACACACAAGGTCCCGGCCGCGTGCTGCAACACCTGGCCGGGACCGTTATTTAGCTAGCCAACGATGCCTGTGATCGTCACCTCCTGTCCCCGCAGGGCGGGGGTGTCACGAAACATCACTGGACTCTCTCCTCTTGGGCTCGTCCTCAGCTAGCCATCCAGGGAAGAATAAACGCTGGGGGCAAATCAGTGCGCATTCAGGCACGGCAGAAACGGTATCCAATTGGCGCCAAGCCGTTACTGGTGTGACTAGAGTGATGATGAGCGTCTGGTGGGACCAAGCTGAGCCGGTATCTTGCGGTTTTAAACCTGCCAGAAGTGTGGCGAACGACATATTGGGCGGGCCCGGGATCCCCTGATATTGACCACCGTGCCCGGTCCGGGAGGACCTCATGACCTGGCAAGACTTGCTGGAACACTGCCTGGCCAGGCCTGGCGCGTGGCAGGACGAGCCGTGGGAGGGCGACGTGGTGGTCAAAGTCGGGCCCAAGATCTTCGCGTTTCTTGGCTCAGGGCCGGCCGGCACGGTCGGCCTGAAATGCGGCCCGACCAGGGAAATCGCCGATGAATGGCTGTTGCGTTATCCACAGGACGCCTCGGTTATGGCCTACATTGGCCGCTCGGGCTGGAACAGCCTGCGGATCGACGGCGCGATCCCCGATGAGGAGCTGCTCGAAGCCATCGACGCCTCCTACCGGACCGTAGTCAGCAAGCTGCCCAAGAAGGACCGCCCGGCGGCCGACTGACCGGCCGGTGGGTGATCATGAGTCGGCCGGGGCCAGGACGAAATCGCTGGCCAGCGACCACCATGGGCCGGTATGGCCGGCCAGCGCCGCGGGGCGCTCCGGGTCGCCGGCCGGGTGGGCGGTGAGATCCCGCAGCAGCGAGGGCTTGACCGCGAACACGGCGTCGCCGTCGATGTGTCGGCTCTCCCGGTCGAAGACGTGCGTCGTCACCGGGCGGTGGCCCGCGGCGCGCACGATCACGTGGATGTGCGCGGGCCGCCAGGGGTGCCTCCCTATCGCGGACAGCATGTGGCCGACCGGCCCGTCATGCGGGATCGGGTACGGGGTGGGCCGCACCGTGAGGAACGCGTAGCTGCCGTCGTCCCTGGTGAGGAACCGCCCGCGCAGGTGGTTCTCTGGCGCGTCGGCATCCTGGACGGCGTAAAGCTCGTTGTCTCCGTTCTGCCAGACGTCGAGTTCGGCACCGGCCAGCGGCCGGCCATCCAGAGAGCGGACGGTGCCGTGCACCCACAGCGGCTCCCCGGCCGGCACCTCGTCGAGCCGGTCGCCGTAGGGCCGCAACGGCGACCCAGGAACGTAGAAGGGGCCCTGCACCGTGGACTCGGTTGCGCGGCCCGCCGGATCCCGGTTGGCCAGGGCGTCTACGAGCATGGACACCCCGAGCGCGTCCGACCACAAGATCCACTCCTGACGGGTGCCCGTGGTGATGTGACCGGTGTCGGTCAGCACCCCGATCGCCGCCCGCCACTCCTCCTCGGTCAGCCCGACCTCCTTGACGAACGCGTGCAGGTGCGCGGTGAGCGCGCGCATCACCGTGCCGAGGCGCTCGTCCGGGCTCCGCGCGAAGCTGGCGAGCACGGCGGCGGTGATGTCATCGGGGGTGGTGCGCTCCGTCATGCCTGTGCCCCTTCCCTGCCGCAGGATGCCGTTCTTTGCTGCGATACGCAAAGCCTCGCTGGCCTCGCCCGCGCGTGCGGCAGGTTCCGTGGCGATCTGGCCCGGCTCACCCGGTTCCGGCGCTGGATTCAGGCCGCGGGGTCGGGCTCAGCCTGACTGAGACGGAGTTCTACCAGCTCCCAGAGCCACTGCAGCCCGGTCGCGCCCGCGGAACCGCCCGCGAGCGGCCTCACGGCAGGCACCGCGGTGTGCTCGTCGGCGCCGGACTGCTCGCCGTGGTCCGCACGCAGCAGCAACTGGTATCTCATGGTTCTTTCCCGTGGCTCGCAGGGTCGGCGGGATCAGCGTCCCCCCGTCAGTCCCGGTAACGGTCGGCGTCCCAGCTTCCCCGAAAATCGTGGTGTCCGGGGACTTGGTCCGGATCATGTCCAGCTTCCGGGCGGCGGACAGGTCCGGGTCGACCGGGAGCAGCACCACCCAGCCCGCCGCCGGGCCGTTGGAGCGGTCGATGCCGGCGCTCGCGCACACGAAGCCGTGGTGGGTCTCGGCGATCAGGAGGCCCGCGCGGCGGCGGACGATGCGGCGGCTCTCGCGCAGCACGAGCTCCGCGACGCGCGGATCGCCGCCCTCGGCGCTGAGCTCGAGCGCGCGCGCAGAGGGCACGACCGTGGCGAGGTCGGCGACCCGGCCCTCGCTCTTCGAGACCGCCTTGTGCGCGACCACCACGACGTCGCCGTCGCGCAGCGGCGGCGCGGCCGCGAGCACGAGCGCCGCCAGGTCGGTGCCGGCTGCGATCTCGTCGGGGTGGGGGAGGGCGAGGATCTCGATGCGGCCGCTCACGCGACCAGGCCGCCGGCGGCGAGCGCCTCGGCGGCGAGCGCCCGGCTCGCGGCCGCGTCGGTCATGACGGTGTCCGTCACCCGCGGCCGCAGCCCGGCCTGCTGCACGCGGCCGGCCGCGGCGGCGTCCTTCAGATCGATCAGGAGCGAGGCGGCCAGCGAGCGGTACAGGCCGGCGACGCCGACGGCCGACGTCTCGTGGCCGAGCGAGGTGAGCATCGCCGCCGCGGGCCCGCGCAGCGCGGCGCCGGCCACGATCGGGCTGACGGCGACGACCCGCTCGCGGCGGGCGGTGACCGCCGCCCGGATGCCGGGCACGGCCAGGATCGGGTCGATCGAGATGAACGGGTTGGATGGAGCGATCACCACCACGTCGGCGGCCGCGATCGCCTCGAGCACGCCGGGCGCCGGGCGGGCGGCCTCGGCGCCGTCG
>Ga0207665_10003157_pt1 | contig 11043 bp, 8 predicted proteins | sample LARL112metaG_FD_184351 | JGI IMG/M metagenome (GOLD analysis project Ga0207665, IMG submission 184351) | Corn, switchgrass and miscanthus rhizosphere microbial communities from Kellogg Biological Station, Michigan, USA - LAR L11-2 metaG... | ecosystem: Host-associated > Plants > Roots >...
GATGTGAATAAATTCATTTGCTCTTTCTCCTCTGTCTTTAAATGGAATATTAGAAGCTTGATATTCGTCCTTTGACCAACCAATACCAAGTCCACAGATAGATCTTCCTTGTGATAAGAGATCAAGTGTTGCAAATCTTTTTGCAAGCATGATGGGAGTATAAAAGAACATGTCTATAACGGATTTCCTAATGCAATCTTGTTTGTATTAGAAGCTACATATGTTAAAACATCTAATGGATCTAACGCAATTTGATATTCAATCGGAAGACTTCCATCGGGAGTTGCTGCATATGGTGTCTGTGGTTTTAATGGCCAAAGAACTCTTGTTATAGTCCATAGAGAGTCAATACCTTCTTTTTCAGATCCGGTTGACAAACTAAGTATATTCTCTCTTGTTGCTTGGGGGCCAAGGTTAGGTAAAGTAATTCCAACTTTCATACCGAGTTACAGTAAACTTGCGTGTTTAAAAAGGTCCTCTTTCATCCAGAACATTGAACGTAGTCAAGCATTTTATAAGCATAATTGGCATAGTAAATAAACAATAACTGAAGCAATTGTTTAAGAAATCTTTGTATCTTATAATAAAGAGGTATGGATGGTTGAATTGCTAAAAAATAGATTGTAAGCACTCTGATAGGTCTATGGTGAAAGTACTATTTGTATGACCGAGACAATTTGCAGGTCATGCGGTTCAGAAGAACCTGATGTTACAAAAATAGGTGGGTTCTGAAACCAATGCACTAAATTGGCACACAAAGAGTTATGGTGGATATATCTCTGATGAAAAAGTCCATTTAGATTGCAGGAATGCAGATTCTTCATGTTAAGGAGTTATGATCATTGACATTTTTATCTAGAATATCTCTTGCAGTTGACGTTTATATCTTGAGGCATATTATATTATATCACTTATACTTGTTTGTTATACTGATGACTTCCGCATTCCTACTTATTAACTGCCTCATTGGCTTTCAAAACCATGTTGTCAATGAGCTAAAGAAATTATCCGAATTTATTGACATCTATAGAGTAGATTTTACGTATGATGTAATTGCCAAAGTTAATGTAAGCTCAGAGGAAGAGCTACAAAACATCGTAATGTCAAAAATTCGAAAAATCGAAGGAGTCAAATCCACATTAACTCTGGTAATAGTAAAGCATAGTAAATCGAGTCTAGATTAAATAATTGATGTAAATTTTTCATAGGTGAGAGAATCCATCTGTATCGATCGTTTCTTTTCAATCATCTGTTGAATTAATTATTGCTGCATTTACGATTTTCTATACCAACATCATCGTTACAGTATGCTGATGTGATTGATATCAATGATCCTATGTCTTTTTTATGTGTTTATGGCTTCAATAAATTCCACATGTGTGAGTAATGTCTTCAATTTTATTGCATTTTACTAATCCCAACTGATATGCTCCTTACATATCTTACAGGCTGTTATAGAAGTCAGAGGCGAACCACAAGCATATTCGAATAATACTTCATCTTTCAAATTTAAAACCTGTCACTGCATGCTTGGCGATATCTTATTGTTTTAGCCAAAGTTTAGCATAATGTGACAATTGCAGCTATCTCCAGTGCTTTCAGGGTACTCAATCCTTGTGCTGTTGGGATAAGATGATTGCTCTGCCTGGGTAGTTGTAGCCACCAACTATTTTGATATTATCGACTTTCCTCTGATTCGTATCTCCTAACCACATCTGATAGAGGCATCCTTTTTCCACCAACTATTTTGATGTCTATATCCATTCTACCGTCTTTAACATCTATGATATTATATGTATCTTCAAAAACTCCCCTATAGCGCCATGAACACGCCGTACCTGCATATGCAATTTTTAGTGTTCCCAAGTTCCAAAGCCATGGTCTATGCTTATGGCCACAAAGGACCAGATCTACTTTGGATTCCAAACATGCTCTTAATGTATCACCCGCATCAGAAATACCTACCACATTCGTATAGCCAGTATCAGGTATGGCAATCAGGTGGTGATGCATTGCTACAATCTTCGTTTTGAAATTGTTGTATTTTCCAAGGGTTTCTTCCATCCATATGCTTTGTCTATGTCCCACTTCGCCCTCGTCTCGATCAGGTCTAGCAGTTCCAAGTGTAACTACGACTATATTATCATCAAATTCATAAATTTGCTTTGTAAACGGAAAGAATTTCTTAAACAAAAGATAGCCTGTGTGACGATAGTCATGATTTCCAGGGAAGACTATTAAATTCGGACAGTTGAACCTATCGATCTCTTTACGAGCTTGCTCAAATTGGAATAGTAATCCGTCGTCTGTCAAATCGCCTGATATGATTATTACATCTGGCTTTAGATCATCGTTAACCTCTTTGACAATTGTATTGAAAGCATCTTGCTTGAATAGACCTCCAATATGTAGATCAGATATCTGAACTAACTTCATCTAATTGGTCACAGATAGTATATGCTATATTAATGAATATGAATACGGGTCAACAGACACAAGAAAATTGTGGATAAAGAGGTGCATCTATATAATGACATATCACAAACGCCGCAGTTGTATGTGTCAGGAACTTTGAACTGTGGCATGAAGGACCAAGTTCCTGGTTTTGCAGCGTATAGCGACTGTATTTATTTTTGCTTTCTCATAGCGCCAACCAGAATGTATCTAGCTTAAATCAATATCTACTTTTTTGGAGCAGACTGATTCGTATTACTATTATTACATGGTCTTACATATACAAGAGGAATTAGACGGATATTCTTATCGAAACATGTTGGACATGTATCTAAAGCGATAATGCTCTTCTTTTCTCTGGATTTAAATATCGTTGCAGTCCATAAACACTTTTTACAAAGAGCAAATAGACGTTCAAAATTTCCTTCAAATATCCAATCGTAAATCCTAGAATGGTTGGTACAATTCATTCTCTCCATTTCTATTCTTTACATATCTTGTTTATAGTTTTTATCAAATGTGATGATATAGATCATGTTGTTCTATAACGAGATCATGTGATGATGTTATTCTATGGTGGATAGGTTTTTTTATACTGTTGACTGTTTTTAATTACCAATGTATTTCGGTATTCATATGCTTGAAATTGCAGATGGTCTCAAAGATGCAATAATACATGCAGGATTCACTATTGAATCTATACTTAGTACCGGGCCAGAAGAAATTGCCTCGACAGTTGGAATAGATCTGTACGTTGCAAAGATCGTCTTTACCGCAGCCAAAAAGGCTGTTAACACCAACAGTATTGTGCAAGGAAGTAATTTGATCAACTCGATCAAAGTTAGTGCCTGACTTATTTACTTCTTAATGTTCTATTTGACATGCTTTAATTCGGTTGTCTACTTTAGTATGATCACTCTGCTATTGTCTGTGAAATTTATCAAAGCAAATTATATGGACAGGAGTAACTATTTGTGGCAATTCCGAGAATATATAAGTTAACAGCAACATATACTTACGAAAATCCCTTCAGCAAATCCATTTGTCTGTCTATAATCAAGAATATCTTTACTGGAATTGACAGCTAGTACTATTCTTATTTCAAACAAGCGAAAATAAAGAAAAAAGTCGTTTGTATTTCAATAATTATTATAATATCTATTTTGTTATATTCTTGGTTGTCGTCATTCCGCTTCCCACATTTCCCGAAGTCATGTTAGTGGTACCGCTCGTCATATTCTTACTTGTCATCGTCTGATTTCCTGATTGCATCGTTGCGGCCGAGGCAATAGTACTAAACACTATCGTTGCTACAGCTATTTGCGAAGCTCTTTAAATTGTTGTGAATTAACTAAAACACATGATCTCACTATAGGGTAACATAATCTATATGAAGACGTTTGATAAAGACTTTAAGCGAAAATACTGATAGACTAGACTTGCTTGTATACAGAAGAAGCTGAGCACAAGCATTCTTTCTTTTTCAATCTAGTTAGCATGTATGTATATGTATCTGTACTTATATGTATCCATTATCGAAAAAAGAATCCGAGCACGTTGCGGTGCTATCATATCGCATATAGCAATATGTTATCAAATCACAATATGATTTAATAAACATTAATTAGCCTTACGAGGTATGGCGCCGGGGCAGCAAATTTACCAAATACTGGAAGGAGATAATCTCTGGATTTGAAAAGTAGTAGTTCACCCAGAGCATCACAACATTCTAAGAAATTGGAAGTAAAGGGCAAACTTATTGTAGTAGAAGGAATAGATGGAACAGGAAAATCAACACAAATTAGGCTGCTTGGTAAGTGGTTAAGATCCAAGCAGTTGCCGGTTTTTATGACTGAATGGAATTCATCTGAAATGGTCAAAGAGATAACATCTAAAGGTAAGAAAAAAGGCAGGCTCACTCCAACTACATTTAGCCTTTTACATGCAACTGACTTTGCAGATAGATATGAGAGAAATATTTTCCCTTTATTGCGTGCTGGATATATTGTACTGGCTGATAGGTATGTGTATACTGCCTATGCAAGAGATGTAGTTAGAGGTTGTAGTCCAAAGTGGGTTTGCAAAGTTTATGACTTTGCTATAAAGCCTGATGTTGTATTTTATTTTAGAGTACCTGTTGATGTTGCAATTGAAAGAATACTCGTTGGTAGACCCAAACTAAAGTACTATGAGGCGGGGATGGATTTGAACTTGAGCAATGACCAGTATGATAGCTATAGAATTTTCCAAAGTAGAATCATTGAGCAGTATGAATCTATGGTTAAACCTGAGGGATTTGTAGTCATAGATGGAACATCAGGTATCGAAGAACAACAACAATTAGTAAGAAAGACAATTATGAAGTTACTTCCACATCAAGAAGAAGAACAAAAACAACTACGATTACAACAACAACAATTTGAAAGGCAAAACAAAGTCGTGGTGACTGCCGACAATTGACTAGACGAAAACAACAGAAACAAGAACAAAAACAACAATCCTCGTTCAGAATAAGAAGAAGTATGCCGTCTATTGGTGCAAGGCCGATGGAGTATTATGGGCCCAGTATACCTTATTTGAAGGAAACTGAAATTAAAGGCCGATTCATTGTGATAGAAGGGCCTGATGCTTCAGGTAGAAGTACGCAAATTGCAATGGTGACCACTAAGTTGGAAGCAGATGGCCATGCCGTTTTAAATACGGGTTTGAGACGTTCAGAACTGATAGGCGAAGGCATACTTGAAGCAAAAAGAAACTTTATCCTTGGAAAGAGAACATTGAGTTTATTTTATGCGGCAGATTTTGCAGATCAGCTTGAAAATAAAATAATACCCGCTTTACATGCAGGTTACGTTGTACTTGCTGATAGATATATTTATACACTTATGGCTAGAGATGCTGTCAGAGGAATAAGAAGAATATGGTCCCATAATCTATTCGGTTTTGCTATTAAGCCAGATCTAGTTTTTTACCTTGATGTGGACGCTGGTGAGCTAGTCCATAGAGTATTTCAGAAAAACTCTTCATTAGATTATTACGAATCTGGTGCTGACCTTGGGTTATCAGAAGATATGTTGGATTCATTCTTGATCTATCAGGGAATGCTTGCGAAGGAATTTCATAGAATGCAAAGACGTTATGACATCGTTCCCATAAATGGAAATCGATCTATAGTAGAAGTTAATTCAGACTTACAAGACAGGATTGATAAATTTCTCAATATGGATGTGTTAATATCGAAGTAGGATATATTTGGAGGCCATTCAAGCAATAATTCTACTAAAGTCCTTCCCTACCCTCGGTTATACCTAGAGATAGATCCAAGTGGAGATTGCCATAGTCAGTAACCATCGATTTATCAAGTTCTAGAAAGTGAATTGCAACTTATCTTAATGGATGCATTATTGTACATAGATATAATTTATGATTGGTGAGATCGATGTCATATGAGGAGATATACTATTATTATTTATGAGCAAATAGCCTTCTACATGATTATCAGATATGTTCACTAATATATCTGTGTTAATTGTCAAGTACGATCTATCTGCGTAAGAGCGGAAAGTAATTTTGTAACCGGATTTTTACTGCGTGTCCGAAACTTTCAAGATCGGGTTAATGTAGTAGTTAAGTAGTTAAGTTTTTCTACCTTAGATAGACTAACGTAAACTTTTTAGTATCATAGTGATGATTTTTCTGCAATTGTACTTATATGATGGATAGAATATTTTCTTAATCATCTGCTTATATGTCGTGTTTGTCAATACATGTGCACATATTAAATTCCATATGGATTACCCATCCTTTATCATCACCGCTCCTCTGCTGGTTATGGGTCATGATGAAGTCTTTTTCACCTTCTTGAAAGCGGGCATAGGAAACGTAATTTTGATCGGGTGTCTAAATGCAGAATGAACCATAATCAGTTCTCCTCTATTTAATCTTACGATATTCATTTTTGTATTTTCATCGATAATGTCATATGGCCTGTTTGATAATTCTGATAGACCTACCTTTCCTGTAATATGCATTCCGGTATTCTCATGCAAAGTATAATCTGTTGAGCTCTTGAATTGTTGTGCAGAAAACAAAACTGTGCCCCTTGAGCCGCCAGAAATCACAGTCTTCATTATTTGTTCTGCTACTGTACTCATTCGTCTGTCAGATGCTCTAGATTTTGGTAGGAACCGATTGATTTCATCTATAAAAATTAATAGATATTTTGGTCTTTTACCACTAGTAATACTATCGTCGGCACCACTTGTTATGTTGGTAGTTGACGGGGTCTCAGTCTTTGTAGAATAAATCTCATCAATATTTTTCATAACATCACCTATAACAAACGCTTGTTCTTCTAATGCAGCCAACATAGCTATGTCTATTACAAAAACATGACCAGATCTTATCCTCTTGATTTCATTTCCTAGGTACGTGCTTGTTACTTTTTTGTCAATAAACAAAGGTGACCTTCTAAAACGTTGGATGTGTCCTTGAAAATGCAAGAGAGATGATTTGTGTGTAACAATTTCTTCAGGATAGTCTTTGAAATTAAAAAGATCAGTCCAGGTCTTCACTGTTACATCGTCCTGCTCCTCTCGTTCTCCTTCCTCTGAGTTAGATGCAGGATGGCTTTTTCCTTTTGATGTATTATTACTGTCGATTTTTTTTATTGGCCAAAACTCATAGATATAATTTATGATTGAAGACAGATTATAATGAGGATCATTTATTTCAGAAAATAAGAGCTCAAGCTTATCATATACATCCTCTAGTTGATATGAGTAAGTCTTGGAATTTTTTGGTATATGAATCGAGTTAGGTTTTCCATCTTTACCTCTTGGAAGGAAGTAAGTTACATTATTAAATGGAGCTACATTCAAGTTTAGAATATCAAAGAACTTCTCCTTACTCCCTATAGAATTCTTGTAATTATCTTCTTCTTCTTTGTCTATATGCAGCAAATCTTCGTATTTGGTATTAAAAATTATAATGCTATAATCTTCAGAATATTGCTTGAGCTTTTGATATGCTGATTGCAGTAGAAATAAAAGGTAAGATGTCTTGGCGTTTCCAGAAATTCCTGAAGCATTTACATGTGCAGTATCTGGACCCACTAAATATGAAACATCCAGAGAAATAGGAACCTGCAGACCATTACTCATTACTATTATGCCAGCGGGAATAGGATATTCCATCTCAGGGATTCCTAATGCAAATCGGATTTCTTCTTCATTTGCAAATTTTACTGATTTGCCTACTCCGACTGGCATCTCTATAGAAGCATCGCTTAAATGTAATTCCTGTCGAACTTGGGAATTGGCTATAATTGCAACCTTTGCTATTGTAATACCATCGCTGCTGTTTTGAGGATAATGACAACCGATGTCTTTGTTGTCGTTATCGATATTATCACGTTTAGCAGTCTTGTCTATAGAAATAACCGTTTGAAGATCTTGAATCATTCCAATGGTTTTGTTGTGGTGTTGCAAATGCTCAACAGTAATAAAATCAAAGGGTTTGACTGTCATGTCTGGAACAAGTGAGAACCAGAAACCATCTATCGTGTTTGAATACTTGTCGGAAGCGATAGTTTTACCGATTTCTTTATTTTTATCTATATTATCTCCTTCTTTTGAGTTAGCAGTTTGTTTAAATTGATCTTTATCGCCAATTCTTCTATTTTGAATTACTTGTTCTTCTTCTTTGCACTCTTCTTGCCGCTGCTGCCTTTCTTTATTTGCTTGACTATTTTCCATTTCGGCCAACTTTCATACGTCTATTATATGTTGCTTCATTGCTCATATGCCTTACAATAAAATGATTTGATATTTGCAACGCTCTATCCGAACGTCACAGCATTATAACAACTTGGCGGCTTCTTCTTCCCTTAGCTTGGATAAATTATGGGTGGTGTCTTGACTGTTATCTTGGGGATTACTGATGATAAAATCAAATAGACGTCGTAGAGGATCTTATAGACTTACAAAATAAAAGCACACAAAAATCACGAAAAAAAGTAGGTTATCGCTGCTAAAATCAGGAAAGAAGAAAAAGAAGGTTACTTCTTCAATCCAGTTGAATTCTGCATTCCGGTTGTAGGGCTCAAGAAAAGCTTTTCTGAATGATGTCCGGTACTGCTACTAAAATCGAACATGTTTGTAATTGAGCCAGCTTTCGCATCAAATGATTGATTGTCCATCCGTCCTAATCCCCAATTGTCTTCGATAAAGCGCAGGATAGATGTCTGATCGGTTAGACTATGATCGACGAAGTTTGTCTTTGCATATGGCGAGATTACTAACATAGGTACACGAGGACCGTATCCACAGCGGTCTTGTGCCAAGCCTGCAGGGGCATGACCACATAGTCCTTGAGGTCCAAGCAGTCTGTCGTTCTTATGATCATTAGACTGGCTTACAATTGGAGGCATAACATGATCATACCATCCATCTGAATCATCATATGCGATTATGACCGCTGTACTATTCCATTCGGGTAAGCTCTGCAAACGATTGATAGTACTAGCTAGGAAGTTTTGTTCATCTAGTGGATCTGAATATCCCGGATGTCCATTTTGGTATTTAGGTGCTTTTATGAAACTAACTGCAGGCATGTTGCCGGACTGTGCTGCAGCCCAAAAGTCACTTAGGTCATACTGGTGGTTTGCTTGGTCAGTTTTACCGGTCATCGCTACTGACGTTGCAGGAAGATGGTGAGGATTGGCTGTAGAATTATAATACATGAATGCTTCGTGGTGAGGGTTATAGTCAACTACGATAGTGCCATTTATGTTCTTGTGTGAAGCATCACAAGCAGCTTTACCATCTGCTGTTCTGCTTGTTGGTTTAAATCCGCCTTGGAACCAACCCCATGTTATCCCTTTTGCGTTAAGAAGATCTCCTACGTTCTTTCCTGTCATCTGCATACGAACCCCCTTGCCTGAACAATCGTCAACTTTGGGATCTGCATCTCCTACTACGGTACCATTTATGATACCGGTGGGAGTGCCGTCGTCGTTGAATTGATTCCGTGGAAGACCACCTACCGTGTTACCTGATATTAGATTGAAGGATGCAGGAGTCGACGGACCAAAGGTTGTACCAAAAAAGTTATCGTTCATTGCAAAATGTTGTGCATAGTTCCAGAGAGCTGTAACTGTATTTCCGTCATAGTAGCCCATCACTAACTTCTTATGAGCCATGTCAGTACAGCCTGGATCGGTTGGTCCGGTAAATTCAATAAATTTATCTAGGAGCCCCCCATGATAAGCTTGTTGTTCGGCAGTATATTCATGGTTCATGTCGCAGGTTATGGCCTGAGATCTGTCTAATCTGAATGGATTCATAGAGTAGTTGCCATTTGGATTGTTGTTCAACAATGCGGGAGTTAATTCATTTACTGAAGGTGTATGTGAGTCAGTTGTAAATTTAGGTTCTCGTGGTGGATTAGTAGCATTAGGATAAGTGCCAAAGTAGTGATCAAAGGATACATTTTCTTGGAAAATGATTACAAGATTCTTGATAGCCGTACTTGTTGGTGATGTCGCCGAAGTTGCAGCAGAACTTGCAGCCTTCACCGATGCAAGTATACCACTCGAAATAAGCGACAATATCAATGCAATTGATATGCCTAAAGTCATTAGTCTATTCTTCATCATTAGAAGGATTGATAACTCTTTTTTCTGCGTTAGCATAATGTTTCCTATCGCAACAAGTAGATCTAAATTCTGCATATAGATATACTTGCAATAATATATCAGTGCCGTAGTAAAACGTCGCCTCTTCTTCAGCATTCTTCTCAGCCCATATTCTGCCGCCACGGTCTTCCATAATGCTTTTGCATATAGACAGACCAAGTCCGTACCTTTCATATCTGGTGATGAAATTATAGCAAACCTTGTAAATAGTATAGGTGGGATAGCAGGAACTATGCCAGGATCAGTCTCCTTAAGCACAAGAATGTGACTAACATCTTTCCTTTCTGCGATAACAGGAACAGATACTCCTCCTTCTCCTGGCTGATTAACTCCTATCTTCTCCAGACAAGAGAACCATTCTACGCTATTACTAATAACAACGCTCATTCAAATCAAATTCAGGATTCCCTAGAAGTTGAGCACAAGCTTTCTTTAACTAATTTTCATATATGTGTCAATTATTGAAAAAGAAGAGACATCAGGACCATTGGTTATACAGAATTCAAAATTATGCTATGATGAATCAATATTTATGAAGAACTTACCATAGAGATATAGAAAAATTTCACGCTCTACCAATAAATACATACATATGACGATATTTCATATCAAAAGGTTATTATGAATAGGCTGTCAATTTCCCCCAAACCCTTTGTAAAAACATTTCAAGAAAATATGCAAAGAGTGGATAAGAGAGTTAATGACTATCTAGCCAATTCAAATGAGGATAATATACATGACATTAGGACAGCTATTAGAAGAATAGATGCTTCTTTTAGGACACTGCCGAAGAATATCCGTAAAAAAAATAGAGCGCATAATTACACTACGATAAGCAAACGGCTATTCAAAATAAATAGCCAGATAAGAGATTATGATATAATTTATGGAAA
>Ga0207665_10003158_pt1 | contig 11042 bp, 9 predicted proteins | sample LARL112metaG_FD_184351 | JGI IMG/M metagenome (GOLD analysis project Ga0207665, IMG submission 184351) | Corn, switchgrass and miscanthus rhizosphere microbial communities from Kellogg Biological Station, Michigan, USA - LAR L11-2 metaG... | ecosystem: Host-associated > Plants > Roots >...
GCGGCGATCACAGCCAAGCCGTCATCTGCACTCACCATCTGAGAGGCAACTGAAGCTTTCTGCGAACCGGCATTTTGCTCAGCCTGTCGGGGTCTTGCGCCCGAAGTTTTAGATTGAGTCTCACGCTGCGCCCACGATAGAGAAGTAGCGAGTCCGCAGAAGATCATCACTGCTACCACGTACTTTGAATGCGTCCGCATTGCTCCGTATTGTGATGCGGTCTCGTGGCGTAGCGTAGGTTACGCCGGTGCTTGGACATGTGCGGGGAGCATGGCGTCAGCAGCTCCCTTCGCCATGCGTCCGGCCAGTTGGAGACAGCAAGGTCTGCGGTCCCGACTTTGCAGAGTGGAATTGAAATCTAGATTGATCGTTTGAATGTGCGTCTGCGCTCAGGCATTGCGCGCTGGCTCTAGCCCAGTGCACCGGTATCAGTAGTTACCACAGGAGGCAATCGGCATCCGCCAACAACAACCTAGGCACTGCGCAGCAGGATTACGGTGGCATCGTCTTTCTGGGCGCACTTACCACGAAACTCCCCGATGGCTTCCATGAGCCGGAAGACGCTGCAGTCGTGTGTGGCTACGAACTCTGCAAGGCGCGACCTGCCGAACTCCTGGTCCTGACGATTCAGCGCTTCGGAAATGCCGTCGGTGTAGAACAACAGGCGGAAATCACAGCAGAACTTCACCGTGTGCTCGGTAAACTCGCCGGGAAGCAGGCCGAGCGGCATCCCGGCGTCGGTGTGGAGCGGGCGCACGTCGGTTCCATGGCAGAGCAAGGGCCACGGATGGCCAGCGCTGGCGAAGGTGAGCGTGCGGCGGCCCGGGTCCAGCACAGCATAGATCATGGTGACGTAATGTTCGGTCGGAAAGTCGTTTAGCAGCATCTGGTTGAGACGCGACAACATCTCGCCCGGACCGCTGGTCAGAGGCACCAAGAAGCGCACGATTGCCCGGACGGCTGACATCAGCAATGCCGCAGGCATACCTTTCCCCGAGACATCGGCGAGAAGGATTGCTACGCGTCCGTCGCTAAGCGGAATGTAGTCATACCAGTCACCGCCCACAGCGCCTGCGGGAATGCACTCAGCTTCCAGTTGAAAGCCGGGCAGCAACGGCGCAGTGCGTGGGAGCAGGTTCTGCTGGATACGGGATATTCAAAATATTGAAAGAGGCCGGATGTAAGAATATTGTTGTAACCGATAGTTCTGGGGCAATAGATAAAGACAGGATTAGAGGTACAGAAAATCCTTACAAAAAAGAGATCGCTGATAAAACAAATCCTAATAAATTAAGAGGAAGCCTAACTGAAGTTTTAAAGGGATGTGATGCATTTATCGGTGTATCTGGTAAGGGCCACTTGATCAGCAAGGACACGATACGTGCTATGAATCATGATGCAATAGTATTTGCACTAAGTAATCCTGACCCAGAGATTCTTCCATCTGACGCTCTAGAAGGTGGTGCAAAAATCGTAGCTACTGGTAGGTCAGACTTTGCAAACCAACTTAACAATGCCGTAGTATTTCCTTCAATACTTCGGGCGTTATTAGATCTTAGGGTGAATACTTTAACCGAAGACATGCTTGTATCTGTTGCAACGGCGATTGCTGATATAGTAGATAGAGATCACTTAAAATATGACTACATCATACCTAAAGTAGATGATCCACGCATTATTCATATAGTTACCGACACACTAAAAAAGGCTATCCAAAGACACATAGATAAAAGAATATGATAGTAATGTTGGTAACAATAGCCGTAAAACTGTATCTTGTACAATTACAAGCTTCTAAAATTCAAATAACATAAGAATTCCTTAGTTCTAATCTCATATACAGCATCAAATATTCTGTTTGTGGAAGATAAGGAGTGTTTTGTAATATTTTCTTAATTCTCATACATGATCAAATGTCTATCCATGACACGTTATGTTCAATCAATGATACGTAATTTCTATCTAGCTAAAATTAGCCGATATTCTAAATTTTTAGTGAACCTACTGATACGAAGAGATTGCCCGTATTCATAAAACATACTCATTATTACATACAAACAATTGCACAAATATTAATAATCTGCTATAGTTATATTTAATTCAAACATTCTTTGGATGGCAATACTTGATCTGAGTAATGATATTGCGACTGTACAAGATTCACTTTTCTACTAATTCTAACTTTGCAATTAGGGATGAAATGAGGCCTAATCAACACAGGGATTCTATATCTGAATAGTAAATGCCGATTCAGATTATGATTTTATAATGATGGACGTATAATATGCAAGTCAGGATTTTTAGGAAGTTATTTTCACAAGATTTGAAATACATATTCTATTAGAATATGACTTCATAACTAGTACTCAATTATTAACTTGAGAGGAACATTAATTTACGTTCTTGAAACAGTAATACCAACTTATGAAGATAGAATCTACTCGATTATGTGACGTTCTAATTATAGGCGGGGGGTTCTGGTGGCCTTCGAGCTGCTGTAGAAGCGCATGATGGAGGGGCTAATGTACTTATAATTAGTAAAAGCAAAAAAGGCGATCCGCATACAGTATTGGCAAGAGGCGGCATTAATGCCGCCTCTTGGCACCATGGATCCAGAAGATAACTGGATGATACACGCAGCGGATACTCTGAGAGAAGGAGAGTTACTCGCGGACTATACAATAGTTGAACTACTTTGTAAAAATGCACCGGATGCTGTGAACGAATTAATTGATTGATTGGGGAGCCAGATTTCACAGAGAGGAAGATGGCAGATTGACACACAACGATTTTTTGGTGCTCACACCTACAGAAGGCAGTATTTTATGAAGATTGGACTGGCCAGGAAATAGTTCGTGTTTTGATGGATCAAGTTAGAAAGCGTAAAATCGAATTTGCAGATATCATCTACGTCCTAGATTATTAACTTCAGATGATCTAGGCACCAAAAGATCAGTAGAGGACATAGAAGTTAAAGGAGTACTTGGTATAAATATCGAAAAAAAGAATTTGTATTATTTGTTTGCAAGTCTTTAATACTCGCTGCTGGTGAATATACGCGAGTCTATTCAGTCAGTAGTTCCAGAGTTTTTGAAAACTACGGAGATGGCATGGCTTCGGCATATGAAGCGGGAGCAGAGTTGGTAGATATGGACATGGTCAAATTTCATTCTACTGGAATGGTTTGGCCAGAAAAAGCGTTGGGCACACTAGCTACCGAAGCGATATGTGATGAGGGTGGTATATTGCTAAACTCAATGGGCGAGAGATTTATGAAAAATTATTATCCAGAAAGAATGGAATTAGGACCACGCGACATCGTAGCCCGTGTAAACTATAATGAAATAATTGCTGGTAGAGGTACCGAACACGGAGGTGTTTGGTTGGATATAACAAACTTATCAAAGGAAAATTCTGGACAGATTACCCACTATGTATGAACAGTTCAAAAATCTTGTTGGGATTGACATATCCCAAGAGAAAATGGAAGTCGTGTCTACTGCGCATTATTCGATGGGTGGAGTAGTAGTGAATACAAATTGCAGTACAAAAAGAATTGCAGGCCTATTTGCAGTTGGTGAAGTGATAAGCCAAATTCATGGTGCTAATCGCTTGGGTGGAAATAGCTTATTGGACACTTTAATCCCAATTATATGATCAGGTATAATATTAATGCCGCAAAGAGAGATGGTTATCTACCTATAAGTCTGGAGAGACTAAAGATAGAAAATATATACTTGTACAATATGTTAGCTAACTCATAGACTCTAGTAGTCTAAATTCAATTATGTTATATCGGACATTCAATCATAGCAGGAATAATTTATCGAAAATAGTGTCATCTATTCAGATGTGCGGCGCGCCAGATTAAAAACTTTTTCCAAACTGAGATATAAAATGAAAAGATTCACATCCCCAGTATGGTGATAAAGAATTTATGTGCATTTAGATCATCAGGTGCACTAAAGCGCTATATAGATAAAGAATTCTTTTGGTGTTTGCTGACTTATGTGTAACTATGAAGATTCTTTGCTAAGAACATATTAAACCACCTCATAGATCCCACTGGATAGCTGCAGCCAACGATACAAGGTCTATCTTTAGGTGTTACTATTACTCATCTAGAACAACGATATTGCTATCGTACATACCATCTGACAAGATTCTTGCTCAAATTTCTAGTAATACAAACTGCAAAGACTGCATGATGTTAAGGCGCGCGGCCCCTATAATTGACATGTCATACAATCTTCTCTGCTGAATGTCTATGTACATAGGCACGTCAGTCTACACGGATGTTGAATCAAATTCTAATTCTACTCTATACATTCATTAAATCAATAGTAAGTGAATCATCTAACATAATTGGAAGGCTTGTTAATTCAATATTATCAGTCTTGCAGCATGGGCAGATATTATCAATTGGTATCCTTGTCTTATCAAAGTACGTTGCACACCAGTAGCATTTAGTACATAATATGAATAATGGCTGTGATAATGAGCGATTATGCGTATCCATCGATAAGATCATAGTTAATTACAAATTTACCTCCATTTTATATTAAGCGTTAAAAAAATGGTTTATAATGACATATAAAACAATCGATAAGACTAACGTGATTGAATGTACTTGAATATACTACTATATTCACCACTCAAGCAGCAAGTGGTTTCACATAGTATAATGTTTTTCTATCCACATTTTTCCATTATCTGAAGCCACCCAAGTGTCGTCGGCTGCGTTTTTATACACTCAATATATTGCAATTATATAATCTATCCAAACACGTACCAATTCCAAATTATCAAAGTCCCCTAGCGATTTCTTCACGACTTTTACCTTTAATCAGCAAATCATGATATGGACTGCCGTCATTAATGCAGGTTCATGATAATGTTTTGATGGTCTGTTACTTAGAATATTTTTTACACGTAAAGGATCATCTAGTGTCAAATAGAATAATATCTTATTGTGAATAATAATCCACATAATATTTATATATATAATATTTATATGGCTCTGTAAAGTTAAGGAAAAATCTATAGGCTTGCATCGTGGTATGTTCAATAAATCGGGCGTATATCTAACATGAGGCGCCAAATGATGTATTCTTTTACATCGATAGGACTAATCAGCTGTGGATAAATTCTTTATCCTTACAAAATAATTTAGTAGAATAAAATAACACTTCATATGACTTTATCAATATGGAGAACTCGTTAAAAGAGCTTTACGTTTCATTTAGGAGTAGGCGCAAAACCTTGCGGGCCTCTGGCTAAAATGCAGAGGCTAAGCAAGGATCATATACAGCATACCATCGAGAATCTGTCTTTGAGCACTAAAATAAGATTTTTGACCGATCGACGTACCCTAGTTCATTATACGCACAATATTTTAGCATATTCTATGATGCTCTTAAACTGATATCTATAGACAATATCAAATAAGTTCAAAACGAACTGGGTATTTAATTCCGTTAATACCTGTGGGTCATATCAAATCAGACAATATCGGATTCATGAATGCCGCTCTAATCATATCGAAAAGAGCCTCTTCTGATTGACTGTATGGAACATACCTCATTAAAAATCTTTTCTGGTTTGGGAGATCAAATGTATAGACTTATGCCCTTGTGATAGAGATAAAAATTTCATGTATATATCTTTGGTGGGCGAGCAAAATAAGGATGACAATGTTTTGGAGGCGCGTACGCTCTGGCTAAAATAGTTAGTAAATCACCATAATATTGCGCAAGAGATAATCCCCCCTGGATAATATGGTGTTCTAGTTTTGTTATATTCTATATACCTTGGGCAATTAGATGTATATATGCCCTGAATTCCTCGCTAGGTAAGAAAATAACATGGAAAGTCAATGGGTGGGGAAAGATAAAATTTTGTGGGGTAGAGCCTGGATTTTCACTCTTATCATAGTCGAATTCGCTAGAGATATAGAACAGAAGGCCTGAATTCTTTAGTATTATAATAAAAATATAATTAAGTGTTTTTATTTGCCATATTGCTTTTATATTCACAAATCCTATTAGATCAAATGTGCTTTGAAAGCATCTATTCCCTCTTCAACTACCAGAGGAGACATTAATAGAACAAAAGTATATCACGGCTCTAAAAAAGTAATAGAGGCAGAACTACGATTTTTCCTTAATGCAAAGAGAAACTTGGATACATGTATGAATTATACAAGGCCGTTAGTAGCAATTAGAACAGAGTCAATAAAGAAATCTCTTATGGATGCCAAAGGTAGAGGAGTCAGAATAAGATACCTTACCGAAATCACCAAGAATAATATCGACTGCTGCAAAGAACTTACGGAACTTGTTGACGAGATTAGACATCTGGAAGGAGTCAGAAGCAATTTTATGCTAAGTGAATCAGAGTATCTTGCCCCTGTGGTTTTTGACGGTGAAGTGAATATTGCACCAAAAATCATTTATTGTAATATCGGTTCATTTGTAGAACAACAACAATATCTCTTTGATATGCTTTGGAATAAGGCAGAGACTGCTAACCAAAGGATCAGAGAGATAGAAGAAGGAATACCTGTCATTAGAACAAAAATACTAGAAAGCCAAGATGATATCATAAGAGAAATAAAAAACATGAACAATATTGCTGACCACCTGTCAATTTGTTCTGGACTAGGTGGAATGCAAATGAGCTATAACTTTTTCTTTGATACGTATAGAACTTTTGTTGACCGGTTTAGAGATAACGACGAAAATAAAGGAAAAGAAAAAAAGGAATCCAACAGGCTGAAATGGATTATTGATATAAATAAAGATAATATAAATTTAGTCAAAGTATTTGTTAAATTGGGATTTCAAATAAGACATGTAAAAAATATGCTACCAATTAATTTTGGTGTATCTGACAAAGAACTGGCTCTTACGATAGAGAAGATGGAAGGCGGTAAGATGAGCTCAAGCTTCTTAGTTAGTAATGAGCCTTTGTATATAGATCATTTTAATTCAGTATTCGAGCAGCTATGGAAAACCGGTATTGACGGTGTGCAGAGGATAGAAGAGATTGAAACAGGAGCTGGTCTAGCAGATATTGAGGTTATTTCCAGTACATTAAGAGCACAAGATCTATATCTGAATATCTTAAAGACAGCTTCAAAAGAAATACTATTGATATTTCCAAGTACAAATGCTTTCCTAAGACAAGATAGCATGGGTGCTATACCGTTGGCCATGCAAGCAGCACAGGAAAGAAACGTTAGGGTCAGAATACTGACGCCTACAAATTCCTTAATAGAACAAAAAGTACGGCAGTTAAAGGAATATTGTCGTTCCAGTTATCAGTTAGACATAAGATACATAGCACAAATGTCCGAGACCAAAGCCACAATTCTGGTAGCTGACAGAAAGGATTCCTTGGTTATGGAGTTAAAAGATGATGCAAAGCCCGTGTTTTCTCAAGCAATAGGGCTATCAACCTATTCTAATAGTAAAGCAGGTGTTTTATCGTATGTAGCAATATTTGAAAACCTATGGAAACAATCGGAATTGTATGATCAATTAATGATAGCACATGAGCAAGTAACGATGCATGATAAGATGCAAAAAGAGTTTATTAATGTAGCAGCCCATGAATTAAGAACACCTGTTCAACCAATATTGGGCTTGACAGATATTTTAGGCAGTAAGAAAGGCAATATTGAACAATATCAAGAATATATATCCATTATTAGCAGAAACGCTCGTCGTCTAAAAGATCTTACTGAAGATATATTAGATGTGTCTAGGATTGATGGTAAATCATTAGATCTGAGAAATGAAGTGTTTGACTTAGTTAGTACTATCAATAGCCTATTAGATGATTATAGAAAAGATCAAGCAGGTCTTGCAAATAGATCTGAAATATCATTTGAGTCCAAATTCAGTAATGTATTAGTCCTAGGGGATAGGCAAAGAATTAATCAAGTTATTCATAATTTGTTGGACAATGCTTTAAACTTTACAAAAGATGGATTAATCACCATATCAGTATCAAAAAAGACACAGAACGCAAATGAATGGAATATCACTGTAAAGGATAGCGGCAAAGGAATTGATTTAGAGATGATGCCTAGACTATTTACGAAATTTGCGACTAAATCCCAACATGGTATAGGTTTGGGCTTGTATATTTCAAAAAGTATTATTGAAGCTCATGGCGGCAAAATTTGGGCTGAAAATAATACTAACGAAAAAGGAGCTAATTTTAGTTTTACTCTGCCTGCCAGTACAAATTAACCAACTGATAAATTAGTAGCTTATTGCGACAAGACTAAATGAAGTGAGTCATCCAGATTATACCTTGATGACCTATGCCAATCTAGGACATGTGTTCTATCTTTCATCTCAGTGGATAACTGGGTTTGGACATATACGGCAGTACGTATTAGTTGACCCATATGCATGGCTCGAAGCTCATTCTGGATTTACAAATTATGCTGCCGCGGCGCGCCTGCCTGCTGCTTCTATACCAGCCTTGAACTGTATCACTAAATAAAATAACTGAGAACGGTAGACATATCATTGGTTATACGCACTGCTCGTAGTAAAGGACTGCTGGAACTTGCGCAGTTGATAGTTTACCTACATGAACAGGCTATTGATTCATTATTGTACCCGAGATACCCGGGATAGTTTTGAATTCTAATTACACTCTATTATCATATATTTAGTAAACAGTGTCTTAAATCTTCTCAGGAGTTGGAAATAACCCGGGTATCCCGGGTATTGGATGTGCCCGATCCAATTCTATGGACATTCTAAAATTGGAACATCAGGTCATATCCCAATCCTACCACTCTCTTATACTAGTAAATTCCCAGACTTTCCCGATTCTCTGTTCTGACGAAATTCACGCTCAAAACCCTAGTAGTACCAAGGGGAAACCTTGTGGTGGAAACAAGGCGGGCTAGTTCATGTTTCCCTTTACCTGGCGCTCATCATCAGATGCTAAACACGAGACAGCCAAAGTCATATCAGTAACTGATCTCCTCTATGATGATCCAAATGTGCCATATACTCCGCTTCTAGAACACGATTTAGATGAGTCCATGCTGCCACATCATAGCTATAAAGCAGGGTTATTTTTACTGCAGGCTGCATCTTGACGTACAGAATGTACATCTAGAATCTGTAGAGCTTCATGTAACGTACAAAGATCCTGACAAGCATAAATTAGAGTTATTAAAATGTGCTAAGCTTACTCATGGCTAACTGATTCCATGGATAAGTAAATCTTCAGGATTTATCAGTATATTGGTAATTGGCGACTACAACTAAAGACATTTCCAACCACTTCATTATGTTTTAGTTGTGTTAACTATCCTGTTGTCTCTAAACGTATTATTTAGCGATTTTGAATCATTATCAAATACTATTGCTTTAGCGTTGGTAGTATCATTAAGTACTATTGTATTTGAGTATAACATATTTCCATGAGCACCTGTCTTGATACTTGTAGCATTTGTAGAATTGATAATGGAATTTAGATATATTTTATTAGCCGAGGAGGCATTTTGCAAAGTAATTCCAGGATTACTATTCGAGATAGTATTATTGTATATCTCATTATTATGTGATTGTGAGACAAGGATAGCATATTTTTGATCACGAACGAGATTGTTCCTAACCACTGAGTTTGTCATATTTCTACTGAAGGTTATTCCAGATTCAGTGTTATTATAGACTTTATTGTTTTCGATCAATATATTGTAGCAATCAAGAGAACAGATTATAGCTGTGCCATTGTTGCCATATACTGTATTATTTCTAATTACCATATCATGAGTTCCCGTATGTGGATCTATGCCATAGTGGCCCATGTCATGAACTTTATTGTTCTCAATAACTAAGCCCCCTACGCCGACTGAATAAAAGCCAAAATACAGGTGGTGAATGTCATTATTCCTTATTATGCTGCCATGGCCAGCCAAGTGATAATGAAGCCCAGATGTACCTGAGCCCCATCCTCCTTCATATCCCAAATATGCAATCTCTGAGTTTGTGATATTTGTAGTACCCGTTCCACGGTGTTCTACCCTAATATATGGCCTTGGAGCACCTAGATGAACTATTTTTCCGGAAATTTCTCTTGAGCCATGACTTTCAACATAATCATTTGTTTCTGGATTCCATGAAGTTACCTTTACCGAATCAATCTTCATGCTACCATAGACATGTATACCATAAGCAAGAGTCTTGCCATCTGAAATTATTTTTAGCCATTTGGTATCTTTAGGATCGATATTCAGTGTAGATCCGGCCAGAATTGTCACATTTGCATTTAATGCCCAGACTCCATCATTATTGGGATCTTTGTACAAAGCACTATTCCCAGCTCTTCCAAGCTGCTCATATATGTCAGTTAAACTTACAGGAGAACTGCATGAGACCGTGATCGTGAGAGTTGTTGGGTTATAGACTATACAACCTGATTCCGCGATTGCGTACGCTGCTATTTGCAATTCTCCTATTGGTATTGAGAAACTTGGAAATGCAAAAGTCGAAAGTATTAGTATCATGGCAATAGTAATGCCTGCGTAGCGTACTGTAGTCAAATACTTGCCGATATATATATGGTAAATTTTTTTTCTAATTCTATTCATTGGCTCTGTTCATTTAATATTCTTTTCCTAATCTCTCATTTGTGCACATCCATAAATTAACCCAACCAATTCATGATATGCTTTAGCTTACAATCATTTTCTTTTCTACATGGAAAATAGTCGTCAAAGCATTCTATCCTGTCCTTGATATGCTACTGTATTGTCCTTTAAATAGTGCTTTTCTCATATGATGAATGAATATGATGTTTTAAGTTCAGGAACCGACATGCCTGTGGATACCATGTACCTCCATCTGTGGAAACTGGATGTTTTCCATGAACCTTCGCTAGATCTGAAATAAATCTCTCTGCAATGAGTATGTTTCTTTCCTTTGATATAGATAGTGTTAGAATATTCCTGTTTTCTGGCTCAATAGCAACCAACCCAGAGCCAGACATATTCTGAACCAACTTTAAGT
>Ga0207665_10003161_pt1 | contig 11036 bp, 13 predicted proteins | sample LARL112metaG_FD_184351 | JGI IMG/M metagenome (GOLD analysis project Ga0207665, IMG submission 184351) | Corn, switchgrass and miscanthus rhizosphere microbial communities from Kellogg Biological Station, Michigan, USA - LAR L11-2 metaG... | ecosystem: Host-associated > Plants > Roots >...
TCGCCGCCGCCGGCGCCGTGCTGCTTGCGTCTAGGTACCCAAAGTGGGGGCGGAAGTTGGGGATCCGCCAATTTGGTCAGGCATCCTGACTCGGCACGTGTATGCGTGCTGATGGCCGCTGTCGCGTTGACCGACGGGTACCGGGAACGGCCGAGTCGTGGGCCGATCTGCTATGCGGTTGCCGTCGCCACGGAACGGCCGGAGGCAGGAATCGCATGGTCCTGCAGTGGTCTCCTACCCGCGGACTGGACGGCATGCCGGCAGCGCCCTAGGTGATCGAGGCGGGCCAGCGCGGCAGCCACGGCGTCGGCGAGCGGAAGCTCTGCGTCCGGATCGCAGATTGCCACGATGCGCCGCATGGTCCGGCCGCCGATGAACAGCCAGTCCACGTCGTGGCGGGCGCAGTGCACACTGACGTAGTGCAAGGCCGCAAATCCCTCGGTGCCGAAGAACTCGACGTCGCTCAGATCGAGCACGAGCTGTTTGGAAACGCCGGTGTGGCGCTCGACGAAGCGGCCAAGGGCGCGGGCATTGGTGGCGTCGAGATCGCCGGTCGCGGTGATGAGCAGTCGCATCTCGCTGAGGTGCCGCACGGCAAAAGCGGCACGTCCGCACCGTTCTGACTCGTCGGCCGACGACAGCTGTGCACGATACAACCGGACGGTATGAGCAGTAGGCATCGCGAACCCCCTGTGGTCCCAAGGTGCGGGTCACGGCGGAGGGCTCTGCTGGTTAAAAAGCCTGGTCGGCCGCAACCCGGCTGTTAGCTCAACCACGGTTGAGGCTACTACGAATTTCGCACACCATCGCCGCCGGTCACAGAAATTTCTTGGATTGCTGCGAGACTGTGCCTTTCCACATGGAAGTGGACGTGTTCCTCCGCGCCAAGCTCAGCGCAGGCGTTGGTAGCGAAGGTGGGACGACGCGGGAGCTGAAGGTACGGGACTCGTCGAGTGACCCGGACCGCCGCTGGTGGATGATCCACGTACCCGGCGCGCGATGGCCTGACCGACGAGATTGAGTTTATGGCCCGCTGACTTGATCGCTCTTTTACCGACACCCCATCTAGGACGTCTATCCGGTCTGCAGGGCTTGATTAGACCCCACGCGTTTCAGTTTGGTCCGGCGACTCCTCGATGCCCGCGCCGGACTGAAACGAGGATGTTCCACTCCAGGCATCGACTCGAACGAATGATCGTCGCTCATTGCTTGCACTGGGACACAGTACGCACATAGGCCGGGACCGAACTTCGGATAGCCGCAGGCGGGACAGATGTTGATGGTGGTCATTCCAGTCCGCTCCCGCATGTCAGGGGTCATCACGTACGAGCCAGTTTGCTGGCACGGAGATTAAGTGTTAGAGGGATTACCCCATCCCTGAGAAATTAACCGTGCCGTCAGCCCACGATCGGTTGATTGGCGTCCGGTCAGGCTTCAGACTCTGACCGCGACCCGCGATAGCGCCTGTCGTGTTCATTCTGCGGAGCTCGACGGGCCTCACAGCTAATTGGCAGTCGGCCCACCCAGGCCGGATGATTAGGGAGTGGGTACCGCCCTCGTCGTGACACTGCTGGTGCTGTTGGCTGTCGCCATAGTGGTCAATCAGCTCCTTCGACTGCGAAGGTGGCTGAAACGACCACCTAGCTCGCGCCCTTGAGGGCAGCAGTCGGGTCCGTCACCACCGGCGGCCTTCGGACACTCCCAGCCGCGTTTCGTGGAGACTGCGTACGGTCCGCTGTCCCGTCGAGGCACGTGCAGTGGACGCTGAGCGGGCGGCCCGTACATGGTTTGATCGTGCGGCATGTCCAGTGTGGTCGCCGCCGTGCCCAAGGCACGGCTTTATGTCCTACGTTTTTCCCGGCCCGAGGCTGTGCCGTTGGGGCAGCGTGGTTGGGTAATCCAGTGCCCGCGCGTTGTTCGGACCAGCTGATCCTGCACCGTGTCGAGCCTATTGTGCCGAGGTTCTGGATCATGCGCTGCCTTGGCTTCGGCGCGTTGGTGGGCGGTGAGTAGTAGTTGGTCGAAGGTAGCGCGATCTGGGCAGAGGTCGTCTTGCTTCGAGGTGCGGACGTCTGCGAGTAGCTGCTCTGCCAGGGTCCGTAGTTTGGTGTTTGTTTCCTGCGAGCGCCACTTCAACAGGTCGAAGGCCGCCTCTGAGTCGATGCGATAGACGTACATCAAGACACCCTTGGCTTCTTCGATGGCCGCTCGGTGTTCGGCAAAATCGGCGACGGCTCCGCTGATCGTTGCGTCACGTGCTTTATCCGAGCGTGTTTCGTCGATGTAGAAGCCGTGGGTGCCGATCACTTCGCCGCTGTTGTCATGCAAGCGTTCACCGATGACGACGATGTCGCGGGTGTCGCCCTGCACGGTGATGATGCGGTGGCGGGTGCTGAACGGTCTGTGGCTTTGGCGGATGTCGTCCAGTGTTGCCGCAATGTACTCGTAGTCGTCGGGGTGCTTGTGCGAGAGCCAGTTGTGTGGTCGGCGTGACTGTTCCGGGTTGGTAGCCGTGGATCTGTTCGACCTCGGGCGACCATTCCCACCGCTCGTCGGAGAAGTAGAAGCGATACCAGCCCACGCGTTGAGCCGTCCCACCGGCAAAACGCGCGCTCAAGCGCGGCTCCGCTCTCAAGAGGGCTGTTGTCGGAAGGCTCGGTTCCGCGCGCCCAGTCAATCTGCAACACAGTAGTTTCTACCCGAGCGCCACTGGCCGACGTCCGCTGATAGGTCCCCGGCAGCTGCGGCCGGTGAGAAGGACTCTGAGTCGGAATCATCGGCTGAATCGCTGACCAGCGAACGATTCGAGTGGGCGGAGCAGTGGAGATGAGGCCGAGCGCTGACTTGTTACGGTTCTTCGAATCCTCATCGCCTTAATCAACAGACGTTCGACGCACCGCGCCGCCGTCTCCGTCGACTGTCGCCCACCAGTCTGCGCGCACCGGCCGACCTCACACGAGCGCGCGAACACCGCACGAGTTCGGCCCGCCACCAGGGCGCCGGTGGCGGCGAGGCCGGGACACCGAGCGCACCGAACTCACCGCTTGGCCTCATCCGCCAGACGGACTGAGACCTGCGCGGCCAACGCTGCAGCATGATCATCACGACGACGAGAGCGGCTCAGGAAGCCTGAGTCTCCGCCTTCTCGTCTGTCTCGTACGCGAGGTCGAGCCGTTGTTCGGGTCGCTGCACTTCGGCCCGCAGCACGCTGGCGTAGTACGACTTGTCGGCGTCGGTGAGCGGAGGCGGGACGATGCTCCTGGGCCACAAGCGTTTCGCACGAACGGCGTCGATCTCAATGGCGAATACGATCACCGTTGCCTGAAGCGCCAGCCATGCCAGCAACCCGAGAACCACGCCGAAGAAACCCGCGACAGCCTGGGCGTGGCGCAACTGGTGGGCGACAACTATCCCGGCGGCCGTCAGCAGAATCTGCCAACCCAGTGCGCTGACCGCAGCGCCGAAGAGCATCGAGCGCGTCGGCACCCGCCCAGCCGCAGCAATCCGGAAAAGCACGACGAAGAAGCCGAAGCCTAATGCCGTCCCGACTGCCAGGCTGACCACCCGTGCCGGTAGGCCGCCAAAACCGAGGGAGGTCGCGGTCGCAGCGGCGGTGCTGGCGCCCCCGGTGACGACGACGATGAGGCCCAGAAGCAACAACAATGCCAAGGTGCGCAAATAACGGGGGAAAAAGCCTGGCCGGTCCACCTTGGGTACCGCCCACACCGTATTCAGGGTGTTCTGCAGGGTATGGGCGAACCCGCGGCCGCCGACGAGTGCGCCGGCAACTCCGATCATCAGGGAAGGCAACGTGCTGCTGAAGGTTTCGACACCGAGTTGGTCATGGATTTGGCCACCGATGATGGGAAACTCAGCGAACGCTGAATTCACGAGCTTCGCGTGGAGTCCGGGGTATTCCCGCAATGTCACGCCGAGGATGGCGGTGAATGCCAACAGCAAGGGGAATGCGGCGACGAATGAGTTGTACGCCAGCAGACCGACTAGGTTGCCGGCTTCGTCGTCGCCAAATTTCTTGACCACCGCAATCGGGAAACTGATGACGCCATGCCGCTGTTGCCAGCGATCGAACCGACGAACGACCCTTTCCACCGGATTCGTAGGTGACTGATCAGGATCGTGCTGAGACTGCGTCATCCCTGGTTCGTACGCGTTCGTGACGCCAGTATCGGCCATCGTTCATCCTCGCGGTCCGGCCCCTGCATAACCACGGATACCCAGAACAACCCCCTGACCAACAATGGCTGATTGGCCGACGCAGGAAATGGTCCGGCGCGAATCGCGGCGGAAACGAACGCTGTCAATACTCAGCGAACGCCGGCTGACGGCTCGGTTAATTCAGGCCGCGATGGGTATTCCTTTCATGACCAAGGAGGTCATCATGTTGCGAGGACTAAACGGGCTGCTCGGGGTGGTGTTAGGGATTCTCACGGCCGTGCTCGGCATTGTCCTGGGGATCGTCGCGGCTGTGGTGTGGCTCGTCGGCATGGTGCTGTGCGTGACGGTAATCCTGCTTCCGCTCGGAATCCCCGTCACGAAGCTCGGCCGCCGCCTACTCACCCTTGCCGGCGACCTGATGCACATCCCTTGATGCGACGTGCGCCCACACGCGCAGTCACCGCAGGGCGGATGACGGTGTCAATCACTTGAGTGACCAAGAAGCTCATCATGAAACTGCTACGGCGGCTGCTCGAAACGATGTTATGGATCCTCGTCTCCGCGGCCTCGTCGGCGTATTGCTGTGTGTGACAGTCATTTTGCTTCCAGCTCCTGCAGGGTGAGCCTGTGACCTGTGGGTTAATGGCCAAGCAATCGCCGTCTTGGGTCGCCTCGTGGTCTCCTAACGCGGAAGTCATGATCCATCGCCCCAGCCGTCGCACCGCATCTCGCGCCATCTGCACGGTTGCACCGCGTTTTCGTAGACAAATCCGTTCACAAGCAAGCAAGCAGCAAGCGGAGCAACATGGCGCCTGACCCCACGAGCCGGGGAGGTCGGCCATGCCGAAGGTTCAGATCTGAGCCGCTCCGGGACGTCCAGAGCGGCGGGGTCAGGATGCCACAGCCAACGCTGTTGTCGTGCTGGGTCGCCGGTTTCGAGGCGAATGGTGGTGGGCGGTGACGTCTTGCACGAATTGCCCGATCATCCCGATCGCGCGTCTGCTTTCCGGTGTGGCGTGTGCGGCGACCGCAAACGCGTGCACCTGTCCTTGCCAGAGATGAAGGTCGCACGGCACGCCGGATGCCCGTAGTCGATCGGTCATCAGTTCGGCGTCGCCACGCAGCAGTTCGTCGGCACCGGCATGGATCATCACCGGCGGCAGGTCGCGTACGTCTTCGGCGACCGGGGAGGCCAACGGTCCCGGCTCGCCGTCCACCGTGATCCGCGACTGCGCTCGCGCGACGTAGCGGGCGAACACCGCCGCCGCCTGGGGCGGAAACACCGAGCAACGCGCCGCCTTCCCGCGCCCGGCGCGGTCCGGCCGAATGTCGGTCAGAGGCGAAATTGCCACCACCCCAGCAGGTTTCGGCAAGCCCACGGCGGGAATCGACAGGGCGGTCATGAAGGCAAGGTAGCCACCGGCGGAATCGCCCGCCACCACGATGTCGCCGTCACCGTAGCCGGTCTCGCACAGCCATCGATAGCCGTCCAGCGCATCGGCGACCGCACTGCTGATCGGGTACCTGGGCAGCATGCGGTAGCCGACGCTGAGAACCGGGGCATCGGCCGACCGGGACAGGCACGACACCAACGCGCGGTGGGTGTTTAGGCCACAGGTGAGAAAGGCCCCGCCATGGAAGTAGAGGATGGCCCGCGCGGTGCCTGAGTGCTCGGCCCGAACCCATTCGGCGCGACAATGCGGTAGGACGATCTCACCGATCTGGGTGTGGCGCGGCCTGGGCAGCCAGCGCGCGGCTTCATCGACCCACCCGGTCGGCCAGGGAAGGCCGGGTGCGGCCATCCATGCCGACACGAATGGTTTGACGCCGAAACGGGCTCCCAGCAACACTGCTCGAGACCGCAGGCTCACAGCACGATGCAACGAAGGAGTCCGCTGCGCCGACACGTGTTTGACGCGCTCGCCGTTGCTCGTCACAGTCATGGCTGCCGCCTCCGTCTGACGCTGAGGCAGCGAGGCAACAGGAGTTCCGGCATAAACGCCGAATTCGGGTTCGCCGCCGTGTGGTCCTCAGACTCGTCGCGTGGCCGTCGAGCCACGAATCCAGAAGCCTTAGTTGACTTCTGGATACCCTTGTGCAGACGGGGTACCCCTTGACGCAGCCGACAAAACCCGAATGCCGACAGCAGATGAGCACGAGAGCGCTCACTCGAGAATCAACTCACGAACCGCCTGATCCGGACTCCTACCCGAACATCGTTCTCTCGCAAGGACTCCGCTTGCCAGCTTAAGCAGTGGCGACGGCCGAGACCTCCCGCCGAGGCGGGCGAGAAGTGACTTGTCGGGCGGTGGCGCACCTGGATCGCGAACGCCCACACCGGGATACACCGGCGTCTACTCGACATTCCTGCGCGCACCGAAAATGTCGCTCGCCGTTACGGTCTCGACGCCCGGAGCTGCTGCTAGCGCCATGCCGACGGGGACTCGTTGGGGGGTGGGCGTCTTGACGCGAAAAGCAACCCTCTCGAAGACGATCGCTCTTGCGTAGTTCTCGCTGTATGAAGAATGACGACGGACATCCCAGACCTATACCTGGAACCGGTGCCGCTCACCGACTCTCGCCGGTCGAGAGGTTACTCGGCGGCGGCTCGCACCGCCGCTATCAGCGCCACGACAACGAGGGCCAGCAGGAGGACTACGAGCAGCACCGGCCCGAGCAGGAGTCCGAGGACCAAGAGAAGGGCGAGGGCGATCTTCGCCTGGCCGCTCAGACCAGATACCAGACCTTTGATCGCTGCCCACACAGGATTCTTACCGGTCAGGAGAGCCCGAATGCCTTCCAGCCCCGCTTTCACGCCGGCACCACCGTTTGCGATCGCCTCGACGAGCGTGTCCATCCACTCCTGGACCTTCCTCGTCAGCGCTTCCCCGCGGTGTCGCACCGCGTCCAGAAGCCGGTGAACTTGGGTCTTTACCCACTCCACGACGGCCTCGACCGACGACCAAACCCGGCCGCGAGGGGCGTTGGTAGGGCCGCTGCATTCGGACGATGACGAAACCGGCGGGCGCGTGCGATTCGGCGAGGTGGACCGCGACGGCGCGGACGCGCGGGACCTTTCTTCTCGGGAACGCTTCCGAGTCGCCGGCTTCGCGGAGGTGGGGTGGCCTCGCACCTGTCCGGGAACGGCGGTGTCGGGGTGGCGCTGCCGGAACATGTCCGAGGCTGATACGCCGCTGGCATCGGATCGTTTCGGTGGTGGCATCGATTCCGCCCGCCGTGGGCCGCGCCGCGGTGCGGCGGTAGTCGACTTCGTGGCTGCCGTTCGCCTGCGTGGCGGTCGCACCACGGCGGTTTCGGAGGGAGGCGTTGATCTCATGGCCGGACCAGCTTCGGCTGTTGCCGTGGCCGGACCAGCTTCGACTGTTGCCGTCAGGTTGCCGCGGTCATTGGTCTTCCCGCTGCCGGCCGCGCGTCCACGGCGCGGCTTCACCGGTGTGCTCCGGCCGCTCGCCCTCTCTCGCGCCCTCATACTCGGCTAATACCCCCCGGTCCAATCCCCGAAACCGGGTCTAATTCAGCGGCGGAGCGCTACTAGCATCCGGCGCGACGGCGGCGCACTGGTCGGGAGCGTGGAACGCAAATCCTCACCGTAAAATGGCCGCTAGCCTCACCAGCGGCGAGTTAAGCGACCAGGTCGTCGACGTCGCCGCCTTGCCCCGGGTAGCGGTCGATGTCGAGGGCCGATACTCGCCGCTGTTCAAGCTCAACCAGGTCCGTCCGCCGTGGTAACCAACGGGCTCGCCAAGCTGCACATCCGCTGGCCCCGCAGTCGCGGTGGTGTTCTGCGAGGCCCTCCAGCTCGCCGAGGATTGAACTACCGTTTCCTCACCGCCGGACACCTTGGCCACCACCGAACACCAGGCCCTGCAATGCATCTCACGTGACAACGTGGTCGAGGCGGCCGGCCTCGACGCCGGCCGCCAGGACCCGAGCCCACCGCCAAAGTCTGTGCCTGGACCCACAGCATCGGCCTGTCGGTGCCCGACCGCGGCCGACTCCGCCTCGGAGTCTGGCAGGCCTGGCCAGTCGGAGTTCTGGCTTCGTGCACAGCACCGGTCTGTGATGTGACACATGGGTCTTCCACGTACGCCGGCATAAGCCAGCGGAATCTGTTACGCCCTCGCAGAGAGGTTGGTGGGTAACACCGACGACGGGGCCGCGGACGTCGCTCGCCGAGAACCTCGATGCGACCGCGGTCGCCTACGAGCTCACACGGGTTTGCACTCGGGCCGTTCCGGGTAATCACTTCCATAATCACGTGTACACACCGTTCGGTCTGAAGTCGACGCAGAAGGCGCGTGAATGACAATAGATTCGGGGACACCGTGATCATCTTCATCAGCTTCGGAATCGCCGTCCTGGCGCTGGGCTACGTCCTCGGCATCCCCATTCTGGGAACGACTGGGGCCATCCTGCTCATCGTCGGGTTGATTGTGTGGATCCTGCGCCAGTCCCAAAGTGTGGTTCTTGGCTCCCTACGTATGCGTAACCGACCACCGCAGCCAAGGGTGTCGAAGCTGTCGCCGACGGTGCCGATCGATGGCGCGGCGCCGATCTCAGCGAGGCGTTCGCTATTCCGGATCGACTTAAACTGACATCCGGCATCAGAGGTTGACATCGCAACCCCTCCAACACTCTTCCACCCCAGCAATTTTCACCACAGTCAGCCATCCCGATGGCGTCGAGCACCGTACGGAATGCGCATATGCGCCGCGACCCGCCAGCCTACGATCATCGGCTGATAGCGTCGGTGATGAAACGGACGCGGGCACCCGGCCCGGGCCGGCACGAGAACTCAGTGACCCTCGTTTTGGGGGCGGTGGGGTGAAGTCTCGCCCCCATCAGGTCAGGATACTGCGCGGCGGGAGCGGGCTTGGTGGTGCGCACCTGTTTCCCGTGGCGGGCGCCAGTAATCCCGGTCAACTCGCATGTGGCGGGCAACCTTATCGCGTCCGATGTCTTAGCCGGCGCGGCGGGCGGCTTTCCACAGTTTGCGCGCGACGTAGACCCGATTATTGTCCTCCCCGAGCTGCCGGGACGCTGGTTTCCAGGACGGCGTCCGGCAGGCCCGCGCCGCGCCGACGGGCTTCGAGGCTTGTTCGCGTTGTACGTGCTCGGGCTCACCTAAACCTGAATCCACGGACGGACTTGGTCTTGGTGGGTGTCGGAATGAGGAAAGTGCCCTCTGAACTGGGATGATTGGTGTTCTCACGCAACAATCGGGTCCAGTTCGGAAAGGCACTTCCGGTGCAAGTTTCGCATAGGTTCGCCGCGGAATCAGCGGTGTTCGACGAGGACAGTCTTGTGTCGTGTGCCGGGTTGGTGCCGGTGATGCGATTGGCCGAGCAGACCGGGCTGGCGCAGCTTCTCTCGGAGAAGGTGCGTATCGCCGTACCCAGGATCAAGTCCGGGTCGGCGAACCCGGCACCGAAACTGAGGACGTTGATCGCGGGGATGTGCGCTGGAGCGGACAGCATTGACGACATCGACGTGCTGCGCTCGGGCGGTATGAAGACCGTGTTCGGTGGCGTGTACGCACCCTCGACGGTGGGAACGTTGTTGCGGGAGTTCACCTTCGGTCACGCCCGTCAACTCGAGTCGGTGCTGCGCGAGCATTTGGTGGCGTTGTGCGGGCGGGTCGATCTGCTGCCCGGTGCCGATGAGCGGGTGTTCGTCGACGTCGACTCGTTGCTGCGCCCGGTCTACGGGCACGCCAAGCAAGGCGCCTCCTACGGGCACAGCAAGGTCGCCGGTAAACAGATCCTGCGCAAGGGACTCTCGCCATTGGCGGCCACGATCAGCACCGCGGGCTGCGCACCGGTGATCGCCGGGATGCGGCTGCGCGCCGGGAAGACCGGCTCGGGCAAGGGCGCCGGGCGGATGGTCGCCTCCGCGATCGGCACCGCCCGCGCCGCCGGCGCCCGCGGGCAGATTCTGGTACGCGGTGATTCGGCCTACGGCTCGCGCGCGGTGGTGGCCGCCTGCCTGCGCCATGGTGCGCAGTTCTCGCTGGTGATGACCCGCAACCCGGCGGTCGAACGCGCGATCGCCGCGATCGACGAGTCAGCGTGGACACCGGTGTGCTATCCCGGCGCGGTACGTGATCCCGACACCGGCGGGTGGATCTCCGATGCCGAGGTCGCCGAAATCTCCGACACCGCCTTCGCATCCACACCGGACCGGATCACCGCCCGCCTGGTGGTGCGTCGCGTCAAGGACGCCCGGTTCCCCGATGCGCTGTTCCCGGTGTGGCGGTATCACCCGTTCTTCACCGACACCGAGCTGCCCATCGAGCAGGCCGACATCACCCACCGCCAACACGCGATCATCGAAACGGTGTTCGCCGATCTGATCGACGGACCGCTGGCGCACATCCCGTCGGGCCGGTTCGGGGCCAACTCGGCCTGGGTGCTGTGCGCCGCGATTTCCCACAACCTGCTGCGCGCTGCCGGCGTGCTCGCCGGAGACCAGCACACCCGGGCACGCGGATCGACGCTGCGGCGCAAGATCGTCAATGTTCCCGCCCGCCTGGCCCGCCCGCAACGCCGACCGATCCTGCACCTGCCCACCCACTGGCCCTGGTCAAAGGCCTGGCTTGCGTTGTGGCACAACATTATCGGACACAGCCCACCACTGCCCGCGCCAGCTTGACCACCCGCCGCAAGGCCCGACCGGAACACATAGGAAAAGCTGGACGGACCAGCAGATGCCACGCGTCACCCACCGAAAATCAAGATCACAAATAATCTGGACAGCCGAATCTCAGCCCATCCGTGGATTCAGGCTTAGTTAGTCCATGCCTCTCCATGGTTGTGGGGGAAGTCCAGATCCAACCCGTC
>Ga0207665_10003162_pt1 | contig 11036 bp, 6 predicted proteins | sample LARL112metaG_FD_184351 | JGI IMG/M metagenome (GOLD analysis project Ga0207665, IMG submission 184351) | Corn, switchgrass and miscanthus rhizosphere microbial communities from Kellogg Biological Station, Michigan, USA - LAR L11-2 metaG... | ecosystem: Host-associated > Plants > Roots >...
ACGCCCTCGCCGACCCGGCCCTGGGCAGCCGCGAGAGCATCGCCAGGGGCGGCATCCGCGCGCTGGTCTGCATCCCGCTGGCGCCGCCGCCGCCGGCGGCCTCTCCATCGCCGGCGGCGGCCGGAGCGGCGGGCTTCGATCGCCGCCGTCCGGGCGCCCTCTACGCCGACAGCCGCGCGCCGGGGAGCGCCTTCACCGAGCTGGACATGGAGATCCTCGAAGCGCTCGCCTCCCAGGCCGCGCTGGCGATCGCGGCCGCGCGCCTGGACGAGGAGGTGGAGCGTCTCCTGGCCGACGTCGAGGCGGTCTCGGGGCGGGCGCCCGTGCTCTGGAGCGACCTGCTGGCGACCCACGGCGCCGCCGCCGCCGGGATGGCGCCATGAGCGCCGAACCGTTCCCGGCCGCGGCCGCCGGATCGGACCCGGGTGTCACGCGCACCAATCTTGCCGGCGGCGGCTGCCTGGCCACGGGCAGCCTGATCGCGGGGCGCTACCGCATCCTCGCCCTGGCCGGGGTGGGCGGCATGGGCATGGTCTACCGCTCCCACGACGAGCAGCTCGACATCGACGTCGCCCTGAAGGTGCTGCGGCCCGAGGTCGCGGCCGATCCCGGGTTCCGCGAGCGCTTCCGCAAGGAGCTGCTGCTGGCGCGCCAGGTCAGCCACCGCAACGCGGTGCGCATCCACGACCTGGGGATCTCCGGCGACCTGCTCTTCCTGACCATGGACTACGTCCCCGGCCGCTCGCTGCGCGCCCTGCTCGAGGAGGAGGGGCCGCTCGGGCCGCGGCAGGCGGTGGCGATCGCCCGCCAGCTTGCCGCGGCGCTCGCGGCCGCCCACGCGGAAGGGGTGGTGCATCGCGACCTCAAGCCGGCCAACGTCCTGCTGGACGCGGGCGGACGCGCCTTCATCACCGACTTCGGGGTGGCGCGCTCGATGTCCGCCGCGGGCCCCACCCAGCTGGGCGCGATCGTCGGCACCCCGGATTACCTGTCGCCGGAGCAGGCGCGCGGCGAGCCGGTCGACGGCCGCAGCGACGTCTATGCCCTTGGCATCCTGCTCTTCGAGATGCTCAGCGGCCGCCTGCCGTTCGCCGGCGACTCCTACGCGGAGCGGGTGGCGCAGCGCATCGGCGGCGAGGCCCGCGACCTGTCCGATCTCGGGATCGCCGTGCCGGCCCGACTGCGCGCGGTGGTGCGGCGCTGCCTGCAGCGCAAGCCGGCGCGGCGCTACCAGGGCGCCGCCGAGCTGCTTCTGGACCTCGACGCCTTGCCGGCGTCGGTCGCGGCGGAGCCGGCGGCGCGGGGGGTGGCCGGGGTGGCCGGGGTGGCCGGGGTCGCGAGGGTTGCCTGGGCCGCCTGGGTCGGCTGGGTCGCCTGGGTGTTGGGCCTGCTGGGCCGGCGCCGGCGAGCGCTGCCGGACGGCCTCTCACCCGGACCCCGCCGGGTCGTCGCCGCGCTGGCCGGAGTGGCCGCCCTGGTGCTCTTCGCTCTGCTGGTCGTCGCCGGCTGGGCTCTCGGCCGGGCCGCCGGCTGGCTTCCCGGGTCCTCGGCTGCCGGACTTCCCGGGTCCTCGGCCGGCGCTGGCGGCGCGGCCGGTGCGGGCGGCGCGGCGGGCGCGGCCGGCGCCGGCGCCGAGGGAGCCGGCCGGTCATCGACGCGGCCGCGGAACGCCGCGGCCCCCGCGGCAGCCGCCGCGCCCGGCACGCTCGCGCCGGCTGGCACTGTCGCCGGCACCGCCGCCGGCGCCGCCGCTGCCGTCGCGGCGCCGCGCCACGTGGTCGCGGTGCTGCCGCTGGCCGAGGAGACCGGGCGCGCCGACCTCGCCTGGAGCTCCACCGGCGTCGCCGACATGCTCGCCGCCGCGCTCGCCGAGAGCCCCACCCTGCGGGTCGTGGACAGCGTGCGGCTGCTGCGCACCGCCGACGACCTCAAGCTGCCGCGCGGCCCGCTGTCCGAGTCCGAGCTGCACCAGCTGGCCGAGCTGGTCGAGGCCGACCGCGTGGTCACCGGTACGGTCCGCGCCGGCGGCGGCGTGCTGCGGATCGATCTCGCGCTGTCGGCCGCCGACCAGCCGGCGGCGGCGGCGCGTTCCCTGCACGCCGAGGCGGGCAACGCGGCGCAGATCTTCCGCCTGGTCGGGGAGCTCGGCGAGCGCCTGCGGGGGCAGCTCGAGGCGGGCGTCCCGCCGGCGACGGTGCCGGCCCCGCTCACCTCGTCGAGCGCCGCCATGGCCGCCTATGCCGACGGCCTCGCCCGCCTGGCGCGCGCCGACAGCCTCGGCGCCCGTCCGGCCCTGGAGCGGGCGGTGGGCAAGCGGCTGCACCAGGCGGGTATCCGCGACCTGCTCATGAAGTACCCGACGCTGACCGCGCTTCGCGCCGCCGGGCCGGAGCGGATCGAGCAGGCGATCAGCGCCCGTTCCCCCCGGCTGGCAGGCAAGGTCACCACCGCCGTGACCGCCGCCCTCGCCGCGCAAGATCTCACCCTCCCAGCCCAGGCCGCCACCGGCCGGGTCATCGCCGAGCTGGCCGGCGCACTGGACCGCGTCTGCGCCCGCCGCGGCGCCCTGGCCGCCGAGATCGAGGAGGCGTTCCTGGCCCACCCTTCCGGTGAGCTGCTGGCATCCATGCCAGGGATCGGGCCGCGGACCGGCGCCCGGATCCTCGCCGAAATCGGCGACGGCTCCGCCTTCGCCACCGGCAGCAAACTCGCCGCCTACGCCGGCCTGGCCCCCGTCACCCGCCAGTCCGGCACCTCCCTGGCGGGCGAGTCCCGCAGCCGCAGAGGCAACCACCGGCTCAAGAACGCCATGTTCCTGGCCGCGTTCGCCTCGCTGCGCGACCCCGCGTCCAAAGCGTTCTACGACCGCAAACGCGCCGAAGGCAAACGCCATAACGCCACGCTCATCTGCCTGGCCCGCCGCCGCTGCGACGTCATCCTCGCCATGCTCCGCACCCACCAGCCCTACCAGCCAGCCCGCCCCGCACCAGAACTCGCCGATGCGGCCTGACCGGCTTGACAAAAAGATGGGGACACCCCCCCGCTGGCGGACGGCGTCGCTGTTGCCGATGGCCAAGGTAAGTAGGCTGGCGGCATGCGCGTAGTAGTCGCAGGCGGGCACGGGAAGATTGCGCTGCTGCTGGAGCGCCTCCTCGCCGAGCGCGGTGACCAGGCCGTCGGGCTGATCAGGGACCCGGCCCACGCCGCCGATGTGCACAAGACCGGCGCCGAGGCTGTGGTCTGCGATCTGGAGACAGCCTCAGCCGATGCTGTCGCGGTGCTGCTGTCGGGGGCCGACGCGGCGGTATTCGCGGCCGGCGCTGGGCCGGGCAGCGGCGTGTCTCGTAAGGATTCCGTCGACCGGGGTGCCTCGGTGCTGATGGCCGACGCCGCCGAGCGGGCCGGGGTCCGCAGATTCGTGCAGATCTCCACGATGGGAGCCGGCCAGCCGCCGCAGCCCGGCGCCGATGAGGTCTGGGCCGCCTACCTCACGGCAAAGACCGCCGCCGAGGCCGATCTGCGCTCCCGGGACCTGGACTGGACCATCGTGCGCCCCGGCCGCCTCACCGACGCTCCTGCCACCGGCCGGATCCGGCTCGCGGCCCCGCCCGTGCCCCGTGGCGCGGTCCCCCGCGCCGACGTCGCCGCGGTCATCACCGCCCTGCTCGACCAGCCGGGTACCGGGCACAAGACACTCGAGCTGACCAGCGGAGACAGCCCAGTCGCCGCAGCCGTGCGCGGCATCTCCTGACCGGGCCTTCGCCTCCGGCGGCTCGACCGCCGGGAGACGCCCGCCCTTGCCGATGTGAGCGTGGCCTGAACGCATACTCACGCATTGTTTGGCATATTCGATCGAGGCTCGGGTGGCTGCAATGCGCGCTGACTCAGCTGCATCATCCCATTACCAAGGCCGCGCTGAACGAGTATGCGTCCGTCGAGCCACCATGCCTCGACTTCCACATATGCGTCCCGAACAACCTGTTCTGCCACGTCCAGTGAGGCTCGTGAGCCTCGCTCCAGAATGGCCGGTTTCTTATTTCACGAAGTACCAGTTCTCCGGATTGATAGACAGTGTCGATGACTGCGGCAGGACGCCCTTGAGGTTGTTCGCGATCTCGGTGAGCTGTATGGCAGGGAACGGCTGCCATTCAAACGGCAACTGCGTCGCCAGGTAGTCCTGCCAGGTGTACATGTAGGACAGATTTGGGCTGGTCAGCGTCTTCTCGATCATGGCGTCGTTTTGCGCGTTGCTGTAGGCGCCGTAGTTTGACGTTGCGCCGGTCAGGTAAAGCACATCGCCGGTCGGCAGGTAGTCCGGCGAGAATGTAAAGCCCTCGAAGTTGGCCATGTCCCAGTTGCAGGGGGTTTTGGCGGCCACGCAGTTAGATGCGGCCACCGCGGTAACCTGATTGATCGGCTCGGGCCGCAGGTTCAGCTTGATGCCCGCCTGCGCCGCGTTTGACTGCAGGTCGGCCATCTCTGATGCGAGCCAGCTCAAGCCACTGGCGTATGGGAGGTTGAAGCTCAGGGTTTTGCCCTGGGCGATCCCCGGCCCGCACTGGGCGGGATCGATGCAGCTGGTCGCCCCGCCCGGGACCACCTTCCAGCCGTGGCTGGATAGCAGGGCTTTGGCTTTGTCGATGCTGAACGGGAACGGGTCCCCCTGTCTGCCCTTCGGGGACAGGAACTTCGTCACCGGGACGTTGCCGACTGGGCCGACTGTGGGCGCGCCGTAGCCGCGCAACGGACCGTTGATGACGCCCTGCTGGTCCATCAGGTAGGCCATCGCCTGCCGGAAGTACAGTTGCCGAATGACCGGGCCGTTGCCGGTGGTGGACTGGAAGTTCATCACGTAGAAGCCGATACCCCAGGCATACAGCGGGTCCAGCGTGTAGCCCTTCGCGGACAGCGGGTTGGCCCCGGCCGCCGCCCCGGGCCGCTTGGCCGGGGCGTCCTGCTCGGGCAGGTAGCCGACGTCGATCTTGGTGCTGGCGCTTGGTGCCTGCAGCACGTTGTACTCGGCGGAGTCGGTGGTGAACGGCACCTCCTGGAAGGCGGCCAGGTGCGGCTTGACCGGCCCAGAGTAGGACTTGTTCGGTACGAACGTGACATGGCCGTCGGCGTTGAACGCGCTCAGCTTCCACGGCCCATCCACGATGCTCCAGATCGGCGAGGTCGCGTAGCTGCTCGGATCCTTGGCCTGGCTGCTGAGGTAGTTGTACACCGCGGCGCAGTCGCTGACAGTCGTGGCGCAGCTGCTAGGACCGGACGCGGTCCGGTCCCATGCCGCGGGCATCGGGGTGATCTGGCTCAGGTTGTTGTACAGGAACCAGGTCGGCGAGTACGGCTTGTTCATCGTCATGGTCAGCTGGGTCGCGCTGACCGCCTTGACGTCCGAAACGTTCGTCGGGAACCCGCCAGGCACAGTGCCGAACCAGTCCTGCGGCACAGCCTTCATCATGTTGATCCAGAACATGACATCCTGAGCGGTCACCGCTGTCCCGTTCGACCACATGTAGTGCTTAAGCGTGATCGTCAGGTTCCTGCCGCTGAAGGTGGGTGGGCTGGCAAGGCTGAGCGACGTATTGAACACCGGCTGGCTACCCTGGCCGAACCAATACAGCGGCCGGTACATCAGGTAGGTGAAGTCAAACAGGTTCTGATTGCTGGAGACCGTCGGGGCCATAAACGGGAAGATGTAGCTCGGCGTCTGCGACGGCGGCTCAGCCATCACAGCGGTCCCGCCCTTCACCGGTGTCTTCGCCGATGTCGTGCTGCTGCTGCACCCCCCCGCCACAAGCGCCAAGACTGCAACTCCAGCCCCCAGCGACACCACCCGGCGCCAAGTCCATGACCGTGATCCACGGTGTAGTGCATGAGTTGACCCCATTGCCTATCCTCCCTGCGGCGTGGGACACGTTCGCCGCGATGGCGCGGCGTTACAAAGGTGTGCTTGCTGAGTAGTGAACGACGGGCCAGATCACGCATGCCACGGGTGGCGCTTAGGGCGGAGTCGACGGCCAGCAGGCGGGCTCCTCATCGCCGACGAGTACCACGTCGAGTGCCGGATAGCAGCGGTGAACGAGCCCTCCTCGGTCATAGCGGGAAACCAGCCGGCTCAGACCGCGGCTTGATGCCCTATAAGCCGTCTGCCGGGCCAAGCGGAACGGGTTACTGATATCAATCTGCCCCGCGGTACCTTCCAGGCCGCTGCATGTGTCATTGTCACGGCCCGGCCCGCAGGACAGCCGCAGCCTGCGCCCACCGGGAGTGTTCAAGCACGCCACAGGTGTCCACACCAACGCCATTGCCGCCGCAGCAGACTCCCGCACGCTTCCTCCAGGTCGGGGTTACAGAGCTCACCGTGCCCAGGCTGGTTAGGGCCGCCGCTGCCGCTGCTGGTGTTGCTGCTTCGGGCGGCCGTGATCACCGCGAGAGCGGCGACCCAGCGCTCAGACGTCTCGGATCGCTCCCTCCTTATATCGTCGATTGTCGACAATTGCTATAACTGTAGGAAGGCCGCATGTGGCCGTCAATGGGGTACGGGGCGCATCTGAATCATGACGGGGCTCTTCCGCTCAACGGCCCCGTAGACGCGGGGTTCGGGAAAGACATGAGAGACGGCCCAGCGACCAGCCGCGGCAGGGCCCCGGTCGTGGTGCGCTGCCGCAGCCTTGACGAGGAAGCGCCATGCCGCGATGGTCGCTGACAATCGACAATCGACGCCGAGGAGGTGGATAGCTCGATGCACATGATCATTGGCGCGTCCTCATCGCCTTGCCGCTGGAGTCTGGTCGCGTGCCCGCATCGACGCCGCGCACCCCCACAGATGCCGCCGCGCCAGCACCCATGCCTTGCCGCCGCCGCACGCCAGGCAGGCGAACCGCCCGGCTGCCGCGACACGGCCGGTTGGTCCAGGTCGCCGCGTCGTCAGCGAATCGCGTCTGGAACCCAACGATGCTCACTGGAAAGTCCAGTCATGCCATAGCGGCAAGGCGGGCCGGCGACGGCGAGCCGCTCTTGGCCCATGACAGGGAACGGCTCAAGCGCCTCTGCTGGCTGCTGCCTGGCCGAAGGGAACCACGGTCAGCTGTTGCCCGCACCGCCGCCGCAGCCGGTGCACCGGGTCCCGGCGCAGCAGGCGAGCCAGCCGGGGGCCACCCTGCCTGCTGGTCGCCAAGATCACCTGGTCATAGTCGTGGGCGCGGGTCTCGGCGTGCACCGCCTCCAGCATGTCGCTGTCGCTGATGATGCCGCTGGCCTGGCAGCCGATCCCCCTCAGGTGCTGCACGGCCCGGTGCATCCGGTGTTCCGCGGCGGCACTGACGTCGTGATCTGGCCGCGGCGCGCGGGAAAGCACCGGAACCACGGTCGCTATGGATATCCCCGCTCCGAGGAGGAGCTCCATGGTGGACCCCCGTGGCGAGCTGGCCAGCGACAACACCACCACCTCGGTCGGCTCCTTTCCATGCCGGGCGGCGAGATGGCTGATCGGCCCCAGGTAGAGTTCCTCATCCCGAATGGGCAGGCCGGTGTCCAGCACGAGCAGATACCGTGGCATGCCCATCACTTCCTCAGCGCCTGGCAACGGCCTAGAACGAGGCTACGCCTGGCCCGTGCCGGACCTCAGCGTCGTGCGTTCTCGCGTGGCGGCCTCCACATTGGCCGGGCCGGCCAGGTCGGTGAGTATGTCTTCCAGCCGGGCCAGGGCGGCGGCGATCCAGGGCAGGGTGAGCGGGTCGGTGGCGGTGAGTGTGGCGTTCCGTTGTTCCTGGGTGTCGCCGTAGAGCAGCCCGGTGGCCAGCCGCAGCCGCAAGACGCTGGGGTTCGCCGAATGCGCTGGCGGGCAGGGTGGCGACGCCGTAGCGGTCCATCAGCAGCCGGGCCCGCCGCGCCGCCACCGCCTCGTTGGCCGCCAGGGTCGCCGAGACCGGCACCTCCCGCACCGGCGGCAGCCTGGCGTGCCCCGTCACCGCGGCCACGTGGCCCGGGTGCGCCGCCAGGGAATGCCCCGGGCTTTGCTGGGTGATCATCGTGTCGGAGAGGGGCTGCGGCCGCCGAACAGGGTGAGCACCCGGCGCGCCAGGCCGGTAATGGCGCGGCCGGGCACCGAACCGGTGCGGTGGTGTGTTCCCGCACGGCGCCCCCGGATGGCCGCCTTGGCCGTCCGCTCCCGGGTGGCGTGCTGGTGCAGGTCAGCGACCCGGGCGGTGGCAAGTTCGTCGTGGAAGGTGGGGTGCATCGCTGCCTCCCTCGGTTCGGCCTCACGTGGCTTTGTCTTGAGGATGCCGAGGCGGCCGGGGGGTGCGGATCGTACAACCGAGCGGGATCCGGGCCGGTAGGCGTTTAGATTCCCGCGGAAAGTGGCTAGGGCTGCCCGGGGGACAGCAAGCCGGCACGCTCAGCCACCGCGGCGGCCTGGACCCGGCTGGTGACGCCGAGTTTGCGCAGGATGTTGCTGACGTGCACGCGGGCCGTTGTCGGGCTGATGTACAGCTCGGCGCCGATCTGCGCGTTGGTCCGCCCGGTCCCGAGCAGCCGTAGCACGGCCAGTTCCCGTTCGGTGAGCCCGTAAGGTACCGGTGCCCCGGGCGAGGGCGCGGATTCGGCGGAGGCGGCGGGCGGGGCCTGGAGTGGGATGCGGGCTCGCTGCGCCAGGACGCGGATCTGCGCTGACAGCGGCGCGTGCCCGTCGGCGGCGGCCGCGGCGGCGCGCAGTGCGGCAGCGGCCACCGCGGCGGGCTGTCCGGCGTCCAATTGTGCCTGGGCGTGGCGCCACCAGGCGTACCCGGCGCGGTGCGGATAGCCCAGGCTGTCCCAGGTTTTGGCGGCCGTCTGCCATGCGCCGGGGTCGCTGGCTCCGGCCAGCCGGGTCTGTTCGGCACGCCAGGTGGCATGGTTGGCGGGGATCTGCGCCAGGAAGGGGTTGTCGGTGAACGGGACCCCCGCCATCAGCTCCAACATGGCGCCCAGCTCGGCGGCGGCGCTCTCCGCAGCCCGAGCGCCGTCGTGGTCGCGGCGCGCCCGGGCCCGTTCGGCCAGGTCGGCGCAAGCGCGCAGGCCCGCCGCCAGCAACAGCCCGCACCCGCCGGTCAGCTCCGGCACGCTGTAGGGGGCGAGCGCCCGCCGGACCTGTTGGAGGGCCTCGCCGGGCCGGTCGGCCCACAGCGCCACCTCCACCGTCAGCTGCGCGGCTTCACGGTTGTTCTCGACACTCGAGGGGGGGCTGGTCAGCGCGACCTGCCGTTGCCGACTGGCCGCCGCCGCCAGGTCGCCACGCAGCATGTCGATCTGGGCCCGCAGAAGGTGGGTAAACCAGTCGTCCCCGCGGGGCGGCCCGGTGGTCAGCGGGTCGATCAGTGCCGCCGCGTCGGCCGTGCGCCCCGCGAACAGTAGCGCCGCGGCTGCGTTGCACATCAGGATCGCGGCAGGAAACCAGCCATCAAGGCCAGCCCGGCGGGCGGCGCGCAGGCCGCGCAGCGCCACCTCCTCGGCGCCGCCGAAGTCGCCCATCTGGAGGTAGGTATCGCTTTCGACCATGGCCACCTCCACCAGGGCCGCGTCATCCCCGGCCGCCTCGGCGGCGACCCGCGCACGGTCAAACTTGGCGGACGCCTTCTGGACAGCGCCGGGATCCTGCGGATCGACGGGGATCCTGACGAGGATGCGGGGGATCACGCCGGTGGCACCGGCCGCCTCGGCGACCTCCATCGCCCGGATCAGCGCCGCCCGGTGGTCTTCCCAGCGCCCGTAGGCGCCCAGCAAGAAGGTCCCGGCGTACTGCAGCAGCGCCTCGGCGTGCTCGGCCGACGGCGGGCCCAGTTCGAACAGCTCAAGCGCCCGTTCCACCAGCGGCCCCCCGGCACCCACGGTGTGCAGGCCCCGCAGATACCCCGCGCGCTGGCAGATGACCGCGGCGGTCGCGGTGTCGGGATGGCCGGCGAACCGGCGGTAGGCCTCCTCCGCCAGCACGCCGGCGTGCTGGGTGTCGCCGGATAGCACGGCCGCATCGATGGCCCGCAGATACATCCCGGGCAGGCCTCCACCGGCGGCGCCGGCCGCAGTGGCAGGCAGTGCCTGGCGCAGTTCGATGGCCCGCTGCCAGTGCCCCGCCGCTTGCGCGTAACCGAACACCCGCTCAGCCGCCTGGGCCGCGGCCAGCCTGGCGGGCAACTCCTCGCCAGGGCGGTCCACTGCCGCCCAGTGGCTGGCCGCCTCCGCGGCCAGTGCATCATCACCCACCTGCTGCAGCAGCCGCGCGGTGCGCTCGTGCAGCACCGCCCGTTCGCCGGGCAGCAGCCCTACGTTCACCGCCTCGGCCAGCAGCGCATGCCGGAGCCGGTGCGCCCCGCCCGGGGCAGCGTCGGCGAGCAGCCGGGCCGCGGTCAGCTGCCGCAGCCCCCGCCGCACCGCCTCGGCGCCCAGCGCGCTGACCACGCCAAGCTGGTCTTCGCCCAGCGGCCGGCCCGCGACCGCCAGCGCCGCCAGCACCGCCCGGCCGTCTCCGCCGCACCGGCCCGCCCGCGCTATCAGCAACTCCGCCAGCCGGCCCGGCAACCCGCCCCCCGCTTCCCCGGCCAGCATCGCCGCTGCCAGCTGCTCGGTGAAAAACGGGTTTCCCTCCGCCCGCGCGTACAACTCTCCGGCGACCCGCGCCGGCGGCGGCGCGCCCAGCAGCTGTGCGGCCAGCTGCGCCGCCTCCTCCTCAGACAGCGGCGGCAGCCGGATCTCCTCCACCCCCCAGCCGCCGCGCACATGCGCCAGCCAGTCAGCCACCAGCGGATCCAGCGGCGCCTCATCACTGCGGCAGGTCACCACCAGGCTCACCGCGCCCAGGCCACCCGCCCGGGCCAAGAACGTCAGGCAATCCAGCGTCGAACGGTCCGCCCAGTGCACATCCTCGACCACCACGCACACCGCGCACCGGGCCGCCACCGCGCCCAGCAGCTCCGTCACCGCGGCAAAAAGCCGCTCCCGCTGCCACCCCCCGCCCCGCCCTCCCGGGCCTCTCTCACCGTGCTCCAGCCGCGGCACCA
>Ga0207665_10003169_pt1 | contig 11018 bp, 12 predicted proteins | sample LARL112metaG_FD_184351 | JGI IMG/M metagenome (GOLD analysis project Ga0207665, IMG submission 184351) | Corn, switchgrass and miscanthus rhizosphere microbial communities from Kellogg Biological Station, Michigan, USA - LAR L11-2 metaG... | ecosystem: Host-associated > Plants > Roots >...
GTGCCGTCGTAGCCCTCGTGCTCGAACGCGGCGGTCGCGTCGGCGACGATGGTGATGCCAAAGCCAAGGTTGGCGCCCATCCGCGCGGTGGTCGAAATGCAGTGCTCGGTTGTCATACCGACCAGCACCAGGTTCTCGACGCCGCGCTCGCGCAGATAGCTCTCGAGCTCGGTGCCGATGAACGCGCTGTTCACGTTCTTGCGGAAGACTGGCTCGCCGGCGACGGGTTTCGCTTCCGGCTTTACCGCGTTGCCCGGGCGATCGGGACGCAGCTCCGATTGTGGCTCGACGGAATCATGCTGCACGTGAACTACCGGTTTGCCCGCCGCGCGCCACGCCGCGATCACGTCAGCGATTCGTTTCTCGGCGTCGGGATTGTTCCGCTTCCCGAGTCTTGGATTGTCCATCCCCTGCTGGACATCGATGACGAGTAGTGTCGACTCTGCAGACTTCATGAAAAAACCTCTCAACGCAAAAAATGGCGGCAGTGCATAACGACCCGTTCTTAGACACTACCACCATTTGACCACACGTGCCAACCAACGGTTGCTGTACCAAGCCACGCTTACCGCTAACCGCTAACCCATCACAACGTCGCTGCCTCGAGCTGCAACGCCGCCTTGATCTTCGCCAGGTGATGATAGCTATGTCGGACTGCGTGATCTTCCAGGACGAACTGCGTCGTCAGCGGAGCGTCCCCGTTGAGCGAAACCGGAACCGCGACGTCAAGATCCTCGTCGTTCAGCGCACGGATCGCGTCGGCCGCAGCGGCGCTGTTGCGACGCAGAAATGCGATCGCTTCTTCCTTGGTGACAGCGTCCTTCTCCCTGGCGTGCTTGGCGTTGATATCGGCGACCAGATCCCACGTCACGCCGACGATCGGCTCGCCACGCGCTGCTTTCTGCGCGATGTCGATCTCGATCGGGTACATGTTGCCGACGTGGTGAACCATCACGCCAATCTTCCGTCCGTCGTGCGGGACCGGCAGCTGCCACTCCTCATCGGTCAATCCGCGGGCAAAATCTTCCAGGGCCTGTGCTCCCAGCTCGAGCCGTTTGGCGAGTGCTTCAGTGCGTTTCTTCATCGTCGTGTCCCTTCCAAAAGAGCGTGAGCGCCGGCGCGAAAACGCGCGCCGACTGAAGGGAGAGATTTAGGGTTCCAGGCGCAGGGCAGCCATGACTCGGCGTCCCCGTTTCTTGCTCGCGCGTGCGGAGGTCGCTCTACCTCGGTATGCGCCTCGGTGGCTCGGATTTCGGCGCGTAGACCCGGACGTAATCGACCAGCATCGTGGCCGGAAAGATCGTATCCGACTTCGGATTGCCGTCGAAGTGGCCGCCGATCGCCATGTTCAGAATCACGATGAACGATTTGCCGAGCACCGACTTTCCGTATGGGTGGATGTCAACGGTGCCGACCTGGTAGTGCGGGACGCCGTCGACCAGCCACTGCACGCTCCGCGGGTCCCACTCGACGGCGTAAGTGTGGAAGTCGGTGATGCTGCCTCGCGGAAATTTCTGCCAGTTGGCGAACGGCGTCTCGCCTGAATAGCCTGGACCATGCAGCGCCGAGCTGCTCAGTGTCGGCAGGCTGCCCTTGCTCTCCATGATGTCGATCTCGCCGCAGTCGGGCCATCCGACTTGGGGACAGGTGCTGCCGAGCATCCAGAACGCGGGCCAGAGCCCCTGACCGGCGGGGAGTTTGATGCGCGCTTCGACTTTGCCGGCGGGCGAGACGACGAGCCTGCCGCGCGTGGTGATCTTCGCCGACGTGTAGCGACACGGACCGTAGTAGCATCTGAGTCCAGCGGGGGCTGGCTTGCCTGTGATCGCCAGCTGTCCCTGACCGTTGAGCGAGATGTTGGACGGGTCGGCTGAATACCACTCGAGCTCGTTGTTGCCCCAGCCGCAAATGTGCAGCGAGCAGCCGTCGTCGAGATCATTCACCCATTTCGATGAGTCGACTCGACTACCGGCGGGCCCGTCGAACTCGTCGCTCCAGATCTGCGTCCACTCGGTGGCAAGCGGCGACTGCGTCGGCCGCGCGCTGCCCGGCGTCGACGGTGCGCTGTCGGTGCATCCACCGCACGCGATGAGGAGAGCTGCAACGCCAAATCGTCTAGTCGCCACCGAATACCAGCAAATAGCCGTTCGGATCGCGCACCTCGAACTCAATATCGCTGTACGACTGCCGCTTGAGATGCATTGTCACGAACGGTTTGTGCTTCACCGTCTCGTACAGCGCTGCGACGCCCGACATTCGAAAGTACGCGTCCCAGAGTCCAGCAGGGCGACGCGCCGATAGATCGGGCTTCTGATAGTCGGCGAGATTGAGCAGCATCAGCTCCGCATTGTCGCGTTGCAGGCTCGCAAAGACGTACGGCTCCTGCGCGGGAAATTGTCCGGCGAGTGTGAAGCCGAGCTCGGATACATACCACCGCGCCGTAGCCGCGATATCGGCAACAAGAAAAGTCGGCACTGCTGAACGGATTCGGATATCGGTTCTTTCTCGCACTGACGTCGTCATGGTGCTCTCTCCGTGAAATACGGCGCGACGTTGCGGGCAATCTGCGCGAATTCTTCTTGAGTCAGCGGAATCCGCCTGAATGCGGCCCACAACTGCTTCGGCTTTGGATTGCCCGCGACCGCAGCGTCGGAACCATATAGTATGCGCCGGGTTCCGACCTGGCGAATCCGGCGGACCACCAGCGCGGCCTGGGCAGGTGTGATCGCTGAGTCGACCGAGGTTGCGACATCGAACCACAAGTTCTTCGTGCGTGGATCGCCGCGCTGAACCGCGTCGGCCAGCACTGCCATCGCGCTGTCCGCGGGCGGATCGTTGTAGCCCGGTCCCGTTCCAGCCAGATGCGCCACCTGTACTACCACATCAGGCGCCTGCGGCAACAACTGATCGAGGAATATTTGCGCCTGCTGCTCGCCGTACGGCCGCTTGCGCGAAAGGCTGGCGCGCATGTGAATCACGATCGCCATGTGGTGCGCGTTAGCGGCGCGAAAAACTTTCTGCAGCTGCTCGATGTGCTGGGGATTGTCGACCTGCACATCCGAATTCCCAAAATGCAGCTTGATCCCGCGATTGAGGCGTGGATCCTTTGCACACCGCTCCAGCTCGTCGAGCGCGTAGTCCTTGAGCGGATTGAATCCGCAGAACGCAATCAATCTCCCGGGGAACAGCGATGCTTGCTGCGCATCCCAATCATTTTCGGCACGCACTCGCGCGTATTCGTCGCGAAGATTCCGCGACGGACTACCATATAGATACGCAGTGCCCAGTATGACAGCCTTCTGGATTCCCGCCGCGTCGAGGTTGGCTATCACTTCGCGCGCATCGAGCCCACGAAATCCCGGATTGCCCTGCGCCAGAATCGCAGCCAGATCCGGACTGAATAAGTGCTGATGATGGTCAGCGATCGGAGTGGTTTGGCCGCCTGCGCATCCAATCAGGGTGCCGGCAATCGCTGCAACGAAAATTGGCCTTGCGAGCATAGGATAACATCCGGAAGTTCTTGAGATTCGCTCCTCGACTTCAAAAGTTGAGTGCAATTATGAGACGCGCAGCATTTGTCGCAATCGCTTCGCTCGCTCTGTGCGCCGCTCCGCTCAAGGCGCAGGAGCATGAGCACCCCGTACAGCCGGAAAAACTCGGCACCGTTCACTTCGCGACATCGTGTAATCCGGGCGTGACGGCGGGTTTCGATCGCGCGGTCGCGCTGCTGCACTCCTTCGAGTTCGGCGCTTCGATCAAGGGCTTCAACGATGTGATCGCGGCGGACTCGAGCTGCGCGATGGCCTACTGGGGACTTGCCCTCAGTCGCTGGGGAAACCCGGTGGCGGTCGGCAATCGCGGTGTAGCACTCCTTCAGCAAGGCGCACAGTGGGCTGCGAGAGGCGCGGGCCTGGCTGCAGCGCCTGTCGTCACAGCGCGCGAGCGCGGCTATTTGAGTGCGGTAAACCAACTATATGACGACTACGCAAATCGGGATCAAGCCACGCGCGTTGGTGCTTATTCCCGTGCGATGGAAGCGCTGGCTGCGCGCGAGCCTGCTGACACTGAAGCGAAGATTTTCTATGCGATCTCGCTAGTCGCTGCATCGTCCCCGACCGATAAGACTTACGCGAATCAGCTCAAGGCCGGGGAGATACTCGAGGCACTGTGGGTAAAGCAGCCTGACCACCCCGGACTCGCGCATTACATCATTCACGCGTACGACTATCCGCCACTGGCCCAGAGGGCACGCGCAGCAGCCGAGCGTTATTCGGTGATTGCGCCGTCGGCAGCGCACGCGCTGCACATGCCGTCACACACCTTCACCCGCGTGGGGATGTGGAAGTCATCAGTTGACGCCAACGAGCGCTCGAATGCCGTTGCAATCGCGGCGGGCTCGATCGCGGAGGCTTTGCACGCGTCCGACTACGAGATGTATGCGTATCTCCAGCTTGGTGACTACGCGAAAGCAAAGGCGATCCTGGACAGACTCCCCACTCTCGCCGCGCGCTTTAACGCCGCCGCCATCACTGGCGCTGCGCCGCCGACAGCAGCTTACTTCGCGATAGCCGCCATTCCGGCGCGATGGGCGCTGGAGCGCGGAGCGTGGGTCGAAGCAGCAGCACTCGAACCCAAGACCACCGCGGAGTTTCCGTACGCGGATGCGATGACACATTTCGCCCGCGCCCTTGGTGCAACGCGGATCGGCGAGCTCGGCAAGGCGACAACGTCAATCGATTCGCTGAACGGAATCCAGCAGCGCCTGGCAGCGAAGAATGAACCTTATCTGGCCGAACAGGTCGCCATCCACCTCCTCGGCGCCGAGGCATGGCTCGAACTCGCGCGCGGGCACAGCGGGAAAGCGCTCGAACTGATGAGCGAAGCGGCCACGCGCGAGGATGCAACCGAGAAAAGCGCCTACTCACCAGGACCGCTCGCTCCGGCACGCGAGCTACTCGGCGACATGTTGCAGCAGCTCGGGCGCAGCCAAAAAGCGAGAGCTGCCTATGAGCTGGTGTTGCAACGCGAGCCAAATCGCCGCCGCTCACTCGCTGCGCTCGGAAGACAGGTAGCGACGAACTAGAACCTACGCCATCCCGAGTCTCCGCTCACGTACTACGAGGAAGAGCGGGAGGGTGCCGCTCACTCGAGGACATTTACGCCTCCTCCCACGCCTTGGCGCGGTGCAGTGCGCGCTCCCAACCCTTCGTGATCCTGGTACGCGACGCCGCTTTCATTGCGGGCTTGAATCGCTTATCGACTTGCCACTGCCGCGCGATGTCTTCCTGGCTCTTCCAGTATCCAACCGCTAATCCGGCCAAATACGCCGCGCCGAGCGCAGTCGTCTCCGCAACTTTCGGCCGCACGACGGGAACGTTGAGAATGTCGGCCTGCAGTTGCATCAGCAGATCGTTGGCGCTCGCGCCGCCGTCGACGCGCAGCTCCTTGAGCTTGATTCCGGCATCCTTTTGCATGGCACTCAACACATCGCGCACCTGGAGCACGATTCCTTCGAGCGCGGCGCGCGCGAGGTGCGCTCGTGTCGTTCCGCGTGTGATGCCGACGATGGTGCCGCGCGCATACTGGTCCCAGTGTGGCGCGCCGAGTCCGGCGAAGGCGGGGACGAGGTAAACTCCGCCCGTGTCTTCGACGGCGGCCGCCATCGCTTCGATCTCCGCCGCCGAGCGAAAGAACTCGAGCCCGTCGCGCAGCCATTGGACGACAGCGCCGGCGATGAAGATGCTGCCCTCGAGCGCGTACTCCGTACGGTTACCGATCCGCCAGGCGACGGTGGTGAGCAGATTGTTCTTCGACGCGATGCGTTTGGTGCCGGTGTTCATCAGCATGAAGCAGCCGGTACCGTAGGTGTTCTTGGCCATACCGGCCTTGGTGCACGCCTGTCCGAACAGCGCCGCCTGCTGATCGCCGGCGATTCCCGCAATTGGTATCGGCGTGCCGAGCAGTCGCGATTCGCCGTAGACTTCGCTCGACGATCTAACTTCGGGCAGCATCGAGCGCGGCACTCCGAAGATTTTCAGGAGCTCGTCGTCCCAGTCGCCTTTGCCGATGTCGTACATCATCGTGCGCGACGCGTTGCTGGCGTCGGTGACATGAACGCCGCCGCCGGTGAGATTCCAGACCAGCCAGGTATCAACCGTACCGAACGCGAGCTCGCCCGCCTTTGCTTTGGCCTTGGCGCCTTTCACGTTCTCCAGAATCCACTGGACTTTGGTCGCCGAGAAGTAGGCATCGACCACCAGTCCGGTCTTACGCGTAATGCCTTTGTCGAGCTTTCGCGATCTCAGTCGGTCGCAGATCGACGCAGTGCGCCGATCCTGCCAGACGATCGCGTTGTGGATCGGCTCGCCTGTCTTGCGATCCCACACGATCGTCGTCTCGCGCTGATTGGTGATGCCGATCGCTGCGACATCGCCCGCACGAACATTCGCTTTGGTGAGAACTTCCGCCGCCACGCCCGCCTGTGATGACCAGATGTCGCGCGGATCGTGCTCGACCCAGCCTGGCTTGGGAAAAATCTGCCGAAATTCTTTTTGCGCGACCGCGACAATGGAACCCGCGTGATCGAAAAGAATGGCTCTCGAGCTGGTCGTACCCTGATCCAGAGCCAGAATGTATTTCCCCCTTCCCGCTTCCCCCATCCCCCATCCCCCGATTATTGCCACACCGCGTGATAGAAGAGACCGGCGGCGATTCCGCCTATTGTTGGTGCGACGATTGGAATCCACGCGTAGCCCCAGTCGGAGCTGCCTTTGCCGGCAATTGGAAGCAGCGCATGTGCGATGCGCGGGCCGAGGTCCCGCGCCGGATTGATCGCGTAGCCCGTCGGTCCGCCCAGTGACAAACCAATCGCCATCACGATCGCGCCGACGAGCAGCGGACCGAAGCCCTTCGCGAGATCAGAGCCCGGAACGAAATTCCCCGGCGACAAAACCGCCAGCAGAAAGAGCACCAGGGCGAAGCCGCCGATGAATTCGGCAATAAAATTGTCGAGCGGACGGCGAATTGCCGGGGTAGTCGAGAACACTGCCAGCTTGCTCACCGGATCTGGTGTCGCGCTCCAGTGCGGTAGATACATAAGCCAAACGATCGCGCCGCCAAGAAATCCGCCGACGATCTGCGCGAGAATGTAGCCGGGTACCTTCGCCCATTCGAACGCGCCGGTCGCAGCCAGTGCGAGAGTCACAGCCGGATTGAGGTGCGCGCCGCTCACATGGTTGACGCAATAAACGGCGATCGTCACCGCCAGCGCCCAACCCGACGTAATAACGATCCAGCCTGAGTTGTTTCCCTTCGTCCGCTGCAGCACGACGTTCGCTACCACTCCATCGCCCAGCACGATCAGAATCGCGGTACCAAACACCTCGGCGAGAATCGGGGACATTTGCCCGTCGGGTTAGAATGGCTGGATTATGTCGCCGCCGATTTCGCTGCGTAAGGGATTGAGGCGTTCGGATCAACTGCCAGTCCGGAGTTCGGATTAATTGAGGGATTCGGAGCCCCGCACTCCTCAATTAATCCGCAATCAGCAATGGCCGTTGGTCCGAACGCCTCAATCTGCCTTTGTCAGAACCATCGGCCGTACACTCTCTTCCATTGCTCGTGCGGGAAGGCGAGGCCAATGATTGCGCCGATTCCAGCTCCCCACTCGGCGCCGACGCCAGCTGCGCGCCAGTCGCGCTTGTAGTGGGGGCCACCCGTCCGACGCGGATCGTTCATCAGCGCAAAAGTGACAGCCCCAGCGAGGGCGCCACCGGCAGCACGCTCGACCATGCTGGCGCCGCGATTGACCCCGCGGCTCACGTCGAGCCGGGTGATTGCGGAGCGGGGAATCGCCAGTGCTCCGCCGGTCCCTGGTACACCAAGTCGAAGAACACCGCCGTCGATTGATTGGACTGTGCCGCGCACGAGCAGCCTTCGCTCCGGCGGTGGGTCCTGGCGATTGGCTTCCGGCAACCAGACGCGGACACGCATCCCTGGTTTGACTTCGTCGGGAAATTGCGCCGACGCCACGCCCGGCAATGCGAGCAGCAGCAGGAAAAAGTATTTACGCATTGCGAGCAGCTCCTTTAGACAGTTGGAAAAAACTACGTTTTCAGTCATGCAGACGTTTCACGATTGCGCTGACGTGGAGCGCGGTCGTGTCGAGCGCTGGCACGCCGCCGACCGACGACGCGGAGAGGAGCATCGTCAGCTCCGTGCCGCCGAGTATGACGCCGTCGATTCGTTCTTCATTGCCGAGTCGAAGAATGATGCCGATCACGCCGTCGCGGGTCTCCTCGCGGAAATCGCCACGCAACATTTGCCCGATGTAACGCTCGTGAATCCACGTGATCTCGCGCGGGTCGGGTGTCACGCAGTCGATTCCATATCGCGTCAGGACGGTCGGGTAGAACGATCCTTCCATTGTAAACCGCGTGCCGAGCAGGCCGACTCGCTTCATCCCGCGCCGCTTCGCCTCTTCGGCGGTGGCTTCGACGATGCTGATGAGTGGAATGGGCGATCTAGCGACCAGATCGTCGAACACGACGTGCGGTGTGTTGGCAGCCATCGCGCCGAAGTCGCATCCAGCGGCCGCGAGTCGTCGTACGGACTCGAGCAGATATTCGACCAGCTTGGGACGGTCGTGCTCGACCAGACTGAGTCCATAATCGACGTCGAGGCTATCCATCACGATGTGTGGCGCCGATCGCGGATCGGTGCGTTCCCATTCTTCGAGAATGCGCCGGTAGTAGTCGATCGTTGATTCGGGGCCGAGGCCGCCGATCAGGCCGAATGTGGTCACGGGCATTGTTCTCGCTTTTAAGCTACAGAATGGCGGAGGGACATGCCGTGGCGCGGTGGGGCGACGCGCTGCGAGAGCTTATCGGCGAGCGAGTCGCGGAGATTCAGGTGCCGCCGCGCTGGCGAGATCGGGCGGCCAATATCAGAGGCGCCGAGCTGACACTGGTGCGCACGCATGGAAAGCATCTGGTGTTGCAGTTCTCGAACGACTGGGTGGTGCACACCCACGCGATGCAGTACGGGTCGTGGCAGATCGGTCCGATTGGTCAGGAGCTGCGCAAGGATGCGCGATTCGCGCGCTTGCGATTGACGACGCCGCGCCACGAAGTGGTGTTCTTTCACGGGCCGGTGATGGAAGTTCTTTCGCTGGACGAGCTCGCCAGGCACGAGCGATTCACGTCGCTGGGGCCAGATCTGCTGCACGAGGACTTTGCGATCGATTCGGTGATCGATGCGATTCATTCGCAGGGAGATCGGGAGATCGGCGATGTCATTCTCGATCAGCGGGTAGTGTCGGGAATCGGCAACATCTACAAGTCGGAAGGACTGTTTCTCGCGACAATTCATCCGCGTCGTGCTTCGGCCGAAGTCGGCGACGATGAGCTGCGAGTTCTGTTCGACGAGCTGATCCCGTTGATGCAGGAGGGCCGGCGCCAGCCGAGCTGGATCATCACGCTGCCGCCTGATCTCCAGCTCGAGCCGTGGATGCGGAACTGGGTGTATCAGCGTCGCGGCCAGCCCTGTTTCGTGTGCGCCACGAAGATCGAGATGTTTCGGCAGGGTGATTTTCAGCGCACGACGTATTTCTGCCCGCACTGCCAGCCTCAGAGCGGGTGAAGACCCCGCACTACGACGATGCTCCAACCATCGGGGTAAGCCATCGAAGTGCGCAGAAATCGAGGATAGTGCCACTGCTCGTCAAAGGCGATCTGCACCTGAGTGAGTGGAGCCGGAAAGCGGGCGAGGTTGTCGAACAACGCGTCGATGTTCAGCCTGTAGGCAGTCGTTTCGACGGGACGACCATTGGCGTCCCATACTCGAACGGGCTGGTCATGCCGAACCTCGAGCAGCAGCCATCGTGTGGGTCCGGGACAGAAGCACTCGCTTCGGGTCAGAAATCGATAGTCCCTCGGCTTCGCTGCATTCCATAGCGCGCGTTCTCTCGCGAGCGTGGTCTCGAGCGCCTGGCGTTCAGCCGGATTCTGCACGTTGTACGTTCGCCCCTGCGTCGGATATCTCGTCGAGGGTATCGTGTCGCGGAACAGTACAGCGATCGAAGAATCCCTGCTGTTATCGTTTGCCGGCCGCTGATGGTGACAGCCCACTACGACGAACGCAGTGGTAATGATTGCGATGCGCCGGGCCATCACGGCAGCAGATTCGGATTCCACGCCACTTCCCAGAGATGCCCGTCGGGATCCTGGAAGTATCCCGCGTATCCGCCGTAGAAAGTGTCTGTTGCAGCCTTCACGATGCGCGCACCAGCTTTCTCCGCCTGCTTCATCACCGTGTCGACCTCCGATTGCGACGAAACGTTGTGGGCGAGCGCGAAATCAGTCGGACTCTGCGGCGTCACCTTCAAGCCTGAATCGGCGGCCAGACTCTTTCGCGGCCACAACGCCAGCTTCAATCCTTTCTCCAGATCGAAGAAGGCTACCGCGCCGTTCTCGAACTCGGTGCCGACAATCCCGTCGGTCTTTAGGCCAAGTCCGTCGCGATAGAAGCTGACCGACTTTTCGAGATCGTCGACGCCGAGTGTGATGAGCGTGATGCGCGGTTTCATTGGGCGATCGCTAGGTCAGAGACGGATCGGTGATCGCGCGCATGGCGAGCACACGCGCATTCCACTTCTGGACGTCCACACCTTTCCAGAGGAACCATACAGTCAACACGAGTATGGTGACCGGGGCGGGAAGCAACAGCAAGTCCCACGAATATGCGGGCGCCAGCACTAATGTGAAATTCTTTACGATGAATGCAACACCGACAATCATCAGCAGCACGCCGACGAACCGCGGGATGTAGGTCGAACGGTAGACCAGGTAGCCGCGAATGATCGACGCCAGGCCGTAGAACACCATGAATAAGCCGGCACCGACCGAATAAACGTAGGTGAAAAAGTAAACGAGAGCATTTATCTGTGCGGGCGAAAAGCTCCCGGCGTACGCTGAATTCGTCAGCAGCACCGGACCGACGAAGAAGAACAACTCGCAGAC
>Ga0207665_10003170_pt1 | contig 11018 bp, 9 predicted proteins | sample LARL112metaG_FD_184351 | JGI IMG/M metagenome (GOLD analysis project Ga0207665, IMG submission 184351) | Corn, switchgrass and miscanthus rhizosphere microbial communities from Kellogg Biological Station, Michigan, USA - LAR L11-2 metaG... | ecosystem: Host-associated > Plants > Roots >...
GGCTGACCGGCTACCGGTATCAGCGTCTAGCGTCTCGCCACGCCGGGACGCGGGCCTTTAGGCAGACGTTTATCGCCAAAAGCGGATTAGAATTGGAACGGGTGATTAAAAAATGATCGCTCACGCGCGAGGCCGGCTTGCGCGCCGAGCGCTGCCCCGGGAGCAGATGCCTTTCGAGGCAACGAAGCTTGCCGGCGGTTTGGAGCGTAAGCGACAGGACTTATGGAACGCCAACTAAAAACGATTTCAAAGAACGGCATCACGGAAGCGCTGGCGAAAGTACAACACTATCGCTACCTGAACCAGGCGGAGGAAGCGGAATCCATCTGCCGCGACATTCTGGCCGTCGATCCGGAAAACCAGATGGCGCTGCGCCAACTGGGGCTGGCCATTACTGACCAGTTCAAAGGCGCGCTCTCTGACGGCTTTCGTGAAGCGCAGGCGTGTTTTGAGAAGCTCTCCAGCCCTTACGAGCGTTCTTATTACCAGGGCATCCTGCACGAGCGCAGGGCCAAGGCACAGCTGCGCGCCGGCCACACACCGCACTCCTTGATGGCCAGTTTTGAGAATGCCATGCGCTGCTTTGAAGAGGCGGAGAAAATCCGTCCCCAGGGCAACGATGACGCGCTGCTGCGCTGGAACCGCTGCCTGCGCCTGATGCAGGGCCTTCCGGAGCTGGTAAGGGAGTCGGAATCGTTTGAGGCCTCTGACGCCCCGCCCATTTTCAGGGATTAATTTCCCTTCGCCCCCATACTTTCGAAGCGCCTTCGCCGTCCCGTGCTCCCGATCAGCCGCCCTTTTGCCGCGTCTGACCCCTGATTTCCCGGCGATAAGCCGCGTGACGGACATCACATCCCCGGCGGTCACCGGCTTACTACACTTTGCATTATGAGTGAGGTGCCGTCATGAAGACGCTCGAACCAGCGGTTGCGCTATCTTTAAAAAATATTCTTCTCGCCACTGATTTTTCTCCGGTCTCAGGCATGGCCGTAAAGTATGCGCAAGCCATTGCCCGGAGACATGCCTCGCGCGTGCACACAATCCACGTCACCACGCCCGACTCCTACCACCTGCTTGACCCTGACGCGTTTGCCATTACCTTCAACGGGCCCACAACGCAGGCGGAAAATATTCCTGCCGTGCTGCATGACCTGCTGGAAGGGCTGCCCAGCGAGACGCCCCTGCGGCAAGGCACGATCTGGAAAGTCATCAGCGACGTGGTTGAGCGCAATGAAATCGATCTGCTGGTCCTGGCATCGCATGGGCGGCATGGAATTTCGCGGATGGTCCTGGGCTCGGTGGCGGAAGATGTATTTCGCAATGTGTCCTGCCCCGTGCTCACGGTGGGCCCGGACGTAAGACCCTGCCATCGCCGCGAGATGAAAATAAAGAATGTCCTTCTGGCGACCCATTTTGAGAAGGGCTCCACGGCCCCCATGTACGCGGCCCGTGTGTGCAATGAGTTCGGCGCTGAGTTGACTCTTCTTCACGTGTCCGAAGGCAACGGCCACAAGGGAGCGGCCGAAACCAGAGAGCTTTCACAGCGGCTTTATTCGGTCGTCCCCGCTGAAGCCGAATTGTGGCGGCAACCGGTGTGTGTCATCAAGCACGGCCTGCCATCGGCCCGGATTCTGGAAGTTGCGCTGGAATCAGGCGCCGACTTGATCGTTTTGGGCGCCCGCCATCCTGAGCCGGCAAAGATCAATTCGCACCTGCCCTGGGCCACGGCTGCCCGGGTCATCGCAGAGGCCGGATGCCCGGTCTTAACTGTGCGGCAGAGAGATGGTTATGAGTTCTAGCAACAGCTATACTCTGAAGGCCCCGGCGGATGACGCTCCCGCCTTCACCACACCCGGCAGGTACGGTACTCGCCTGCGACTGGGCGGTTATATTGCTGACATTGTGTCCGACCCGGACCAGCAACCGCACATACATCACTGCATCGTGCAGCCGGTCGGGTCTACACAAGTGCTTTATCTGGGGCAGGAAAGCAGTTTAGCGGCGGCGATGGAATGCGGACACCGTCATTTAGAGGAACTTGCCGCGGCGCGCCGGAAAAAGCATTGTGCGATCTATGAATTCACCACGCGCGCACTGAAGTAAGGTTATTTGGCCGTACTCTCCAGCACGCGCACTTTCCAGCGGTCTTCGGCGCCGGTCATCACGGCATAGTACTGGATCTGCGCCTGATCTGAATGGATCACCGTTCCGCCGTCCAGCACCTGCGTTTCAATGCTCGCCGTGTCTTTCAGTTCGATGGCCGCGCCATCGGGCGAATAAAAGATTGCTTCCACCTTATGGCCATGGTCGACGATGCGCGTCGTCAGCCCATTTTGCTTCTGGTCTTTCACTCGTTGTGTCAGCTTGTCCAGGGCGAAGCCGGCAAAGTTGTCATTCAGGGGCTGAAGCGTATTGTTCGCCAGCGACGTGCCGATGGCCTGCCAGGCCAGCGTGTAATCGCGCACGATGGCATTCTGCGTGACATCCTCAACCTCGCGCGGCTGCGCGTTCTTCACCTCAAGCTGGACGGAAGGCTTCGTGTCCGCCAGTATTCGCTTCAAGAGAGGGACCGCGCCGGATATTGCCAGCAGAGCGCCAAGAGTGAGAATCAGCAGGCGTGCGAGCTTCATTTATTTGCCTCCCACGTGCAGTTCATTGCCCAGGACAACGCCGGCAGCCATCGTGATCGTCGCATTGTCGGAGGCGGGCAGCTCCGCCCGGGCCGTGCCCTTTTTGATGCGGGAATCCACGGTGCTCTTGCCGCTCTTGTCCGTCTGGATAAAGGTAACGATCGTGCCGTCCGGCACAGGATTGCCGCTGCAATCCCGGATAGGATCTGTCTCCACGATCAATCTGTTGCCGGCATGCCCGGCCACGTGCATGTGAAAGCTGCGTTCGCACGGGTCGGCGGCCACCTGCTGCACCACACGCGTCACGGTCGTGGCGTCAACGGACGCAACAAACTGCGCTGCTCCTGCCTTGGGCGCTGACGCGCTATTGATCCACGCAACTCCTTCACGGCTGGTGACGCTCTTTGAAGAACCTGCCCCGCCGACGGAAAGGTTGAAGTTCACCGGCGTGGGATCCAATATCAGGTTCTGGTATTGATCAAAGATGAACGTCACTCCGCTGATCACGTTGGGGCGCGCCACCGGCACGCGCGAAGGCCGGGCGAGAAAGTTGAGTCTCCCAGGCTTGCCCGGCTTGACCCAAAACACCTGCGATTCCTTCGAGCTACCGCTTACGGCCGCGATCCAGCGGCCGGCGCTGCGCAGCTCTTCGCCTTTGATTTCGACTGCGCCGCCCGATTTGAAGTCACGCTTGATTACCTGGCCCGGGCCAATCAGGTACAGGGTGCCGCTGCCGCTGGTCCCGATGCTGAGAGGCTGTCCGGCCACGGCGTTCTGCGGCACGTGCAGCTCCGCGGCGCGCGCGCAATCCTCCGCAAACCAGCACAGCGCAATCACCAGACCGATATAAATTACTTTACGCATAGTTAGTTCTCACGGCTGTTCAGGCTGTAGTGGTTTACGGTGACGCGGTAGGTGTGTACCTGCGCCGCCAGATCGTCGCGTAAGGCGACCGAGAAAGGCTGCGGCGTCTGCGGCAGGAGAGCGTGATCAGAATAAGCGTCTGAAACCCAGATCACCTGCCCGCCATTGTCATAGAACGTGGCCAGCACGTGGGGAATGTTGACCGTGGTTCCGCTTTCATTCAGCAACTCGCCTTTGAGCACGGTGCGCCCAGTCATGTCTTTTTCTATCCGCTGATGCAACACGGCGATCACCGGGTCTGCCGAAGCGGGCACCAGCATCCAGTTGTGGGTCATGCGCACGGATTTCACATCGGCCTTTTTGATTCCGGGGAAGTCGATGCGGTAGGGCGAAACTTCCTTGGGCAGCAGCACGTGCGAGATTTTGTCGAAGCTGCTCTCTTCCGCCACGTCCTTGCCGCCGTTGTCGGTAAGCACGGCGCCCACGGTGATGAAGGCCGGGACCGTGTCTTCGTTGACCACTTCTCCCATGATGATCAGCGCGCCATCGCGCTCCACGGCATGCATGGAAAGGATGCGGCAATTCGGGTTCTCCACGTTCTGCGCGCCCCAATCATCGCCGGGGCCTCGCCACACAATGTCCCAGCGCAGATAGTTCACGGGGATCACTTGCGGCGGCACATTCACTTCTTTTTCCGCCGGCCATTGGACTTTCCATGCGCCGTCGTCTTTCACCACCTTCAGGTCTTTGGTGTCATACGAAGCGCCCACAGCGGTGGCATACTTCAGCTCGGTGCGGACGGTCGCCTCATTTTCCGATTCATGCAAAACGCGGGTATTGACCGAATCAAGCTGTGAATACGTGCGCAGGCTGCCATTGCGGCCCGTGAGATCGCGGACGAACCCGCCCTGGTCAATATTGCTGGAAGGCGCAACGTAAGCGTACGCGCCCTGCCAGTCATGCGCCTTGGCATTGTCAAACATTGACTGCACCGCGCCTTCCGGCGTTGACGCGCGCGCCGTTTTGCTGCCGTGTACTGTGCCCACGGCGATCAGGAGTATGGTCAGACCTGCGAAGATAATTGTGAGTAAGCGGCCCATTACCGTGCCTCCCGAAGTAAAGGTTCTTCGCTGGCTGCCAGCGGGAACTCAATGGTTTCAAGCTTGCGCCGCTTATCTGGAAACGCCAGGATCAGAAGCAGCGCCAGGATGCTGCTGCCGATAGGCAGAGTCCCCCAGAGCAGCCCTTCCATGGCTGTGGGCGGCGTGCCGTAAGGGGTTTTGTGCGCCGGCGGGATTCCATCTTTCACCCACAGGCTCACGTTGCCGCGGTCATAGATTTCCGTTTTGCGCCAGCCGGCAAAGGCAATCAGCGGCTCGTAATACGGGTCGCGGACAAAGATGTATTTCAAACCGTACTGGTCGGCGTGCTTCAGGATGGCCCGCAAAGACTCAATGCCGTTCGTTCCGTAATACTTCGAGTTGGTGAGCTGGGCGGAGCCGTATTGCGTCATCTCAGGCAGCAGGCGGGCGGAGTTGTATTCGCCGTCCACGCTGCTGGCGTTGGCGTAAATTCCAACTTCAGACATCTTGCTGCCAAATCCAAGGGTGAGATAGCGGAACTTGTCATGGCCGTCGCGGTTCAGGAAAGAAACGACCTCCGCGGTGCTGAAAGGCGCGTCGTGGATCGGGTGGTACACCGGCCATGAGACGGCCATCGCCGTAGTAAAGGCGGCAAGCGTTCCCAGTACGAATACGGCTTTGCGGCCATAGCGGTCAATCAGGGCCACCGCGCCCAGGGCCACAATCGGCAGCGCCATCAGATTGGCCCAGAAGCTGAAACGCTCAAAGGTAAGAATGTCAAAAGGATTATGGACATTCGCTCCCGTAAACGCATTCACCACACCGGCGAGCATGCCCAGCAGCATGCGCGGCAGCGGCGTGGTCCCGCCCAGGCCGAAAATCATGGTGACCCAGAAGCCGATGAAGAGCGGCCGCAGTCTGGATTCCTTCAGGCCCTTCAGGAAGATGAACGGCAATGCCAGCAACATTGCGCCCCACGGGACGATGATGTAATTCACCGTCAGCCAGCCCTGCGAGAAGAAGTTCTCGCGGCTGCCGTGTGGGATCGGCATTTGCTTGATCGGGTTCGCCTTCAACGCCAGCCAGTACGGCAGCAGCACTACAATAATTCCGACCAGGGAGAGCCCGGCAAAGATCGCCGATCGAATAACGACCCCCGCGACAGTTGCGTCATTCCCTTCGCGTTTGCGGTCCATGATCGCCGTGACCAGCACGGGAATCGTGAAGATCACGCTGGCAAACAGCAACGTCACGTGGTGGGCGGAGGCGGCAGCCATGGTGAGGGCCAGCGCTTTGCACAACGCCATCACCCTGCTTTCTCGCGCCCATTCGTAAAAATATGCCAGCGCCATCAGGTAAAGCGGCGCCGCCCATGTGGTAGATAACTGCCCATCCACATACACCAGCGATACAAGAGAGCCCAGCAGGATACTACCGACGGCCGCGTAACTGGCTGCTCGCTCGCCCACCCATATTCGGGCGTACTTATAGACCCCGATGGGAAGCAGCAGAATCGCAATGAGCTGAACGAAGATGTAGGCCAGGTTGAGTCCCATCACGTGCGAAAACAGGGCCATCCACTGCTGCTCCATGGGCGGGTAGGTGGTCTGGGAGAAGCCGGTAAACCACTTTTCGTTCCACGGATTGAACCAGTGAGTCGCATAGTGCGCCGCAAAAAATTTGTGGAAGTCCGCATCGTAGGAGTCGTTGGTAATCTGCATCAGCAGCAGCGGACCGTGCACCAGCAGCGCCAGCAACAGCACCCAGCTCAAGGGGACCGCTCGGGAGGGCAACGTGACCTGCCTGCCCGGAGCGATGGTTGGGGAACTCATGAAAACCTCCGTGAATGCGAGTTGCGATGATCGCGGGATTTCTCTAATCAGCGAGCCGGCAAGAAAAGGGACTCCGCCGATCAGCAGCAGTTTTGCTTCAGCAGAGACTTCGATTCCAAAAGTGGCGGCGGGGTTTGCCTAGTGGCATCCGGATTCTCTTTTTGAGGCTGATTTTGGGAGTTTCCGGGAGCTAGCAATCCCTCAGCCCAAAAATGGCATCTGGATTCAGAATGAGAACAGAGCTGCTGCCGCGGGTAGAGGCATGCTGCTTTCGCTAAATCCATGTAGCGTACGTGGAACCTGGTTGCCACGTGTTCCCTCTGCGACTCTGACAACGGTGGTCCCGTGAAGAAGAACTTTTTGCGTCTCGCGCTTTTCTGCTCCCTCTTTCTGGTCAACCTTGGCTGGGCGCAGACGTTTGATTTGAACAGCAAGCCGCAAGACCAGAACCAGAAGTCCCAGCCCAAGCAGAACAACGCCAAAAAGCAGACCTCCGGCAGATCTGCCGGCGGCAATGCAGGCGGCGGATCGGCGCCCTGCGGAACGTCGGGCAGCGGATGGGGCGGCAGCATTGAAGCTGGCCGTTATGCGCGCGCGGCTGAGACCGCTCTGAAGAACGGGAATCCGACTGCCGCCATGAACTATGCCGAGCATCTTACGCAGGCCGCGCCCAGTGACGCCTGCAACTGGTTCCTGCTCGGCTATACCGCCCGTCTCGCCGGCAAATCGCAGGTTTCGCTCGACGCCTACCAGAAAGGCCTGGCCCGCAAGCCCAATTCCGTGGAAGGTCTTTCCGGCATGGCCCAGACCTACATTCGCATGGGCAAGGCTGACGAAGCCAAGAAGCTGCTCTTGCAGGTGATTGCCGCCAACCCTCGCCGCGCCACGGACCTGGCGATGGCGGGCGAGTTGTTTATGCAATCGGGCGATCTGCCCCGCGCCCAGAGTCTATTGGAGCGCGCGGAAAGCGTTCAGCCGACTCCGCACGCCGAACTGCTTTTGGCCATCACCTACATGAAGGAGAAGCAGCCGGAGAAAGCCAAGCAGCTTCTCGACAAGGCCATGAAACGCAGCCCCAGGAACACGGAAATCTTCCGCGCCGTGGCCCAGTATTATCGCGAATCGCACGATTACAAATCCGCCATCGCCATTCTGCAAAAGGCGCCGGTCAAGAACGCCGACGTGATGTCCGAGCTTGGTTACACCTATGAGCTGGCGGGCATGAAAAAGGAATCGGCGGACACATACGAGAAGGCCGCCGGCATGGCGCCCAAGTCCGTGAACGTACAACTCGCGGCGGCGCAGGCACAACTTCGCGTCGGCAACCTGGATAAGACGCGCACCTACCTTGCGCGCGGCGAACAACTTGACGCCAACTATTACCGCCTGCATGCCATTCGCGGCGATCTGGCCAAGATCGAGCGCCGGGACAATGACGCTGTGCGCGAATACCTGGCGGCATTGGCCGCGATGCCGGAAGGCCCGGCTGAAGGCATTCTTTATCCCACACAGCTGCGCCTGAATCTGATTGATACCTACCGCAACCTCGATGACGATGCCGCCATCTCCCAGCAGCTCAGGATCGCGCAGCAGGAGCTGGCCAAAATTCAGGTGGAAGGCCCCGAGCAGGTGGAGTATCTGCGGCTGCGCGCAGCCATCAAGGGGCTGGGCAATGACGTTGCCGGCGCCGAAGCCGACCTGAAACAGGCCTTGCAGCTCGATCCGCAAAATGACAATGTGACTTTGCAATACGGCAGCCTGTTGTGGAAGGCGGGACGCAAGGCCGAAGCCCGCCAGATGTACACCACTCTGCTCAAACGCGACGACAAGAACCGCTACGCGCTGGAAGCATTGGGCTACCTCTCACGCGATGAAGGCGACAACAAAGCCGCGGAGACCTTCTTCACTCGCATGGCCGCAGCCTTCCCCAACGATTACGTTCCTTACATGGCGCTGGGCGACCTCTACACGGCGATGAAGGAGTATCCAAGAGCGCAGGAGAGTTACGAGAAGGCGCACAAGCTGGCGCCCACGAATTCGCAAATCATAGCCAGCGGTTCGAATGCCGCCATTGAAGCGGGGAAAGTCGACCTGGCCGGACAATGGATCGCGCGTGCTACCGGCGCCATGAAGAACGATCCGCGGGTGATGCGCGAAACTGAGCGCTATCTCTTCCTGAAAGGCCGGTATGCGGAGTCGGCCCGGCTGGGCGAGCAGGCAATCGTAAAGCTGCCGCACGACCGTGATGCTGCCGTCTACCTGGGCTACGACTATTACAACCTGGGCCGGTACGATGAAGTGCTGGCGCTGGTGAGCCGCTATGAAGGCGTGCTGCCCAAGGAAGCCAACTTCCCCTTGCTTGCCGGGCACGTACACAAGCAGAACCAGTTGTTGCAGCAGGCAATTGACGATTTCTCCCGCGCGCTCGATAAAGACCCCAAGATGTTTGAGGCCCTGGTCAATCGCGGCTACGTGCGCAATGACATGCAGGACGCGCAAGGCGCCATCCGCGATTTTGAGCCGGCAATCAAGATGAACCCCAACAGCGGCATTGCCCGCCTGGGGCTGGCTTTCTCTTACCTGCAACTGCACCGTTCACGCGAGGCCCTGGAAGAAACCAACAAAGCCGAAAAGATTTTGGGCGAACTGGGCGCAACGCACATGGCCCGCGCCACCGCGTACCGGCAAATGCGCATCCTGGACAAAGCCGTTTCAGAATACCGCGTGGCCCTCAAGTATTCGCCGGACGATCTGAAACTGCATCTGGCGCTGGCGGATGCCCTGTTCCACGCCCGGCACTATGCTCAATCGATCAACGAACTTGACGCTTCTCTGAAGCTTTCTCCCGACGACCCGTTGATTTACGCGAACATGGCATCGGCGTACGCCCAGATGGGCCGTCGAGCGGAGACTTTCAAATACATCCAGCTGGCGGAGCAGGAGGCCGTGGACCAGTCGGCAATCCTGCTGGCTACCGGTGATGCGCTGCTGACGCTGGGCGATCGCGCCGCGGCGTTAGAGCGGTTCACGCGCGCGCTGGATGCGCCCGACGCCAACCGCGTTGACGTGCGTATTGAGTTCGCAAAACTATTTGTGCGCGAGGGCAAGTTCAACGACGCCAAGCAGGAAGTCGCGCTGGCCTTTGCCGAATCGCGGATTGGCGAAGCATCTCCCGTCACCGCCGACAACCTGGTGGAAGCAGCGAACATCTTCCTGGCGGCCCATGACTTTGACCTGGCTGAGCGTTACTTCGCCAAGGCCAAGGACCTGGGCGCATCGGATGATACCGTGGCCATCGGCCTGGCGAACACATATATCGCGCAGGGCAAGGACCGCAAGGCGGAGCAGGAACTGGCTGCTTTGGGCAAATCGGCGGATTACGAGCAGAGCTACGATTATCAGCTCGCATGGGCCAACATCTACAACCAGCGGCATGACAATGTTCGCGCCATATCGTCATTCGCCCGCGCCAACCAGCTCGCGGCCGATGACCCAACCGCCGAACGCGGGTTGCTGCAGGTTTCCGGAGAGGAAGGTACGCCCGTTCCGTTCCGCCCGAACCTGAGCGTCCAGAGCGAAGTGGCGACCGGCGCGGTCTTTGAAGACGCAACCCTCTACCAGATGGACAACAAACTGTTTGGCGCGCCGGTCCCGCCGCGCTCCTCGCAGGAAACCGATCTGGGAAGCACCTTCCGATACCATCATGGAAACTTCCTGCCCATCAACGGGTACGTGGGCGTCCGTAATTATCGCGGCACCATCTCCATTCCCAGCGAGACGCTGATCGTAAATCGAAACACCTATGACACGGTGTTCAACGTTGGAACAACGCCGGTCCTGCGCCTGGGGAACGCGCACATCGTGCTCAATCCGGGCATCGAATTCACCATCCGGCGAGACACGGAATCGCCCGTACAGATGAACCAGCAGCTTTTCCGCCAGTTCATCTATCTGAACACTTCGCCGTTTTTTAACTGGCTGACTGTGCGCGGAAGCGCGATCCACGAGGCCGGCCCGTTCGCCTTGCAAGACCTGCATTCCAGGGACCTGGGCGCGAGCCTGGAGTTTGAGGTGGGACGACCCTGGGGCAGCAATGCGCTGGTCACAGGCTATTCCGTGCGCGATCTTTTGTTCCGTCCTTTGATCCGCGAGTTCTTCACGACCAGCACCTGGGCCGGCATGGAGCATAAGTTTGGCCAGAAGACGTCACTCACGGTGCTGGGAAAATATGTCCGTTCGTGGCGGGTGCAAGACCTGACGTTTGCCACAGCGCAGGCGCTGATACCCGGAGCGCGTTTCGAGTACAAGCCGAACGATCGCTGGTCGTTCGACGGCTCCATGGACTTTACCCGCGGAGAGGGGTTCCATCTGTATGACAACGTTCAGAGCGGTTTCCTCATCTCCTATGTAAAGCCAATCCGCCGCAGCGTGAATGACGTGAATGGATCCCTGAACGTCGACTATCCACTGCGCTTCTCGGTGGGCTTGCAGCAGCAGTCATTTTTCAGCTACACAGGCACAGGCAGCACGTCTGCCTTCCGTCCGGTTGTAAGGATTTCTATTTTTTAGTTCCCCAGGGTCCTGATGAAGATCTGTTTTGTAACTGGTTT
>Ga0207665_10003172_pt1 | contig 11015 bp, 14 predicted proteins | sample LARL112metaG_FD_184351 | JGI IMG/M metagenome (GOLD analysis project Ga0207665, IMG submission 184351) | Corn, switchgrass and miscanthus rhizosphere microbial communities from Kellogg Biological Station, Michigan, USA - LAR L11-2 metaG... | ecosystem: Host-associated > Plants > Roots >...
ATGACCAGCTTCTGGACGGAGAATGTTTGGCTGGCGTCGGGTCAGCAGATATACGCTTTTGCACTGGGCATCCTGTATGCGTACTGGCGGGAAAAATCCGGCAGCCTCCTGGCTCCAATTCTCGGGCACAACATGAGCGATGGAGTGGAGTACGTCCTGATGTTTCTGATGACATGGCTGTGGCGCTGACCGAGAAAAGGACAAGCTGCCACAACGGTTGATGTCTTACACTTACAAGCTTGACCCTTACTACCCAGTCTGCCGACCTTCTTCGCTCGGGCGATGCGCGTGCGCTCGCTCGTGCCATCTCGACCGTCGAGAACCACGCGCCTGGGTGGATCGAGCTTCTCAAGGAACTCTTCCCGCATACGGGCAAGGCGCTGACTATCGGAATCACCGGATCGCCCGGTGCGGGCAAGAGCACGCTGGTCGATCAGTTGGCGAAGCTCTATCGATCCACAAAAAATCCCCACTCAACGAAAACCGCCCTTCGACAAGCTCAGGGCAGGCCGTTGAGTGGGCCACCCCATGACAACAACTACAGTGTCGGCATCATTGCGGTCGATCCTACGAGTCCCTATACCGGAGGCGCGATTCTCGGCGACCGCATTCGCATGCAGGACCACTTCTCCGACCCGGGAATTTACATTCGCAGTATGGCCACGCGGGGCTCGCTAGGCGGTCTGGCCAGCGCCACTGCCGATGTAGCCTCGGTTCTCGACGCTGCCGGACGCGACATCGTAATGATCGAAACTGTTGGCGTTGGCCAGGACGAGATTGAGATCGTGCGCGTCGCGGACATCACTATCGTGATTCTGGTCCCTGGCATGGGCGACGACGTGCAGACCATCAAGGCCGGCATCATGGAAATCGCCGACATTTTCGTAATCAACAAAAGCGACCACGAAGGCGCCGAGCGAGTGGAGCGCGAGCTTTGCGCGCTGCAATCGTTAGCTGTGCGTGGGGACAACTGGACGCCACCTATCGTGAAGACGGTCGCGACAGAGGGCCAGGGAATTCCAGAACTCGCCGAGACAATCGCGAGTTATGAATCTTATCAGCGCAAGCAGAACTTGCTGCAGCAGCGCCGCAGCCGCAATTGGGAAGTGCGTCTGCTGGAAATGTTGCGTGACACGCTGCTGGAAAGAGCGCGAAAGCTGATCCCGGAGAGTGAGCTTACGCGCTACGCCAGCGAGATTGCGGAGCACAAGCGCGATCCGTATTCTGTGATTGAAGAAATCGCCGGCAGCTGAAGTGGGCATGTGGGGCGGGCGTCCCCGCCCGCGAGAACTCTAGATTTGAATCATGCCGCGCAAGCGAATCTTCATGAACACAGGCCTGCTGACACGCTTTTCGGGGTACAGTAGAGTTTTGGCGGGCGAGGGCGCCCGCCCCACATAGGCACTCCGATGTCCTTCGCTCTTGACCATCTCGGAATCGCGGTAAAGTCGCTGGCAGCGGCCAAGTCCATTTACGAGAAACTAGGCCTGTCTATTTCTGACGAAGAAACTGTTGCTGCGGAAAAAGTGCGGCTTGTCATGGTCCCCGTGGGAGACACGCGCCTGGAACTGCTTGAAGCACTTACGAGCGATTCTGCAATTGCGAAATTCATCGAGAAGCGCGGACAAGGCCTGCACCACATCTGCATGCGCGTCCCTGATCTCGCTGCTGCGGTCAAGAAACTCAAATCCGAAAACGTCAGGCTGGTTTCCGAGGAAATCAAAATTGGTGCTGGCGGCCACCGCTACGTTTTCGTCCATCCTTCGAGCGCAGGCGGCGTGCTGCTGGAACTGGTCGACTCCGCGCATTGAGCATGCTCATTCTCGCTGCAGACACTTCGGGGAAGCACGGCAGCATTGCGCTGGTGCAGTGTGAGACCGACGCGCTGCAGATCCTGGAACTTGTGGGGCTGCAGGGCGGAACATTTTCCGCGCAGCTGGTTCCGCAGCTCGCGGAACTTCTTTCGAGGCATAATCTGAGCAAGAGTGATATCGATGCATTCGCCGTCGCCTCCGGCCCTGGTTCGTTCACTGGGTTGCGAGTGGGCCTCGCCGCCATCAAAGCCCTCGCCGAAGTTCTGGAAAAACCAATTGCGGCAGTCTCGCTGCTGGAAGTCATCGCGTTCGATTTGCGCCCCCCGAGCGGTGGGAACCGAGTTCTGGTCGCGCTTGATGCTGGACGAAGTGAAGCTTACGTCGGCGAGTACGAATTCGTCGCTGGACTCCCCAGTTGTATTTCGGAATCGCTGCTCACCTTCGATGAACTCGCAGAGCGCGCAACTCAGTCATCGGTCTACACGCCGGAGGAAAACGTGATTACTGCACTTGCGTCACGCGGCGCAGGCTCACAAGTTTCTCGAGTGCCACGGCCTGATGCGGTGTCGGTGGCACGGCTTGGGCATCCGAAAATTCTTGTCGGCCAAACTGTATCGCCGGAACAGCTCGATGCCAGCTACATTCGCCGCGCCGATGCTGAATTTAAAAAGCCGGTCCGCAATCCTGCATGACAAGAAAACGTCAGAGCGGATCTACGGTCTTCGTGATCGTGTGGGAGTTCCGCTGTCGCAAGGCGCGACGCCGAGAATTTGAGAAGGCTTATTCCCCGGAGGGCATCTGGGCAAGATTTTTTCGCCGTGGCGAGGGCTACATTCGTACCGAGCTGCTTTGCGACCGTGAAGACCCGCTTCGTTATCTCACTATTGATGTGTGGCGGTTGCGGAAGGCTTATGAACAATTTAAGAAAGAGAACCGGGACGAGTATCAGACGATCGACAGGCAATGCGAGTCGCTGACAGAAGCCGAGCAGAAAATTGGCGAATTTCAGGCTATTGAGGCGAAGTGAGTGCCGACCATGTCAAGAGAGAAGTCTGAAGCCGAACCGGGAGCGGCCCCGAGCATCGTGGTTCGCGGGGCGGTGGTTTCTGATATTGCTGGAATGATCGTTCTCGAGCAGGCAACTGAATCGGCGGCCCACTGGCCCGAGTCTGCCTATCGCGAGATATTCACGGCCGATGGTCCGTTGCGAATTGGCTTTGTGGTCGAGGAGCAGGACCAAACTGGCCGGCGGTTGCGTGGGTTCATCGTTGGCCGGTTCGCGGATGTTGAATGCGAACTTGAAAATATTGTTGTCGATCGGAGATTTCGCGGACACGGTTACGGATTGCAACTGGTGCAGTCGCTTACCGCAGCGGCGCGCGCCAGGAATGCGAGTCGAATTTTTCTGGAGGTGCGCGAGTCTAACTCTGCAGCCGGAGGTCTGTATGCAAAATGCGGATTCGCGGTCACGGGGCACCGTCCTGCGTACTACAGGGATCCAGTCGAAGATGCCGCCCTGTACGCTCTTCAGCTATGAGCTGCCCTGATTCAGGTGCAAAAACAACTCGCAAATTGTATGACTTACTGATTAGGGGGGTGTACAAATTCGTCGTTGAACCAGTTCTGGTCCTGTGCTAGTTTCAAGAACGACATCTGAATATCAGGAGGTCTGTAGGATGCTTGCCTCTAGAGACCATCTCCTGGCCACGCATGACGAATTCCGCAAGCTGGCCACGGAGCATACGCAGTACGAACAGCGGCTTTCCTCTCTAACCCACAAGCGTTACCTCACCGACGACGAGAAACTCGAAGAAGTCAGACTTAAGAAATTGAAACTGCGGCTCAAAGACCAAATGGAATCGATCGAGCGGCAGTATCGGGAACACGTTCAGCGCGGCCAAGTAGCCTAAGAAAATTTGTCCAATTGAATGCCGTTGCAAGACGGCACGCTATAAATGTATCCAGACGGGGCGCGCTCATCGCGCCTTTTGCTTTTTGCGCCAGACCTGCTCTTGGGCCCGTGCCATATAATCTCGTTATCTTCCATGGTTCGAGACGGCTACTACTATGGCTTGGTGATGCTGGTCTCAGCTTTTCTGGTGGGATGGCTCACCAGCCCGGCGTGGGCTGCGATTCCGGTGCTGCTAGCGGCCTTTTTTTTGTGGTTCTTCCGCGATCCGGAGCGCATGATTCCCACGGACCCGGGCGCGGTGGTTTCTCCTGCCGACGGCAAAGTCACTGACGTTTCGACCGTAAAGATCGATGGCAAGCCTTTCCAGCGCATCAGCATCTTTCTGAATGTGTTCGATGTGCACGTGAACCGCTCGCCAGTCGCCGGCGTCATTCGCGGAGTGCATTATCAGAAGGGAAAGTTTTTGAACGCCATGAATCCAGCCTCTGCGGAGAGCAATGAGCAGAATACAGTCTCGGTCGACGCAGCGGGACATGGCATCATTTTCAAACAGATTGCCGGCTTGTTGGCCAGGCGCATCGTGTTCATTAAGAAAATTGGTGATACAGTGCAACGCGGCGAGCGGGTAGGATTGATTAAATTTGGCTCCCGCACCGACGTGCTGCTTGAACCTTCGGCCAGGATCGAAGTTAAAGTCGGGGACCGGGTAAAGGGCGGTTCGAGTATTCTCGCGTTTCTTACTGCGAAACCTGAGGAATTGGCGGGAACCGCTGCCGGACGTGCTCGCGAGGAGCGCGCTGATGGACAATGAAGCTGGCATGAACTTGCAAAGACGCCAAGATGATCGCTCAGCTCGCCGCCTGCGCAAGGGAATGTACATCTTGCCCTCGATCTTCACCGCGGCAAATGTATTGCTCGGATACTACGCGATCCTGCAGGTGGTCCACGGCGCCATTCAGTACGCCGTGGCCAATGCCACCCAGAGTCCAGTGCAGCAAGCCTGGCATTTTGACAATGCAGCAAAGGCTATTGGGTTTGCGGTCCTGTTTGACGGCCTGGACGGCCGCATCGCGCGCATGACCAATACCACCAGCGATTTCGGGCGTGAACTCGATTCCCTTGCCGACGTCATCACCTTCGGCATTGCACCTGCTTTGCTCGCCTGGGCGTGGGGATTCCAACAGATCTCAATCGAGATTTCGAGTCAAGATATGGCCACGCTGCTTCCGCGGCTGGGCGCAGTTGCCAGCTTTCTTTTTCTAATTGCCGGTGCCAGCCGCCTGGCGCGTTTCAACATCAGCAGCAATCCGCAGCCATCCAACCCCGGTCGTCCCGGCCGAAAGTATTTCGTAGGCATGCCGATCCCCGCCGGAGCAGGTGTGATCGCGGCAGCAGTGCATTTTCAGCATGGAGAGCCTTTGCCATGGTGGGGTACGTCTTTAACATGGCTGGTAGTGATCGTGCTGACGGCTTATCTGATGGTCAGTACGTGGAGGTTCTACAGCTTCAAGGACATTAATCTGCGGGCCAGGCAGCCGTTTCGATTGATAGTGATATTTGGCTTGCTGCTCTCCGGAATTCTGCTGTTTTCGGGGCCTGTGCTCTTATTTATTGCGATGACTTATATGTTTTCCGGAATCTTCTGGCGCTTGCACTGGATCTTCCGCCGGCGCAGGAATCCGCCGCCGCCCACTTACACGGAGGCATCGCAGGTTTCGTGAATTCAGATTTCAAATCCGCCGGCATTGTGCATGCTGAACCTGCGCGGGGATTTTTCCGCGTCGCGGTGGTTGGAGCAGGAACGCTCAGGGGCAAAGAGGTCGTCGAAGTCCTGGAGCAACGTAACTTTCCCTCGCTGGATGTGAAGTTGCTGGATGATGACGAGTCGCTAGGACAGTTGGAAGCTGTCAAGGATGAGATCACTTTCATTCAGAGTGTTCGCGCCGAGCAGTTTGACCAAGTAGATTTCACGTTCTTCGCCTCCGACGCGGAGTGCACTCACAGGAATTGGAAGCAAGTGCGGCAATCGGGCAGTGCGATCGTCGATCTTTCGTATGCGCTGGAAGACGAGCCGGGTGCGACGCTCCGAGCGCCCTGGGTGGAGCGGCAGCTGGGGAAGCTGGTCACTCCCGAATTACAGCCCGGGCCGGCGGTGGTTGCGCATCCCGCCGCCATAGTGCTGGCTCTTATGCTCACGCGCTTGCAAGCCGCTGCTCCGGTGAAGCGCGCTGTCGCAATCGTGTTTGAGCCGGTTTCTGAGCACGGACAAAAGGGAATGGACGAACTGCACGAGCAGACCGTCAACCTACTCTCGTTCCAGCCGCTTCCCAAGAAACTTTTTGATACGCAGGTTGCGTTCAATATGGTGTCGAAGTACGGTGAACAGTCCCGGGCGAGCTTATCTTCCGTGCAGCAGCGGATATTGAAGCACTATCAAAGGATCGTTCACGGCCAGGCGCCGTCACCGTCGCTGCTGATCGTGCAGGCGCCGGTTTTTCACGGGTACGCTTTTTCTGTGAATGTGCAGTTCGAAGGACGAGCTGACCTCGAGCACATCTCAGCGTCGCTTGGCGGCGAGCATATTGTGCTCGTCCACGCACCCGATGAAGCCCCTAACAATGTAAATACCGCGGGACAGGCCGATATTCTGCTGTCAGCGGCTGCAGACGCTTCTGATGAAAACACCATCTGGCTTTGGGCCGCGTGCGACAATCTGCGAGTTGCGGCGGTGACCGCAGTCGAATGCGCAGAGGAAATGGCTGCAGCCAGGCCTCGAGGGCAAATCCAGTGAGAGGATGGAGAGTTCTGCTTGCTGGTCTTTGCCTGTTCAACACTGCGTGCGGATACCACACCGCCGGGCGAGCGAATCTGCTGCCTTCGAATCTGCGCACCATCGCGGTCCCGGCGTTCGTGAATCAGACGCAGACCTACAAGATCGAGCAGACGCTTACCGCAGCGGTGGTGCAGGAATTTACTACGCGCACCAAATATCGAATCACCGCCAACCCGGGTTCGGCGGACGCTGTACTGCATGGGACGGTGCTCTCCACGTTTACGACTCCACTGACCTACGACACGCAAACCGGCCGCGCGGCCACGGTCCTGGTGATTGTGAGTATGAACGTGTCATTGAATGACCGCGACGGCCGTACCCTGTATCAGAATCCTGCATACGTGTTTCGCGAGCAGTATCAAATTTCGCAGGAGCCAAGCAGTTTTTTTGAGGAAGACTCTCCCGCCTTTGCGCGGCTTTCGCACGAGTTCGCGCGCAGTTTGGTTTCTAACCTACTGGAGGCGTTCTAATGCGCGCCTTCGCGCAAACTGAACGCTTCGTTTCAGAAGTGGAAGCCCGGAAACTGCGGCCGGTATACGTCTTCGTTGGCGACGAGGCTTTTTTTCGTAAGAAATGCCGCGAGGCAATTCTGCAATATCTGGTGCCTTCGGACCTGCGTGAATTCAGCTTTTTTGAATTCGACCTGGCGGAAACCGATTTGGCTGAGGTCTTGGACCGGGCGCGCACCCCATCGTTAATGGCCCCCTTTCAGGTTTTCTTTGTTCGCGGAGTGAAGAACCTGTTCGGGCGCGGCTCGAATGAAGAGAAGCTCAAAGCCATTGAGCAATATGCGAAGGACCCGAATCCCGACGCAGTGCTGATTTTTGTCGCCGACCACATCAGCATTCCTGCCGACGTTCGCCGCATGGAACTTACCGACAAGGAGCGTTACGAGCGCATTCGCGAAACCATGGGGCGGTATTGCGCGATCGTGGAACTGGGGCGGGTGGAGGAAGGCGACGCGGTGCGCTGGATCCAGGAATACTGCACCACTCGTGAGGTGAAAATCGATGTCGATGCCGGGCGTGAGCTGGTGGATTCGCTTGGCGGCGACATGATGATGATTTCGAATGAGCTGGAAAAACTGATTTTGTACGTCGGCGAGAAGAAGCGCATCACGCTGGGCGACGTGGAAACCATGGTGCTGGCGGCCAAGCAGCGTTCCCTTTATGACTTAACCGACGCAATTTCAAGCCGTGAACGCTCCCGCGCACTGGAGATGCTGGATGCTATTCTCTCGACCGGGGACGGAGACGACGCCGCGATCGGGCATTTGTACATGCTGGCGAAAACGTTTCGCCAGATGCTGGTCATCCTGGAGCGCAACGTACGCGATCAACGAACGTTATGGGCAGCTTTGTGGCAGGGGTTCCGGGTGCCTCCGTTTGCTGCAGAGGACATCATTCGCCAGGCGAGGCGCTATAAATCGAAGCGCGAACTCACGCGCGCGATTCGTCTGGTAGCCAGGGCTGACCTGGCGCTGCGCTCGAATCCTCCCAGTAAGCGGCTCGTCCTCGAGAAACTGGTCATGGAGTTGACCGCCGAACCCAAACCTGAGCCAGAGTGGATGCAGGAACAGTTGGGCGTATAACCCCTCCCGGGAACGTGCGACGGCTGCTCTTCGCTAAGAGTCCCAATACCCTTCGAACGCGTCGAATAGGAGCGATAAGCGGCTCAGGTTGAAAACTCCTCAATTACACCGTATCGTACCAATGATGTACATACTGCTTGGCTTCGGGGGCGGAGCCAAAGCTCGGGTCAGGTCACAGGAGATCGGCGATGGAAAGCAAGCCGGCGGCACAAAATATACAAGACACTTTCTTGAACACGGCGCGCAAGGAGCGGAGCAGCATTACCATTTATCTGATGAGCGGGGTGAAGCTGACGGGGCGAATCCGTTCTTTCGATAAGTATTCGGTTGTGTTGGAGACGAACAACCAGGACCAGCTCATTTTCAAGCACGCAATCTCGACGGTTGCGGTGGGAAAAAGCGCCCATGGATTTTCTGATAAGCCGAGAGTAGTCACAACTTCGGCCGTTTCGGAAACTGCGGACGTTACACCAGCGTCTGGAACCGAGGGCTGAGGTTCGCGCCAATTGCGTAGTCGTGAATCCAGGTTGTCCAATGCTGCAGAACCAGCGGCCGGAATGCGCAAAGAGCGCGCGTTTCTGGTCGGCTTGGATTATCGCCGGCGCTCACGAACGTCCCGCAAGACTCTGACCCCAGCGGCCCAGGCTGCGCGCGACGTTACCGTCAACCAACGCACACCCTCAGAACCACAGTTCAGCGCAGAAGAATCTCTCAGCGAACTGCGAGATCTCGCGGTCAGCGCCGGGGCAGAAATTGTGGGCGAAATTCTGCAACACCGTGATCGCCCGGATCCTGCGACGCTGATCGGACGCGGAAAGCTCGAAGAAACCGCTGGCGCAGCTGCATCAGCGAATGCAGACTTGCTCCTTTTTGATCACGACCTGACCGCCTCGCAGCAGCGTAACGTCGAAAAAGTGGTGCATGCGCGGGTGATTGATCGCACCCAGCTGATTCTCGACATTTTCGCGACGCACGCGCGAACTCGCGAAGGCCAGCTGCAAGTGGAGTTGGCGCAGCTGGAATACATCTTGCCTCGACTGGCAGGACGGGGCGCGGAAATGTCACAACTGGGAGGCGGGATTGGCACCAGAGGTCCCGGTGAAACCCAGCTTGAAACCGATCGCCGCAAAATTCATCGCCGGATTCGTCATCTGCAACAGCAGATTGAAAACGTCAGGCTGATTCGCGCCCAGCAGCGGCAGCGGCGCGAGTCGGTCCCGGTCGCCACAATTGCGTTGGTTGGTTACACCAATGCCGGCAAGTCAACGCTATTCAATGCGCTGACCAATGCGGCAGTGCTGGAATCACCACGCATGTTTGCAACTCTGGATCCCACGTTGCGCTCGGTCACATTGCCTTCCAAGCGAAAAGCCCTGGTGTCCGACACGGTAGGTTTTATCCGCAACCTGCCGCATACCCTGGTTTCCTCCTTTCGCGCCACGCTCGAGGAGGTACAGAGATCAGCTCTGGTGCTGCACGTTTCGGACGCAAGCAGTCCGCTCTCGGCAGAGCAGGATGCGCAAGTAGACGCCGTGCTGAAAGAGCTTGGGGCGGCCGACAAGCCGAAGTTGCTGGTCAAGAACAAAATCGACCTGCTCCCGCCGAAGCAGCGCGACAGCCTGCGCGACGATGCGCAAACTGTCCATGTCTCTGCCGTGAAGGCAATTGGCCTCGGTACCCTTCTCGACCGCATCGACCAGGCCCTGTCTGAAGATGCCACCAGCCGGGTGCGCCTGCGGATTCCGCAGAAGGAAGGCAAAGCGCTGGCCATGCTGGAAGCGAGGTCGCGGATTTATTCGCGGGCCTATAAGGACGGCTTAGTGGAGCTCGAGGCGGAGGTGCCGGCATCGGTCACCAGGCATGTGAAAGCATGGGTGGTCGGATAGGGTCAGTTCGGCACTGATGGCGCGAGGCTGAGTTGGGGAAAATTTAAATGGGCCAGCGACCAAGAAGCGGTGACATTCCTTGGCTACCGGCCCATTCGATCCTGAAGTGGATCGGAGGTGATATATCTATGCTAGACCCCTTGGGGCGGATGTCAAGCGCGAATTCAGAGCACAATTTTGGGAAAATAGCGGCAACTCACGAATCCCCCCGCCTGAAAAAGGCATTTGGCCCGATTCAGGTCACCTAAGTAATACATTCTTTACCCGCTATCCAGGTGCCGCAAACATGTGCGACTCTGGGTTCATCCCAGGAAAGGGATTGCCCAGGAAACCAAAATGGAACCGCATAGCCTAATGATTCCGATACAAATTTCGCCACTGCCCCAAATACAATCGCATGTAGACGAACCGGAAATTTGGGATCCGCCGTTCGAGCGCTGGATACAGCTCGCGGACGCTCTGCTGACCGCATCTCGCGCCTGCAACTCGGGCTATGAAACGCGTAAGAACTCTCGAGTTTAAACCTGCAAGTTCTGAGTGCTCATACTGCCGTCTCCCGGGCCACCAGAAGGCGAAACAGCCGACGTAATCCTTTCGTGCGTGCTGTTACAGAACTATTACACCCACTCTTCAAGACCGCTGTTACCTTTGAAATTGAAGCTAGTCCTTGAGGACAAACCATGCCACTTCAGATCGAAGCACTTGAGCGTACCCGGCACGACGACCAGATCAACTGGATAACAGCTGGTGTGATGTTTGCGTTGCACGTCGGCGCGATTGCTGCTTTGTTCTTTTTGACGTGGAAGGGATTGCTGGCTGCAGCGGTGCTGTGGTGGGTGTCGGGCGGCATGGGCATCGGAATGGGCTATCACCGACTGCTTACCCATCGGGGCTACAAGACCCCAAAATGGGTGGAATATCTCCTCACAACTTGCGGAACGCTGGCGCTAGAGGGCGGGCCGATTTTCTGGGTGGCTAC
>Ga0207665_10003174_pt1 | contig 11012 bp, 9 predicted proteins | sample LARL112metaG_FD_184351 | JGI IMG/M metagenome (GOLD analysis project Ga0207665, IMG submission 184351) | Corn, switchgrass and miscanthus rhizosphere microbial communities from Kellogg Biological Station, Michigan, USA - LAR L11-2 metaG... | ecosystem: Host-associated > Plants > Roots >...
CGCCGTACTACGTCCAACAGCACTACGACTATCCCCGCTTCCTGTGCTACGACTGCCACACGTACGTGAGCTACTCGTCCTGGAGCCCCTACGATTACACCTGTGTGCGCTTCCGGATCGTGGTCTTCGACGATCCGTACTACTACCCCTATCGGTACTACGGCGGCACGAGGGTCGTCTTCACACGCCCCTACAGGCCGGAGCCTCGCTTCATCTTCAAGGACCGACAGGCATCGGATGCCTTCATTACGCGGGTGCGCGAGCGGCCCGTGAACGACGATCGCCGGCGCGACGTCGGCGTGCGCGGTCGTGATCTGGGCGGGACGGGCGTCATCCCGCCGCCCAACATTCAGCCACCCCGGCGTCGCCCAGGCTCCGAGGACCAGGGGAACGACGATCGCGGCCGAGATCGTCGGCCCGACCAGCCCGATCATCGCGACCGGCCCGACCAGCCCGACCATCGCGACCGACCCGACCAGCCCGATCATCGGGACCGGCCTGACCAACGCGATCACCGCGACCGGCCTGACCAACCCGATCACCGCGACGAGCCCGGGCGTCCCGAGCGGCGCGACCGGCCTGATCAGCCCAACCGGCCCGAGCAGCCCGTGCGGCCGCCGGCGCAGCCAGAGCGCCGAGCTGTCCCGGAAGAGCGGCGGCGCGCTGACCCGCCGCCGCCGCGCGCCGAGCCGCGACGCGAGGCTCCCCCACCGCGTAGCGAGCCGCGGGTCGAGCCGAAGCGTGAGCCCCCAAAGGAGAAGCCGCGCGCCGAACCCGAGCTCAAGCGGCGCAAGCCGTGACCGACACAGCAGCGCGAGCGCGCCCGACCGTAGTCCCCCGCGGTCGGGCGCGTTAGGTTTCGCTTCCCCCACCTCAAAGGCCTTGAACGCGATGCGATACCGCCTGGCGCTGCTGCTCGCGGTGCTCTCCGGACCGGTCGCCGCCCAACGGCAGCAACCGGCCGCCCACGGCGCGACGTCCATCACGATGGCTGACGTGCAGCGTCGCATTGGGATCATCGCCGACGACTCGATGCTCGGCCGTGCCACGCCGAGCCGGCAGCTCGACGCCGTGGCGGCCTATGTAGCGGGCGAGTTCCAGCGCTTCGGCCTCAAACCGGGCGGCGACAGCGGTACCTACTTCCAGCACTATCCCCTCGAGGTGCTGCGGTTCGACCCCGAGAGCTCGACCATCCGGATCACCGGCCGCACGCCCGGGATCTGGCACGCCGGCGAGGACGTGCTGCTCGTAGAGGGACAGGCGCCGTCGGGGGCCGCGGCAGTCCCGGCCGTGGTGATCACCGGTTCTGCCGACGCCGGGGGGGCGCTTGATTCCGCCGGTGTTACGGGAAAGATCGTTTTCCTGGCTTACGGGCCCGGGCTCAACGCCATCGTGCCGAAGGTCCTCCCGCTTCGACCGCTCGCCCTCCTGCTGGTGGCCGGGTTCCCTGATTCGATCTGGGCAAAACTCCCCGGTCACGAGGCGAGCGTGAGCGTACGCAATCCCAGCGCCGAGAGCGGGCCCGCAGTCCCCGCCGTGTTCGCGGTGCGAACGAAGACCGCCGGGGCGCTGTTCGCGCAGGGGGGCGTGAGCCTCGACTCGCTCCGGGCATGGGGCGACCGGCCCCTCGCGGCTCGTCAATTGACCGGCGTCACGCTGCAACTGGATGTGCGCCAGCAGGCACTCGCGCATGCGTCGGCTCCCAACACGATCGGGATTCTCGAGGGCAGCGACGCGGCGCTGAAGAAGGAATACGTCCTGTTCACTGCGCACATGGATCACATCGGCACGCCGAGCGCCGGGGAGGGCTGCGAGCCCCGCGGCGCCGACTCGATCTGCAACGGAGCCGACGACGACGGCTCGGGCACGGTGGCCGTGATCGAGCTGGCGGAGGCCTTCACCACGGCCCGTGAGCGACCCAAGCGCTCTCTGGTATTCATGACCGTTAGCGGGGAGGAGCGGGGCCTCTGGGGAAGCGCGTACTTTGCCGACCACCCCACGGTGCCGCTTGCGGACGTGATCGCCGACCTGAACATCGACATGGTCGGCCGCAATTCAAAGGACACGGTCGCCGTGATCGGTCGCGAGCACTCCAATCTTGGCGTGACGCTGGACAGCGTCGCCGCGGCACACCGCGAGCTGAACATCAAACCGGTCGGCGATCTCTGGCCGCAGGAAGGGCTCTTCTTCCGCTCGGACCACTACAACTTCGCGAAGAAGGGCGTGCCCATCCTCTTCTTCACGACCGGGTTACATCCGGATTACCACCAGGTGAGCGATTCTCCGGACAAGATCGACGCCGAAAAGGAAGCGCGCTTCGCACGACTCCTGTTCCATCTGGGGCTGGCCGTCGCGAACACGTCCCAGCGACCGCGCTGGAACCCGGACAGCTATAAGCGAATCGTGGGCGGCGGAAACTGACGGCTAGCTGACCGCGGCGAGCAGCTCGGTGTTGGTCTTGGCGCGCCGCATCAGTGCCAGGAGGGCGTCGATCGCCTTCTCGGGCGGGAGCCCGACCAGGCCCCGCCGGAGCTGCTGTTTGGCGGCCACCGTCGGAGGGTCGGCCAGCAGCTCCTCGCGTCGGGTGCCGCTCGCGGCGACATCCACCGCCGGGTAGAGGCGGCGGTCCGCCAGGGCGCGCGACAGCCGCAGCTCCGAGTTGCCGGTTCCCTTGAACTCTTCGAAAATCACGTCGTCCATCCGGCTTTCCGTTTCGATGAGCGCGGTGGCGATTACGCTGAGGGAACCCCCGTCGGGCACCGCGCGCGCGGCCCCGAACAGCCCCTTGGGCTTGGCCAGCGCGTTGGCGTCCAGACCACCCGACATGGTGCGCCCGCTTCCCCGCCCCGTCGTGTTGTGGGAGCGCGCGAGGCGCGTGAGCGAATCGAGCACGATCACGACGTCCTTGCCGAGCTCCACCTGGCGGCGCGCGTGCTCGAACACCATGTCGGCCACCGCGACATGCCGCTCGTGTGACAGGTCGAAGCTCGACGCGATCACCTCGCCCCGACCCCAGTCTATCATTTCGCTCACCTCTTCCGGCCGCTCGTCCACGAGCAGGATGAGGAGGATCGCAGAGGGATGGTTGAGGGCGACTCCCTCCGCCACGGCCTGCAACATCACTGTTTTTCCCGCCTTGGGCGGCGACACGATCAGCGCGCGCTGGCCGAAGCCCAGCGGGCAGATCAAATCGACGACGCGCTGGATCTCGGCCGTGCGCGGGCTCGAAGCCTGGGGGGTCTCGAGTCGCAGAGGACGCGATGGGTGCACGGCACCGAGCTTGGCGAAGTCGGGCCGCTCGCCCAGGTGGGCGGGCGGCAGGCCGTTGACGCTCACCACGCGCCCGTTCTCCACGGTGACGAGATCGCCGCGCCGCAGTCCGGGGAGGCGCACACCGGGATCGCCCTTGGCGGGCAAGTAGCTGTTGGCGGCGAGCCGTACGGCGCCGCCGTTGGGGGTAGGGTCGAACCAGCCGGTGATGGGAGCCAGGAGAGTTCCTCTTGGAGTATACCGCATTCGCCGTCATCCGTCATCCGCAAGCGACGGGCCACGACGGATGATGGACGACGGATGGCTATATTTTAGCCCCACATGCGCCAAGATCACATCCGCAACTTCTGTATCGTAGCCCATATCGACCACGGGAAGTCGACCTTGGCCGACCGCCTCATCGAGCTCACGGGCACGCTGGACAAGCGCTTGATGCGAGAGCAGGTCCTCGACACGATGGACCTGGAGCGCGAGCGGGGCATCACGATCAAGCTCAACGCCGTGCGCATGAACTACCATGCCCGCGACGGGGGAGTGTACGAGCTCAATCTGATCGACACGCCGGGGCACGTGGACTTCACCTACGAAGTGTCGCGCTCGCTCCAGGCGTGCGAGGGGGCGATCCTGGTGGTGGACGCGTCGCAGGGGATCCAGGCGCAGACGCTGTCCAACCTGTTCCTCGCGATGGACGCCGGGCTGGAGATCATCCCCGTGCTCAACAAGATCGACCTCCCCGGAGCCGAGCCGGACCGACGGGCCCAGGAGCTGCATGAGCTGATCGGGGCGAAGCCCGAGGAGATCCTCCGTATCTCCGCCAAGGAGGGCACCAAGGTGCCAGAGCTGCTCGAGGCCGTGGTGCAGCGCATCCCTCCCCCCCGTGGCGTGGCGGACGCGCCGCTCCGCGCCCTCATCTTCGACTCCTACTACGATCGTTACCGCGGCGCGATCCCCAGCATCCGCGTCGTGGACGGCACGATCCGGCCGGGGATGAAGATCGCCTTCGGCGCGCACAAGGAGGACGTCTACGAGGTGGACGAAGTCGGGTACCTGCAGCTGGGGCACAAGCCGACCGAGCAGCTCGAAGCCGGCGAAGTGGGCTACTTCGTCGCCAACGTGCGCGGCGTGCGCGACACCCGCCCAGGCGATACCGTGCTCGACGCGGACCATCGCGTCGTGCCGCTCCTGCCCGGGTACCGCGACATCATGTCGATGGTGTTCGCCGGCCTGTACCCGACGAACGCCGAGCAGTTCGAGGAGCTGCGCGACGCGCTCGGCAAGCTGCAGCTGAACGACGGGTCGCTGCATTACGAGCCGGAATCGTCGGTGGCGCTCGGCTTCGGGTTTCGCTGCGGGTTCCTCGGCCTGCTCCACATGGAGATCGTGCGGGAGCGGCTCGAGCGGGAGTTCAACCTCGATCTGATCAGCACGGTGCCGAACGTGGAGTACCACGTCCACCGGACGGACGGCACCGTGGAGCTGGTCGAGAATCCGAGCCTGATGCCGCACGGCTCGGCGGTCGACCACATCGAGGAGCCGTACGTGAAGGCGCGGATCGTGGCACCCGCCGAGTACATCGGCGCCATCATGAAGCTGGGCCAGGAGCGGCGCGGCGTGTACCAGGGCATGCACTACGTGGACCCGACGCGGGTCGAGTTCAGCTGGGAATTCCCACTGGCCGAGATCATCCTCGACTTCTACGACAAGCTGAAGACCATCTCCCGCGGTTACGCGTCGCTCGACTACGAGTTCCTCGAGTACCGCCCGGCCGATCTCGTCAAGCTCGACATGCTGCTGAACGGTGAAGCCGTGGATGCGTTCTCGGTCATCATCCACCGCGACAAGGCGTACGAGTGGGGCAAGAAGATCGCCGAGAAGCTGAGGGAGCTGATCCCGCGCCAGCTGTTCGAGGTGGTGATCCAAGCCGCGATCGGCACCAAGGTGATCGCCCGCGAGACGGTCCGCCCGTTGCGCAAGAACGTGACCGCCAAGTGCTACGGGGGCGACGTCACGCGCAAGCGCAAGCTGCTCGAGAAGCAAAAAGAAGGAAAGAAACGGATGAAGCAGGTGGGAACCGTCGAGATCCCGCAGGAGGCATTCTTGGCGGTCTTGCAGGTTGACTAGCCTCGTCATCCAGACCGCCTTCCTGGGAGACGTCGTGCTCACGACGCCGCTGCTCGAGGTGCTGGCCGCCCGCCACGGACCTGTGGACGTGGTGACCACCCCGGCGGCCGCACCACTGCTCGAGACGCATCCCGCGGTCCGGCGGGTGATCCCGTACGACAAGAAGGGCCGCGATCGCGGCTTGGGGGGACTGTTCCGACTGGCCCGCGCCCTGCGCGCGGAGCAGTATGAATGCGCGTATCTTCCGCATCGCTCCCTGCGGACGGCGCTGGCGGCCTGGCTCGCCCGCATCCCGCAGCGGGTCGGTTTCGACGACGGCTGGCGGTCGCTCTATACCGACGTCCGGCGGCGGGCGACGCAGGGTCACGAGATCGACCGGGTGCTGGCACTCGCGGGCGTGGCGGCGCACCGTGCCCGCCCGGCGCTGCACGTCACGCTCGCTGATCGCGCGGCGACGGAGGGCTTCCTGCGGGAGCACGGCATCCGGGAACGGTTCGTCGCGCTCGCGCCGGGATCGATCTGGGGCTCGAAGCGCTGGCCGTACTATAGAGAGCTGGCGGAGCGTCTGGCGGAGCGAGCGGGGATCGTGGTGGTCGGCGGACCCGAGGATGCGGGCCTCGCCTCGGAGATCACCGCGGCAGTCGCGCGATCTGGTGGTCATGCGGTCAGTGGGTGCGGACGGTTGACCGTCCGTCAATCGGTGGAGGCAATCCGGCGGGCGGCCGTGCTGGTGACGAACGACAGCGCCCCGCTCCACTTCGCGCAGGCGGTGGAGACGCCGACGGTGGCGATCTTCGGGTCCACGGCGCCCGGCTTCGGGTTCGGGCCGCGGGGACCGCGGGATCAGGTCGTCGAGCTCCACGGCCTGCCATGCCGCCCGTGCTCGGCACACGGGCCGCCCAGCTGCCCGCTGGGGCATCACCTGTGCATGAAGTCGCTCACGGTGCAGGACGTCCTTCAAGCGATCGAGGAGACCGGTGCGCTACGTCGTCGGGATTGACCTCGGCGGAACGAACATCGTCGCGGGAACGGTGGCCGAGGACGGTTCGGAGATGCTGGGGCTGGTGTCGGAGCCGACTATGTCCCAACAGGGAGCGGACGCCGTGCTCGGGCGGATCGTGAAGCTGGCGCGCGCATCGATGGCGGCGGCGCGCGGCAAGGAGATCGCGGGCGTCGGCATCGGCTCGCCCGGCCCGCTCAACACGAAGACCGGCATCGTGCTGCTCACGCCCAATCTGGGGTGGACGAACTACCCGCTGCGCGACCGGCTGGCGGCCGCGCTGGATCTGCCCGCCACGCTCGACAACGATGCTAACTGCGCCATTTTCGGCGAATGGTGGCGCGGGGCCGCGCGCGGCTCCGACCATGTGGTCGGGCTCACGATCGGAACGGGCATCGGTGGCGGGATCGTGCTCGGGGGACAGATCTATCGCGGGGCCTCGGACGTCGCGGGCGAGATCGGCCACATGTCCATCGATTCCAACGGCCGGCGTTGCAAGTGCGGCAACGACGGCTGCCTCGAGGCCTACGCGTCGGGCCCCGCGATCGCGGCGCGCGCGGTCGAGGGAATCGAAACCGGCGCCGAAACCTCCCTCCCGCGGTATGTGAACGGCGACCTGTTCAAGATCACCGCGCAGATCGTGTACGAAGCGGCGCACGACGGCGACGAATACGCGTTGGACGTGGTGCACGAAACGGCGAAGTTCCTCGGAACCGGCGTCGCCAATATCGTCAATATCTTCAACCCCGAGGTAGTGGTGATCTGCGGCGGCGTAACGCTGGCCGGGGAGAAGCTGTTCGCGCCGCTCCGCGGCGAAGTCAAGCGCCGGGCCTTCAAGCCCGCCGTCGATGCCTGCCGCATCGTCCCCGGGGAGCTCACCGGAACGGCGGGCGTGTATGGCGCCGCGGCCGTGTTCGTCCAGCGCACCTGGGGAACGGTGTGAAGCGACTCGGCGTCATCGGGTCCATGGTGTGGGACACGATCTACGGGCGCGACGCCGCCCAGCCGGCGGTGGAAGAGTGGGGCGGAATCGGGTATTCCCTCGCCGCCCTCGACGCGACCCTGGGTGACGCCTGGCAGATCGTTCCCCTCATCAAGGTGGGGCGCGACCTGGCCCCACGCGCGGCGGAGTTCCTCGGCACGCTGCACCATGTGGCGCCCGGCGCACGGTTCTTCGAGGTGCCGGCGGCGAACAACCGCGTCACCCTCCGCTACCACCAGCGCGAGCGCCGCTGCGAGCAGATGTCGGGCGGCGTGCCGCCGTGGACCTGGCCCGAGCTCGGGGCACAGGTGACGGACCTCGACGCGCTGTACGTCAACTTCATCTCGGGCTACGAGATGAACCTGGAGGCGGCGCAACTGTTGCGCCGCGGGTTCCCGCGCTTTCTCTATGCCGACCTCCACAGCCTCTTCTTGGGGAAGGAGCCGGACGGCACCCGCGTCCCGCAGCCACTCCCCGACGCTCCTGCCTGGTTCGGCTGCTTCGACACGGTCCAGCTGAACGCCGACGAAATGGAACAGCTGGGCCCCGATCCGCTCGCGGTCGCCGCGGGCGCCCTGGCGCGGGGGTGCGCCACGCTGGTCGTCACGCTCGGCTCGCGGGGCGCGGCGTACTTCACCGGCGACCCGGTCCGGACCGCGTTGATCCCCGCGGAAGGCACACCCCTTCCCGACGGCGACCCGACCGGCTGCGGCGACGTGCTCGGCGCCACGGTGGTAGCGGCGCTCGTCGCCGGTGCGAGCCTCGAGGACGCCCTGCGGCTGGGTACGCGCATGGGCGCGCGCAACGTGAGCCACCGCGGCGCCACCGGTCTGCGCGACCATCTGTTGGGCCGGCTCTCGGCGGTGTGACCCGGCTCGTCGAAGTCCCGTCCCAGTTCGACGATCGCTCGTTCGACCAGTTCGCGAGCGCCTTCGCCGAAGCGGCGAAAGACGGGGAGCGTCTCCTGTTCGATGCGCATGCGGCCGAGTGGGCGTCACCGTACGGCCTGGTGGGCCTGCTCGCGGCGGGGCAGGCGGCGCGGGGGACGGGCGGCGGGGGCGGAGGAAGCGCGGAGCGACCGCTGCTCACCGCGCCGACGCACGCCGACGTGCTCACCTATTGGACGCGCGCCGGATTCTTTCGTGAAGCCGCAGAGCTGTTCGAGATCCACGGGAAGGTGCCCCGGGTGAAAGCCGCGGAGGAGAGCGACGTGCTGCTCCCTGTAACGCCGGTGCGCGCGGCGGAGGACGTGCACGCCGTGGTCTCGAACATCCAACAGCGCGCGTCTGCCATCCTGGCGTCCGAGCTGGGGCTCGATCCGAAGGCGACGATGGGCTTCGCTATGGCGCTTTCAGAGGCGTGTCAGAATATTGTAGAACACGCGGGCACGGGTGGCTGGGTGGCGGTGCAGGCGTACCACTGGCGCCGCAAGCTCGCGAAGCGGGTGGTCGTGATCGCGGTGGCGGACGCGGGGGTAGGATTCCGTCATTCCCTCGAGCCGACGCAGAGCAAGCGCTTCGGGACGCGCTGGGGGGACGCGGCCGCACTCGAGGCCGCGCTGATCCAGGGCGTGAGCCGGTTCCGCGATCCGGGCCGCGGTCAGGGGCTCGCCGGAATCCGCCGCTATCTCGCCCGCTGGGACGGCAAGATCGCGATCCGCAGCGGGACGGCCCGCATCGCGATCGTCCCCAAGTGGGACGACGACGTGCCCTTGAAGGATGGCCTCCCGGCGTTCCCGGGCGCCCAGGTGCTCATCATCATACCCGAGCAGGGGTCGACCAAGCCGTGATACAGCACATCGACGTGCACGCAGTGCTCCAGGAATCGGTGTCGGGCGTCTATGCGGACCTGGTGACGCGTCCGACGGGGCGCGTTGTGCGCGAATGCATCGAGCGGGCGATGGCGACCGACGCAGGAGACGGCGCTATCGCCCGCATCGATTTCACGCGCGTGGGGTGCATCGACTACTCATGCGCCGACGAGATCGTGGCGAAGCTGTTGCGGAGCCGGCCGGGGGTGCTGGTCCTCATGGGCATCTCGGACGGGCACCGCGAAGCGATCGAGCCGGTGCTCGCGGGCCATCGGCTGGCCGTGCTGATCGAGCGGCCCGACGGCACGCTGGAGGCGGTCGGGGCCCCCGACGCGGCGGCGGCGCTGCTCGAGGGGCTGGTGACACGGCGGCTGGCCGCGCGCACGCCCGGAGGAACCCTGACGCTGGCGTGAAGCGTCGCCTCGGCTTTTCGACCCGCGCCGTGCACGGCGACCCGGAAGCGCGCCCCGACTGGGCGCCCGTGGTGGCGCCGCTGTACCAGAGCGCCACCTTCACCAATCCCATCGGGTCGGCCCAGGAAGTCATCTACGCCCGCTACGGCAACAACCCCAACCACGTGGCGATCGCCAAGCGCCTCGCGCTGTTGGAAGGCGCCGAGGCGGCGCTATTCGTGGGCAGCGGAATGGGCGCGATCGCCCTGTCGCACCTTGCCGTGCTGCGGCCCGGGGACCACCTGCTGTCGAGCGAGTGGATCTACGGCGGCGTGCAGCGGTTGTTCGCGCAGGAGTTCGGTCGCTTCGGCATCGATGTGTCGTTCGTCAATCCGCTGGAGCCGCGCACCTGGAAGCGCGGGCTCAAGAAGAACACCCGGGCGATCTTCGTCGAGACGCCGACCAATCCCCTGCTCCGCGTGCTCGACCTCGAGCCGATCGCCGCGCTGTGCAAGACCGAGGGGGTCGCGCTGCTGGTCGACTCCACCTTCGCCACCCCGTTGAATTACCGGCCGCTCGAGCACGGCGCGGACGTGGTGATCCACAGCGCCACGAAATACCTGAACGGCCACTCCGACGTGCTCGCGGGCGCGGTGGTGGGCAGCGAGTCGGTGATTGAAGAGGTGCGCAAGCTGCTGCACGTGTGGGGCCAGGCGTTGGACCCGATGGCGGCCTGGTTGATCGATCGTGGGATGAAGACGCTCGCCGTGCGCGTGGGGCGGCAGAACCAGACCGCGCAGGCGGTCGCCGAGTGGTGCGCCAAGCAGCCGCAGTTCACCGCGGTGCACTACCCCGGGCTCCCGTCGCACGCCGATCACGACGTGGCGACGCGGATCCTCAACGGCTTCGGGGGTATGCTGGGGGTCGAGCTCAAGGGGGGCGCGCGGGCGACGGAGCGGTTCCTGCGCGCGCTCACGATCGCGGCGCATGCACCGAGTCTCGGCGGCGTCGAGACGCTCGTGTCCGAGCCGCGGCTCACCTCACACGCAGGGCTCACGCCCGACGCCCGGGCGCGGGCCGGCATCGCCGATGGCTTCCTGAGATTTTCCATCGGACTGGAGGACGCCGACGACCTCATCGCGGACTTCGCGCAAGCCCTGGCGCAGCAGTAAGTGATCAAGTTCACGAATGTCTTCAAGGCCTTCCCCAAGGGGGGGCTCGCCCTCAAGGACGTGTCGTTCCACATCGCCAAGGGCGAGTTCGTGTTCCTCACCGGTCATTCGGGCGCCGGCAAGTCCACCGTCCTCAAGCTGGTCTACGCCGACGAACCGGTGACGAGCGGCGAGGTACGCGTGTCGGGCTTCAACGTGGCGGAGCTGCGGCCTCGCGACGTCCCGATGCTGCGTCGTCGCCTCGGCATCGTGTTCCAGGACTTTC
>Ga0207665_10003175_pt1 | contig 11011 bp, 10 predicted proteins | sample LARL112metaG_FD_184351 | JGI IMG/M metagenome (GOLD analysis project Ga0207665, IMG submission 184351) | Corn, switchgrass and miscanthus rhizosphere microbial communities from Kellogg Biological Station, Michigan, USA - LAR L11-2 metaG... | ecosystem: Host-associated > Plants > Roots >...
CTATCTCATCGATGCCGCCATAGCCTATTGAGCCACAAATCATTATCTGCATCTTGAAATATTTTAGGAAATTATATACGAACATGATCTGCCATTTGCTGATTTGATTGAAGGTAGTTCCGACTCTAACTGAGATCAAATACGAACATGATGTTAAACAGAAAGTGTTGGATACTTCGTTTGGAGTATGATCTCATATTATCATATCACGTACGTAGAGGTATAGCTTTTTATTTCATTTAGATACGAACCCAGCATTTTATCCTCTCAGATTTTGATTTAACTCTCTGCTGCTGACATGGTGATGAATTATACTTTTATACTTATTACAAAATGACTATCTATAATTATCTGTGTAGCTTCAATCTTGCCATATATCCATAATTCCACGTCAGCTATTATTGTCAAAATGATTATACTAACAATAAAGGATGCAACCACCTTTATGAGAAATACTGCTATTGCAATATTACTATCAATGCAATTATTCCTACAATTAGAGATCCAATTGTTCCTGCTAAGCCAAATAAATACTACCGTGGATAACCTATACAATAAACTAAAGCACTGTTGGAGGAAATATGACTAGATTGGTAATAGTGGATTTGATATAAACAAATAAGCCTTTGTTATTGTATTACAACTTTTTCAGGTGTGGTTGCAGCTGTCATTGCGATCCTTGTACTTACATTTTTAGGATTTCCTCATCAGATAGGCATCGAGACCAGGCCGTAGTCCAGTGTATCTCTCATCTGACTTATGACCTTGAATTTCTCGCTGTTAAGGACAGCTATCCCCGGCATCACATGGAGAATGTTATTGTTCATATTCATGATAATAATATTATCTAAGAAAATAAAGTTTTATGTTTAGTCATCATTGGTAGATCAGTATATTTGATACCTTATTTTTTGAGGTAGTTCGTATACTTTATAATGGATGTTTTGAGATTATTATATACGTGCCAAGAGCAGCTCGATTCAAAAGAATGCTTGGAAGCGTTGCATCAGGTGTGGTAAGATATGCTCATTGTCCTGGAATGGTAGCAAAGTGAGATAATTTCCTCAAGCCATGGTTGTGTCAATAATTATATAAAGTGCCACGTACGGATAGAACATGAGTGACGATAAAAAGGAAATTGAAAAGCCGGGTCTGAGTACTGAAGAGGCAAAGGAACTTGAACTAGATGAACAACCAAAACCTACTCGAAAAGTAAGTCATCCTGCTACTCCTATATCAAATAAAGAAGAACCAAGTACGCATGATAAAAGAAAAGGGAGAAGAACAATAAAGTAAAGGCTAATTATAAACAATGGCGATTTCAGAGGTAAAATCCTCGTCCATCCATATCGGGTGTAGAAGAGTATATGAAGTGTCTTAACTGTTACTCTGAATTTCTACCAACACTAACAAAGCCATTATGTGAAGAGTGCGGCTTCTGCTACTATTGCAGAGATTTCTTCTCGTGTTGTCACTACGGTAGGGAGCCCGGCGACCAGCGGCAACCAAAACCGCAAAGATCTATTATTGGAAAGAAAAATAATATTCAAAAATGGGATTCATACAATGATATTGCCTCGAAGCAACCAAAACCTAAACCAGAGGAGAGCGCCGCAGTAATAGTAATAGATGAATCAGTAAGACGTAAATTGGGAAAATCGCATATTCTAGATCTAATCCAAAATATAACAAGCCCGGAAATGGATTGTTATGTTGATATAATTCCTACAGGAACTGCTGATATTGATGTAATCAAAGTGCTTGATTCTTATGTAGATATTCCTACTCTTATTTTAACCTCGGATAAGGATCTGTATAGGAAACTCCTTGGACGCTCATTATTTGTAAAGGCAAAGAAGGGAAGCAATGCTGTTAGAACAATAACTAAAGCAATAAAACATGGAATCTCAAGGTTGTGAGCGGAGCCATACAAAGTTTTCGGTATGAATCTTAAATCAAAGATTGAAGATATGAATCAAGCAAATACCTTCGTTGTTACCATAAGAGAAATATATTTTTTCCATATCTGCAACAAATTGTCAACAAGGCCACCTAGTATGTTGACACAAAAAAATCGTGATTCGGATTTCTGCCTAACTTTTTTTGCAATCTCATATGTTTATTTTGTTATCTGAACTCTAGGTTTCAAGTCTTCTACTGCAGGCTCAGAATGAATAACCACGAGCACAAACACGTAAATGAGTTAAGTGTTCCATCCTACGGACTAGGAGTAAACGTAGTAAAATTACTCATTAATTCGTACGACGAATCATTGCATAAGACAACAACATACAGTCAGCATTTCTGGCCCGATATTGGTGTTATAAATAGAATTATCACGAGATATCTTTAATGACAACATACCTTGTTAGAGCCAAGCCAAAGAGAGACCTTATGGTACAGTTAGATAACAGGTTACAATCAGGAAAGATATCGCAAATGAAACCGTTTGGAAAGGCTCTTCAGTATGGTTTACAGAATGCAAAGATAGACCGTGGTGAAAGATATGCATATTGGATTATTGGATAGAAGAAGATTACTGCTCTCCACCACTTGCTATGGAAAGAAAGGCAATATTGGATCAATACTTTGATGATATTGGTGTAGAAAAAGTTGAGGAAAGTCAAATGGGATGGGAAATGATAAATTATAAGCCACCACTTTGGGAGCAGAGGCGGTAGAAGGGATATCTAGGTTCTACTCTTAAAAACTGAATTTGGTTGCATACAGACATGTATGATGTGAGGTTAAAGCTGAAGTCGTAAACTCAAGATTTTTTACCTGTTATTGGTATAATGTTGTAGAGGAATGCTGAAAACTGCATTAACATATGATAATGGCACCATATTAATAACAGGCGGTATTTCCCACATACCTTTTGCCACAGTTGATCCAAGGACAAATCATCTAAGAGCACGGGCTTTGGATTACCAAAACATTATAGACTATCTAAAGCAAAGCGAAATACAGTACGACGATAGCCATGTTTTAGATCTTGTACCTTCTCCGAATATTTTAGTGGATAATGCTCGTCATCTAGTTCTGAGGGATTATCAACAGAAAGCACTTGATAGATGGGTTAAATCTGGCAAGCGAGGATGCGTAGTATTACCAACAGGATCAGGCAAGACCGTTATCGGTGTGAAGGCAATAGAGATAGTAAACGCTGCTTCTCTTATCATAGTGCCAACAATTGATCTTATGGATCAATGGACTTCTGTCTTATCAAAATATTTTAGGGATGTCATGATCGGAAATCTGGGCGGAGGAGCAGATGATATCCAAGCAATTACCGTATCCACATATGATTCAGCCTATATACGAGCGGCAGGTCTTGGTAACAAATTTGCTTTAGTCATATTTGATGAACTACACCATTTAGGCGCACCGGGCTACAGGTCAATAGCAGAGCAGTTTGCCTCCCCATTCAGGCTAGGATTAACCGCCACGATAGAAAGAGAAGACAATTTGCATAAAGAATTTCCAAAGCTTGTTGGTGGCATAGTATTTGAGGCCTATAGTAGAGACCTTGCCAGGAATAAACACCTCGCATCCTATGAAATTGAAAGAAGACAGATAGATATGACCGCGGAAGAAACTGAAGAGTACAAGAAGAACTTTGGAACATATCAAGTATGTTTGATGAAGTTAGGGATAAAGATGAATCGCCCTAATGCCTTTCATAGGCTGATAATGATGTCTGGTAGAAGTGGGATTGCAAGACAGGCAATACTAGCAAGAAACAAGGCTATGGATATAGCACTAAACAGCAAATCCAAGATGGAAGAATTAAAGAAAATTCTTTCACAAAATAAGGGCATCAAGACAATAATATTTACCCAGCATAACAAGTTAGTATACGAGATATCAAATAGGTTTCTTATACCTTTTATAACTTACAAATCCGGCAAGGAAGAAAGACAGGATACTCTGCAGGGATTTAGAGATGGAAGGTATTCTGCCTTGGTTACATCCAAGGTGTTAGATGAAGGTGTAGACGTTCCGGATGCGGAATTAGGTATAATTGTCAGTGGAACTGGAAGTAGCAGAGAGTTTATTCAAAGACTCGGTAGACTATTAAGACCCAAACCAGACTCAAGTAGAAGAGCCAAACTTATTGAAATAGTCTCTTCTGGCACAAGGGAGATGGGAACAAGCGCTAAAAGGAAAAGGGCCTTTGATAAGGTAGACAAAGAAGAATAATAGGAGGAGAATGAAGAGTAGTTGGTCTCCTAGCGAGAATTCGTTTTGTGTGTGTCTATGTTATGTGCTCATTGCAGACTGTTACCGACACACGCTAAAAGTGTCTAATACCGCGTGATTATTCTTGTGAGCATCGTTTGGATTTTGTAGGTCGGCGTGCTAAAAGCAGCATTTGATTGCTGCCTCGCTGGAATTCGAATGAAACTGGCCTAATATCGTATACGATTCCATATGCCTTCAGGGCAGAAAGTAAATCTGTCATGTGCTTGTAGGGCTGTGCATCTGAACCTTGCAACGGGTAGATTCTTACTTCCCTGGAACTTACCCTGAATAATTCCAACACGGACGACAAAAGAAATGAAAAATCAAATTTATGACTATATGTAAAAACAAAATGCCCACTTAGAACCAGATCAAAACTTTTATCATCAAATGGCAATTTAGGCAGCTCTGCGTTTATGTAGCGCTTTTCAATAATTCCCGCAGGATAATCTGATATAAATTGTCTTAATGCTTGTGTTCTGTATTCTTTCAAGGCTTTTATAGATGGGTAAAAATCCCAATTGTATAGGTTAACAGCAAGTGATACTCGCTGCGTAACATATTCAATATCAGCCTCACCTCTTTCAAATAATCTTTTCGAATCGTCACCAAACAAAGGATCACATCCGATTGCGTTAATTCCATATTTATCTTTGACTTCTGCTACAAATGAGGAAGCACCTGAAGGGCAATCCAATATATTCCTCCAGGAAGCGATGTCATCAATACCAAACATCCTCAAATATTCTGATAATGTACGTCCATAAAATGCGACTCTGTCTAATTGAAAATGAGGTGGATTGTTATTATTGTTATTGTTATTGTTATTATTAACATTCGACCACTCCATATTTCTTTATTATCATTTTGAAAAGACTTTTTATTAAGGTGTCTACTTGGATATCTGGCAAACGAACTTCTGTCATAATCTTGCAGGAACTTACCATTACGGAACCAGACATTAATGACACGACATTGAAGATGCCGCTGCAAGAACTATTCATCTGATTATCATCTGATTAAGTCACGTCGTCTTAATCTCCAATCACCTTCACTAGTACTCTTTTATTCCGTCGACCATCAAATTCGCCATAAAATATCTGCTCCCATGGGCCAAAATCTAGTTTCCCATTGGTAATTGCAACGACAACTTCACGCCCCATAATCTGGCGCTTCAAGTGTGCATCAGCATTATCTTCGCCTGTTTCATTGTGTTTGTAGTGTTGCGTAGGAGAATGTGGCGCCAATCTTTCGAGCCATCCATCAAAATCCACATGCAAACCGCTTTCATCATCATTTATAAAGATACTAGCAGTGATATGCATTGCATTTACTAAACAAAGGCCCTCCTTGATCTTACTTTCTTCAACAATCTTTCTAACATCCGGAGTTATATTGATGAATCCACGTCTGGTAATGGTATTGAACGTAAGGTATTCTGTTTTAGACCTCATCTTTAAAGTCAAATTTGAGCAAGTAAATATATAGTTATATTCTTAAGAGTCATCGATTTAATCAGAACTGGTCCAAATCTGCCTTTTTTGCGTTCCTTAGATGGAGTATATGATAGTAGAGAATTTCAGATATCTTTTTCATAACAAGATCGAAGCTGCAAATGATTCTAATTCAGACCCACTATCTGTATGATCCGCGGCAGCAGAAGTCAATACTTCGCATGACCTCTGCTCTGATTCTTATTCTTTACTCTCAACGAGATCTCCCCGAGTTCGCCGTCATTATATCGATTTTAAATTTTTTATGGTCTATTGGTTAGTAGCGCGCATGAAGAGACATTAGACGCTGTAAAACTTTCACACAGGCAATATGCAACTATTGTAGAATTGCATCAATTCAAAAAACTTGATGATTCACTAATATTTAACAAAGGGATTCCAGCATATGTATAAAACAACTCACTCATTCAGACTATCATCAGAGAGTTAATTGGATTTCGAAATGAACTCTGATAATAGTACTCTTCGGTAATTACTAACAGTGTAACCACCATTGCAACACAACTTAGTCGATGGGTCTGTACTGGCCTTCTATAATTTTACAATAAAAAATATACTAATGGGAAATCAGATGGCCTGGTTATTCTCCGGCTTTTGAAAGTAAATAAAATGAATGGGCGAGGCCACACTAATCGTGGTGACCGTGACTGTGATGATTGTTATTGTGGTTGTTATTGTCATTTATGCTTTGTGCTACTACACTAAATGTATTATCGAACTGTTCTGTTACATATGCGGCGGCAGATAACCCAAAAGTTGCAGAAAAAGCACCAGGCACAGTATTACTTTCTATTGTCCAAGAGATTACAGCCACTCCGTTCGCATCTGTAGGAGTCGCGAATTGTCTTACCGTCACGCCATCGGCGTACCTCACTGTTGCTCTTGCAATAGCTCCGCCGACTGGTCCGCCGGTATCCGCATCAAACGCTTTAAGCCATATAGTCTGACGGTCTCCCCTTACAACCACACTCTTATCTAACACGACTTTACCGTCCAATGTCTTGGTAACTTCTTGGGCGTAGCTGGTTTGAATACTTGCAGCTACGTATGAAATTAAAATTAGGCCCATTAATGCAAACAATGTAACCAAACCTGCTTGCTTCTTATTGCTATTTTTTTTATGTATCAACATTTCTAGTACATGTTGATGTTTTTACATCCATATAAAGGTAATAATAAGATTATACTCTATTTATGTACTAGTATAGAATAGTCACAGTTCCATGCAAGAAAGAGATTAGATTCTAACATGATCGTACTATACCAATAGAAATGAGGTTTTAATTGACGTGAAAGGGTACTGCAGTTCCGTTTGAAGTTGTGTTGCTGCCTGTATTAGTTGTGTTGCTGCCTGTATTAGTTGTGTTGCTGCCTGCATTAGTTGGGTTGCTGCCTGTATTAGTTGGGTTGCTGCCTGTATTAGTTGGGTTGCTGCCTGCATTAGTTGGGTTGCTGCCTGCATTATTCATAGGCGTTGACGCACTGCTGCTAGGCGTTGAGCCGCCGAAGGTAGGCGCCGAGGAGCTGAAGCTAGGTATTGCGCTGTTAGGCGCTGATGCACTAGGCGCTGAGGGACAAGGCGCTGAGCTGCTAGATGCTGAGCTGCAAGGCGCTGAGGCATGGTGAATAAATTGGCTGCCATTATCTAAGATGGATGCTGACATTATAGCTGCAACGATTCCCATTAGAACTGTGTTGTATTTTCCCAACATCATAGTAACATACTTGTATCTAATTTATTGCTTCGTATCTTCTTTTATACTACTATGACAAGAATATTTATATCAGGATATAAAGATTGCAATAATATAAAAACTTATTAAGGAATATTTCAATATACGCAAGAATCAGATAGCTCTGCATTTACTCTTTTTACCAGATCATCTATCGTAATTGGTTTTTGGATAATGGCGGGTTTTTCATCATTTGACATGCCTAGGGCCTTTAAGTCACCCTCCTCTTCTCTTTGTATGTCAAACGCTGTAACAAAGCAGACCTTGACTTTATCATCTATTTTTCTTATTTCCTTATAAAATTCAAAGCCATTCATTTTTGGCATGCATCAGCTACGAATCCACTATCTTCTAAACCATACTAAAGATTAAGGTAATATCAGGTTCATCATCAACAACAAGCAATATTCTTCCGTTGTTATTCATTGTTACTACCCAATAGTATCTTCAATGCCTGTCTTCTAATGTTTGCTTACTGGCAGGCTGAATGTAAATGTATCTGCCTTATTGCAATACTTAGATTATTATTATTATTATCGTCTACGACGCACATAAAATAAAATCCCGCTATACTAATTATGATTATTGTTGTTATGATTGACTGATTTTAGCTCTTCCCTCAGATCTTTTACTAAATCGTCTATTTTAATTGGTTTTCTAATAAGGCGTCTTACGCCCAGCGTAGGAAATATTTCTTTTCCAATCTCTTCATAATAATGCATTTCAGAAGCGGTAATAAAACAGACCTTTACTCTTTTATCAATTTCCTTCATCTGTTGATAAAATTCAATCCCGTTCATGTTCGGCATTTTGATATCAAGAAGCAACAAATCATAGAAACCAGCTTTGAAATTCGATAACGCTTCAAAAGGATCGTTAAATGCATCAACTGTAAATCCGCTATCTTCTAAACCTATCTTGAAGGCTAAAGCGATATCGGCTTCATTATCCACAAGCAATATCTTATTATTGTCATTTTTCATTGTTGTTACTGGTTCACTTCCTTCTCTCTGATGTCATGGTATACTGCTGGTGTTGCTGTTGTTGCTGCTTTTTGTTAAGCGGAAGACTAAATGAAAATATGGCTCCTTTCTTTGTTCCTTCATTATTGTTCTCGGCCCATATCCTGCCACCATGTACTTCGATAATACTCTTGCAGATAAACAAACCCAATCCGGTACCAGTTTCTGATTTTGTAGCAAACTTTGTAAATAGCCTTGGCATTATTTCTGGATCTATACCTTTGCCAGTGTCTTTTACACTTACGATAACTTCCTGTCTTTTGCTTCCATGGTTCTCCTTCTCCTCCCCCTCCTCCTCTGCAGTGACATATATCGAGCCTCCTTCCTCTTTTTTAGTAAACTTGAGCGCGTTACTTAACAGGTTGGAGATAACCTGAATAATCCTTGCTCTGTCTGCTTCAACAATAATACTACCAGAGTCAGTTGTTTGAGGCTCATAGAATAGCCGGACATCATCATCGTTCCTTTCGATCTGATTTCTATAATCCTCTACAATGTTTGATATCAAGTCATTGAGGTTCAACGGCTCGATCTTAAGCATTAACGTTTCACTTTCAATTCTCGTAACATCTAGTATATCATCAGTAAGTTTTTGAAGTCTAGCAGCGTTTCTAGACATTGCCTGGATCATTTCCTCTTTTCTTTCAGGATGTTTTTGCAATAGCTCAGAATACGATAAAATAGCTTGAGTGGGTGTCCTAAGTTCATGACTTGCAATATTGATAAACTCTTTTTGCATTTTATCTGCTCTTTTCAGCTCTTCGTTTAACATGCGTTCATTCCAAAGCAAATCAAACACAGATCTGAATGATTCCACACTGCGCCTGCTATTAGAATATACTGCAAAGCCTATAGATTCTGAAAATTTTTCAGCGTTAGGCTCTTTCAGTTCTGCTCTGATGACTTTTTCACCGTCCACAATATACATGCCATATGGAGAATTATTGCCATTTAGAATTTTGATGGCAGGTGCATTGTCAGTTATCTTCTTGACGATCCTTGAATTCCCTGCGGATAGAGGACAGATCATCCTTACAATTGCACCGTTTTGTGAGGCGTTTATTGTATAGTCAATAACTCCCAGCCTTTCCAGCCTTTCCAACGATTTAACGTTAGGAAGATGGATTAGCAGCTCCCTTTTCGCAGATTTAGCTAAATCAAGTAGAATCTGACTTACTCGTTCGCTGTTATTTAATACTTCAAATATTTCTGCTTCAATTCCGTCTTCTATTTCTCTAAATCTTTGATCGGCTGGAATTGACTTGTTCCATAGGCTCTCAAAGACATATTTCTGCTGTCCCACAAGATCCTTTACATTACTGTATATCACTTGCGGTATATGTTGTTGTTCTTCTTCTTGTAGAGTTGCAGATGCCATATACTCCGTTTCACTAACTGAAAAATTTGCTCTAATGTCGTCTAAATGACGAATCTCTTTGGCAAATTTCAGTAGCTCCTTACAGTACTGGATGTTATCTTTGGTAATGTCAGTAATGTATCTTAATTTGATACCGTTGGCTTTAAGATCTAATAATAATTTTTTGTATGCCTCGACTTCGATAATTAGCGAAGGAGCTTTATAATCACCACAAGAATCTATTCTGTCTGAAATGGATAAAAAGTGTAATATTGTATCCATTACATTTTGCTCACCAGACAATACCTCTGTCCTTTCATTGGTTTCGGTATTTGGAATTGCTCGCCTTGCCAATTGATAATACTATGACATAAGGCGGCTATATAAAGTGGAATACACAAATTATGATATATATGAGCACCATTTGTTGGATAACGAAATTTGCTGTAATTATCCATATCTCGGATTTACTTTGCAATAAGATTCGTCATACAAATATTATCAATAGCAATGACATCACAATTAGAGGAGTCATAACTAATCTCAAAAAGTAGACAACATTGCTGTGCAAAGAGGACAAGCGTTAGCATCATTTCTTCGGCCAAATGATATGAATTCATAGGGTGACATGGATGAGCAAGCAAGCTAGTAATTTTAGGCGCGTTAATCCTACTTATAGTACTAACTATACCATAAGCATCTTCAGTTCCACAACATTGTTATCAATATAGTGAAGGGCGAAATGGTTCCACTCCTGTTGATGTATGTCACAATAATAGCCAAGCGTTTTGTGATGGATGTCATCAAGGGTATAGGGAATATCCGGCCGTTCACCGCGAGCCCGTGCCCCGGCCACGACGTCCAACTCTGGAACTGGCGCGTCTGGAAAGTGGGTGGAAAGGCCGACGTCGCGATTGTCGAAACGGATCACACGGAAACCGTGCGCCGCAAGCGACTCGCAAAAAGGCACCGTCCAGCGGATCATTTGCACGCCCAATCCTGAGATCAACAGAATGGGCTCCGCGTCTTTTGACCCGAAGCTGTCGTGCTCAATGCTAATCCCGTTCGCCTCGGCTTTCGGCATGGTACGTTTTTCCTTATTGTCGTTCTCGCTTGGCAAATCCGAAGGGTCAAGCGAGG
>Ga0207665_10003177_pt1 | contig 11001 bp, 8 predicted proteins | sample LARL112metaG_FD_184351 | JGI IMG/M metagenome (GOLD analysis project Ga0207665, IMG submission 184351) | Corn, switchgrass and miscanthus rhizosphere microbial communities from Kellogg Biological Station, Michigan, USA - LAR L11-2 metaG... | ecosystem: Host-associated > Plants > Roots >...
TCGGTTGCATTGAGCACGACCTCGTCGCCGTGAAGGGCGCCATCCAGCAAGAGGATCTGTCCGCGGTTTGTAACCCAACTCTGATGCCATGTTTTCAGCGCAGCGTCATAGATGCTGAAGCTCTGGCCCTTGTGACCCTCAGTGTCCTGATAGTCCTCGCGCAGAACGCATCCATCGAGGATGCGGTCGACATTCACGCGCGCCACCTGTGTCGCCAGATTGTCGACGTCAAACACGTCCCAATCGCCCGCCCAGAAATCCAGCTGATGAAATTCTGGCGCCGAGCAAGGGGAGGCGTTCGCAGTTGGCGCACCTTTCGCAGCGTTGCCAGCGAAAGCAAGGCAGGCTACAAAAACTACAGGGATGCTCTTGAACCAGCGAGACTGTTTCATCAGGAAATCTTCCTCTGCGAAAATCTGTTGCGCAGCGTCTTACGTCTTGTAGTTGATCGCGAAGAGCGCTTCTCGCCAACCGGGACAATCTCAGTGCCGTTCCCGTATCCCCGTTCGTGCGCGGCCTTGGCCACGGCAAAAGCTTTCATGTCGCTCCACTTCCACTGGCTCGACGCATGCGGTTGGCAGCAGGAACAGTACAGCGTGTACTCCTCAGACGAACCATGCGCCGTCGGGATCAGACAGGTGCCGTTCCGGTAAGGACTGAAACCAATTAAATAGCGCGTGGAGCATTTGGGACATTCCACGCAGCGCCGGATATGCATGGGCATAAAAACGCTTAACACGATAGGACGCGAGCCCCGAAAACAGTGGACGTTTGCGGACCTCGCTCGACTGAACGGAAGATTGTGGATCCTGCCATCCCGCAAAACGGTCAGTAGGAGCGTGGTCCGAAAACGTCTATTGCGTCTTTGGAAAGCGGCTATCATGACTTTGCAGACGATATGAAGATTGACCTGCAAGTTTGTTCCCGCGCGCGCCTGTCGCGAGACCCTCGCTTCGATGGCAAGTTCTTCATTGGCGTGCTCGGCAGCCGTGTGTACTGTCGCTCCATTTGTCCGGCGCCCACGGCGAAGGAGAAGAACGTTCGCTATTTCTCTACCGCGGCGGCTGCGGCAGAGGCAGGCTTTCGTCCGTGCTTGCGCTGCCGTCCGGAAGCTTCCCCGGGTACGCCGGCCTGGTTGGGTACTCCGACAACCGTTTCGCGAGCCCTGCGGCTCATCGCGGAAAGCGGCCTGGATGATGGTGGAGTCGAGGGATTGGCGGATCGCCTAGGAGTCGGAGCAAGGCACCTTCGGCGTTTGTTCATTCAACATCTGGGGGCGCCGCCGAGCGCGGTGGCGCAAACTCGCCGCCTGCAATTCGCCAAGAAATTGATCGACGAAACGGGTCTTCCCATGGGCGAAGTGGCTCTGTCATCCGGCTTCGGATGTGTGCGTCGCTTCAATGCCGCGATTCGCAAGGTTTACAAGCGCACCCCAACACAGATTCGTCGCCTGTCTCGCCAGGCGGGTGTACAGCCCGAAAATCAGTACCTGTTCCGGCTGAAATATCGGCCGCCGTATGACTGGGAAGGAATGCTTCGATTTCTCGCCGCGCGCGCAACTCCGGGGGTCGAATGCGTGGAAAACGGGCACTACTTCCGTTCCATCTCGTTAAACGGCAGCGACGGCTCGGTGGAGCTCTCGCTCGACCAGGACAACGATGCTCTCCTGGCACGCGTGCAGTTTGCTGATCCGCGATCATTGTTCCTGATCGTTGAGCGTCTGCGGGCAATGTTTGATCTCAACGCCGATTGGTCTGCCATCGCCCCCAGCTTGCGAGCCGATCCGGCGCTCGGCGCGCGCGTCGACGCACAGCCAGGGCTGCGCGTTCCTGGATGTTGGAGCGGATTCGAACTTGCAGTGCGCGCGATTCTTGGCCAGCAGATCACGGTCAAAGGCGCGACTACGCTTGCCGGATCCTTAGTGCGAGCGTTCGGGTGGCCTTATGCTTCCCCTCACAAGCTTTCGCACGTCTTCCCGCAGCCCGAAAATCTCGCAGACGCCGACCTGACGTCCATCGGCCTGACCAAGGCGCGCGCCGCGACCATTCGTGGCCTGGCTCGTGCCGTGGTGGATGGAAAAATCAGTTTTGAAGGAGTGGTGGAGCCTGAGCTTTTTCTCTCCCGGATTTGCGAGATTCCCGGGATCGGTGTATGGACAGCGCAGTATGTTGCCATGCGAGCGCTAGGCGAACCCGACGCGTTCCCCTCCGGAGATCTAGGGTTGCTCAGGAGCCTCGGGCTCACAAGCCTGGCTGAACTCGAGCGGCGAGGGGAGGCGTGGCGTCCCTGGCGAGCCTACGCAACGATGTACTTATGGAGTGTTCCTCCCCAGGCAGTCAATGCGTCGCAACCGGCTGCGAAAGGTGAGGCAGCACGATCGGGTGCAGCAAACCAGCCAAGAATTTCCCTGGAACTCTGAACCGGTTCGATATCCACGTGGGGTCTAGCGGGATACCTTGCGCCGAACCATCCCTGCCAGGCCCATCAATCCGGTTCCCATCAATAGCATCGTGCCTGGCTCGGGGATTGCTGCCGAGTTCGTGTCGACGATCAGCGCCTCGGAATTGGGAGTGATGAACTTGATCTTGCCGTCGACTGCCATCAGCGCGTAGAGCACGGTTCCCGCGGGAACACCCTTCGCGATCACGTTAAGACTCCCGCTTGCCGTCAGCGAGCTGTGCAAGTCGATATATCCGAAAGCCAGCTGGCTGCACGAACCACTGCAAAAGCCCAGACCGGCCAGGCTGCTGGTGATTGCTCCTAACGCTCCACCTTCCGGAAAATTGCTAAGGCTGGTGAACGACATTCCGTTGAGAGTTCCCGAAAGCGCGCCTACGGAGCCACCGACGATAATCACGTCGTCGGCGGCCTTCCCATTCGCGGTGAAGACCGAAAAAGCGGTGCCATGCATGATCTGGCCAACGGATTGGCCGCTCGCGGTACCACCGTCGAAGCGCGCGATGTTTGGGTTTCCTTTGCCGCAGGCAAAAGAGGCGAAGCTCTGACAGGTGTTTGCCGCCGAAATGCCGCCGAGTGAGACGGTGAGCAACGCGATGCAGACTACACGAAGCAGGGGCCGATAACGCATGGGGGAAATCTCCACTGCGCAGATGAGCATGCGGCGTGCCATCCTGATGCACAGGAATGGGATTCTGTGTAGTGCTGCAAACCCTCAATTCATGCGGGATTGGAGAGTTCGATGTGCGAGCGCATGGGCGTGGGACTGTCGGTGAGTACGAAACATGTGCAATGAATTTCGCCCGAGAAGCTAATTTGCCTCATACAGGCTTAGATGTACTCCGATACGAGGAGCCGGGAGCACGGGCGCTCATCGGAAGTTGTGCCTACCGTAAGAGCGCGCGCCTGCCGCCGTCGGCGCTCATTGACACCGCTTTCCCAGCAACCTAGACTGATGGCGCGTCTTCATCGCACCCCAACTGAGGATTCATGAGCTGGCTGCAGAACAAGTTTGAAAAGAACTTTCTGATCACGACCGTGGACTACGTCTTCAATTGGGCGCGCAAGTCCGCCGTCTGGCCGATGACCTTCGGACTGGCCTGCTGCGCGATCGAGATGATTGCCTCTTCCACGGCAAGGTTCGATATCGCACGCTTCGGTTCCGAGGTCTTCCGGCCAAGCCCACGGCAGTCAGATCTGATGATCGTCTCGGGAACGGTGACGCTCAAGATGGCGCCGGTCGTGAAGCGGATATACGACCAGATGCCCGATCCCAAGTGGGTGATCTCGATGGGTGCCTGCTCCTCGGTGGGCGGCCCCTTTAACACCTACGCGGTTCTGCAGGGGGTCGACAAGATCGTGCCGGTCGATGTCTACGTGATTGGCTGCCCGCCGCGCCCGGAGAACCTTTTCTACGCGCTGCTTAAGCTGCAGGACAAGATCGACACGATGACGCTGGCGAAGAGGCCGACCGAAGTGCGCCTACAGGAAAACATGGTCGAGAATTTCAAGCGCCAGGTGATGATCGCGCAGACTCTGCAGCCGAAATAGCTGCCGTTCGGGATACCAAGTTCGTAGCGCCTGCGCGAGAGCAACCATGCCATTCGTCAGAATCGCTTCTCAGGGCGAACTCCCTCCCAAAAACGAAGCCCGCGAATTTCCCTGCGGCGACAAAACCATCTGCCTTGCCAACGTAAACGGGACAATCACAGCCATGGACAACGTCTGCCTGCACCGCGGCGGTCCACTGGGCCAGGGTGTGATTGAGAAGGGAAAAGTCGTGTGCCCCTGGCATGGCTGGGCCTGGGATCCGACGACCGGACAGGCCGTGCACAATCCTGCTGCCAGGCTCAACGTGTACCCAATCAGGGTTGATAACGGGGAAGTGCTGGTCGACATCTAGCAAAAAACCAATGAGCCCGGTCACGCATTTTTTGAGCGGATGGGTGCTGGCGAACTGTGCCCGGCTGGAGCGGAGAGATCGCGCTATCGTCACGTTCGCCTGCGTGGTGCCGGACGTCGATGGCCTTGGGATCCTGGCTGAATTAGTAACCCGCAACTCTACCCATCCGTTGCTGTGGTTCACGCTTTATCACCATTCGCTGCACAATCTCGCTTTCGCTCTGTTGGTCACGGCGATAGCCTTCTCGCTTGCGCAACGTCGGTGGGTGACAGGGAGCCTAGCCTTCCTGGGTTTTCATCTCCATTTGTTTGAAGATGTCCTGGGCTCCCGTGGGCCGGACGGGTACTCGTGGCCGATTCCTTATCTTTCACCCTTTTCTAATGCTCTGAACCTATCGTGGGACGGCCAATGGCGACTGGATGCTTGGCCGAACATTTTGTTGACCATTGGATTGCTAATGACCACCATGTGGCTAGCTTGGCGTCGAGGATTCTCTCCTCTGGAAATGATCTCGGAGAAGACAGATGTCACCTTTGTGAGGGCACTGCGCCAACGATTCCCTCGCCACGAGAATTCCTAAACTTAAAACTCAGACCTTAAGGAACTGCAAGAACGTCGAGGCTTGGTTTCCGAATCCCGGAAACACCTGCTCCAGCTGCGAATTTCCTAGATGCTTCGTAACTGCTTCGCCTAACACTCGGCGAAAGTCTGTCGTCACCGCAAGATCGCGGCCTTCATAAAGCTGCGACTGTTCGAGTCCGGGCCACGGTCCGTACACTTTGCCGCCCTTTACCGGACCGCCCATCACAAACATTACGTTCGCGTGACCGTGGTCCGTGCCACGGTTGCCGTTTTCGCGCGCGGTGCGGCCGAACTCCGACATCGTGACCACAACGGTGTCTTCGCCAAGGTCGCCCAGATCGGTCCAGAATGCCGACAGCGCCTGCGAGAAGTCGCGCAGCACATTGGCGATCTGCCCTTGAGTGCTGCCTTCGTTGACGTGGTGATCCCATCCGCCGATATCGGCGAACGCCACCTGCACACCGAGATTGGCCTTGATCAGCTGCGCCAGCTGGCGGAGGCTGTCGCCAAAGCGCCCACGCGGATAATCGGCTCCCGGAGCGGGTCTGTATTTTGCTGGGTCGGCGGACTTCAACATCTTAACTGCATCGAAAGTTTCTTGTCCCGTGCCGTGCAGCACTGTGTCGACTGACTGCGCGTACATGGCTTCGAAGGTATTGGCGATGGGGGCCGCGTTCGGATTGCGGCCGCCGACGCCGAATTCGTTGATGTTACTGACCGCGACCGCTGGCTCCGCGCCGCTGAGAATTCTAGGCAGCGCGGGCCCCAGCGCGATCGCGCGGAACGCTGACTTGTCGGCGGCGGGCATGGAGTGCAGCGTGCGATTGAGCCAGCCGTCGGTTGTCGCCTTCATTCCGGGCGTGCCCGACTCCATGAAATCCTGCGCATCGAAGTGCGAGCGCGTTGGGTCCGGCGATCCGGCTGCGTGCACGATGGCGAGATGCCCCTGCGTCCAGATCGGCTGCAACGACGACATGGAGGGGTGCAGACCAAAGAAGCCGTCGAGATCGAGGACGTCCTTGCGCGGGATATTAATGCTCGGCCGCATGGCGTAGTACGCGTGCTCGGCGTGCGGCACGACGATATTCAGCCCGTCAGCCGCGCCGCGCTGAAAGATCACCACCAGACGCTTGGGGCGGCCCGCAGGTTCAGCCGAGCCAAGCGCGGCTCTCGTCAGAAAACTTGGGACGGCGGCGGTGCCGACGACAGCCAGTGCACTGTTGCGAAGAAAGACGCGGCGTGTGATCGACATGGTGAACCTCTGTGCTTCTATCTTCTCTGAAACTCTGGCGACCCGAGAAGCAATCCGGCGATCGTGCCCGGGCTTGATGCCGGCAGCTTGTCGTTCTTACGAGCGGGTGCTTGCGCAGAACCCGTCGGGTTTTCGATCTCTTTCACGATCGCGTCGTGCGTCTGCTTGGAGATATCGCCCGCAAGCAAAGACGCTTCCAGCCGCGCCAGAGCTTGTTTCGAATCCTCTGCGACCGCATCAGTCGCATTGGTTGAGGATGGATTCAGAAGTCGATCCCCATCCGCTTCCACTCCCTTAATCCGTCCCGCCATCAAAGCCAAGGAAAAATTCATGCGACCGAGTAGCGCCGATGAATTGACCCACGCGTCCGATTTCATGGGGTAGCCGGTGGGAGGCTGCATGCCATACAAAGGCATCCCCAGATTGTTCAGTTGGCGCGCCAAGGGGGCCGCGTCGGAAACATCCGCTCCGGTCGCGCGCACCGCCGACACCACAAATTCAAGCGGCGTCTTCAGTTTGGCGCGATACAAATCCGCACGCCAGAATTCGGGCGAGTGAAACATGGTCTTCAGCACTTCGCGGATGTCGCCATCTTTCTTCAGAAAGCTCTGCGCCATCTCCTCGACCAGGGCCGGTGGAGGATCATCCGACGCAAAGCGAATTGCGAGTTTGGTGCAGATGAACTGCGCGGTCGACGGATGATGCGCGAGCAGGTGCAGTACTTCCATGCCTTCTTTTTCGCCGTGCTCCTTGATCTTGTGGCCCAGCACGATCTTCGTGCCCGGCTCGTGCATGCGTTCCTCAAACTTGAAGCCGCCGCCCTTCTGCGGTTGATCGATAGTCCAGCCGGTGAGCACGCGGGCCACTTCGGTGACGTCGTTCTGGGTGTAGCCGCCGTTTACGCCCAGGGTATGGAGTTCCATCAGTTCGCGGCCATAGTTCTCGTTGAGTCCGTTCTTCCGCTTCCCGTTGGCCTTCGCCTGGCGAGGCGGAGGTGGAAATCTCCCGCGCCGACGCCGCGGATACGGGTTCTTACGAATACCGCGCGCCACGTCGGAGTCGGGGCCCACGCTCAGCCAGTTGTCGAGATAGAACATCATCGCGGGACTCTTGGCAGTCGCGACCAGCAGGTCTTCGAATTTGCCGAGAGCGTGCGGACGAATCACATCGCGCTCGTAGCTGGTGACGAGATATCGATCCGCACCCTTGCCGAGGTAGACGTTGAAGTGGTTGAACCAGAAATCGGTCATCAGTTCATCGAGCTGCCGTTCGCTGTAGATGGCTCGAAGAAGCTTCGCCTGCATCAGTTCGTCGCCCACTACCTGCTGGGGATTGTTCAGCGCCTTCAGCGTCTCCTTCTGCTTGGAGTTCATGCCCTCCATAAAGTCGTCGCCGTGCTGGCCCTTGAGCGATGCCGACAGTGCGCGCTGTTCTTCTGGGGACATCTGCAGAATCTGCTTCATGCGCTCGTCGGGAGGAAGGTCGAGCAATTCCTGCGCTTTCAAATCGGCGTACAGTCGATCTTCACGGCGTTTCGACGCTTGTTCGTCCTTCGCGGAAGGCTTGCTCGCTTCCGCAGCGTCGGTGCCCGTGGAATTGTCAACGGCCGTGTGATCCTGACTGGTTGGAGATCCCGCCGCGGGCGTCGTCGATGCAGTTGTCTTTGGCGCGGCAGCATCCTGCTTGCGTTCCCGTTTCTCTTCGAGCTTCTCGATCTGCGCCTGATAGACCGCGCGCTTCACCGGATCGGATGGCATCGGCCTTTTGCCTTCCGCGACTGCCTTGATTAACTGTTGCGGGGGAAAGTTCTCCACGATCTCGCGCGTGTTCATGCGGAGGGTTCGAAATCCCGAAAGCCTCGCGTCCACAGCGCTATCGTCAATCTTTTCAGGATGAAGTTGCAGATCGATCCACTTGTCGACTCCCATCGCCGCTACCCGCTCGGCGTCGCCGGGCCTTGGACCGAAGGTAAGTCGCTGCAGGGCGTGTAGAGCGCGTCGCGAATCTTCCATCTGCGATGGGTCGCTCGCGTTCTTCTCTTTCTTTTTGTTAAACGCCAAGGCGGCGAAACAAGCGAGGGTTAGCAACAGCGATGCTGTCAGAACAAAGTTGCGACGCTGAGATGGCATGGGTACCCCGCGGCGGTGCGGTGCAATCTACAGTATGAACCCGGGAGACGGAAAAAGTTGCACCTGGCGAGGCGCAAAAGCTGCCCTGTAAGTGCTTTTAAATCATCGCATTATGTCGATGGCGGCGTCAGGTACAGTCGGCTGCGGCTTAGCTTGTGTTGCAGTCCCGCTGCCAACTGATCAATATCGGCGGGCGCGATGTTGGGCGCGATGCGATCCTCCAAGAGAGGAATTTGATTGCTGCCCACCGCGTCGCGGCGCACTTGAATCAACAGCGCCTGCACGACGTTCGGATCGTACTTTTGCGGAGCGAGGCGAACAATCTCGCTGAGCGTCCCCCCGACGGAGACCGGTTCGCGATAGGGGCGCATGCTGGTCATCGCGTCGAATGTGTCGGCAATCCCGATGATCCTCGCTGATATTGGAACTTCGTCCATCTGCAAGCGGTCGGGATATCCCGAGCCGTCGCTGCGCTCGTGATGCCAGCGAACTACCTCGGGAATCATGGGCCACGGAAACTGGATGCCGGCGACGATCTGGTGGCCGACCGTAGTGTGGTCCGCCATCGCGCGGAACTCGTCCGGATCAAGCGCTGACGGTTTGCCAAAGAGATATTTGTCGACCGCGACCTTGCCGATGTCGTGCAGATAGCCGGCGGAGCGTAGAGCCGCGACGTCGTTCTGGTCCATGCCCAGGGCTTCGCCGATGGCGGCCGCGTAGCGCGCCACGCGCAGGGAATGTCCGTGAATGTTCACATGCTTGACGTCAATGGCCGTCGCGAAGGCTTCAAGGGCGTTGTCATAGAAGCCGTGCAACGAGGCCAAGAGCCGCAAGTTCTCTGAGACTCGTTGCGTCAAGCTCTGGGCCAGCGTGTGATTCTGAACGGCAAGCGCAACGTAGCTTGTCAGCAGGCTCAGCGCATCGAGTTCATCGTCATCGTAGAGCGCGTCGCCTTCCCGGCGGCCCAGGGCCAACAAGCCAGCGAGCTTTCCGTTTACCTTCAGCGGCACAATGCACTTGAACAGCTCCGGCGCAACATTGCCGTTGGAACTGAGGAAGACCGTGTAGGTCGACTCGTTCAGCACGACCGGGCCGCGCGCCGCGGTGAGAGCATGAATGTGTTTGGGGAGCAGGGGAACGATAGCGGGATCGGGCAGAAGCGCGAAACCGCGCGATGCCACGGAACTCAGCAGCGACGGCTTGTCGCTGAAAGTGAACAGCGCACCCTCACACGCAGCGGATGCTTCCATCAGTGCGGATAGCATGAGCTGCGCGGTCTGCGAAAATTCGCGCTCCGCCGTCAGTTCAGGACCGAGATCAGAGAGCGTTTCGACCGTGCGCAACAGTCGCCGAAAATTGTTGTTCTGCACCGCCACGAGTCGGCAGCGAAAAACCAGAGCAAATTGAGAGTAACATGCGCAAAAATCGCGGAGGAGAGCGCATTGTTGGTTAGTTTGGTGCGGAAAAACGGAGATCGGCTGATAGTTGGTGGCTGACAGCGAAAGGATATCGCCGGCCTAGAAATGTTCCCGTAACATTCCGAAGCTCTCGACGGTCAACAGGCGGCGGGGAGGATCCGGGACGGCAATCTCGTCGTGCTCCAGAATCCAGGTGTCTCCGTGAGGCACGAACACGGCGTTCAATCCTGCCGCCAGCGCCGGATTAATGTCGGACTTCGGACTGTTGCCGATCATCCACGTGGTGTCGTTCGAAAGTTCGTACTTCGCGGCCACAGAACGGTAAACCTGTTCGTCCTTTTCGGCCACGATTTCGACCGCGGAAAAGTAGTCTTTTAGTCCGGAGCGTTCCACCTTTCCTGACTGCTCCGGGAAAGCGCCCTTCGTCATCATGATCAGGTGATGGCGGCTCGCGAGATGTTGGAGCGTTTCGGGAACGTTGGGCAAGATCTCCACCGGATGGTCGGCGATGGCATGGGCGAAGCTGTGAATTTTCGCATGCAATTCCGGAGTGATCGGCTCTGCCGACAGGCGCTCGAAACATCCGACGAGCGCGTGCGCGAAGCTGTGCAGTCCGTACCCGTGAGTCAGGATGTTCTCACGCTCCACGTCGTTCAGGATTTCACGAACTTGCTCCGGGGAATATTCGTGGTGATTCAGAAACGAAATGAAACGCCCAATCGCGCGCTCGAAATAGACGTTGTTCTCCCAGAGCGTGTCATCGGCATCGATGAGCAGCGTAAGCGAGCCGTTGGAATTTGTGTTGCCCCCCGTCCCCATACTTTTCATGATAACGGTTTTGGTCTCGCGCCGGTATGACGCGTGACCGTAAGTTGGGTCGCTTTGCTCTGCTAGAATCGAACGAACATTCATGGGGATCCGAACCAGCAGGCTCGTCGCAATATTCCTCCTCCTCGCTAGTTTCTTCATCAGCGCATCAACTGCCCAGCGAAAACGCCAATTGATGATCGGATCCGCAGCAAAACAAGCAGAACCTGCCAACGTAAAAGTGGCGCCCGACTTGGCGCGCCGGGTTGCGCGCTTTCGTTCGGTGCAAATGCCTCTGCCGCCAGGCCTCACCGTCAAAGAACGCAAGCTGGCAGGAAAGTTGGTGGAGGCTTGCCAATCCTTGGAGAGCATCTACTGGCGCCAGATCGATCCCGAAGCGCTGGCGTTGTACCAGTCGCTGGAGCGAAGCACAAATTCGCGCGACGTCCAGTT